>WBZR01005010.1_pt1 | contig 10428 bp, 6 predicted proteins | sample 5204231 | NCBI WGS metagenome assembly WBZR01 (sample SAMN12412403, study PRJNA552823) | activated sludge metagenome | isolation source: activated sludge from anammox sidestream of wastewater treatment plant... | place: USA: Virginia | collected 2017-08
CTTGATGGCGGCAACGTACCACTTGCCCCACGTGTCCACGATGTGGCGCTCGAGTACCTGGTTGCCGCCCTTGGCGATCTCCTCGCGCGAGAGGGCGTACTCGGCGTCGAGCCGGCGGAGTGCGGCGTCGCGCACCTCTGAAATGACGGCGCGGGCGGTCGCGCCGTCTGCGGACACGAGCACGAGGCCGCTCACGAGCGCAGCAGTGCCCACGTTCTGTAGCGTGGCGGCCGACACCTTGTCAATTCGATCGCCGTCGGTGTGGTAGAACTGGTCAGTGAAGTGCCAGAACAGCGCTCCCGGCTTTCCGTTGTTCAGGTAGGCGGAGTGGTCGCTTCCTCCCTCGTACGGGTTCGTCTTCACCACCCACCCCGTCGCGCGCGACTGCTCGAGGCAGATGCCGAGGAGGAAGTCATTGTAGTAGTGCGGTCGCATCGCCGACTCGTCGAGCGGGCGCCCGCCCCACTCTGTGTGATGGTCGTCGCCGCGGGTCCAGATTGCCGACGGGTCGGGCATCTTCTCGATCAGGAAGGTGCCGCCCGTCTTGTCCGTGTCCTCGCCTGTCATGTCCAGACTGAGACCCCAGTGAACGTCCTTGAGGCGCACCGTGTCCTGCTTGAGGTAACGGTCGGTGACGCGGATCTCCTGGCCCCACAGCATGGTGATGGTGCGCTTAGGGTCAACCTTGCCGGTGCGCACCAGTTCCGCGAGGGTGCGCGCCATCTCCGTCAGCGTGCCAACGCCCGATGCGTCGTCGTTTGCGCCGGGTTCCTGGACGTGCGCGCTGTAGACGAAGCGTGCCTTCGGCTCGACGCTCCCGCGAACTTCGGCGACTATTGCAAGTTCCGTGGCCGGGTCAATGAACTGCGTGGCAACCTTCACGGTCACCCGCGTCGGGCCGCGTTGCGTGGCCTCGACGAGCTGACGCCGTGCGTCGTTCGAAAGACTGATGCCCCATGCCTTGCGCGCCGTGTCGTAGGGCACGGACGAGAACTGGATGGAGCGCGTGTTCTTCTCGGGCTGCAGATATGCTGGCATCGAGTACGAGAGCACACCGATCGCGCCGCGCCGCACCACCGCTTCCGTGAAGAGGCGGCCCACTGGCGCATCCGCAAAGACGATTCGTCCAGCGACGTTGGCCGTGTCGAGGGCGCCGGGCGAAAACGGCGCAATGCGTACCACTTCAGCCGTGACTCCCGCGGGCGGGGTGGAGAACGAGTTCGTCGCGACCATGTTGCGGTTCGTCGCGAAGTCGAGGACCAGAGGGCGTGGGCCGCCACCGGCAAGGGCGAGGGATGCCGAGAGCGGGTTCCACGCGGGCGAGGCCATCGGGTAGCGTTCGACGCGGTACGTGAGCCGATCGGATGGCTTGGCGCGCGATTCCTCGACGTACCCCGCCGCGGCCAGCCGCGACGCCACGTGCGCGATACTCGAGTCGAAGCCGGGATTTCCCGGCCAGCGCACGAACCGGTCGAGGTACGCGACGGTTTCGAGGGCGCGCGCGCCGGAGAGTCGCGGCCTCACGAGCGCGAAGGCGGCGTCGGCGGCGGGGATTGCGCTCGCGCTCTCCACGGCACTCCGAGCTTCCCAGGCAGCGATGACGGTCTCAGCGGCGGCGCCGACGATTCCCGCGATGCCGCCGAGCAGGAGGAGCGTTGAGAGCATGGCTGCGCCGCGCCGCCGCGCGCACTTGCGATGGGTTGACTCGGTTCCGGGCATTGACTGGCCTCTCAGAGGATCTTGGGGTCGTACACCAGAAGAACGGTCGCGCGGCGCGCCACCCCGCCGTTGCGGTAATCGAAAGGCACCGTGATCGTTCGCGGCGAGAAGATCCCGTTCAGGATATTCAATCCTTCGCCGCCGCGCCTGGGGTCGGGCGCGAATTTGAGTTCGCTGCCGGCGCGCGACCACGTGCCGTAGATCGTCATCTTCTGCAAGGGCTCGCGCGTGGCAGCCGCGGTGCCCTTCGCCGCGAGGGTCTGCTTGTAGCGGAGCGAGGCCCGGAACTCGCCGTTGGCGCGCAGCGCGAGCACCAGTTCGTCGAACTCGATTATGAACCTGGTTCCGCGGTCGTCGTCGGCAAGGTCGGTGTAGGGCAGCGGCTTCCCGTCGAGGCGCGAGGAGACGTACGTACCGATCGTGACCGAGCTATCCACCGCGGCGGTTGCGGGTCGTCCGCGCGCACCTCCCTGAAAGCTCGCGGAGCGTTGCGGCGCCGCGGCGCCGACCGTCATGGCAAGCACGACCATCGCCGACAAACGCGCGAGCCGGACGGCGCGAACCGCGAAGCATGCCCTCATCCGGCGGAAGCTAGCGACGGCGCGGCCGACTGGTCGTGCTTGCATCCGCGGGAAAGGGTTGCGGGAACTGCTGCATGTCGTCCTCTTTAACAGCGGCGTGAATACCGCCTGTCTGCAGTTGCGGCGCCAGTGCGCTGCAACCGTGGCGCCCCCCGCGTGTCGCACCGGCCGCAGTGAACCTTGGCCACACTCATGAGGGCGCAGTATTGAAAGCTAGGGGTACGCTGGTGACAGTGCTGTTGGCCGCGATTGCGATTGCCGCTGGCTGGTCGCTGCGGCGCAGCGCGACCGAGGGCCACGCAGTCGCTGTGGCGGATTCCGCAGCTGCGCGGCTGCGCCCTGACACGCTGCGCAGGGGCGAGACACTCGACCTCCTGCTCAGGCGGGGTGGACTCGACGGCGCCGCCGTGGCGCAGATCCTCGCAGCGGCCCCGATGCTCGACCCCCGCCGGGTCCGCCCGGGGCTTGCGGTGGAGTTCGACCGTGCGAGCGACTCTGTTCCGTCCACGGCGATCAGGTTCAAGCTCGCGGTGGACAGGATCCTTCGGATATTCCGGGCCGACAGTACTCGCTGGGTTGCGGTGGTGGACACGCTGCCGTGGGTAACGGACACCGTGCTGGTGAACGGCGCAGTTGACGCAAACCTGTACGATGCGCTCGGCGGGTCCGGAGCGGAGTTGTTCCCGGGCAGCGCGCACCAGGCGCTCGTCCTCGAAGTCGCCGACGTGTACAAGTTCCGGGTGGACATGTCGCGCGACCTGCGCGCCGGCGATTCGGTCTACGCCGTGGTCGAGAGGCAGCGCGGTCCCGAGTCCACCACGCGCGTGGCGCGCGTGCTGGCCAGCCGCCTGTTCGTCGGCGGCAAGCCGATCGAGGCGTTCCACTACCGCGTGCCTGAGTCCAGCAGCGCGTACTACGACGACGACGGCAAGTCTCTCTCGACCGCGTTTCTTCACTCGCCAATTGACTTCGCCCGGATCACGTCGGGATTCGGCGTGCGGTTCCACCCGATCCTCAGGATCAGCCGCCCCCACCGCGGCACCGATTACGGCGCAGCCACCGGCACGCCGATCCGCGTGATTGGCGACGGCACGGTGACGCGTGTTGCCAGCGAGCCCAGCGGATTCGGAAACGTCGTCGAGGTGCGCCACCCGAACGGGTACGTCACCCGCTATGCGCACATGAGCCGGTTCAACCGCAGCGTGGCCCGCACCGGGGCCCGCGTCACGCAGGGAGAGGTGCTTGGCTACGTGGGTATGACCGGGCTGGCGACCGGGCCGCACCTGCACTTTGAGATCCTCGTGCGGGGTGCCCAGACCAACCCGGCCGCGGCGCTGCGTAATGTGTCGGGCGTGCCGCTGCCGAAGAGCGCGCTCGCCGCCTTCGGTGCGGTGCGGCGCTCGCTAGCCGGGCTCCTTAACGGGGCGGCGGGGGTAGTGCACGCGGCGGTTGCCACGGCACAGGGCGCCGGGGCGCGCTGTGCGCACCCCGACGCCGCAAGCGGCGCTACTTGTTGATGATCACGTAGCGCTCGAGGCGCTTCAGCTCGCCGGGCTTCTGGCGCAGGTACTTGCCGATCTCCCGCTGGAACTGCTCCATCGAAGTCCACGGGCGGTACTCCTCGAACTCGCGCTTCCACTGGCGCGTGCCCACCCCGATGCTGGCAAACGTGTCCATGATGTCATTGGTCCACGTGTTGAGGTCAATCGGGATGAAGAGGTACTGCTCGATGCGATCGGCCTCGCCGGCATTCGATGCCTTGGCCAGCGCGGCGTGGAACGTCGCGAAGTTCGCCCACGGGCGCCCTGCTTTGATCGCTTTGAGCTTGGCGGCGTCAACGCCGGGAATCAGCGACAGCTCGGTGTCCGTCCCGCGGTTCACGTCCACGTGAACGAACATCTTCGCGTAGGCCTCGGTTCGCTGCGCCTTCGAGAGGCCGCGCGCCGCGAGAATGCTGTCGAGCGGCGCCGGCCCCAGAATCGGGCGCGCGTCTTTGAGGGTCGTGGCGATGGCTTCGGTGACGTGCGGTACGGTCTTCATCGCACTGTCGGTCGCAACGTTTGGCTCGACGAGGCCCATCTGGCGGCCAAGCTGGGCGTGAGCCGACGCAGCGCTCGCTGCGAGAGCGGCGGCGGTAGCGAGGATGGTGAGTCTTCGGTTCATCTGGGTGAATCCTCTGTGGAGGCTGTGCCTTGCCGCGCCGGACGGCGCGTGGCGGGATGCCGGAAGGTGAAAAGCAGGCCGAGGAGGCCGAACTGCATCATCGTGCCCGGCGCCAGGGCGGGCGTGCTGCCAACGATCGCTTCGCGGTATAGCGCCATGCCGGAGAGCGACGGGTTGGAGTCGCGGGCGTAGTCCACGTTTCCGCGGAAGTGCTGCACCACGCCCACGCCGCCGCTCAGGATGAAGACGACCATCAGCGTCCGCATCGCGTGAATGGCGGCTGTGCCGGGCTGCCACGCACACCATGCAGTGACGATGAGGCCGAGGGCGAGGAGCACGAGCGGCACCCACTGGAACACGCCGTCGGTGTGCTTCAGGAGGAAGAGCTCCACCTCGGTGCCGACGAACCCGAACGCGAGGATCGCGAGTAGCGCGCGGCGGCAGAATGCTTCGATGGCTGTTGCGGTCATGCCGACGTTGAAGATACGCTGTTGCAGGAGTGGTGTCAGTCGAAAATCCCAAGGTGGCGCGCCGGCGCAGGGACGGTGCAGGCCAACTCCGAGCCTGTTTATCGGAAATCCCGCGACCGGTGCGTAACCAGTTCGGCGTCGAGTTGCTTGAACGCCCGCCCAACCACGTTGATCGAGGATTGCTCGCGGCTCACGCGGCCGCGGACGATGAGGAACTGGGCGTGCTTCACCACGGCCTCGTTCGGCTCCACGTCCTCCCTGCGCACCACGATGTTGATGAACCCGTGCTCGTCCTCGAGCAGGATGAAGATCGTCCCGTTGGCTGTGTACGGACGCTGCCGGATCACCACGAGGCCGGCCACCGCCACTTCATCTCCGTTGCGCAACCTTGCGAGCGAGCGGCTGTCGGCCACGCCGCTGGCGGAGAGCGCATTGCGGTAGCGCATCATCGGATGGCCGTTGATGCTCACGCCGGTTGTCTGATAGTCGAGCTGGATGGCTTCGTCGCGCGTCAGGGGCGGCGGGGCGTAGGGCGCGTTACGGGCGGGCGCGAGCGGCAGGCGGTCGTTCATTGCGCGCAGCGCCTCCCACGCGGCCCGGCGGCGGTCGGGCTGCCATGCGGAAAACGCGCCTGCCTGCGCGAGCGTACCGGCCTCGATGCGGGTGAGGCGCGCGCGCTGCACAGCGTCGGCAATGGAAGCGAACGGCGCGGCCTCGCTGGCGGAGCGCAGCGACTCGAGCGCGCGCTCCGAGAGCCCGCGCACGAACCGCCACCCCACCCGCAGCGCCGGGTGCGGGTACAGGCGGGGCGGCCCCCCGCGGACGAAACGCCGCTGCGCGTGCTTTCGCTCCTCCGTGAGCGGCGACGCTGGCTCGGTGGTGCACTCCCAGCTGCCGCGGGCGAGGCAGGGCGGACGCACCTCGACTCCATGCCGCTTTGCGTCGTGCATGAGCGTGGCCGGCGAGTAGAATCCCATCGGCCATGCATTGAGAAGGCCAAGGTAGAACTCGGCGGGAAAGCGCGTCTTGAGCCACGCCGTGGCGTACGCGATGAGCGCAAAGCTCCACGCGTGCGACTCGGGGAACCCGTAGTTAGCAAACCCCTTCAGGTCGTCAACGATCGCCTGCGCAGTCTCGGGCTGGATGCGCGGCGTGATGCCGTTGTCAATCATCCGTTGGCGCAGGCGGTCGAGCGCGGCGAGGAGGCGCGGTTCCTTGCGGAGGTTGCCCATCGTGCGGCGCATCTCGTCGGCCTCGCCGCCCGTATAGCCCGCGAGCGCCATGGCGATCGCCATTGCCTGTTCCTGGAAGATCGGGATGCCCTGCGTGCGCGCGAGGATCGGCTCGAGCGCCGGGTGAGCGTAGGTTGGCGCCTCGTGCCCGCGCCGGCGGCGAGTGTATGGCCGAACGAACCTTGCCTGGATGGGGCCCGGGCGAATGAGCGCCACCTGCACGACGATGTCGTACAGCTTCTCGGGTCGCGTGTGCACGATACTCGCTATCTGCGCGCGGCTGGAAAGTGCCTACCGTCTCGCCAGAGGAGATGAGCGCGTAGGTGGGCCGGTCGTCGGTGGGGATCTCGTACATGCGCGGCCGCTTGCCCGTGCGAAGCTCGATCGCGTCGAATGCGCGCCGTACCATCGAGAGCCCGCCAAGCCCGAGGAAGTCGAACTTGGGCACGCCGATGGCGTCGAGGTCGTCCTTGTCGAACTGGATGATCGTGCGGCCCATGCCAGTCTGCTCGATAGGGAGCCACGAGCCAAGCGGCTGCGCGGAGAGGACGAACCCGCCCACGTGGGTGGCGCGGAGGCGCGGGAGGCCGTCGAACCCGCCAATTGCGCGGAGCAGCGCCTTCACGCGCGGCGACGCAACGTCCAGTCCGGCCTCGGCGGCGTACTTCTCCTGCATCTTCACGGCGGCGTCGAGCGGATCGTAACGATGGAGCCGCTTGGAGATGGAGGCCGCGATCTGCTGCGGGTAGCCGAAGGCGCGCATCGCGTCCTGCACCGCGTTGGGGGCGCGGTACGACTGCACGGTGCACGCGATGGCCGCGTGCTGACGCTCGTAGCGCCCGTACACGTAGTCGAGCACCTCCTCGCGGCGGTCGTGCTCGAAGTCCACGTCAATGTCGGGGGCGTCAGCCCTGCCGTCCACGCGCACCTCGGAGAGAAAACGCTCGAAGAGGAGCCCGTGCTTCACGGGGTCTATGGGCGTGATTCCGAGGCAGTGCACCACGACGGAGTTTGCCGCGCTGCCGCGCCCCTGGCAGAGGATTCCGCGCGACTGGGCGAAGCGGACTGCGTCCCACATCACGAGGAAGAACCCCGCGAAGCCGAACCGGCTGATAGTCGCGAGCTCGTGCTCGATCTGGCGGCGGTGCGCTTCCGGGATGGAGTTACCGAGCCGCTCGTGCGCGCCCTCGTACACGCGCTCGTGAAGGAATGCGTCGGGCGTGGTGCCGCCTGGCACGGAGAAGGATGGAAGCGGCGGCCTCAGCCACGAGAGGTCGAACGAACACTGCTCCGCGACGTGGGCCGCCTCGTGCAATCCCGACTCGCATCCTTCCCAGCGGCGGCGCAGCATTCCGGGCTCCAGGAGTTTCCACTCGCCGTTGGGGTGGAGCACGCCCGCGCGGAGCGCTTCCTCTGCGTTCATCCCATGGCGGAGGGCGGTGAGGAGGTCATGCACGAGGCGCGAGGTGTCGTCCGTGTAGCGGGCGTCCTGCGCCGCGACCCACGGCACCCCGGTGCGCCCGGCAAGCCGGATCAGCTCGGCGGCCAGCGCGGCTTCGTGGCCGCCCGTGTGGTGGAGCTGGACTTCGATCGAGAGGCGGCTGCCGAACACTTCGCGCCACGAGGCAATCAGGCGGTCGGCGCTTGCCATGCGATTGTCGGCGCCCGCGCCGCCTTGCCGATCGGCGTCCGTGGTCGCAGCAGCCCATCCGCCATCGCCGCGAACGAGCGATGCAAGCGTGCCGGACGCGGGACCCGTGAGCATGTGCAGTCCGCCGGAGTGCTCAGCTACCTGCGCCCATGCAATGTTTGGCTGCCCGCGGCGGAGCCCGGCCTCCGTCTTCTCCCATGCGTTCCAGCGGCCTACGCGCGAGAGCGTTATCAGCGTGGCGAGATTGCGATACCCTTCTTCGTTCCGTGCCAGGAACGCGGCCGGACGCCCGTCCACCACCAGTTCGGCGCCCGCGATGGCCTTGATTCCGTGCTCCCTCGCCGCGAGCGCCGCGCGGACGAGTGCGCCGAGGTCGGCGGTATCGGTGATTGCGATGGTGGAGTAGCCGAGGGCTGCCGCGCGGCCAATGAGCGCCTCGGGTGTCACGGCGCCGTCGTTAAAGGAAAAGGCGGTATGGGCGCGGAGTTCGACTGCGGGAGCTGGCATCGGTATTGGATCGGGTTGAAGAAGATACCGAAGAGATACCGAAATGCAAGAAGCGGCTTGTTGATGACTCGTCACTCCTCGTTGGGAATGCGCCGGTTGATCGAAGCGTCGGCAGGTTGCGCTGTCCGCTGCCGCCAGTGTCGGAGGACGTCCGGCGTTGCCCTACAATGCCGTCTCTCTTTCCCGGACAACGTGCGCCGGCCTGGCGGGCAGATTCCGGCACCGATCCATGTCGAGCTATTCGCACCCCCGGGCGCACGAATGGACCCGCCCTCTCGCCCAAGGGGTCGTTGGGCTGCTCATCTTCGAGACGCTGACCGGGCTGGCTAATTACCTGCTGCCGTTCAGCGTCGCGAACCAGGTGATGGTGTTGCTCCATACCGCTGCGGGGCTCGTGCTGGTGATCCCCTACGTTGCCTATCAGTGGCGGCATTGGCGCATCTACCGCTCGCTGCGCACCACGCACGTTTCGCTTACGGGCTACCTCGCCATGGCGATGGTGCTGCTCCTCATCGTCTCGGGGCTGGTGCTCACGGCGCAGGCGCTTTTCGCAACGCGGATCTCGCGCGTATGGGACGTAGTTCACCTGCTTTCGACGGCCGGGCTGCTGGCGTCGCTGGTTCCGCACATGGCGACGCTCTTCCGGCGCGCGTCGAATGCGGCCGATGGTACTGAACTGAAGCCGGCGTCGCGCTCATTCGCGCGCCGGGCTGGAATCGTTGGTTTCGCGCCGCTGCTCCTGGTTCCGGCAATCGTCCTACTCCACAAGCCGGTTGAGCTGAACAACGAACTGCCGGCGGATTACAGCTACGTGTTCGGCAAGGACAGGCCGTTCGCGCCAAGTTTGGCGCGCACGGCGAGCGGCGGCGCGTATGACTCGCGCTCGCTCAGCGGCTCGGCGTCGTGCGGCAACGGCGGCTGCCATGTGGAGGTGTACAAGGAATGGGAAGCGAGCGCGCACCGCTACGCTGCGATGGATCCCGCGTTCCAGAAGGTGCAGGAACTGATGGGCGAGCAGAACGGTCCGGAATCAACGCGCTATTGCGGCGGCTGCCACGACCCGATTTCGCTCTTCTCGGGCACCAAGAACATCTTCGCGGGCGACCTCACGAATCTTGCCGGCTACCAGGAAGGCGTGTCGTGCATCTCGTGCCACGCGATCCGCGAGACCGACACGAAGGGCAACGCGGCGTTCGTCATGACGCAGCCGGGCCGCTACATGTTCGAGTACTCCGACACGGTTGGCGCGCCACGGCTGATTCGCGACTTCCTCATCAGGGCGTACCCGCGGTACCACGTCGCGACGCTCGAGCACAAGCTCTTCAAGAGTCCCGAGTTCTGCGCGGGCTGCCACAAGCAGTTCATTGACGAGGAGATCAACAAGGTCGGCTGGGTGCAGCTCCAGAATCAGTACGACAACTGGCGCACGGGACGCTGGAACCATCCGGGTGACGCCAAGACCACCATCGAGTGCCGCGAATGCCACATGCCACTGCAGGAATCGAAGGATCCGGCGCGAGGCGACGACCTGGACTACAACCGCAAGCCGTCTGACGATAAGCACCGGAGCCACAGGTTCCTGGGTGCCAACCAGTGGATCCCGGCGATCCTGAAGCTGCCCGGCGCCGGGGAGCACGTGCGTCTCACGGAGCAATGGCTGCGCGGCGAAATCACGGTGCCCGAGATCGCCGACAAGTGGCGCGCCGGCGGCGCGGTGCCAGTCGCGCTGCGCGCGCCCGATGTTGCGCGCCGCGGAGAGAAGGTGACGGTCGAGGCGTCGCTCAGGAACAACAAGGTTGGCCACGACTATCCCACGGGGCCGCTCGACATCATCCAGTCGTGGGTAGAACTACAGGTCACCGACCAGGACGGGCGCGTGGTGTTCGAGAGCGGCATGCGCGACTCGGCGAATTTCATCGAACCGGGGTCGTTCATGCTCAAGGCCGAGCCGGTGGATCAGAACGGCAACGTGATTGACCGGCACAACCTCTGGGAGATGGTTGGCGTGCGGTACCGCCGCGCGATCTTCCCAGGGTACTCCGACAAGCAGGAGTTCACGTTCAGCTACCCCGGCCACGCGAAGGAACTGCGCGTACGCGCGCGGC
>WBZR01005011.1_pt1 | contig 10427 bp, 7 predicted proteins | sample 5204231 | NCBI WGS metagenome assembly WBZR01 (sample SAMN12412403, study PRJNA552823) | activated sludge metagenome | isolation source: activated sludge from anammox sidestream of wastewater treatment plant... | place: USA: Virginia | collected 2017-08
AATAATCCTCACGATATGATCATACACATCGCGCATGTAAAATTTTGTATTATCTGAAAAAATATCTTCTTCGCTGTGTAATATACTATTAATCATATCACGCATGGGCCAAATCATTTTTCGTATTTGAATAATATCACGCTTTAATCGGTAAATTTTATAAATATTTGTTTGAGACACTACAGGGTCTTTATCTTTAATCAGTTCATTTTCCAATTCTTCAATTCTGTCTCCCAGCCTTTCTATGCAGGCAAAATAATAATCAACTGTAGCATCTAATAGTGCATAAAATAAATAATCAGCTTGCGAACGTCTTGATTTGCCTTTTGGGTTACTTAATCTTTTTCTTACTACATCAAATGGGTCAATGGCGATATTTTCCTGAAAAGTAATAATGGTGGTATTCCCGGATAAAACCATGGAAAGTTGTTCTGAAATTAACCGATGTTCGGTAGATTCATAATAGAAAGCTTTAAATATTCCGATAACATAATGGTCAAACTCTTCATACTTAGCACGTTGGTCAACATGCAGAATGTCTTCTAACGATAAAGGATGAATATCAAAAAACTCTCCAACTTTTTCAATAAGCTGTACATGATTAATGCCATCTATATTAATCCACTTGATGTACGAGTCATTATATAGTTTCAAATGCTTTTCTAATTCAGACCAATCATAAAAAGTATGTTGTTCTAATGTTTGTTCATTATAAACAATTAAAGATAATTTAATCCTTTCCTTTGGCGAACTGCCTGTATATTTTAGGGTGCCGGGCGCTAATCCCACCTTTTTGTTCATAATATATTTTTAACAAAAGTAGCACAAAACAATTAATTGATTATCAATTAAGTGATTAATTTTTTCAGCGATGTTGAAAACTTTATTATTTTACTGTTTGCAAACTGAATGTAAAATAACTTACCTTTACAGAAAAAAATATATGGCAAAGAAAAGTGATGAAACAACCGTAGAAGCAAGAGGAAGTAAAAAAGCACCTTCCCCCGAGAAGATTAAAGCATTAACCTCTACTATTGAAATGTTGGAAAAAACATACGGTAAAGGTACTATTATGAAACTTGGTGATAATGTTGTAGAACCTTTAGATGCAATTTCTACCGGGTCTATCGGATTAGATTTAGCACTTGGCATTGGAGGATTACCAAGGGGTAGAGTTATAGAAATATTTGGACCGGAATCTTCAGGTAAAACAACATTGGCAATTCATGCTATAGCCAGTGTGCAAAAAAGCGGCGGCATTGCAGCAATTATAGATGCAGAACATGCTTTTGACAGAACCTATGCCGAAAAACTTGGCGTGGATACCGAGAGTTTATTAATTTCTCAGCCGGATAATGGAGAACAAGCATTAGAAATTGCTGATAATTTAATTCGCTCCGGAGCTATAGACATTATAGTGATAGATTCTGTAGCAGCACTTACACCAAAAGCAGAAATAGAAGGCGAAATGGGTGATAGTAAAATGGGATTACAAGCACGTTTAATGAGTCAAGCACTTAGAAAAATGACAGCTACTATTAATAAGACGGGATGTTGCTGTGTTTTTATTAATCAATTGCGTGAAAAAATAGGTATAATGTTTGGCAACCCCGAAACAACAACAGGCGGGAACGCACTTAAATTCTATGCTTCTGTAAGATTAGATATCAGAAGAATATCTCAAATTAAGGAAGGAGATAGTGTAACAGGTAATCATGTGAGAGTAAAGGTGGTAAAGAATAAAGTAGCTCCACCGTTCAGGCAAGCTGAATTTGATATTGTGTTTGGCGAAGGTATCAGTAAAATCGGAGAAATTATTGATATAGGTGTAGAAAAAAATATCATTAAAAAGAGCGGTTCGTGGTTTTCATATAACGATACTAAACTTGGGCAAGGTCGAGATTCGTTAAAACAATTATTAAGAGATAATCCTGAACTTTGTGAAGAACTTGAAACAAAAGTAAGAGAATCTTTAAAAGAACAGCCTAACGCTTTTTAATAAGAGAGAAAAGTAAGGTCTAAATAAAAAATCCCGAGATTTCTCGGGATTTTTTTTAGCTATTTTACTTTTTCTACTACTGCTTTAAATGCTTCCGGATTATTCATGGCGAGATCTGCCAAAACCTTACGGTTTAAATCAATATTTTTCTTTTTAAGATTGCCAATAAATTCAGAATAAGATAAGCCGTATTGTCTTACACCGGCATTAATTCTTTGAATCCATAAGCCACGCATTTCACGTTTTTTCAAACGACGGTGTTTAAAGGCATAGGTTAAACCTTTTTCAAAAGTGTTTTTTGCAATTGTCCATACATTTCTTCTGGCACCCCAGTACCCTTTTGTTTGTTTGAGTACTTTTTTTCTTCTTTCTCTGCTTGCAGCAGAATTGACCGATCTTGGCATATTTGATGATTTATGAACGGCAGTGCCTTACTTCTTACAGTAAGAACTTAGGAACTGAACGTTCGGTTAATTATTTTTTTATCTGCAAAGCATGAATTTGACATTGTTAAGATCTGCATGGTTTACCTCTACAGCTTTGCCTAATTCACGTTTTCTGTCTTTTTCTTTTTTGGTTAAGATATGATTTTTATATGCTTTTTTTCTCATAATCTTTCCGGAGCCGGTTGTCTTAAAGCGCTTTTTTGCACTTGAATTGGTTTTCATCTTTGGCATAAATTCTTTTTTGGGGCGACAAATATACTACTTTTTCTTTTTAGGTGCAATAATTATTTGCATTTTTTTTCCTTCCATTTTTGGCAGGTCTTCCGGAGCACCAATTTCCTCTAATTCTGTAACAAAACGCATCAATAGCTCTTCCCCTTTATCTTTAAATATAATTTCCCTTCCTCTGAAGAAAATAAATACTCTTACCTTAAATCCTTCTTTTAGAAACTCTTCTGCATGTTTTTTCTTAAAATTAATATCGTGTTCATCTATGTGTGGTGAAAATCGAATGTCTTTTACAACCACTTTAGCTGTTTTAGATTTTATTTCTTTTTCTTTTTTCTTTTTTTCGTATAAAAATTTGCCATAATCCACCACCTTACATACGGGTGGTACAGATTGTGCTGCAATTTCTACTAAATCAAGACCTTTTTCTCTTGAAATTTGCAATGCTTTTTGAATAGAAACAACCGCTGGTTCTATTCCGTCCCCTACAATTCTTACTTCACGGGCTGTAATGCTTTCATTGATTCTGTGTTCGTGTTGTTTTACACCGGGACGAATAAACCCTTCTTTTAGACCTCTTTTACTCATTCAAAAATGAATTTAGAATTAATTGTTTAGATTTTATGATTGGATTAAACCGATTTAAGAAAAAAAATAACTGATAATAACTATGCATGAACTATTGATAATTTTGAACAATTTGCAAAATATGAGCTAAGAACTCATCTGCGTGCATACTGCCTATGTCTCCTTTTTTGTGCTGACGAACTGCAACCTTATTTTCTGACATTTCTTTTTCTCCAATAACTAACATAAAAGGAACTTTCATAAGCTCACTTTCTCTGATTTTTTTTCCAATTTTTTCGCTACGATCATCAAATAAAACTCTGATATTATTTTCAGCGAGCAAATTTACGATTTTTTCTGCATAGGAATTAAATTTTTCTGAAATTGTCAAAATTGCTACTTGTTGAGGTGCTATCCATGTTGGCAAATCTCCCCCTGTATGTTCCAATAATACAGCAATAAATCTTTCCAATGAACCGAATGGCGCACGGTGTATCATTACCGGTCTGTGTTTTTGATTATCTGCACCAACATATTCTAATTGAAAGCGTTCCGGTAAGTTATAATCTACTTGAATGGTGCCCAACTGCCACTTTCTGCCAATGGCGTCTTTTACCATAAAGTCTAACTTAGGTCCATAAAATGCAGCCTCGCCATATTCTATTATAGTTTTCAATCCTTTTTCGTTAGCAGCTTCAATGATAGATTGTTCGGCTTTTTCCCATACGGCTTCCTGCCCGATATATTTTTGTTTATTTTCCATATCGCGCAAGGAAATTTGTGCAATATATTCTTCAAATTTAAAAGCTTCAAATACTTTCAAAACAATATCTATTACTTTTTTAAATTCGTCTTTTACTTGTTCATTAGTACAAAAAATATGTGCATCATCTTGTGTAAAGCCGCGTACTCTTGTTAAGCCATGCAGTTCGCCGTGTTGTTCGTAGCGATATACTGTTCCGAATTCAGCTAAACGTAGTGGCAGGTCTTTATATGAGTGGGGTGTGAACTTGTATATTTCGCAATGATGAGGGCAGTTCATTGGTTTTAAGAAAAATTCTTCATCTTGATGTGGTGTGCGAATTGGCTGAAAAGAATCTTTTCCGTATTTTTCATAATGTCCGGATATAACGTATAATTGTTTTTGTGCAATATGCGGCGTAACAACAGGTTTGTATCCGTTTTTACTTTGTATTTTTCTTAAAAACTGTTCTAATTCGTAACGGATAGTAGTGCCTTTAGGAAGCCATAGGGGAAGCCCCATTCCGACATTCTCAGAGAAAGTAAACAGTTCCATTTCTTTCCCGATTTTTCTATGGTCTCTTTTTTTGGCTTCTTCCAATAGGATTAAAAACTCTTTTAAGTCTGTTTCTTTTGGAAAAGCAATGCCGTAAATACGTGTAAGCATTTTGTTTTTTTCATCACCTTTCCAATAAGCACCGGCAACTGTCATTAATTTTACGGCTTTTATGTATCCGGAATTTGGGATGTGCGGGCCTCTACATAGGTCAATAAAATCTCCAAGTGTATAAAAGGTGATGTTGCCATCATTTAGTCTTTCTAATAAATCTAATTTATATGGATCGTTTTTTTCTTTAAAGTATTTGATGGCATCGGCTTTTGACATTTCCTTTCTGATGTATGCGTTGTTTTGTCTTGCCAATTCCATCATTTTTTTCTCAATACGTTCTAAATCATTAAGTGTGATGGTTTGATCGCCGGTATCTATATCGTAGTAAAATCCATTTTCAACGGGAGGTCCTACCCAAAATTTTACATTAGGATAAAGCGCTTCTATGGCTTCTGCCATAAGGTGTGCCGAGGAGTGCCACAATGTTGCTTTGCCATCATCGTCTTCCCATGTTAATAGTTTTATGCTGCAATCTTTTGTTAATGGTCTTGTAGCATCCCATACTTCGTTATCTATCATTGCTGATAGTGTTTTTTTAGCTAGAGAATGGCTAATGCTTTCTGCAATTTTAAGAGCAGTAATGCCTGATTCATACTCTTTAATACTACCATCCGGTAAAGTTACTTTAATTAAACCCATATTGAAAATTGGACGGCAAAAGTAAGAAAAATCTAAAACGCAAACTTATTACCATAAATTAATTGCAAATAGAAGAAATAGAGCCATCGTATCTTAAAAACCTAAGATTGCAATATGGCTTTGTGGTTGCCAAGTAATCTTTAAATCCATTAGACGGATGCTTGCTTACATGAATGCGAGACCTTGCAGCAAATACACCAACTGCACCGTTAGAAATATTAGAGAAAATCGGCTTGTCTTGTGCTATGGAAGATGATGGTGTGTTGGATTGTAAAAAAGTATAGTAATCGTAAGAACCGGCATAAATAATATAATCTATCTTGATTAATTTGCGGAATAATATATTAGAAGCATTATCAGTATCAAGTATTTTTAAATAATAACCATTGAATAAAGTATTTGGCAAATAGTCAAGTTTAATAGTTAGTCCGCCATTTAAGTCGTTGGCAAACACTTGTGCAAATTTGTTGTCCACATATTTGTTTACTACACTTCCGCCAATCAATGAGTCTGCATAACACATTCTTATTGTTAATTCATACACATAGGCATTAGGATTGGTAAAAAAATTGACATATCTTGTAATATTAATGCTTGGATAAGTTAGGTCTAAATAATCTGCAGAAGGAGAGTAGGGAGAAAGCGGGTAATACGGTCCTGCTAATGGCTGATATACAGGCTTTACGCTATCTATCATTGCAGTAGATGATGTAAAAGTGGCTCCTGTTTTTAAATCTTTAATATATAACTCAAAAGTGCCACTTGGATATAACGGTTGGGTGGTGTAGTAAAGCCTTTGTTGGTTATTAAATGTTCCCGATGTTGTTGTAAGTAAAGTGTCTCTTAAAAATAACTCTGTATTAGAAGATGCTGACGAAACGGGCAAATATCCACCATATAATTTTCGCTTTAAGCTAACTTGCAGTTGTCCTGCCGGAAAATTAATTGAGTCATTAACTTGTGCCATTTGATAGGCATTGCCCTCACCCGCATATACTTTATTAATCCTGATGTATTGATATTGTTCTTGCGGATTAAGTATGGCGTACACGCTGACTAATTCTTTATAAGGAGCTAAAATATTAAGTTTATTTTTACAAGAAAAGAAAAATATAGTACCAACAGAAATAAGTCCGATTAATAATATGGTTAATGATTTGAAAAGCTGTTTTCTCATAATTTAAGGAATGCAAAGATTGTAAATTTATTTCTGAATTAAAAGTTGTAAATTTGAGCAGACGTAATATTTATGATAGAAGGTTGTTTTTTTATAAGAATGTAAAGAGTTATTATGATATATAAACTAAAGATATTATTATGAAAAAACTAAAACCCGGTGATAAAGTTAAATTTCTGAATGAAGCAGGCGGTGGCACCGTAGTGTCTGTTTTAAATACAGAAACTGCTATAATAGCACTTCCTGATGGTATAGAAATTCCATATCCTATTAATCAGTTAATTAAAAATACTGTGCATACAATTACTGCCGAAGAAATAAAAAATGCACAAACAACAGGGCGTGAGGTGATTTACTTAGCAATAGAAAGTGCCCATAAAAATCCTATATTATCAGATGAATATTATGTTTACATCTATAATCTTTCTGATTATCAGCTTATTTATAATTATGCAATTGGAAAAGATGGTGTATTTCAAACAATGGCATTTGGAACAGTAGGGGCATTTCAAAAAAATAAAATTAAAACGCTGTCAAAACTTGTAATAAAAGATACAGATACACATAATATCCAAGTTCTTTTAAAGAAAGACGAATTGCACGTGTTGCAACTACCAATTTTTGAATCTATCAGAATAAATGAAAAAACATTTTCTCCATCGTGCTTTATCAATCATTCCGAATTTGAACGACCGGTGTTTATTGTTATTTTAAAGGAGCAGTTCCTTGATGTGCAAGCTCAAAAAGCAAAAGAAAAATTTGACGCAAACTTTAAAACACACATATCGCGAGCTGATTTAGAAAAATTATTACAGCTAAAAGAAGGCTTTGGATATAAACCCAAGCAGACACAGAAAAAAGTATCTCAATCTAAACAAGAAATATTGGAAATAGATTTGCATATAGAAGAATTGGTTGATAACCCTGCTAAACTGACAGCACATCAAAAATTACAAATACAACTTGATTATTTTGAAAAAACATTACATGAAGCTATTGCAAGTAATGTAAAAAAAATCATATATACTCATGGTGTTGGAAACGGAAGGTTAAAAACAGAAATACGTCAATATTTAGATAGGGTAGAAGAAAAAAATATCACTTATGAAGATGCTTCTTATAAAACGTATGGTTTTGGAGCTACAATTATTTATATTTAAGATGTTGTATATCAGTATTTTGCTCGTTATAAATGTTAAAATAATATAAAATACAATAATAAAAGGTTATTTTTGTGGCAAAATTTAGATTTATGAAAAAACGCTTATTTACAATTTTGTCCGTTTGTATAGGATTTTTATCCTTTAGTCAGCTTAGTGGAACGTATAATATTCCAGGGACTTATACATCGGTAGCTGCTATCGTAGCAGACTTAAATTCACAAGGTATTAGTGGATCTGTTACCATTAATATCCTTTCCGGTTACACAGAAACCATTACAGCTCAAGGAGGCTTAGTATTAACTGCTACGGGCAATTCGACAGCTTCTATTGTGTTTCAAAAAGCAGGCTCCGGTCCTATGCCAATGTTAATAGCCGGTTATACAGGAACAGCAACGCCATCAAGTGCGAATCAAGACGGTATCTTTACCGTTGTAGGTGGTGACTACATTACCTTTGATGGTATTGGGTTTCAAGATAACAACACAACTAATCCTGCTACCATGGAATACGGGTTGGGCTTTTTTAAAGCATCTTCAACAAATGGTTGTCAAAACAATTTAATTCAAAATTGTTTAGTTGTATTATCTTATGTAAATAATGCAACAGGTAGTGGTCCATCTTTTGAAGGGTCTAAGGGTATTATGTTTATTAATGCAAATTATGGAACTGCTGCTACTACAGGTACTTCAACATCTCCGGCAGGTTCTAATTCATATAATACAGTTAAAACAAATACCATTTCAAATACAAACTACGGTGTTGTATTTAATGGATATACAGATGCCTCTCCTTATGCCAATGCAGATGTAAATAATATTATCCAAAACAATACAATTAAAAATTTTGGTGGGGCAGCGAGCGCAACTAATGCAGCAGCAGGTGTACGTGTGAATAATCAGTATAGTATTAATATTAATAATAACTTGCTTTTAAATAATGACGGTTCGGGAGCGAATCATGTTAGTGCATTAAGAGGTATTTATTTACAAGGAGGAACGGACGCTTCTGCTACTATTCAGTCCAACACATTAACACTTGTTTCAGGCGGAACAACAAGTCAGTTAAGTATTATAGAAAACGCATCAGGTGGCAGTGGTACAGTAAATGGTGTTATCATATCAAATAACATATTGCAAAATTGCGGTTATGCAGCCGGTACTAGCGGTACTTTATATGGTATTTATAGTTCAGCATCTACCTATAGTTTTATAGCAAATAATAACAGCATTCAGTCGTTTACATCTTCTGCATCAGGTTCAGTTAATTTTATTTATAATTCATCAAGTAGCGGCGGTTATACAGAGTTAAAAAACAATACAATTACTAATCATACGTTAACGACTACCGGTTCTATGTACTTCCTATATAATTCTAATGCAGCAAATAATAATGTTATTCAAAATAATGCTGTATCTAATATTTCCAAAACAGGCTCGGGTGGTACGGCATATGGATATTATAATTTTGGTAGCCCCGGTAATGGAACAGCTACAATTAATAATAATTTATTTGCTAGTATTACCTTATCCGGTACGGCTGGATTTTATGGTTTTTATCATGGAACATCTTCAACACAAACGGTTGCTATTCAATCTAATACCATTACTAATATTACAGGGGGTAGTAGTACAACTTATGGCATTTATTACTCATTTGGTGCTGTTGCAGGAAAAATTGCTAACAATATAGTAACTAATATTTCTGCATTAGGTAGTATTTATGGTATTCAACATAACAACGGCTCAACAGATGTTTCGGGTAATATAGTTGGTGTTCTTTCTACCACGGGAACAGCAGTTTATGGCTTGTATCAATCAGGAGGTACAACACTTAATTATTACAAGAATAAGGTTTATAATTTATCATCTACCAATACAAATCCTTCTGTTTACGGATTTTATATTACATCCGCAACGGTGAATGGCTACAACAATATTATTGGCGATATTAAAGCTCCTAATGCCAATGCGGCGAACCCTGTTGTTGGAATTTATGTGGGTGCAGCTACAGCAGCTAATTTATATTATAATAGTGTTTACTTAAATGCTATTAGTACTGGTACGCAATTTGGTTCTACGGCTTTATACGCATCTACTACACCAAGTTTAATGCTTCAAAATAATATTCTTATTAATAAATCTGTTGCTGTTGGAACGGGATCTGTAAGTGCATACAGAAGAAGTTCGACTACTAATGGCACATACAACACTATATCTAATAAAAATATTTTTTACGCAGATACTACATTAACGAACTCTTTTGTTTTTTGTAATGGCACAAACGCATATAAAAATTTAGCTGCTTATAAAACATATATGGGAGGTGCAGATATGGGATCATATTTTGAGAGCCCTACATTTTTATCTTTAGTATCATCATCTGCCCAGTTTATACACTTAGATCCGACAGTTATTACCAGTGCAGAAAGTAATGCAATAGCTATTCTCTCTGTAGTTGATGATATTGATGGTGACATCAGACAAGGACAACCAGGTTATGTTGGCACAGGAACATCTCCTGATATTGGAGCAGATGAGTTTAATGGTATTCCTACAGCGGGTCCTAATGACGTGGGTGTAACAGCATTTGTTGCACCGATAACAACGGGTTGTTACTCTGCTTCTGAAAACGTAATAGTGTCTATTAAGAATTTTGGCACAGCAGTTCAAAATTCAATTCCTGTAGAAGTGCGTATGAGCGGTGCCAATACAGCAACAATCAATGGTACTTTTACCGGCACATTAAATCCCGGCGCTTCTGCTAACTATACCGTAGGTACAGTAAATATGACAGCATC
>WBZR01005012.1_pt1 | contig 10426 bp, 10 predicted proteins | sample 5204231 | NCBI WGS metagenome assembly WBZR01 (sample SAMN12412403, study PRJNA552823) | activated sludge metagenome | isolation source: activated sludge from anammox sidestream of wastewater treatment plant... | place: USA: Virginia | collected 2017-08
ACGCGATACTGCCTATTGGTATCTCAATTGCGACATTGTCAATGCGGACTGCTGCCGGATTATCAACCGGCCCCCTGCTTCTCAGTTCCATACCTGTAAATTTAAACCCTGCCGGAAAGACCCACCTGTCACCCGATGTCCTGACCTCTGTGGCTGTTCCCTTCCCGATCTCATAGAGGATACGTTTCCTGACCGCATCCCGCGGAAACAGCATGGCGAAGAAGAGGATAAATGCGGCCAGGCAAAAGACAGAGTAGCCCAGAATGACCCTGATGTTTTTTCTGATGAACAAGCCTGCAGCATGCACTAATTTCAAATTATCTCCCTGCTATTTTACCTTTTCATAGAATGACACCACTACTGATGCATCCATCAGTCCGGGGTCATCAAACCTGCTTTTCAAATGCATAGTCCTGACTCTTATCGGATGCACAGAGCTCTCTATAAGGTTCAGGTATGTTACTATCTGTTCCAGCACCACACGCTCAATCTTTACCTCAATAGACGATTCCCTGAAATTATCTCCGATTGGGATGACCCGCGGTTTCATGGATATTACCTTGTCTCTTATCCTCGCCTGGGTTGATACATTTTCCATAAAGGTGAGAGGCGAGAATCCTTCCCTGGTCCCCGATGCCCCCTTTTCCAGTTCCGTATATTCCTTTTTCAGCACTGTGTATTCATCCTTCAGTTGAAGCATATTCCTGTATTGCTCTTCCTTTTGCTTTGTCATCCTGAGCATTGTCGCATACCTGTCGGACAACGGGGCGATGACAAAGCCGTAAAATATTATGGCAGCAGCCCCTATTGCGCCGAAAAACAAAATTGCCCTTTCCCGTGCGCTCAATCGCGAATTAAGCTTGTTTATGTATTGAATAAAATCCTTCATATGATTTTGCTACATATCTGCAATAATCCTGAATTTAACCTTCTGTTGATCAGCAGAGAGCTTGGCATCTGAAACATCAACCTTTTTAAAAAAGCCTACAGACTCGAACTCCTTTTTTAATTTCTCAACAGACTCAAAGCTGTCGGTTTCTCCCTGAACCCTGACCTTACTCTTATCAATCATAATGTCGTCAACATTGACCTTAATCTCCTTTGGCACCTTTTCAGATAATGTATTCAGGATATCGAGAGAGGAGACGGCGCCCTTTGTCCCGCCCCCGAGGGCCTCCACTTTCTTGCGCATTTCCTCGACGGCACTCCTGATCTGCTGGCTCTCATCTACAATGTTCTTTGTATCGGGGAATGTCTCCATAAAGACCTTTCGCATCTCCGCCTTGATTTCATCATATCTCGCCTCCCTGTACCGGAAATTGGAATAGAAATCTGCGAATCCGAGGACCGCCACAGCAATAACTGCGGCAATTATATAGACAATCCTTCCTGTATTTACAGCGGACTCTTTCCTGCTGATCTGTTCGCCCTTCTTGAAATTGATGCCTGTGGTATGTTTCCTGCGGGTGCCGCACAGGGCCAGCCCTATGCCAGTCGAAAGGATTAATCCGCCCCCTTCCTCTACCTGCAATTTCCGGAGGAACTCATCAGGGATACTGAAGTTCCCGGCATTCATATGGAGTTCAAGAGAAAGAAACTTGTCAAGATTGCGCAGCCGCGCCCCGCCGCCTGAAATGTACAGCATCGGGACCTCATCGTCATTGTTGATCTCATAGGCGTGAAGGCTTTGCATCAGCTCTGTAACGAGAGGTGAAAGCCCCTTTTTGACAGCTGACGACAAATCACCCCCCTCCGTACCCCCCTTTTCCAGTGGGGTGACGGGTGGATTGTCTGCATGCTCCCGGCTCAAAAGGGGTTCTCCGGAAATAACACGGGACAGATTTATCTCAGCTGACAGTTTTCTCTCTTCGGCCTCTTCCAGACTCACGCCAAAGTCATTCATTATTGCAGCCGTGACATTATTTCCACCCCTCATGAATGTCCGTAAAAGTACAGGTTTGCCTCCTGATATTATGCACAGATTGCTTCTGTCAGCGCCAATATCGAGCAGGGCCACAGTATCTTCCGTCTTATACCACTGCATAAAGGCATGATATAAGGCAAGTGACTCAATCTCAATGACCTTTGTATCTACCGATGCATCCTTCAGCGCATCTATATGGGACTGGAGGGTCTGTTTCCTGATAAGGGCCACGCACACGGACGAACCGCCGTTTGGTTTTGTGCCGTTTCCTTTTGACAGGATGACCTGATCTATGACCATATCCTCGAGGTCAAAAGGTATGAGGTTTTCCACTTCATTCGGCACCACCCTGCTGATCTTTGATTCGTCAGAGAACGGGAGGCGCAGATAGTGAACTGATACGTTCGTACCTGAGACAGCGCTTACCACAATGTCAGGATTCAGGCGTCCTTCCTCGAATATTGACCTGACGAGACCCCGGACGTCTCCGTTTATGAGACTTTTTTCTACGAACCTCACGGGTTCAATCCTGCCGAGTCCTTCTTTAATCAGCACGGCCTTTATTGAGTGACTTCCTATGTCCAAGCCTAAAATTTTACGCGACATATAATATTTATCGGTTAAGTGCCTTTAATCCCGATAGGATTATCAGGAATGCAGAGACAATCATCATGCCTCGCGAAAGCTTAAGCACAACCCAGCTCAATATTATAACAGGAATCAATAATATCTTCACTATTGCCTTCAACACAGGGCTTTCTGAAACAATCTCTGCGAAAGGCGGACTAATGCCGTAATAGATCGATATAATCCATTGGCCTGGCTTGTTTGTAAGAAGATACATATCCCGGAATTCCCTCAGCACCCTGACGTAGGGGTGGAGGGGTGACCCGAATGCAGCGGTGGCAATGAAGCACCTTGAGTCGCCATTTACCGGAGCGCTTATTGCCGTACACACCCTGGGGGCTCCGGCCGGCATGACTGCCGGGCTGACGGCAGACAGGGTTGCGTAGCCAGGTGTAAGGGCCGGGAGGGTAGCGGAAATTGTTCCGCCCGCAACAGCGTCTATCAATACTGCAAGGCCATTTCTGTTAATAATTATATCCTGGGAACTGCTTCCCCACGCAATGCCGGCCTTCAGCACCTGGGTGCCATTATCATCATTCATTATGACATGATACTGCTGTCTGCCGTTTATGCCATTATCACCCGTTACAACTGATGCTGTGTCAGGTTCAGCATCGATTGTAAATATGTTTCCATAATAAGCCGTCGTATAAGAAACTGCCAGATCAAAGCCCTCCTGACCCGTATTTGAATAGTTGAACGGTATGACTGCCACCCTGCTGTAATCCCCGCCGGAGCCAAATCCGTTGACTATTACAGATCCGTCATTACTCGTGTCAGTCACTATTTCTGTTACATCATATCCGGTTTCATCTGCGTTAAATGCGACAACCATCACACCCGAATTGCCGCTTCCGCTGAAAGCTATCAAAAGGTTGCCGTTTCCCTGAGGGGCGGAAAAGGAATAATATTTTGCGGCAAGTCCGAATAATGACACCCCCGGATAAGCGGCGGAGGCAGTGAAGCCCGTCTTAAGATCTTCGTAAGGAACTTCAATCGGTCCCAGACCCGGGTCGGGATTTACAGTCTGCCATGACTGATACCACGGGGCATCTTCATAAGTCATTGTGACATTTGCAACCCTTAGCTCCCTCAGCTCCTCCTCAAGTGTTGTACCCCTGTCATTCAGCGCACTGATGACTGCTGAGAGGGCGGTAACAGTAGGCCCCCCGCTCTTCATTTTGCTCCAGACATCATAAACAAACTCCGAACCATATTTCTCCGTCATATGTTTTATCCAGATGGCCGTGCCGTAAGGGTATAAGGTATGTGACGGATTGCCGCCGCAGCCTGCGTAGGTATCGAGAGGCAGATTCGGGTGCTGAAACCAGTAGTCTATATAATTGATATAGTCATTGACATCAGGGAATACATGGTCTTCCATCCAGGTGGCAGATGCCTCCATCCACCAGCCATTTGTACAGATGTCATCTGAAATCTGAAACTGTATTGTGTGAAAGAACTCATGGGCTGCAACTACCTTCATATCACCGGCTACATCGCCATCAGGGTCAGTATTCGGAGGAAAGTATAGCGCAAAATCGTTTTCAAAGATCATGTATACCATGGATACGGGGTCATTCTCATCAACCTGGGTATATCCGTAGGCATTGAGGTCAGCCAGGTATACATCAAGAAGACAGTCCCCGCCTTCAGTCCCGTCTGACGGAGGAGCATCATAGCCCATGACCTCTATCTCGGCAGTCCATACATCATCAAGTATGTCTGCAAATCTTTCGACATAATCCGGGACTCCGTCCGCATCTGTGTCGTATGAAGGGACGGCGTCTCCGCCTGAATTATCGGTCGTATAGTGGACCCTGAAGTGTTCCTGCGGACTTACATGACTCCGGGTTACTGCTCCATTGTAGAGATCCGAAAGTGTGTCGCGTCTTCCGCGCGCCAGTATCCTGCCGTTTTCTCCGGACAGGAGGTGTCTGTTTAACCTTGCCTCCATAAGGACGGGGGTAGCAGACTTTATAATCGCGTTTGACCTGTAAGCGGCAGGAAGGGTTTCCGGCCTGAATATGGCATTAACCTTGTAATTGACCGCCTCGCCCTTATTTAGTTGTCCGGCCTTGTATGCCCGGTCAATAAGTTCAATGCTGTTCATCTGCCGTTCCGCTGCATGGGCAGGGGAGAGGCATCGCAGCAGGACGACAACCGTAATCAGGTAATTCAACAGCTTTCTTACAAGTAAATTGTTTCTATTCAACCGGGAATCTCCATCATAATCTCAGCAGAGCCCCTTATGCATGCTATCCGCATTCCCATCATCTTTAATCAACCAGTATAATCCCTGACCGCATGTTCCTGATAACGGTTTTACCCCCGCTTATTTCAACAACCGGTTTCTCTCTTGAACCCTCTGAACGCAGCACGTATTGTCCAGGAGGAACCTCAAGGATATAGTGACCTTGAGGGCTGGTCTTTGTCTCTGCAATGCTCCCATCCTTTTCCAGCCACACCTTTCTACCGCTCCCGAGTCGGTTTATGCCGCTTTGATATCTGACCTTCCCGCCTTTCACAGGTTGATAAACCACACCGGCCAGATAGCCATGTTCCATTGAATTCATCCGATTCATAACTACCGAATAGTCTGCCGTATCCGATTTACTTCTCCTGACACTTCTTATTGAAGGGATATAGCCATCTTTCGTAAAGAACAGGACCGCATAGAGGTCGAATGAGACAGGCAAAGTCAGAACACTGAACGCCCCGTTTTTGTCACTCGTCATACTGCGGACGGTAAAGCCGTCAAATATGCCGATTTCAGCATCCCCTACAGGGATGTTCTCACTGTTTCTTATAACACCGGATATCTCAGGAGATTTCGGCAGAGAGTATCCTGAGTAAAACAGCAGAATCAGAAAAGCTGTCAGGCCAGTTGTCCATTTAGTCTTCATCCGGAAATCGCCCTTTGCAAATCATGCCGTAGCGTGGGGGCATCCCTCACCCGATGCCGGCCAGAATGGCCGGCGCTGCGGCATAGTTTTAATTACTCGACACGCCAGTAAATTATTCTTGCCTTGTTATTGAGCCGCATAATCTCCGCCCTGACAGTCTTCCGGCTCCCGTTAACATTGCCTGAAGAAACTATAGAGAAATAATTACTCTTCACGTCAATAAATTTAGCTATCTCATTGTATACATCTTCACTCATCGAGACCTTATTCTTGAAATCCTGTTTTGTCTCAAAAGGATTCTCTCCCCTTAACGCCATTATCTCGTCAGCTATCTCTCCGGCAATGTTGTCCGATAGTGACATGATTACTTCTTTCCCGGCTGTATTCACGTTTATCCATCCATCAGAGTGGACTGTAAGAAATTCATGAACCTTGTCATAAGTCTCATTTTCCATGCCTTTTACGAGACGCAATTCCTGCAGGGAGTCGAGAGGTTTATTCTTTGCTTCATATGGATCATCAAGACTTTCGTAATAACTGCTTTCAGCCCCTCCTGGAATGAATTCATTGTCGTCTGCGTCTGTCCAGTCTGCTATTGCATTTCCGGTATCTTCTCCCGACTCAAACTGTTTGAAGAAGCGGCGCATAAGTCCGCGCATGGCATCGCTGCTGACCATACCGGATCCGGCAGATATCCTGTTCACATTAATTTTGCTGTTTTCATCAGTAATCTCAACTGTGACGAAACCATCACCGAGTGGAATGGGCGGAAGTTTCTGTGCCCATGTCTCATCAAGTGAATCAACGTTCTGATCCGACCTGTCATCTTCCTCCAGCACTGCGATGGCAAAGGTGACGCCTGACTTTGCCAGATAGAATGACCTCATCTCGTCCCTGAAGTTTGCTGCGGCACGGGCTTCAACACGCATCTCCGAGTTAAACTCCAGAATGATAACGATTAGGAGCGTCAGGACGAGCAGAGTAATGACAAGGGCAATCCCCTTGCTGTTCCATGGATTATTTTCCACTCAGTGGTATCTCCGTGATGGTCCTGAAGGACCTCTCGACACCGTTGCCGTCTTTGATGATCATCGTTATCTCCACTGCCTCGGGCATCTTCTTTGAGACCCTTGAGTCCCAGCTCTCAAGCCATGTCCCTTCATCGAGATACCTGAAGTCAAGCCCCATGATATCTTCACACAGCTCATATGACTTCCCGCCGTACATGGGATTGAGATCTATACGGTTTTTCTCCCTCTTCATCAGGAAAGATGCGCCCTCATAGTCCTTGCGCAGGTAATAACCGACCTCCATCTGATCGGACTCCCTTGCCTGGCTGCTGCGTTGTACGTGAGAGAAGGAAGTGAAGTCCATCTGATCGGCTGGATAGCCCCCCTCATAATCGTCGGTTCCTACAAAGAAGGTGGCATCATTTGCACTGTTCAGAAATGCCATGCCTACGTCATTGGTAATCCTGCTGAAAGCTGCGCGTATACCGCGTAATCCGTCCACTGCCGCCTCGGTCCTTCCGATTACACGGCGGGTCTGAACGAAACTGCCATATACGAGCATCATTACAATCGCAAGGATCGCAGTGGCGATAAGCACCTCCATCAGGGTAAAACCACGGCTGTATGTAAGCCGTTCCATGGTCGTCTTACTCCTTCTTTCGCACATAATTGACTAATCCGGTGCTCCTCTCTGATTTTCCCTCTCCCCAGAGGATTTCAACCCTGACCTCCCTGATATTTTCATAAGCAGTGTCTGACACGGATGTCCGCCATCTGTATTCAGGATAATCATCACCGAAGGTGCTGCTCTCTTCACCTGTGTCAGGAAATTCCCCCTGTTCGACCTCACTCATCTTTTCAGATGCAAGCAGCGCTGCTACGGTAGCCTGTTTTGCATAATCAGCGGTAATGATGCTCTGGTTGCGTGTATGCAGGAGGACAACAAACGAGGTTGCAATGATTAGAAGCGCAACCATGACCTCGAGCAAGGTGAAGCCCTCAGTTCCTGATGCCGGGTATTGTTTCACCCTGAAATACCTCTTTCTGCATTCTTCCTGCTCATCGCTCACTGCTCCCCAACCTCCACATATCCTTCGCTGATCCTGACCTTGCCGGTTAATGGTGCAGTCACAAGCGTATAGTCTTTCTTCCCGTCTGATAAATGGATCGTATTCTTTTCAACATAGCCGTCAGGGTAAAATCTGATTGTCACCTTACCTTCCGTTACCTTCCCTTCCTCCTCCATTACAATATCCTTTATGAAGACCCTTCCCGGCAAACTGCTTTCCTCTGAAGAATCCGCGATAACTGAAGATTCTTCCCCGCTTATTTCATAGAAAGAGTATGTCCTGTTTGCAATATCAAAGACTATCTGATAAGGCTTTTTTTTTATTATTGATTCATCAAAGACTGATTGTATCGTCCCGGCGAGTTGTCTTGCAGCCGTGCGCAGTTTCGAGTCCCCCAGATTATCCACCTTCGGCAAAACAAAGACGAGGATGACGCCTATGAGCAGAATAATAAGAGAAAGTTCTATAAGGGTATAGCCGCTATTCGATGTTCCAGCTCTGGATATCGGCATTCTTCCCTTCTCCGCCCTCTTCTCCGTCTGCAGCATAAGAATAAAGATCATAATCGCCGTGCACGCCCGGGCTAATATATATGTAGTTATTGCCCCATGCGTCTTTGGGTATCTTGTCCATGTATCCGCCTTCCTTCCAGTTTCTCGGTATCTCTCCGATCGCTGGTTTTTCAACAAGCGCCTGAAGCCCCTGGTCTGTACTCGGGTAGTTGCCGCTGTCAAGCTTATAGAGGTCAAGGGCTGACTGGAGATTCTTAATCTGCACTGCCGTCTTTGTACGCTTGGCCTCTTCGGTTCGTCCCATCAGCCTCGGCACCACGATGCCGGCAAGGAGGCCGATTATGATAAGAACGACCATGATCTCTATAAGCGTGAAGCCCTCATTTCCCGTTCTGCTTCTTTTCATTTAAGCTCCTTTCACTTTCCTACCTGACCACCTGGCTCATCTCGAATATCGGCAGCAATATCGAGAGCACGACAAAAAGCACGACCACCCCCATGAACAGCACCATTATGGGTTCAAGCAGGGCCGTAAGACCTGAGATTGTCGTGTCCACCTCATTGTCATATGCCTCTGACACCTTTGCAAGCATCCCCTCGATCTCTCCGCTCTTCTCCCCTGCCGTAATCATCTGTATTACCATGGATGGGAAGGCCCCGCTCCTTTTAAGGGGTTCTGACAACGGTTCTCCTTCCCTGACACGGTCTTTCGCATCTTCTATTACCTTTGACAATACAGTGTTGTTTACCACGGCCTTTACAATATCCATCGAGTTGATCAGAGGTATGCCGCTGGCAAGGAGCGTGCTCAGTGTCCTTGTGAATCTTGATATTGCGATCAGCCGTACTATTTTCCCGAAGAGCGGCATTCTGAGGATGAGCCTGTCATATACCCCCCTTCCCTTCGGGGTTTTCACGTACCTGACGAGTGAAAACGTTACGATGAATATTCCACCGCCTGCAGCCCACCAGTACGACCTGAAAAAACTGCTGATGGAAATCAGCATGACTGTCGGCAGCGGCAGCGCCTGTCCGATATCTTCGAAGACCCTGGTGACCTGGGGTATGACATAACTGAAGAGGAACCCGAGGACAGCCGTGCCGATAAACAACATCATGACAGGGTAGGTCATGGTGGCCCAGATCTTGTTCCTCAGCCTGACCTGGCTCTCCTGAAAATCTGCAAGGCGCGCGAGGACTACGTCGAGCGCACCGCTTGCCTCTCCGGCCTGAATCATATTCGTATATAAATCCGAAAAGACCTTCGGGTGGGTCCTCATCGCGTCAGCAAGAGACCCGCCTTCCCGCACATCCTCACGTATCTTCGTAATAGTCCTTTTGAGAACCGGATCGTCAACGTGATCAATCGTTGCCGTCAGCCCCTCCATGAGCGGAAGGCCTGCCGTAAGGAGTGTGGCAAGCTGGCGGGTAAAAACCGTAACCTCCTGTTTCTTAACCCGTCTCAGTATGCTGCGGCCGGCAGATGGTTTTTCTTCCGCTTTCCTGGCCGACTCCTCAGAGACCTCCGTAGGGAAGATTCCTGACTTTCTTAATTTGAGCTTCGCCCCCTGGCTGTTTTCAGCATCTATAAAGCCATGGGCGTCCTTACCGTCAGTTGTGAGTCCTTTGTATTCGAATACAGGCATAGCAATGACAAACTTATTCTACAATATCCTCCTGAGTCACCCTCGATACCTCCTCGATGCTTGTAAGGCCTGCAAGCACTTTGGATGCGCCGTCTCTCCTGAGGGTAATCATTCCCCCGTCTATTGCCTTATTCTTGATAATCTGCGAGTTGACGTTCTGTTGTATCAAACCCCTTATCTCATCATTTACGAGCAGGATCTCGTATATTCCGGTTCTTCCCCTGTAACCCGTATTCATGCACTTATCGCAACCTGTAGCGGCGTAAATGTGGCGCCCGGATATCTGGGACAATTCAATCCCCAGCTCTGCAAGCTCCGTCACGGCGGGTGTATATTCCTTTTTGCATGATGGGCACAGGAGCCTTATGAGTCTCTGGGCTGCAATTGCAACCACTGAGGATGAGACGAGGAATGGCTCAATGCCCATGTCGATAAGCCTTGTAACCGCCCCTGCCGAGTCATTGGTATGGAGTGTGCTGAAAACGAGATGTCCTGTCAGTGACGCCTGTATGGCAATCTCCGACGTCTCAAGGTCCCTTATCTCACCCACCATGATGACATCAGGGTCCTGGCGCAGTATGGACCGCAGCCCCTTTGCGAATGACAGCTCGATCCTTGGGTTCACCTGCATCTGACCAATCCCCTTTATCTGATACTCCACAGGGTCTTCGATCGTGATGATATTCTTGTCAGGAGAATTGATCTCCATGAGTGCGGCATAAAGGGTGGTA
>WBZR01005014.1_pt1 | contig 10423 bp, 10 predicted proteins | sample 5204231 | NCBI WGS metagenome assembly WBZR01 (sample SAMN12412403, study PRJNA552823) | activated sludge metagenome | isolation source: activated sludge from anammox sidestream of wastewater treatment plant... | place: USA: Virginia | collected 2017-08
CACGCTGCTGTTGCAATTTGCGCTCGCCGAGCCGTGACTGATTGAATTCAAAGTTCGCGGCAAAGGACTTTCGTGCTAGCGACTGCGGTGCCGCGAGTTTGACTTAGCCGATCGCCAGGAACCGCAAGCTCCGGCGCTGCCGGGCAACCGCCAACCCCGAACCGCGATGCTGTTTCAGTCGCACGTCTTCGTCTTCGCATTTCTGCCGGCGCTGCTCGCGCTCTATTACGCGGTCGTGCGCTGGACGGCCGCGCGACAATGGGTGCTCATCGCGGGTTCGCTCGTGTTCTACGGCTGGTGGGACGTGCGCTTCGTCCCGTTGCTGGTCGGCCAGATCACGGCGACCTGGCTGCTGGCGCTGCTGCACGAACGCACAGGCTCCCGTGTGCCGCTGATGGCCGGCGTCGTGCTCAACCTCGCCTCGCTCGCCACCTTCAAGTATCTCGATTTCATCCTGGCGTCGCTCCAATCCGCGACCGGCATCGTGCTGCCCCGCGCCCATATCGTGCTGCCGATCGGCATCAGCTTCTTCTCGTTTCAGCTCATCTCGTATCTGGTCGACCGCATGCGCGGCGACGCGCCGATCTATCCGTTGCGGCCATTCGCGCTGTTCGTGCTGCTCTTCCCGCACCTGATCGCCGGGCCGATCGTGCGCCACAACGAGCTTGTTCCGCAGTTCGCCGAGGATCCGCTGCGCGAGGGAGCCTGGCAGCGCTTCGGCACGGGCTTGATCCTGTTCACGCTCGGCCTTGCCAAGAAGGTGCTGCTCGCCGACAAGCTGGCGACGGTGGCGGACCCGCTGTTCGCAGAAGCGACGACGCGCGCACTCTCGTTCGGCGATAGCTGGACGGCGGCGCTCGCCTTCTCGTTCCAGCTCTTCCTCGACTTCTCGGCTTATACCGAGATGGCGATCGGGATTGCGCTGATGGTCGGGCTGCTGCTGCCGGAGAATTTTCGCCGGCCTTACATTGCGACCGACCTGCGCGACTTCTGGCGGCGCTGGCACATCTCGCTGTCGAAATTCCTGCGCGACTATCTTTACATCCCGCTCGGCGGCAGTCGGGCGGGCTACCCGCGCTACCTCCTCGCCACCATGGTGACCATGGGGTTGTGCGGGCTCTGGCACGGCGCGGGCTGGACCTTCGTCGCCTGGGGCCTTTGGCACGGCGTTGGGCTGATCGGCTGCCATGCCTGGCAGCGGCTCAAGCGGCCGCTGCCGGCACTCGCCGGCTGGGCGCTGACCATGGCGTTCGTCCTCATCGGCTGGGTTGTGTTCCGTGCCGCCGACTTCGCGAGCGCTGCCTCGATCCTCGCTTCGCTCGCCGGCGCGCAAGGCTTCGGCGGCACGCTCGGAAGTCCCGGCCTGATGATCGCGGCGGCGCTGGTCAGCGCGCTCGTTCCTTCGGCGCACGATATCAAGAACCGCTATCTCCAGCCGTGGCCGGCGCTCGCGACGGCGGCGGGCGCGCTCGCGGTCTATTGCGCGCTTGAAGTGGGGCAGGGGCCGCCGCTCAATTTCATCTATTTCCGGTTCTGAGGTTTGTCAGTGCAGCGCGCGCTTCTAGCAAAGAACCTCCAAGCCTCGGCCTCCCGCCCCTGGCGGCGGTTTGTCGGAATGTTCCTCGCCGTCTTCATCGTCGGCAGTGCCGCGCTCTATGCGTTCAGCCTCGCGGTCGATCCGTACGACAGCGGGCGTTTTCCCTCGCTCGGGCTGCGCGGCATCGTCGACGACAATCCCCGCACCGCCAGCGTCAGCCGCGGTCGCGATCCGCAATTCAATGCGGCCGTCATCGGCAATTCACACGGCCAGTTGCTGTCGCCCGCGCGGCTCGACCGCGCGACCGGCCTGCGCTTCGTGCAACTCACGGTGCCGGGCACCGGTCCGCGCGAACAACTGGCCGTCATGCACTGGTTCGTCCGACATCATGCGCGCATCGGCGCGCTCGTCATCACCGGCGACCGCGGCTGGTGCACGCAGGACGCCGCGCTCAAGCTGGTGAACCCGTTTCCGTTCTGGCTCTATGACGACAGCCGGCCGGGCTATCTCGCCAACCTGTTCAGCATCCGCTCCCTCGATCTCGCTTACCGGCGGATCATGCTGGCGCTGGGCTTGCGTGCGCCCAGCGATCCTTCCGGCTATTGGGACTACGAGGCCGGTCATGCCTGGACCTTCCATCCGCTGATCCCGCCCGAAACGCCGCCGTCGCCCGGTTCGGCTCCGGCCGAAGCTCAATTCGCGTTTCCGGCGATCGCATGGTTGGCCGACCGACTCGGTCGCCTGCCGCCCGCCACCCCGGTGGTGCTCGTCATGACGCCGGTTTTCTTTACCGAGCTGCCGAAGCCTCGCAGCGCAGACGCTGCGCGTCTCGACAAATGCAAAGAAGCGCTCGCGCGGCTCGTCGCCGATCGGCCGAACGGTGCGTTTTTGGATTTCATGCGCGATACGCCGCTTGCGCGCGATGCGGCGAACTTCATGGACCCGGCGCACTACCGCGCCGGCGTCGCCATGCTGATGGAAGGCGAGATCGCCAAGGCGATAACGGGTCGACCGGACCGTAATACGCCTTAGCTCGCGGCCGCGCGCTTCTTGCGAATTTCGCGCTTGAGCTCGAGCGCGCGAGGAGACAGTTCGTTGTCTTTCGCCTTCATGAGAAAGGCGTCGAGCCCGCCGCGGTGATCGACGGTCTTGAAGGCGTGCGCCGAGACCCGTAGCCTGACCGAGCGGCCAAGCGCGTCGGACATCAGCGTGACGTTGAGCAGATTGGGCAGGAACCGCCGCTTGGTCTTGCGGTTGGAGTGGCTCACTTTATGCCCGACCTGCGCCCCCTTGCTGGTCAGTTCGCACCGGCGTGACATCGGAAAGACCTCGGAATAGAAGTGGGCGGACCTATAGTGAGCGGGGCAGGAGGCGTCAAGCCGAACGGGCAACGAGCTCTCCAATCGTCATGGCCGGTGACGCCCTGGTGCCCGGCAATCCATTTTCTCCTTCGAGTCAGGGGGCTTTTCGATCGAGTCAGGGGCTTTTCGATGGACGCCCTGGGTAAGCCCCCGGCACCGCTGGCTTGTGATTGCATTGATTGCAATGCAATCATCGGATAAGCTGGGTCATGGCCAGCCTGACCATCCGCCAGCTCGACGACGCCACCAAGGCGCGGCTGCGGCTGCGCGCCGCGCAGAACGGCCGCTCCATGGAGGACGAGGCGCGCACCATCCTGCGCCAGGCCGCGGCCGGCAACGAAGAACCCGCGCGCGCCGGCGCAAAGCGCGGCAGGAAAGGCTCCCCGGCGACCGCCGCCCCCGCAGCATCGCCCGATGCGGCGCCGAACGCTCAGGACGGTGCCCGCCCCGGTCCTGGACACGGCCGCGTGCTGCTTATCATGGGCGGCGGGATCGCCGCCTACAAGTCGCTCGATCTCATCCGCCGCCTGAAGGATCGCGGCGCGCGCGTGCGCTGCATCCTCACGGCCGCCGCGCAGCAGTTCGTCACGCCGCTGTCGGCCGGCGCCTTGTCGGGCGAGCGCGTCTTCACCGACCTGTTCGACGCCACGACCGAATTTGACGTCGGCCACATTCGGCTGGCGCGCGAAGCCGACCTGATCATCGTGGCGCCCGCGACCGCCGACCTGATGGCCAAGATGGCCGGCGGCCACGCCGACGACCTCGCCTCGGCGGTTCTGCTCGCAACCGACGCGCCGGTGTTGCTCGCTCCGGCGATGAATCCGCGCATGTGGGGGAATCCGGCGACGCAACGGAATCTCGCGCGACTCACCGAGGACGGAGTGCTGGTGATCGGGCCGGATTCCGGCGAAATGGCCGAGCGGAACGAGGCCGGAATCGGCCGCATGTCGGAGGTTCCGGAGATCGTTTCGGCCGCCGCGCCATATCTGAATCGGGGAGCGGGCGGTGCGCCGCTCTATGGCACGCGCATGCTGGTGACCTCAGGCCCCACACACGAGCCGATCGATCCGGTGCGCTACATCGCCAACCGCTCCTCCGGCAAACAGGGCCATGCCATTGCTGCTGCTGCGGCTGCGGCTGGCGCCGACGTGACGCTGATCTCGGGCCCGGTCAACGTGCCCGCCCCGCCCGGCGTCAAGGTCGTGAAGGTCGAAACCGCGCGCGACATGCTTGAGGCGGTCACCAGGACGCTGCCGGTCGGCGTGGCGGTGTTTGCCGCCGCGGTCGCCGACTGGCGCGTTGATAACCCCAATGCCGGCAAGATCAAGAAGCAGGACGGCGGCTCACCGAAGCTCGCTCTCGTCGAAAATCCCGATATTCTCGCGACAATCGCGCACCGCAAAACGGCACGGCCGCCGCTCGTCATCGGCTTTGCGGCGGAGACCGACGACCTTATCGCGCACGCCAAGGCGAAGCTTGTCCGCAAAGGCTGCGACTGGATCGTCGCCAACGATGTGTCGGCGGAGTCGGGCGTGATGGGCGGCGATCGCAACACCGTCCATATCGTGACGGCGGACGGGATCGAATCCTGGCCGCCGCAGTCGAAGGAGGCGGTCGCGCGCGCGCTGGTCGCGCGCATCGCGGCGGCCTTGGCGCGGAGCCTCGCGTGAGCGCGGTCGTACTGAAGGTCATGCGGCTACCGCATGGCAGCGATCTTCCGCTGCCGGCTTATCAGAGCGAACACGCCGCCGGTCTTGATCTCCTCGCCGCTGTCCCGCTCTCGGCCCCCATTGCCATCGCCACGGGCGGACGAGCAGCGATCCCGACCGGGATCTGCATTGAATTACCGCCAGGAACCGAGGGGCAGGTGCGTCCGCGCTCCGGGCTCGCCCTGCGGCACGGCGTCACCGTGCTCAACGCGCCCGGCACCATCGATGCCGATTATCGCGGTGAAATACAGGTGATTCTTGTCAATCTGGGCGACGCGTTGTTCACAGTTGAACGCGGCATGCGGATTGCGCAATTGGTCATCACGGCTACAATGCAAGCAATAATTTGCGAGGTTGCAAACCTCGATGAAACTACACGGGGAGTTCGGGGTTTTGGTTCTACGGGCACCGCACCAACGCGGGGGAATAATTAGACCTTTGGCTAGGATATAACCCTCGCCCTATCGGTCATCACCTCGCGGATTAGTCATGCCGCTTCTGCCTCGCAAAGGCATCTTGGCCATCGCCGCGGTCATTGACATCGCGATCAATGCCCGCGGGCGACCGGTCGCCGCCAAGGCGCTGGCGAGCCGTCACCATCTGCCGCCGCGCCATCTCGAGCCGGTGCTTCAGGCACTGGTGCGTCACGGCATTCTCAGGGGCATTCGCGGGCCGCGCGGCGGATATGAACTGGCGCGCGACCAGCGTCGCATTACCGCCGACGACATCTTGCGCGCGGCCGGCTCGGCCGACGAATCGGACAGCCCACGGCAGGTTGAATCGCCCTTGCTCAGCCGAGTGGTTGTGCCGGCGCTCGCACAGGCCGAGCAGGCGTTCTCGAACGCGCTCACGCGCATCAACATCGAGGATCTGGTGCGCTCGGCCGAAGGCGTGCGCAAGACCGGCACCTGAGCGGCACCGCGCTGCCTTGACATACTGACATATAATTCAATATGTTTTGACATATGATTGAGCGTACGACAGTCCGGCTCCCGAAGGACCTGCTTATCCGCGCCAAGCGCAAGGCGGCAGCGGAAGGTCGCACATTGACCGCGCTGATCGAGGACGGGTTGCGGATGGTGGTGGGAGCGGGTCGGCGCCCGGGCAAGGCAGTGAAGCGTGTCCTGCCGCGCGTGAGCACGGCTACCGGCGGGCCGTTCCCCGGGATCGACATTACCAATTCCGCAGCGCTTCAGGAGATGGAAGATCTGGAATACGTCGAGCGGATGAAGCATTTCAAATGATCCTGCCGGACGTAAACGTATTGATTTACGCTTTTCGCCCGGATGCTTCCTATCACGCCGTCTGTAGGCCGTGGCTCGATGCGGTCATTTTGGGTGAAGCGCACTTCGGAATTTCACGGCTGGCATTGGCCGCGGTGATCCGGATCACGACGAACGCGCGTTCTTACCCTGTGCCTAGTACGCTCGATGATGCGTTCGGATTCTGCGAAGACATCCTGGGGCAGCCCCATTGCCAGGTGGTCGAGCCGGGCGAGCGGCATTGGGAGATATTTAGACGTCTATGTGTGGAGACCGGGATCAAGGGATCTAACGTCACCGACGCCTGGTTTGCGGCACTGGCGATCGAGTGGGGCTGTGAATGGATCACACTCGACCGCGACTATGCGCGCTTTCCCGGATTGAAATGGCAGGCGCCGGCGGCGCCTGGAGCCTCGTAGGTTGGGTTAGGCTTACTGCGTCATCAAACATGTAGGGTGTGCAAAATCGCGTGGCCAGACCGTTCGGCGTGCGCAACGGCGCAGGGCGATTTTGCGCACGCTGTCGGCTATACCACGCGCCGTTGCACACCCTACAGCGATTTTATGACGCAGTAGAGCTAACCCAACCTACGACCTCACGCCGCCTTTCATCCGCGCGGCGATCACCTGCTTGAGGCGCGGATAGGCGCGGTAGGCGTTCTCTTCGAAAATCTTCTTCTTGTCGGCGGCCGACAGTGCCGCGGCGTTGTCGACATAGCGCCGGGTGTCGTCGAACGGCTTGCCGGTCTGCGGATCGTCGCCGCGCACCGCGCCCAGCATCTCGGACGCGAACAGGATGTTGTCGACCGGCACCACCTTGGTGAGCAGGTCGACACCCGGCTGATGATAGACGCAGGTGTCGAACCACACGTTGTTCTTCATCATCTCGTCGAGCGGCAGCCGCTTGTTCATGATCGCGAGGCCGCGATAGCGGCCCCAGTGGAACGGCGCCGCGCCGCCGCCGTGCGGGATGATAATCTTCAGCGTCGGGAAGTCCTTGAACAGGTCGCCCAGGATGAGCTGCATGAACGCCGTGGTGTCGGCGTTGATGTAGTGCGCGCCGGTGCCGTGGAAGCAGGGGTTGCAGGAGGCGCTGACGTGGATCATGGCCGGCACGTCGAGGTCGACCATCTTCTCGTAGAACTTGTACCAGTAGCGGTCGGTGAGCGGCGGCGCAGTCCAGTGCCCGCCTGACGGGTCGGGGTTGAGGTTGCAGCCGACGAATCCGTACTCCTTCACGCAGCGCTCGAGCTCGGGAATGCAGCTGTCGGGCGACACGCCCGGCGACTGCGGCAATTGGCACACGCCGATGAAATTCTTCGGGTAGAGCGTGCAGACGCGGTGGATCATCTCATTGCAGAGCTGCGACCAGGCGAGGCTTACGTTGAAGTCGCCGATGTGGTGGCTCATGCCCATGGCGCGCGGCGAGAAGATCGTGAAATCCGTGCCGCGCTCGCGCTGGATGCGCAGCTGGTTGCCCTCGATCGATTCGCGAATGTCGTCGTCGCTCACCTTGAGCGACGATTTCGGCGGCTGGTTTGCGGGATTGCTGACGTTGTCGACCTGCTCCTTGCGCCAGCGGATCAGGTCCTTCGGTTCGGTCGTATAGTGGCCGTGGCAATCGATGATCATGGATACCGTCGCTGCTGGCGGGCGGAGGCCCCGGGGAGGGAGATGTCGTGGGCGATGCTACGGTCCGGCGCGACATTGTCAAACCCGGATTGCCATCTGATAGGATGCGTGCGAACCACCTCTTCCCGTCATCCTGAGGTGCACGCGCGAGAGCAGGCGTAGCCTGCTTGCGCGTGCCTCGAAGGATGAAAGGCCTCGCTGGTGCGGCCGTCGCCCTTCGAGGTTCGCCGCTACGCGGCTCACACCTCAGGGTGACGGGGAAAAGCCGGTGGCCGGTGAAAAAAAGAAGGGAAAAGCAATGGCCGATCTGCCGCGCTTGAACAATGTCATCCGCGCTCTTGAAGCGGGCCAGCATGCGCTCACTTGCTTTACGCCCGCCGAGGTTAATTCGGCGATCGCGATGAGCAACGCGAAGTTCGACGGCTGCGTGTTCGAGATGGAGCACAATCCGTGGGACGGGCGCGCGCTGCGCGACTGCCTGCAATATATGCTCAGCCGTGCGCAGATCGCCAAAGCCGGCATCGTGCCGCCGGTGACGCCGATGGTGCGCATCCCGGTGAACGGCGTCGAGATGGCGCAGTGGCACGCCAAGCAGGCGCTCGACCTCGGCTGCTACGGCATCATCTTCCCGCATATCTCCTCGGTCGAGGAGGCCGCCAACGCGGTCGGCGCCTGCCGCTATCCGCGGCTCAAGAGCGCGCCGAACTATGAGCCCGCTGGCATCCGCGGCGACGGCCCGACCAACGCGGTGCGCTATTGGGGCATCAGCCAACAAGAATACTATCAGAAGGCCGACGTCTGGCCGCTCAACCCGCAGGGCGAAATCTTCTGCATCCTGCAAGTCGAGGACACCCGCGGCATCGAGAACCTCGACGCCATCCTGACCAAGGTGAAGGGCATCGGCGCGATTTTGATCGGGGAAGGCGATCTCGGGCAGGAACTCGGGTACCCGCGGCAATACGCGCATCCCGAACTGTTGAAATGGATGCAGCGCGTCGTTGACACCTGCAAGAAGCACAACGTGGTGGTCGGCCATCCGCACGTGGAGGCCGGCAATGTCGAGCGCATCGTCAAGGAAGGCTATCGCTTCTTGATGTGCGCGCCGGTGCCGAGCTACGGGCATCTCGAAGCCGCGCGCAAGCAGACGGGGCGGGCGTAATGCCGATGTGCCCGGGTGGCGCGATGGCAGCGCTCCCGAGCCTCTTGTCCCGGACGCAGTGCAGCACTTCAATGCTGCACTGCTGAGCCGGGACCTTGGTAAAGGTGGTGCTTGTTGCGGTTCCGGTTCTGCAGCGCACCAGCGCGCAAATGGCGCGCCGCTGTGCTGCGCCCGGGACATGTGCCCGAGTTGTGTCGTTCACGATCTGGACTCTTACGGAGGGATTCCTATTGGAGTTAAAGTAACTTGATTCGCGAGCCGACGCGGCGGAGGAGGCCCCGCCGTGCGGACCGCGAGCCGCCGAGGTCGTCTGACCCCGGGGAATGCGGCATATTGGGGCAAGGCGGGCATGCCGGAGACCATCCCGGCCACCGTGGAGAGCTTTGAAGCTCATCCGCAGCGCGGCGGATTCCGCGCCACCGCCGCTGCCATTCTTTCCGGCCTTGCCAGCCTGTCGCCCAACGCGGCAGCGCTCGCCGAAAACTTGCTCGACGTGCCGCCGCTGCGCGCCGCCGCGTCGCCGCAAGGCGCGACGCTCGAGGCCTATCTGGCCGCCTTCCTCTCGCTTGACCGGCACGAGATCGCGGCGCTTGCGCTTACGCTCGGCATCCTCTGCTTCGCGGTCGTCACCGCGATCCTTCTGGTGCGCACCCGTGCGCGGCTGGCCGAGGCCGAGGCCTTTGCCCGCGACGAGAGCATCGTCGCCAAGGCGTCGGTTGACCGCGCCTATGCGCTGCTGCTCGCCGAGCCGCAAATCCTCGTCGCCTGGGCGGCGGGCAGCAACGAACCCGAGATCATCGGCGACCCGGCGCTGGTGACCGGGCAAGATGAGCCGCACCGCGTACTCGCCTTCGGCACCTGGCTTGCGCCCGACAAGGCGGCCGAGATGGAGCGCTCGGGCGATGCGCTGCGCGCCCGCGGCTTAAGCTTCGCGATGACGCTGACGACGCTGTCCGGCCGCCTGGTCGAGGCCGAGGGCCAGATCGTCGGTGGCCGCGCCATCCTGCGTCTGCGCGAAGTCACCGGCATCAAGTACGACCTTGCCGAGCTTGCGGTGCGCCATCAGAAGCAGATCGACGACATGGCGGCGCTGCAGGCGCTGATCGATGCGCTGCCGTCACCGGTCTGGGCGCGCGATGATGCCGGCAAGCTGATCTTCGTGAACGCCGCCTATGCGAACGCCGTCGAGGCGAAGAACCGCGCCGAAGTGATCGAGCGCGGCACCGAGCTGTTCGGCGGCGCGGCCCGCACCGAAATCTTCCGCGCGCACGAGCAGCAGGCGACCTATGCGGGCCGGCTGCCGGCCGTGGTGGCGGGCCGGCGGCGCACGCTCGATGTGTTCGCTGTGCCGGCAACGCGCGGCTCGGCCGGCATCGGGGTCGACGCGACCGAGGCCGAGACGATGCGGGCGGGGCTTGCCCGCATGATCGATGCCCACCGCCGTACTCTCGATCAACTGGCGACCGGCGTGGCGATCTTCGGCTCCGACCGCAAGCTCAGCTTCTACAACGCCGCCTACCGCTCGCTCTGGGACCTCGACGCCGCCTTCCTCGATCAAGGGCCGACCGACTCGGACGTGCTCGATCAGTTGCGCGCGGCGCACCGCCTCCCTGACGAGCCCGACTTCCGGCAATGGAAAGCCTCGCTGCACGAAGCCTATCAGGCGCTCGAAGCCAGGGAGCACCTCTGGCATCTGCCGGGCGGCCGCACCATGCGGGTCGTCACCACGCCCAATCCGGAAGGCGGCGTGATCTATCTGTTCGA
>WBZR01004997.1_pt1 | contig 10419 bp, 8 predicted proteins | sample 5204231 | NCBI WGS metagenome assembly WBZR01 (sample SAMN12412403, study PRJNA552823) | activated sludge metagenome | isolation source: activated sludge from anammox sidestream of wastewater treatment plant... | place: USA: Virginia | collected 2017-08
GGGGCAGGTCCTGGTCTCCGAAGAAACGGCCGGCTTGCTGCACCCCGTTCTGCCGGCCGAGATCCGCCTGAAAGGGCTAGGGATCTATCGCCTGCGGGATGTGGACCTCCCGCGCCGGCTGTACCAGGTGGACTCTCCGCCGATGGGGGCGACCGATTTCCCGCCCCTGCAAGCGGAATCGGAATATCCGAGCCATTTGCCGTTGCGGATGACGCGCTATTTTGGCCGGGAGGCCGAGATCGCGCGCCTGGCGGCCTGGGTCGGCAGGGAAGGGGCGCGGCTGGTGACGCTGACAGGCCCGGCAGGGAGTGGCAAAACTCGCCTGGCCCTGGAGGTGGCCCAGCGGCTGGCCCAGGTATTTGAGGGCGCGGTCTGGTTCATCCCGCTGGCGGACCTGTCCGATCCCCGCCTGATCGCAGACGCCATGCTGGCCGGGATGCAGCTTCCCAAGGACGCGCACCGGGAACCGCTGGCCCAGACGATGGAGGCGCTGGCTTCTCATCCGAACCTGCTGGTGCTGGATAATTTCGAGTACCTGGCCGCCGGTGGAGCCGGGCTGGTGGCGCGCCTACTGGCGGCGGGGCCTGCGCTGGCCTGTTTGGTCACGTCGCGCCAGCCCTTGCATCTGGAGGGCGAGCGCCTGTATCCGGTCGCGCCGTTGCCGGTGCCGGCTGGAGAGTCGCCTCCGGAAACGCTCTGCCAGAATGCCAGCGTGTCGCTCTTTGTGGACCGGGCGCAGTTGGTCAAGCCCGATTTCCAGGTGACCAACCATAACGCGCCGGCCGTGGCCCAGTTGTGCCAGCGGTTGGAGGGGATCCCGCTGGCCCTGGAACTGGCGGCGGCTCGGGTGCAGGCCTTCACGCCGGAGCAGATGCTGCAGGCGATGGACCAGCGCCTCGACTGGTTGCGCCAGTCCCGGTGGACCGGTGAAGCCCGGCATCGGTCGTTACGAGCGGCCCTGGAGTGGAGCGATCAGCGGCTGGCCTCGGAGCTGCAGCGCCTCTGGCGGCGGCTGTCGGTCTTCCGGGGCGGCTGGGATCTTCAGGCGGCGCGATTCATGGGGGCGATATCCGAGATCGACGAGGCCATAAGCGATCTGATAGCTTCGTCTCTGGTGCAGATGGAAGACACCCCGCAGGGTATACGTTACCAGATGCTCGAATCCGTTCGCGAGTATGGTCAGGCGCATCTGACCCTCGAGGAACGGTCCGCGCTGAACGCAGAACATGCCCGGTATTATACCGAGCTGGCCGAACAGGCGGAGCCGGGCCTGAAGGGAGCGGAGCAGGCGCTGTGGATGGCCCGGCTGCAGCAGGAGCAAGGCAATCTGCGGGCCGCCCTGGCCTGGAGCCAGAGGAGCGCCGGAGGAGCGGCCTGGGGATTGCGGCTGGCCGGGGCGCTGGGCTGGTTCTGGGTTTATCGGGGCGACTGGACCGAGGGACGGGGTTGGCTGGAACAGCTTTTGAATGTACCTGAAGGCCAAGCACCAACGGCTGAGCGCGCGAAGGCGCTCTCCTGGGTTGGGCACTTCGCCGCCTGGCAGGGCGAGCATCGCCTTGCTCAAGCCCGTTTGGAGGAGAGCATAGGGCTGCATCGAGCGAGGGGGGACACGGCTGGCCTGGCCTGGGCTCTGTACCGCCTGGGCTTTGTGAAGAGCGTGCTGGGAACGGCAGCCCACCCCTGTTATCAGGAAAGTCGGGCGTTATTTGAAGCGATCAACGACCCGGACGGCCTGGCTCAGGTACTCCATGATACCGGCGAGAGTGATGAATCTTTAGCCCTATATCGCCGGCTGGAAAATCGGAACGGCATGGCATGGGCGCAGTTGGGGATCGGATGGCGCACGGCCGAACACGGGGATTATTCGCAGGGCCGGAGGCTGATGGAGGAGAGTCTAGCACAGTTCGAGGCGCTGGGCGATAAGGGCGCCGTGGCCCGGACGCTGCTTTGCCTGGGGAGTAAAGGGGCCGAACAGGGCGAATTGAGGCAGGCCCGGGAGCAGCTGGAACGGGGCCTGGCGCTCTTTCGGGAGGTGGGCAACCGGGGGGGCGCGGCGTTCACGGTGTGCACATTGGGCTATGTGGCCCTGCAGCAGGGCGACGATCGCCGGGCCCAGGCTGATCTGGAAACGGCCCTGACGGATCTTCAGGCGCAGGCGTATCAGGGCGGGATATCGCTCGCCCAGTTTGGGTTAGCCTGCGTGGCCCTGGGCCGGGGCGAGACGGTTTTGGCCAGGGAGCGGCTGAGGGAAGCCTTCGCGGTGATGTCGGTCGAATGGACCCACGTCTTTGCCGGGGCGCTGGCGTGCCTGGCCGGGATCCTTCATGCGGAGGGCTGGCCGGAGCAGGCCGCCTGCTGGTATGGGGCAGCAGCAGCGCTGCGGGAGGCTGAAGGCGTCCCGATGGCGCCGGTCGAGGAGGCTCGCTACCGGCTTCAGGTCGCTTCTGTGCAAGAGGCCCTGGGTGCCTCCGCCTTGGCCAACGCTTGGTCCCAGGGAAGCGCCATGACGACAGCGGAAGCCCTCGCCCGTGCGCTGACGGCCCTCTCGCCCGACTACGATCTGGCCGCGGCCTCTCTGCCCGATGCGCTCTGGGTAAAGATTCAGCCGTTGCTGCCGCCTCCGCAACCCAAGAGAGCGGGCCGTCCTGCCTCGGAGGCTCGCCCGGTCATGCGGGCGATCCTGTATGTCTTGCGCACGGGTTGCCCGTGGAAAGCCCTGCCCTCGCGCTTCGGCAAGGCCAGCACCGTACACGCCCTCTACCAAAAATGGCGCCGAGCCGGCGTCTTCGAGCGGATGCGTCAGGCAGGACTGCTGGACGTTCCCATCAATCTCTGATCCCGATTATTGGATGCCCGCCTGAATTTTCGGACCGCTTCACCTGCCTGGGTCAACATCACAGGCAGGACACCTCTTTCCTCAGCTCAGCCTCTCCCCGACCGGATGCGTTTGAGTCCTCAAAGTCGCCTGTCCAGGGTGATGTACCGCTTCGAAGCGGGGGATTTCATTCGCACCCCGGATATCCAAACGAATTTTCAGCGGTTTTGTGATTCATTGCATGACGATGGATCATTTAACGTTTTCGTAACGGGAGCTGAGTATAATGGAGCCAGCATGCTTTGCGTCTCGGATCGCCGCCGCAAGCAGACTCTGTTCGTGGCTTCCTGCTGACCCCGACGAAGTAAATAACCGGGCAGGGACCTATCCGGGAGAGGGCGGCAGGCACACGCCCTCTCCCCTTGCGCAAAAGGAGCGAATCATCATGAGAAAATGGATGGAAATGCTGGCCGTCCTTGTCTTGCTGGCGCTGCTTGCCAGTACGGCCCTGACCGCACCGCGGTATACCATTACGGCGATTGGGCCGCTGGCGGGGGATACCAGGTCTTCGGCTTCCGCTATCAGTGAATCAGGGCGAATTGCCGGTCTGTCTTTTACGGCGGGAGGAATGATTTGGCCTCAATGGCCTCCTCTGCCCGATACTACGCTGGCCTTCGTTTGGGATCGAGGTATCCTGACTCCGCTCCTGCCCCCGACTGGCTATCAGGGATCATGGGCATATGTGGCCCGCACGATCAATGAGAATGGCCTTGTCGTGGGGACAGTGGCGCAGGTGGATTTTGACCGGACCGGTGAACCTGGTTGGCAGGGGCATCCGCTGTTGATTGGGAAAAATCCCGTCCTCTGGAATCGCCAGGGAACACCGACTCTCCTCCCGTTACCGGCTGGCTATATGGAAGGGTCGGCCTGGGCGATCAACAATCGGGGTCAGGTGGTGGGATGGGCGGGTAACGACCTGGGCCTGAACGCCCCTGTCGAGTTCTGGATGACAGGGATATGGGAAGCGGCTGTCCTGTGGGATAAGGATGGAAAGACAAGGGTGCTGCCGGGTCTTGCCGGTAGCGGACCCAGTGTGGCCTTTAACATCAATGATGCCGGGCAGATCATCGGGGCTTCCAGTGCGCCGGATCTTGGGGTGATACACGCGGCCCTCTGGGACAGGGGGAAGGTGACCGACCTGACGCCCGGAGAACTGGTGTACAGTGATGCCGCGGGCATCAATAACCAGGGCCAGGTAGTCGTCAATTCGTCAAGTATCGGCGCATTTCTCTGGGAAAAGGGAAGAGTGACTTCTTTAGGCGTCCTGGAAAACGATGTATGGAACTGGGCGATGTCGATCAACGATAAGGGCCAGGTGGTTGGCTTTTCGTCTGGGCCGGAAGGCGCCCCCAATGGCCGTCCCTTTCTTTGGGAGAGGGGCCAGATGGTGGATCTGAATGCTGCGTTCGAGGATCCACAGGATGAATGGAGACTCGATTGGGCCTACTCGATTAACAACCGCGGGGCCATCGTCGGTGTCGGCTTCCGTAAGGATGCCAATGGACAGGAGCAGGTCACAGGTTTTCTTCTGACTCCCAAGCCCTGATGAGGGTCGGTATACGATCTCTGCGGAGAGGTATCGTACCAACACTCTATTCCCACAAGGAAAAGGAGCAAGTCATGAAGCAAAGGAGACTCTCTATGCCAGGATGCAAACGTTGGGGTCTATGGCTGACGCTGGTTCTGCTCAGCGGGACGGTGGGCGCGCTGCGGGCCGCCCCGCGCTATACGGTGGCGGTCCTGGGCAGCCTGCCCGGCAAGACAAGCACCGTGGCATTCGGCAACCACTCGATCAACAACGCCGGTCAGGTCGTGGGCCACTGCAACCTCGGGGACCTGTCCAGCGGCCTCTACGGGGACTGGTTCTCGGAAAACGTCGCGTTCCGGTGGTCCAAGCAGTCTGGAATCCAAGCCTTGCCGCTGCCGCCGGGTGCTGCCAACGCCTCGGGGTATTCCCTCAACGACCGGGGCCAGATCATCGGGCTGGCCGGCAGCAGTTATCTGGATATGCAGGGCGTCCTATGGGAAGGCGGGACGGTCCACACCTTCGGTCCCCTGTCGGACGACACGACCGCCTACCCACAAGCGATCAACAATCGCGGCCAGATCGCAGGCGTCTCGGCCCTGTTTGTGGATGAAACGACCCTGGGCCGGAGCCGCCCTGTGCTGTGGGACAAGGGGCAAATCCACCTGCTGCCGATGGATGGCTACTCAGGCGGGCAGGCCAACAGTATTAATGCGTCCGGCCGGATCGCGGGGTTCTTACAAACCGGGGACCCGGCCGATCAGTTGCATGCGGTTCCGGTCGTGTGGGACCCGCACGGCACCGTCCAAGTGTTAGAGACGCTGGGCGGGGATTTTGGCTTTGCCTGGCACCTCAATGACCAAGGCCAGGTGACCGGTATGGCGAGCACGGCAGCCGGAGCCATTGAGATGGTACTCTGGGCAAAGGGAAAGATTCTCTATCGGGGCTCGCTGGGCGGGGCCTTTGCCTGCCTGTGGGATATCAATAATCAAGGTCAAGCGGTCGGCGAAGCGTATGACCCGGACGGGGTTGACCATGCGATACTGGTTGAAAACGGGGTAATGTATGACCTCAACGATCTGATCCCACCCGGCTCCGGACGGGTGCTGACTGGGGCAGGCGGAATCAATGAGCGGGGACAAATTGTCGCGGGCTCGATTGCGAACGGGGAATTTCGTACGGTTTTGCTGACGCCGAAGCGATAAGGAGGTCGCCAGCCTTCCCAGAACGGACAGGCTCCCTCCGTACTGGGAAGGCTGGGCGCCATACCCAAGCACCTGGGTCCATGGCGCGACAAAGCCGTGCAGGTGCCTCATAACTCCCGGAAAAGGCAGCAAAATTCCTCCCATTCTAAGTACTGATAAGGGTACTTTATCGCTACTTGGAGGGAAAGGGAAATGAAGGTCCGACGGCGAATGGTTGCACCGAGAAAACTCAGCGTTTCATCCTATTGCCGACCCCGTTGGCACAGCGATGAGACGCTTTCAAGGAGTCACGATGCCCGAAGCCCCAACTCCCCAGACCCCTGCGATCCAGATCATTCGACCAGAGGGCGAACAGGCACTGCCAGAGCGCTGGAGCGCCCTGACGGAGCAAGCCCGCGAGTACCTGAAGCACAGCAAGGCGAAGAACACCCGGCGGGCCTATCGAAGCGACTGGGAGGACTTCGTGGGCTGGTGCCGGCATCACCAGGTGGAATCGCTGCCGGCCACCCCGGAAACGATTGTCCTGTATCTGACCGACTGCGCCATCGGGCTCAAGACCAGCACCCTACAGCGGCGGCTCGCTTCCATCTCTCAGGCCCACCAAACGGCTGAGTTCGATACCCCGACCCAGCATCCGGCCGTGCGGGCGGTCTGGCAAGGGATCAAGCGGGAGAAAGGGGTGGCCATGCAGGGCAAGGAGCCGGCCCTCACCGCCGATATCCGGTGTATGATCGAGTACCTCCCCGAAGGCAAGCTCATCGCGATCCGGGACCGGTGTCTGCTCTTGCTGGGCTTTGCCGGGGCGATGCGCCGCAGCGAACTGGTGGGGCTGGATGTCGAGGATATCGCCGATACCCAGGCCGGCCTGGTGGTCACGATCCGGCGCAGCAAGACCGACCCGGAAGGGGCGGGCCGCCAGATCGGCATTCCCTATGGGTCCACACCGCTGACCTGCCCGGTGCGGGCCTACCGGGACTGGCGGGCGGCCTCCGGCATTGAGACGGGGCCACTGTTTCGCGGGATGAATCGGCATGGGCACTTGATCTCGAATCGGCTGAGCGATCAGGTGGTCGCCAAAGTGGTCAAGCGAGCGCTCAAGGCCGCAGGCCGGGAGGCCGACCGATTTGCCGGGCACTCGCTTCGGGCGGGACTAGCCACCCAGGCCGCCGAGAACGGGGTGCCGGAGCGGGTGATTCAGGAGCAGACGGGGCACAAGAGCCTGCTCATCTTGCGCCGCTATATCCGCCAAGGGTCGCTGTTCCAGGAGAATGCCGCCAGCAAAGTCGGTTTGTAGCCTGACCGGTCTCCCGGAGCCGCTTTCCCCCAACGCCCCGGCAGGAGGCATGGGAGAACCAAGCCACGCTGGCCTGCGTTGTTTTGACGCGCAGCGGGGATCGAAGCCCGCGTCCCCGGGGACCCTGCAGGGGCCTCCGAGCGGCAAGGCTTGCAGGCGCAGGCGCGCCGTTTCACCGCGTGGCTTGCCGGGGCGGAAAGGGAGGTGGAGCGGATGCTCCCCGTATTTATCACCGCCGTCGCCGCTTTGGGGCTGGGTCTCGTGATCGGCGTCGTGCTGGGGATCCTGGTCCAAGGCCAGATCCAGTTCCGGGGGCGGCGCCTTCAGGGCACGCCTTCGGCCGTGTCCGGGCTGTTGATGTCCTGTTTCACGGCGATCATGATGACCTTCCTGTTAGCCATTGTGGTTCCCAATGGGGTCCTGACCCGGGAATTGCGCCATCGGCGCGATTGTACCCGCCATCTCCAGGCGATCGCGGCCGCCGCCCAGCAGTGGCAGCGGGCGCACCCCCATACGCCGAGGACTGCGCTCACACTCGGGGCGCTGGCGCGGTATCTGCCCCCAGGGGTGGGAGCGTGTCCCTCCCAGGGGAACTACGCCCTCCGAGAGCGGGATGGGTTACCCCGCTGTAGCGTGCATGGAAGTCTCGAGTGATGCATCGGGGGAAGCCCCATATCCGGAATGCCGACGGGAAGGCCACGATCGGCTGCCACCCCTGGGGGACGGCGGGGATCCCCACCGATCGGCAGAACCTTGGAGCGGTGGAGCCGAATCGGGAACGGGTCCGATTCGCTTGCCTCCAAAACGGCACTCTGGCGCTCTGCCGGTCCATCAGGTATACGAAACGCTCCCCTGGAGGGTGGCTGATGACGGTCACGTTGAACCTGTCGGCCGAGGTCGAAACCAAACTGAGTGCCTTAGCCCAACAGCACGGCACCCCGGTGGAAACGTATCTCGAGCGGCTCCTGGAACAGACCTTCCGCGAACCGACGGAGGCAGACCGAGGTGCCTGGATCGAGGCCACCTTCGCGGCCGTCGACCGCAAATACGGGGAGGCTTTGCAAAACCTTGCCCGCCAATGAGCCTCCGTTTCTGTCGGTCGCCGATGTCGTGCGGCTGCATGCACGCGCCATCGCACGCTACGGCGGGAGCCCTGGGCGGCGCGAGGAGGGCCTGCTGATCCGTGCGGTGGCCACCCCGACGCAGTCGTTTAAGGGCGTCTCTCTGCACCCTACCCTGGCCGCCATGTCCGGGGCCACTCTGTTTCCTCGGTGCCGCAATCATCCCTTTTCTGAGGGCGTGAGCCTGCAGGAGGTGCTCATGATTCGGGTGCGATTCGCCTTTACCCGGCAGTGCGCATGGGGCCGCAGCCTGGCCGTCATCGGGGTGGATGCGCAGGGCGCACGGGTGCCGCATGTCGTTCAGGACCGGGAGATCGAGGCGTTCCTGCAGGCCCATGCCCTGACAATGAGCCAACTCCGGGGGGCCCAGGTTCAGTTGCCCCTCGAAAGGCCGTAGCGACCCACGGCCCTGTCTGCCGCCCCTGTAGGCTCTGCCGCAACGGGTTGTGGGTCTCCGCAGCAGGGCGACCCGCGGCACGGCGCTCGTCGTCTTGAGCTTCTCGTGGCAGGTCCCACTCCTCGGCATGCCTACTCGGAGGCCGAACGGTTCTGGTTCTCCGGTTCCCCCGATGCCCGCTCGCCCCGCGCCGGATCCTGCTCCGGCAGCACCGCCTGGGCCCAGTCGGCCCGCTTCCAGTTCGGCACGGGCGGCGGACTCTCCGGGCGGGGCACAAAGCCAGACAGCTCCACCAGCCGGTACTGATGGATGTAGCGGGAGCAGTTCGGGAACACCTCCCGGACCCGGACGCGCACCACGAACTGACACTGGGGCCACCCCGCTTCCAGCGGATCCTCCGGGGTGATGGTGGCCTCCCCGTTGAGCCGTAAGCGCTCCTGGCCTTCCCAATCGACAAACAGCAGCCCTACATTCGGATTCACCAATACATTGCCCATGGACAGATACATCCCATTGCCATCATAGCAGGGGAAGGCGATCGTCCGGGCATCGAGTACCCGGACAAAGCCGGGATCGCCACCCTTATAGGAGCAGTTGGGGCGGCCTTGTGCATCCACGGTGGCCAAAAAGAACATATCCCGCCGCTCGATAAAGGCCCAGCTTTCCGGATCGATCGCCTCCGCAACAAGCCGCGCCTCAATGCGGTCGGCCAGCCGCCGGGTGTCGAACTGATCCTGAAGTCGGCGCTGGCCTTCGTGATACAACTCGGACATGCCATCCCTCCTGTGTGAAACCCTGGGCCGACAGCGCATTTCGGGCAACCCGTCCGGCCGCCCCGCTCACAGGTCTTGATTTTGGGGCAGCATCACCAGGTCCCGTATGGTGGCATGCGGCGGCTGGGAGAGCATGAAGACGACCGCCTCCGCCACATCCTCCGAGCGCAGGCTGGCATGGTCGGCGACCTGCCGGTCGATGGCTGCGGCGGTGGTAAATCCCCACAATTCGTTGGCGACCATGCCGGGCGCAATCGCCCCCACGCGCAGGCCGGAAGGCGCGACCTGTCGGCGCAGGGTGTGGACAAACGCCTGAACGGCGTGCTTGGAGGCGCTGTAGACCGGCTCCCAGGGAATATCGATGACCCCGGAGATGGAACTGGTGACCAGGATGTCGCCCGAACGCTGCGCCAGCATGGACGGTAGCACCGCATGCACGCAGCGCATCATCCCCGCGACATTCACCTGTAGCAGCCGGTCCCAGGCGTCCGGGTCGCCCTCCGCCACCGGCCCGGGCAGATAGAGGCCGGCATTGGCGAACAGCGCGTCCACCCGGCCAAAGCGGGCCAGGGTTTGGCCCGCCAGGCGGGTCACGTCCGCCGCGAGGGTGAGATCCGTCGGCACGGCCAGGGAGGCCTCCCCCAGTTCGGCGGCCAGAGCTTGCAGCTTGTCGGCCGAACGCGCCGCCAGCACCAACTGGCAGCCCAGGCGCGCCAGGACGCGTGCCGTGGCCGCGCCGATCCCGGAACTGGCGCCGGTAATGACGATGACTTTCCCCGCGAGTGGATGCGCCATGAGGGCCTCCCGGTGTGCAAAGAGGGATGCAGGTCACTCGGTGACGCCCGGCGCTCCGATGACCCATCCGATCAGTATCGTGTCGGTCTCTACCGGGCCCACGGCCGCATCGCGCCGGTCCTCCAGGCCGTCGTCCAGGCGTGCTCCGGTCCAGCGCCCTGAGGCGCGAACTCCCCCGTCTCCTGGTTCTGCCGTGCCCCCCGGCGAACCGATCCGGGGGGCACAGGGGGTACACGGACGCGGGTGGCTGCGGGCCGCAAGGCCAATCGCTTTGTCGGGCCCCCAGATCCAGGGCCGCCGCGAGCTAAAAGGCCACCAACCCGAATTCCGGGGGGACCCCCAGATAGACCTGCCCGACGGTCTCATAGCGGCTCTCGGACACGAATCCGTGGTGCCGGAGCGTTTGAATATCCCGGAAGTGCCGCTCCAGCGGG
>WBZR01005015.1_pt1 | contig 10418 bp, 14 predicted proteins | sample 5204231 | NCBI WGS metagenome assembly WBZR01 (sample SAMN12412403, study PRJNA552823) | activated sludge metagenome | isolation source: activated sludge from anammox sidestream of wastewater treatment plant... | place: USA: Virginia | collected 2017-08
CGAGGTAATGACAACGCCGGTGCCGGAAATGCTAACTCCCGTGGTCGGCGCGCGTATGGGTTCGTAATACCCACCGGGCGGGATCAACACCCCCAGAGTATTCGGGATGGATGAGTTGGTGAAATCGGCGTACATATTGCCCGCGCCGGTATTCAGGATAAATAAATAGGTTCGATTTTCATTGGCGGCGAGAATGAATCCCGGCGCAATGAAATTTTGCTGCATGAATGGGCCGCTAAATCGCACATTGCGCACGGGTTCGGCCGTTCCCCGTTGGGGTGCGCTTGGCATAAACGCGGTCAGATTTGACAGCCGTTTCCGGGCGCGGCGCAAATCATCATTTTGCACAACACCGGGCGGCGGATTGTTCCCTACGCGGTTAACCATGCTGCACCCCTCAAGGTTTCAAAGCGTTTTCAGATTCGCACCACGCGTCCATTTTTACCGTTCGAAGGCGAGTAATCGTAGATCTTCGCGCCGTGTAATGACAGGTAATAATTACAAGCGTTCGTGGTGGCCCCCGCCGTCAAGGTGCCGGTAATGGTGGAATTGGCGGACAGTACCCGCTCAATCGGGAAAATGAACGGCAACTGACCCGTACCGGCAATGTTCGCTATCGGCTGCGCACGATCGAACAAGTTCATGCCGCTACCCTGATCCGTCAATTGCACGGTCGCGGCAATCGTGGTAACGGGCAGATTGGTTGTGTTATCCACCACCAGAAAGGCGGACGAGATAATCATAAACGCTGAATCAGCCTGGATCTGCAACTGCGCGATGGATTGCCCCAGGCTTGCCACGGCGGACCAGAGAAATGAATAGGTAAAGAAATTGGCGACGTATTCCTGTTCGATCAGGCCGCGCGCCGCCGCGAGTTGTGCTTGCATTTGCTGTGAGGTTCGAGACATGTGCATAACTCCCATTAAGAGCCGGGGCGGCGATAGCACCGCCCCGGTGACCGTTTCCCCGATCCGTTCGCTTACTGCGCGAGGCGGTAGGTAATACCGTTCAGAATGACACCGATCCGGCCGGGATTGGTGATCGCCTGAACACCTTCCGGCCAGGACAGGACCACGGAAAACGCCATGTTTTCCAGCAACAGCAATGGCGCGCGGAATTGCAGCGGCGCGCCGCTCGCGTAACCGAACGCGATACGCGACTGCGTGGCCGTGCCCGTGGTCGTGCCCGCTACCGCCGCATCGAGGTGATAATGCTGGCGGGCCGGAACGGCACCGAGCGGGGCCATTTGGTAGTAGGTTTTGCTGCCGATGGTGAGCACCACGTTACCCGCGCGGCTCACGATATAGGCATCATTGATCTGAGCGGCAACCGCATCGGCCCCGTACACGGCGGGCATCGCGGCGGCAACCGTCGGGATCGTTGGCCGGCACACGACTTCCATACCGGTAATCAGAAACCGGATATTGGCAGGCAACTGACCGGCCAACTGCATGTTGGTATCGCTCGCGTTCTTGCCGCCCTGACCGGCCGGCACCGCGAAGAAATTCAACTGCGTCTGACCCGCGCTGGCGTAGGTCTGGTAATCGTAGAGCGGCTGCGTAATACCCTCATAGCCATCCAGCGTGACCTTATATTGGTCCAACTGTGAAGCGTTCGGGATGATGAAATCACCAACGGTCGGATTCATGTTCGTTACTCCTTATGATGGGGACTTACAGTTAATCGGCCCCGTTGCAAAACGCGGCGGCACCGTTGCCGCCGCTTCCCTTTGAATTACATCCCGACGTATTCGCCGACGGGCATCACAGTACGGCGGCGCGTTTGATCGAAACTCCCGATCATCTGACCCGCGCCCATATAGCCCAGGCCATTCATGCCGACATACTCCGACAGGGCAAGGTTCGGCATGACGGTTTGAACCGCGCTCTTGATGATGTCATAGGCAATGACCGTGACGGCTCCCGCCATCATCAAATGGCCGGTACGCTTGTTCGTGACCATGCCGCCCAACTTGCCGATGCCATAGGCCGCGCCCAGGCGAACCACGGGGCGAAGCATCCCGGTCATCAGATTGGCGGGCAGGGGCAGGAACCCCAGGGCCATATCGACGGCGAGCGCGCCAGCCGCACCGGTCGCGGCGGGCATCAAAGTCCCTTTGACCAGACCACCACCCCCGGACAGGAAACCGCTGCGCTTCGAGCGGCGGAAAGACCGACGCGGTTTCGGGTTGGAATGAACCCGGCGACGGGAACGCCGACGGCGGGGGTTTCGATGAATCGTGCGATGCGCACGCGCGCGGGGTGACGAACGGCGGCGACGGCGGCGCTTGGGGTTCACCAGCTTGATAATTGCCATGACTGCAATCTCCTTTTGCTACGGCGCAACGCGCCTATTTATCGACGATTCCCCGGCCAGTAAACCGGTATCGTCCCTTGATTAAATACAATTGCCGCCCGTCGGCGGACACCGCGAGCTTAGGGGCGCTACTCTTACGGAACCTATGCTCATATTCTTTCCCATCACGCGCCAAATAACCGATAGAGGTTATCTCCCCGATCAAGACTAACTCTGCATCCTGATCGCGTATGGTGATCGTATCCACACGCGAGGCCGGAAATTCGTTGAATCGCTCGAACAGCCGCGCACCTTTGCGAATGTTGCGCCGATTCATAGCTTACCGTGTTTCAACGGCAAAACGCACCGTCGGATGTTTGTTCGCGAATTTCTGCGCGAAAGCGGTCGCCGACGCTTCCGTCGGAAAATTCTTCGCCGCGTTTTTGCTGGTATCCCACACGCGCCCTTCCCAATAGGCTTTTGGATTCCGCCCCTTCACCATCGAAACAATATACAGCTTTCGGGGATTGTGGGAAATGATTTTTACGCGGCGCGTTTTCTTGCGCACCATTTTCCGGCGCGGCGCGGATTTCTTGCGCTTCGCGGACTTCGCGCGAGCGCGCGCCATCGCGGCGAATTTCTTGCGGGCGGCAAGTTGTTTTGCCGACGGCTTGCGCGCGCCGGTTTTCTTTCGCGTCGTTTTCTTTTTCCGTGGATTCGTCATGATTGTTGCACTCTCCGCCGCGTTGATAACTGATTGACTGGGGCGGGCATGGGCACCCTCTCCGCCATACACAAAAACCGTTTTTCCATTTTTCAAACGCTGAAATAAATAATGATGATTGCGCGGCGTTGAAACCGTAATATACGCCACAATGCCATTTTTATATAAATGGGGTGATTCATCCTTAGTATATTGAACCCGAATTTTATTTTCACCTTTCGGATTTTCTATAATTTCCGCGTCGATTTTCTTTTTTGCGGCATCAAAATTATCCGCCGTGAAAAAATATTTATTGCCGGGAGCTTTCACAATAATTTTCCCGGTTAATTCCATCACATGCTTACGCCGACCAATATTCCATTCGCGGCGTTTTTGCAATTCATACGGATATTCATCGCCGTTTTTCGCGATGATAATTCCCCGGTCAGTGTCAACGGTTGCCATTATTTATTAACCGTCGCGTTTTGAATCGAAAGCTGCGCCTGTTCCGCACCGCGCCGAATTGCCTGATACGCCAGGAAACCGATGATCGCGAGCCACATAATTTTACGATTCATTTAGAACGTTCCTCCCGCTGCAATCAACGCTTCACCTTTCGGCGTAATGGTAAAAACACCGTTCACCATTTTCCCATAACCCAATTCAATGGCTTTTGCCATCCGTTGCTGCGCGGTATCAGTCAGCGTAACACTTGCCTTTGTCGCGTTCGGATTCACCGCGTTAAAAATCAAATCTGCCGCTTTGTCGCCAATTTGATCGGCAATTGCTGCCGCCTTTTGAATGTCGCGCCGGGTGATAAAATAAATCACCAGAGCGGCACCGGCCAGGATTGCAACGCCTTTCCAATCAAGTTTCAATGCAGAATCGCCCGCAGCTTTCGGCTCAACACAAACGCATCAAACATCCAACGTGCCGTTCCAAGTGATGCTGCATAATCGAACAGATTAAGCGGGTTGAAACAATCGCGGATCGCTTGGATGCGTTTTAAAATTTTCAGTTCAATATCCGCACGGGAAAGTAAATCGCAATAGGATTTATAAATCTCCGGGTGCGATTCTTTCACCGTTTCCATTGTGGGTGACAGTGTTTTCAACGCGGCGACATTTTCCAAAAATTCACGGTGCGATACCGTGAAATCGGAAAAATATCGCTCAACGTTGTTAACCGTCAACAGCATGAGAAACTAGCGCCGTCCCTTTTTCATGAACGTATTCAGGACCAAGACACCGGCCAGGGCAAGACCGCCGTATAGCAGGATCTTTTGCACGTCCGGCGTAATGCCAACGTTGACATTCGCCGACGGAACAATGCCGGTTTTCGCCTGTTGGTTGATCGCTTGCACCTGGGCTTTCGCGGCGGCGATTTGTCCGGCGCTACTGACCAGGGGCGCAATGTATTTATCATACCAATTCGGCGCATCTTCGCCGAAACCCTGAAGCCCTTGACCGCTCATGCCCATTTCTTCAGCCGCGTCATAATCTGCAAAGTGCATGGTTAACCCCTCATGGTAAATAGTAAAAGACCCCCGCCGATCAACGCGGGAATCAGCCAATTGGCCGCGCTCGCGCTCGGCGTTTCCTGACCGTCCGTAATCGGAATGACCATCGGTTCCGATGCGCGCGCCGCTTGCACGGATTGTGCGGCTTGCGCGACTTGTGAGGCTATCGGGGCGGCGGTTGCCACCGTGTCGGCGACCTTGCTAATGATCGCGGGGGCGGTTGCGGTTGCAGCCGTCGCGACCGGCACGGATGCCGCCACTGGCGCGGCCGTTGATAACACGGGGGCCGCAGCGGCGGGAGCGGCAGCGGCCCCGGCCGGAATCGCCGTCGCCGAGCTTGCGGCCGGGGCGGCGCTCGCGGCTGCGCCTGAACCGATCCAGCCGACGGAACCGGTTACGAGATAATTGATCGCGGCCGGAACGGCAATCATGATTGCGGCGGGTACGGCGATTTCTTTCAACATGTCAAAAGTCGATTTCCCCGGACACTTGACAACATAGATTTCTTTCCAATCTTCATCAACGTCCGAAAGATTGCGCCCGGACAATTCACCCGCGCTGTGGATATATTGATGCCCGCAGGAATCGGAAAACAGCGTAAATTTTCCCGCTTGAATTTCCGCGAGCATTTGTTCATCACTGATCGGATTCAACAGCCGCTTCAGCTTTTCCAGGCGCGCGGCGGGGGCGGCGGCGCGTAGCGCGTGAAGATACACCGCAAGCGCCGCGCCATGCGTCAACGGTTGTTTACCTTTGGAATCCAGCACCGCGCAATTCGTTCCCGCGCGGTATAGCTCAGGGTTCACTTTCAGATACCGCAACACCGCACCGGCAACACTCAACACGGCGGGAATATCGGTCGGTTTCGGCATGGTCGCGCGTATCGCCTTGACGTAACTTTTATACGCGGTCGAATCCTGATATTTCTTAACGCACGCCAAATCGGCCGCGATTTGCTTATTGATCGCGGCGACCAGGGAATTATATTTCGATTTCGCCCGCGCCCGCTGTGACTTGAACAGGGCAAGCGCCTCTTTCGCAAGCTGTACCGCTTGCGCATCCGGCGCAGCCGTTTCCCCCAAGCCACCCCCGCAACCGGAACAGCCGCCTAGACCCGGCTGAAAACCGTATTCGGGAGACAGCACGCGGGAAAGAATGTTGCGGAGTTCGACTTCCGGTAAACCGCTGTTGCGGGATCGCACCGCATAGGTTCGATCCAGATCCACATTATTTTTAATCAGATTGCCGACGCGCAACCGCCCCGCGCCGAAAGAATTTGAGCCGCGCCGCAAGGTGCGCTGATCGGCCGGGTTTACCGTTTGAACACGGAGAATAGCCATAGTCGCACCTTTCCTTGTGTCAACACGTTAGGCATTGCTTAAAATCATGCGTTCACTGACGCCGCGCGGTTCCCATCCCATCGGCACCGGCTCCGTGGTTTCGAGCGGTATCCATCGCGCCATCCCACGCGGCCGGGTTTCCAAATACACATGGGAAAAAAGCCCCGGCCGTAGAGCAATTGCAATGCTGCGCGTCGGGTGCCCGATGGATTCGAGCAAGGAGGCCAGCAAAATCACCTTATCATCACAATCGCCCGCACCTTGTTCTAACACGGTTTGTGCGAAGTGTAAAGTATCCACGCCATCCGTATCGCGTACATAGCGAATGCGGTCTCTTACAAATTCATGCAGAGCTTTAACTTCCCCGGTGAAATCTTTCTGCGGCAGATGATTTGTTAAATCGACGGCAAGCGCGCGAATCGTCGGGTTGACTTTTCCCCGTTGAATAAATTCCCGCATCACGCGCAGCGTTTCGCGCACCCCTTCGCGACCGTCGGGGATGCCCATTAAAACAGAAGGATAGGGGCCGCTCATACGGCCCCTTATAGATTAAAAGCGGGGATCTGTCAACCTTCAGGGTTTTGGGGATCTTCCGGGCCAGGGTCGCCAGTATGAACCGGTGCGCCGGGAGGCTGTTCACCCCCGCCGTTTACCGCTTCCATCAACATGGATTGCAGCGTGACAAACCACGCGCGGTAATTCGCTACGTCGGGGACCGCTTCAATCAAGCGGTCAATCGCCATCGGTTGCAGGAAATGTTCGGCGATGGTGGCATCATCAACTTTTTCCAAAATCAAATCTGCGTAAATGCCCGGATCACCGCCCTTGCGCGCGCTATCGAGCATCATGCCGACGTACATTCGTATCATTGCGGGATTCATAGAAAATTGTTCCTCTGCGGGTTGTGGGGGTTGCTGTGGCGCTGGAACGGGTTCGGCCATCACCGGAGCCGGGGGCGCGGGAACAAACACCGGCTGGTGCTGTAAATTCCGCTGCGCAACTTGTCGCGCTGTGTTCACCGCTTCCGCCACCGCCCCCAGGGCCGGGGAATTGATCGCGGATTTTATCACGTCCCAGATATTTGTTCCCGCACCGCCGCCCCCGTCGGAATCGCCCGCCAGTTCCTTCACGTCGCGCAGTAGTCCGATGGCATCTTTCAATGAATTTTGCGGCGCGGCCGGGGGGCCGAAAACTTCTTTCATTTTTGCGAGCAATGAAAGCGTGGTATCGAGTTGTGAACTTTGATCGGCAGCGGGTCGCGCGCCCTGTATCACTTCGCGAAGCTGATTAAAATTTTGCTGATTTTGTTCGATCATCGCGCGGAACAATTGCACCATGCTCCCCGGTTCGGCATCGCCAGTTTCAGCGCGTCGGGGCATCGCAATTCCGAAAGCGTATTTCTTATAAAGTATAGAGCGCGCATTTCCTTTTTTCTTGTAAACACGAACACGGAATTTTCCGCCGCCGTATTCTTTTCTAATCTTGTTCATAATAGGCAACTGGGACGGATGCGCGTCAAACATCCAGTCACCCTCAACGCTGGTTGCCTGATAGTTATCATCAGACAGGCGATAATATTTTAATGTGTATTCAACATCGGTTTCATCGCCGCCATGTTCAGTCGTAATTGCACTTAATTCGGAATCAATATCTTGTTCCAGGCCGGAAATATCTTCCGCTTCCACATCAATGATGGTTTCTTGTCGATCATTTCCCAATACTTTCGCCATATAAACCCCCGAATGTTGACCCCTGAGTAGCCCATCAATAGGCCGCCCAGTAGAATATCAATTGATTAGGAATAGAACAAGGGTTCAAAACGGGTAGAAAAAAAAGCCGCCCCCATCCCTGGAAGCGGCTAAACCCGGAGAGACAAATGCCGGGACAGTGGAGCGCTAAGACGTGCCGACCGGCGCGGGACCGTAATCCCCACACGCGGGGGAGTCCGCCGTCACGGGTGGATAGATCGGAATCAGGCGAACATCGCCCCCGAACGCGCCACCCTGCATCGGTAACCCTTGGGGCGGGTGAAGAAAACACCCCGTCGCCCCCGGATTTTCCGACAGCCGCTTGAAATGGCGGCAACTTTTGCATGTTAATGACATGACACCCCCGGCCGGTTAGAAGTCGATAATATCTTCTTCGCGCGGCTTGGGCTCGAATTGGTACAGGGCATAGTTTTTGCCCTTGTCCGCCGCAATGACACCGCCATCATCCACGCCGGAATGGATCAACCGGGTCAGGGTTTCAACAGATTCCGTTCCGTCATTGCGCGTGACCGGGACTTCACGCCCGATAAATTCGGAAGCGTGCGGGCCGACCACGCGGATCAGATAGCCGCCCTTTTTCTTGTCGCGGGAATACGTCGCTTTGTGGCTGCGCTTTTTTTCCTTCCCGTCAGCCTCTTTCTTGTCTTTCGGATCACTCATGATATTTTCCTTTTTGAAAATGATCCCGCGAACCCCGCGCGGAATCGAGAATTAAAAACGTCGGGGAACGTTATTCGTCCGATTGCTGATCGTCGGCGCGCTGCATCGCAGAATCTTCCGAATCGAGCGGGTACACCGTGAAATCGTTGTACTCGTCATGAACCGGCGCTTCATAATCCTGCGCCATGCCGAGCATCTCGGGAATGGCAGCGGACAGTGGCGCGCCCGTGGAAACAATAATACGCTTAATGTGCATGATTAAAACCTCTCGGTTACGTCGATAGTGTGCCGCGCCAATCGAAGCGAGGCGGTTAATAAAACCAGGGAAAGTTTTGACACGGCGTAAATGTACGCCGCTATGATGTAACGCATGGGTTGACGGCCCCTAAAATATTAATCTTCAACCGGAACAACTTTAAATCTTTTTTCGTTTCCTTTATCGTCCGATAAAACGATAATATTATTTATAAGCTGAGACTCACCGGAATTACAATCTCCATCAGGATTAAATTGCTCATACAATAAATTTCCCTCGTTATCCACCCACTTAAAACGTATGCTCATAATGTCCCTATGATGCTAAAGCAAGTTGCTGAAATTCATTATACACTTTATCAAACGTTTTCACGCGGCGAAATATCGGGGTTGCTTCAGTGGGGCAAGTCGCGGAATTAAATTCCTTGCGGTCACGAAAATTCAAAGTGTGAAACTCCCCGCACGCGTCGCAATGGACCGTGATGATAAAACTAGCTTGGTAGATAGACGCCATTTTCAACGCTGTAGATTTTCGACTTTTTAACGTTGGTTCCCTGCCGTTCCTGATTCCTAAACATATCATCACCCGTGAGAAATTTCAATACGTTATTGCGCTGTACCTGATCTTGCGCGGGAGCTTCCCCATCTAACCATTTCTCATAATCCGCCCGGTGTAATTTCCGCGTCATCAGACCCTTTGCCTTTGTGGTTCCATCTTCCCCGTAAAAGATTTTCTTACCAATTATTATATACTTAACCCCTTCCGCTTCGATTTTCCAGGCACCGTAGCGGGTTTTATCAATATCCAGGGTGACGGGTTTCGAGAAAACGACGCAATCCGTATCGGCATATAAAAAGGCTTCCGGGGCGATTAAGGCGGTATCGCGGACTTTGCACCGAACGTGCGCCGTGACAAAAACCCCGATTTGTGGTAGATGATAATCTTTCGCGAAGGCTTTGCGGGCGCGCGAAAAAACGTTGGTGCAAAATTCATCGAACGGGTCATAAATATCCCATCCTTCGGGGGCCGTCGCCGCGATGATTAAATCGAGTCCCCCCAGTTTTTCGAGCGTTTTTCCGTAAGCGTTATTTCCAATCGCCTTAACCATTGTGCCCAGTGGGCCGGAAGGTCCGCCGGGATCGGTTGCGCGCAAGGTTTCCAGGTCGCTAACAATCGCGGAAAAATTAAAGGAATCGGACCAGTAAAAGCCGCACTCTATTTCAATGTCCCAACCGTCACGGCGCAAGTGTTCAACTTCGATGGATGTTATGCACGTACGCACCGGCTTTGCACCGGTGGTAAAACGCCCGGAGTTATCCGTTTCGTGTTTGTAATAAAACGGGATCGCTGAAGGTGGCGAGCGTGAAATAATCACGTCATAAATGCCGGGAAGTCCTGAAACATATTCGTCCGTATAGGTAGAATTTCCGGCCGGTAAATCGGCATCGCGCATTGCAGCGGCATAGGCTTGATTAATATCATACTTCCAAACCGGGCCGGTGTATTGTTTCATACACCAACAAAAGCCGCCGCGCTTAACGGGACCGTGTAAAACTTTTGTTAAATGATCGTTTGGGGTTTTCAATATTTTATGACCGGGGACGTTTGCCATAAAATATTTTATTGCGAGATTGCCAACGGTGGGTTTTAACGGACCGCCGGTAAGGTCAAATATTATTTTTTCAATCCGTTTCATTCCAATATATAAACCTTCCGAATCGCGTTCGGCGTATTTAATATGTTGGGGATTTGTCGGGTCGAATGTTTCGTTTTCTAAATCCAAATCCAGCTTGGGAAGTTCGGGGGCGAAGGTTTTGAGAAATTGCTTTAGACTTTTGCCAACCATCCCCGTCATGCTGATTCCGTCAAGAAATTG
>WBZR01005016.1_pt1 | contig 10418 bp, 11 predicted proteins | sample 5204231 | NCBI WGS metagenome assembly WBZR01 (sample SAMN12412403, study PRJNA552823) | activated sludge metagenome | isolation source: activated sludge from anammox sidestream of wastewater treatment plant... | place: USA: Virginia | collected 2017-08
GCCGAAGAAACCTGTCACCGCTCCGTCGTCGTCGCGGAACACCGCCGGCCAGGACCCGACCCACTCCTCGACCTCGGCGGTCGTGACCTCCGCCCTCGAGGCGATGTCGGCGATCGACGCCGGTCGTCCACCGGCCAGGATCCGGTACATGGCCGCGCCGACCCGCTGGTGTCGCGGCTCGTGGAGGAACCCGCAGCCGGCGATGAACGCGTCGCTGGTGCGGTCGATCATCGAGGCGAGCGTGGTCGACGGAACGTTGGCCATCCACGGATCGTAGGGGCAGGGGCGGCTCCGCCCGCTGCCCCGACCGGCACGCCGATCGTGACAAGGTGACCGGGTGACGATCGAGGACGACTGGGCGGAGCTGACCGGGAGCCTGGCCGGAGCCGGAGCCCGCATGTCGGAGCTGACCGCCGGGCTCGACCCCGTCGAGGCCGCCGACGGGCACCGGGCGCTGCTGCGGGCGCTGAACAACCAGCTCGGCCGTCTGGAGGTCGATCGGGAGCGGCCCGAGCTGGTGCCGTTCAACGGGTGGCGCGAGAAGTTCTTCATGGACAACCCCGACTTCCGCTACTGGGTCGCCGACGTGCGCCACGACCGCCGCTACCGGATCTCCGGCACCCTCGGCGACGCCGTGTTCCAGTCGATCACCGCGTACGCGACCCGGGGCGGACCCGCCCGCTCAGTCGGGCGGATCGACTCCGACTCCATCGGCGTCGACGGCGGCGGGCGCTTCACGGTGATCGCGGCGTCGGAGCCGCCGGAGTCCGGGGACTGGCTCCCGCTTCCCGAGGGCGCCGACACGATCTGGGTCCGGCACTTCCACTCCGATGTCGATCGGGACCGACTCGGGGACGTCACGATCGAGCCGCTCGACGAGCCGCACGAGCCGCCGACGCCCGATCCCGAGGCGCTGGGGCGCCGCATCCGACGCCTGGCCCGCACGATGGCTGCCGTTCCCGAGGTGATCGCCGCGGCCACAGCCGACGAGCGGGATCGGCCGAACGAGCTCCGCCACTGGACCGAGATGGCCGGAGGGGCCGCGTTCACCGAACCGGACATCACCTACGTCCGTGGGTCCTGGAGCCTCGGACCCGACGAGGCGCTGGTGATCGAGGGCGACATCGTGGCCAGCCGGTACTGGAACGTGCTGCTCTACAGCCGGTTCCTGAACTCGCTCGACCAGCGGCACCGGCCGGTGTCGCGCACCTCGGCGACGGCGACGATCGTCGACGGCCGCTACCGGTTCGTGGTCGCGCCCCGCGATCCCGGCGGAACGGGCGACTGGCTCGACACCGAGGGCCGTCCGTTCGGCCTGGTCGTGATGCGTTGGCTGCAACCGCAGGGCGAGGTCCCGCTCCCCCGCGTGCACCGCTGCCCGATCGGTGACCTGGAGCGGCGGCCGTGACCTGGACCCCGCCCGAGCGGACCGCGGACGCAGCCGCCATCCACGCGGCGGCCGAAGCGGACCGTCGGACGAACCCGGAGCTCTACTCGCTCGACCCCGACGACGTCCTGACCCGTGTGCTCGAACGAACCGACGGCTGTACCGAGGCCTTCCTGCCCGGCTGGCGCGACGGCCTCGAGCAGTTCCTGGGGTCGCTGGCCGAAGACGGCCGGCTCAACGCGCTGGGCGCCCGCACGATGTCCGAGCAGGCCACGGCCAAGCTGGTCTCGGCCCACCGGGTGGCCCGGGCGATCGGGGCCGACGCCACCTACGCCGACGACCTGATCCCACCGATCGTGATCGTCGGCGGCTGGCGCACCGGGACCACGTTCCTGTTCCGGCTGATGGCCCGCGACCCGAGGTTGCGGGCACCGCTGCCGGTGGATCTCACCCGGCCGTGGCGGGTCGCCGGGCTCGACGCCGCGGCGCGGGAGGAGCTGTTGAGCCGCATGGACGCGGCTCCTTCTCCGCTGCACGTGCTCAACCCCGATCTGCGCCGGGTGCACGACCACGGACCCCGTCTGCCCGAGGAGTGCGTTCTCGCCCTCGGCGCCGACCTGCGCAGCTGGGGCTTCTCGTCGACGGCCCGCCTCGAGAGCTACTCGCGGTGGCTGGCCCAGCAGGACCTCGGCCCGTCGTACCGGGAGTACCGCCGGGTGCTCGCCCTGCTCGACGACCACGACGGACGACGCTTCGTGCTGAAGTCACCGGCCCACCTCGCCGAGCCCGCCGCCCTGGTCGACACGTTCCCCGGGGCGGTGGTCGTCAACCTGCACCGGGACGTCGTCGAGACCGTGGCATCGGGGGCGTCGCTGTTCTCGGTGTTCCGCTCGACCTACAGCGACGAGGTCGACCCGGTCGACGTCGGCAGGTTCCAGGCCGACCAGACCGAGCTGTGGATGCGGCGCGCCGTCGAGCACCGTTCCGTACACGACCCGGCGAACGCGACGTTCGTGGACCTGGCCTACCGGGACCTGGTCGCGTCGCCGGTCGAGGCGCTGCGCCGCGTCTACCGGGCCGCGGGGATGGATCCGCCCGATGACCTCCGGGGGTTCGTCGAGGCGCACCACCGGGCGTCGCCGCGCAACGAGCACGGCGCCCACCGCTACGCGCCCGAGGACTTCGGTCTGGTGCCCGCCGAGCTCCGGGAGCGCTTCGCCGACCTGGTTCAGGTCGACAGCTGAGGACCGGTCGGCACCGACCGACGATCGGCTCGCGCGGCCGAGCGCAGGGCATCGACCGCATCCCACACCAGCAGGGCACCGACGACCACGACGATCAGCGGAACGCTCGGGCGGATCAAGGTGTCCCGGTCGACCTCCTCGGTCAAACGCCGGAGGAACTCGGGGTTCACCAGCCGCTCCGCGGCGGCGAGCCACGCCACGAGGCACAGCATCGCCAGGTCGATCGCCGTCGTCGCGATCGCGAGCGGCCATGACCACGATCCCCGGGCGTGGGCCATGAGCACGACCCCTGCGCCGGTCAGCAGCAGGGCGATGACCGCCCACATCGGCCCGGACCACAGGTCGGGCTCGAGGACGGGCACGGGATCGCCCTGGGCGTCCTCCAGCGGAGACCACCGGTGCTGGCCGAACAGCACGACCACCAGGATCACGGTCAGCACGATCTCCGCGATCGCGTCGCCGAGGCCGACCCGTGGTGCTTCCGGAACCGGTGGGAGGTCGTCGGGGTTCCACGCCTCCGGCGAGATGGTCTCGTCCGGCGAGCCGAACCGCTCGATCGCCGCGAACACGAGGGTCACCCAGAACGCGGCCTGGATGGCAGCGGTGGTCGCCCCGCCGACCATCTCGACCACGGCTGCTGCGAGCGACGCGTCGTCACCGGTCACGACACCGAGCACCGACAGCGCCGCCAACGCCGGAACGGCGATGACGAGCACCAGGCGGAGCACCCGCACGTAGTCGGGGAACAGCGACGGGCCGATCAGGGCCCGATCTCCTCGGTAGCTGGAGGCCAGGTCCGCCGGCGGACCGAGAGCGATCAGGGCGTCGCGCTCTCCCACCGAGTCGGCCATGTCGGCGATGGTGGAACGGAGCTCCGCGTCGACGTCGGAGCGCTGGCTCGTCGGTAGCCGGCGCACGACGTCATGCACGTAGCGATCGGTCAGCGTGGTCATCGGTCCTCCTGCGTGGTGCGTTCGACGGCCGAGACCAGCTCGGCCCACTCGGCCCTCAACCCGGCCAGGACTCGTCGGCCCTCCGGAGTGCTCCGGTAGAACTTGCGCGGACGTGCATCGTCGGTGTTCCACTCGCTGTCGAGGAGACCCTGCGCCTCCAGGCGTCGGAGCAGCGGGTAGAGCGTGTTGGCGTCGACGTGCAGGCCGCGATCCTCGAGCGTCTCGAGCAACGCGTAGCCGTAGGCGGGCGTGCGCAACACCGACAGGCAGGCGAGCACCACCGTCCCCCGGCGCAGCTCCTGGCGGTGGAGCGTCAGCGGATCGTCAGTGCTCACGCCTCACACGATACCGTGCGTTACACACTATTGTCCATCAACTACTGCGGGCGTCGCTGTCCGGGCGGGGCCCTACGGTTCGGTCGGCCCCGACTGCCACCCACCAACCCCACGAGGTCTTCGGACGTGCCGATCGCCAACTGCTTCACCACGCTGGCCGTGAGCCAGGACCGGGCCGACGAGATCGTGCAGGCCTGGGCCGGGAACAGCGGGATCCCATCGGACGAGATGACGCTGAACGTCATGTCGGGCACCCAGGGCGGGAAGCGCTACGCAGCCATGGCCTGGCTGTACCTGCCGACCCTGTGGTCCGCGGGTGACGCCGAGTCGCTGACCATCGGCCTGGCCCGCTCGCTGACCGGCGTCCTCGACCTGCCGAGCGACCAGGTGCTGGTCGTCCGGACCGGCGTCGAGACCGGCTCGGTCGTCGAGGACGGGATGATCACACGCTGGTGACCGCGGGCCCGCATCGGCCACCCCGAACGACCATCACGGCCGCGCTGTCGGATCATCCGTAATCGAGCACGGAGCGGAGGGCCCCGTTCACGACATCGACGAACCCGGGATTCGTGTGCTCGTAGTAGCCGAGACCCAGCGCCGCGGTTCGGACCACCCAACCCCGGCTGCGCTCGATCATCGAGGGGTCGGCTCCCAGGAATCGGAACACCTCGGACCGGCGGCCTGGATCAAGAACCGACCACGCACACCAGAGGTCCGCGGCGGGATCGCCGATGCCCGACCCACCCCAGTCGATGACCGCGGCGAGTCGACAGTCGCGCATGACCAGGTTCGGGGGCATGAGGTCGCCGTGAACCCAGACGAGCTCCGCCGGGGGGTCCGCCGCGAGCGCGGACTCCCACACGCGGCGTACCTGATCTCCGAGCTCACGCTCCATCTCGTCGATGCCCGCTCGAACCGCCCGATCGTGGTCGGCAAGAGTCGACCGCCGATGCGCCTGCGGACCCCAGGCAGCGGGCAGGCGACGAAGGCTCTCCAGGAGGGTCACCAGGTCGTTCGCAAGCTCGGGGCTGCTCGACCCTGTCGGCACCGCCGATCCGGGGATCCAGCGGTATACGGCCCAGCGATGGGGGTAGTCGTTGCCCGGTTCGCCGACCGCGACGACCTCGGGAACCTCGACCTCCAGCCGTTCCGCCAACCACGGCAGCCACGTCAGCTCGTGGAGCAGGGCCGACTCTCCGCTCGCCAGCAACGGCAGCCGGACGCAGAGGTCCTCCCCGATGCGGAACATCTTGTTCACCGTGCCCGTCCCGCTGACGTCGATCGGATCCCGGTCGGCCAGAGATGGGTGCTGCTCGGCCAGGAGCCGACGGACCAGGTCGGGATCGATGTCGGCCTGACCGGCGTGGAGCGGCCCGACCCGAGCCGAGCCGAACCCGTCGGCTTCCTCGGTCATGCCGAATGGTCGGACTGGAAGACGCCCAAGCGGTTCCCGTCGGGATCCATGAACGTGAACCGGCGTCCGCCCGGATAGGCGTAGACGTCGCCGTCCGGGACTCCGCCGGCCTCGGTCACGGCCCGAGCGGAGGCGTCGACGTCGTCGGACTCGACGAGCACGAGTGGGCCATCGGACCCACCCCGGCCACCGCGCCGCATGGCGTCGGCGCTCACCCCGGCTGTGGAATCGACGATGCGCACCGCGGCCCGGGTCAGCGCGACCAGGTTGGGGCGGTCGATCTTGTCCATCGTGTCGATCCGGTCGAACAGGTAGAACGGCGCGCTGAGGAACTGCACGATCGGAACGCCGGCATCGTGGTAGCCGGACCCGTCGGTGGTCGGCCGGGGGCCGATCGCGTCGGGGGCGAGCAGCATCGAGCGCCGGAGGTCCTCGTCGACGATCGCGGCGAACACGTCCCGCTCCAGCCGGTCGATCCGGCTGGTGAAGAACCAGCGTGGGGTGCACCGGTCGACCGGGACGAGCCCACCGGCGCGCTCCTCCACGTCGAGCGCGGCGTGCTCGAGGTGGACCTCGAGCACCACCCGGTCCAGCTCGTCGCGATGGGCGGCGATGTACGCGTCCTGACCGGCACTCCCGCACATGTGGCCGGCCTGCACGACGAACACCAACCGGTGCGGTCGTCGGTCCGTCGGCTGGGCCGCCCAGAAGGCGGCCTGGGCCAGCACCAGGGCGATGCCGGATCCGTCCTCGACCGCCGAGGCCCACGGACCGTCGTGGTGGGACCCGATCATCACCACGTCGTCGTCCGCCCCGGGCAGCTCGCCGACGACGTTGTGGCTGACGAACAGTTCGGCCGTCGACTCGATCGTGAGCCTGATCCGCACCGGACCGACCGCGAGCTGCTCGTCGAGCCACTCGCCGTCGCTGCCCCGCACCCACACCCCCGGGATGGCCCCGGACTCGCCGGTGTAGGGCACGAAGTAGTCGATCGAGTCACCCGGGTAGTCGCGCAGCGATCCCACGAAGGCGACGGCGCCGGCCTCCTCCACCCGATGGGTGACCTCCTGCACCAGCGCGGTGAACGGGAGCAGGTGCATCTCGCCGTCGAAGGTCCCGTCGGGATCGTGGATGCGTGCGGTGGTGTCGGCCGGGGCGCTGCCGGCTCCGGCGAAGGTCGCGGGTGGTGCTTCGAGCAGCGGAGCGTGCACCAGGGCCGCCCCGCCGGCGACGTCGTCGGGGTCCTCGCTCCGGTACGCGACCAGCTCGACCTCGATCTCCTCGACCGGCCGGCCGTACGGCAAGGGGAACGCGTCGAGGTCCCGCTCCCCGCCGTCGGAGGTGGTGACCCTCAACGAGCATCGCCGGGGCTCCCATCGGATCACCTCGGCGGGTTCCAGGCGCACCGACTCCAGGCCGAAGGCGCGGAAACGATCGGCGATGAAGGTCTCGGCCCAGATGTCGGCGTCGTAGCCGGGACGGCGGATGCCGCGGTCGAAGACCTCCTGGATCCATCCGAGGATCCGCCCTGCGTCGGGGATCGCGTCGGCGTCGAGTCCGTCGGGCAGCGCTGCGGTCGTCATGGCCGGACGGTACCAAGCCCCACCCACCGACGACCGGGCGGACCCCAGGACCCAGTGGCGATGCTCCGCTGATCGTCCACGTTCACTCACCTTTCGGTGCCAGCCCTTCACCGATTGGCGAATGTTACGCTCCGGCTCGCCATGCTCTTGAGTTAGATCGTTCACTTCCAAGGACCACAGGACGCCCTCATGACCATCGCCCCCGATCTCCGACCCGACTCCACCGACGCGGACGAGGTCGACCTGTTGGACCTCGACCGCTGGGCCGCCGAGGGACCGCCCCACGACTGGTTCGCGCGCAAGCGGGCCGAGTCGCCGGTGTGGCGACACCCCGGACCCGACGGCTCCCGGGGGTTCTGGGTCGTGTCGGACCACGAGCACGTCACCGCCCTGGGTCGCTGCCCGCACGTGATGTCCTCCGACGAGGACAACGGCGGCATCGTCGGCCTCGGACCCGGCGACGAGCTCCAGGCGGCGTTCGACGCGTCGAACGCCGAGCTCGCGGCCATCGGCCTGCACGACAACGACGCCAAGATGCTGCTGAGCCTGGACCCGCCCGAGCACACCCAGAACCGCAAGGTGCTCAACCGCGAGTTCACCCCCGGCGCCATCGGGTCGCTCGAACCCGCCGTGCGCGAGCTGGCCGGAACTCTGCTCGACGCGGTGGACCGGGCCCGGGGCGACGGCGACGACGTCGTCGACTTCACCACCGAGGTGGCCATGCCCCTGCCCATGCAGGTGATCGGCGACCTCCTCGGCGCACCGCGCCACACCCACCGGGACCTGCTCCGGTGGAGCAACGAGGCGGTGACGGGCACCGACCCCGAGTACCTGTCGCCGGGCGGGTCCCAACTCGCGGCGGCTGCGCAGCTGGCCCAGCTGTTCACCACCATGCAGATCGAGCGGCAGTCCGAGCCCACCGACGACCTGGTGTCGAAGTTGATCGCCGCCGAGATCGACGGCGAGCCCCTCTCGCAGCTGCGCTTCATCATGTACCTGCTCCTGCTGGTCACGGCCGGCAACGAGACCACCCGCAACGCCATGAGCCACGGCGTGTGGGCGTTCGCCGAGCACTCCGAGCAGTGGGACCGCCTCCGCGAGGACCCGTCCTTGCTGTCCGGCGCGGTCGAAGAGGTCCTGCGCTGGGCCAGCCCGCTGCTCTACTTCCGCCGCAACGCGGTGGAGGACGTCGAGGTGGCCGGGCAGCTCGTCCGAGCCGGCGACATCGTCAGCCTCTGGTACATCTCGGCCAACCGCGACGAGTCGGTGTTCGCCGACCCGTTCACGTTCGACATCGGCCGCTCCCCCAACCACCACGTCGCGTTCGGCGGCGGCGGTCCGCACTTCTGCCTGGGGGCCAGCCTGGCGCGGCTCGAGCTACGGGTCCTGTTCGAGTCGATGCTCGAGCGCTACTCCCGCATCGAGCTGGCAGGCCCGCCCGACCGGCTGCGCGGCAACTTCCTGCACGGGGTCAAGCACCTGCCGGTCCGCCTGCGCTCGTAGGGATGGAGGCGACGCACGCTCGACGTCCCGCGGACCGACGCGACCAGATCCTGGACGCGGCGGCCGAGGCGTTCGGCCGTCGCGGCTTCGACGGGGTGACCGTCGCCGAGCTGGCCGAGTCCGTCGGCGTCACCGCACCGGCCCTGTACCGGCACTTCGGAGCGAAGGACCAGATCCTCTCCGCGGTCACCACCGGGACCCTCGATCGCCTGGTCGCCGTCGCCGAGTCCCACGTCGGTCCCCTCGACGGTGTCGACGGTGTCGACGGTGTCGACGGTGTCGACGGACTGGACCAGCTGACCCGGGACCTGACCACCGAGGTGCTCGACCGGCCCTGGCAGGTGGTGGCCTACCTCCGGGAACGGCACCGTTGGGCTGCTGACACCACCCGACCCACCCAGCGGGAGGTCGAGCTGTTCGGCGCCGTCGACCAGGTCCTCGATCGGGCGGTGGCCGGCCTCACCGCCAGCGATCGCCGGTGTCGGATGGTCGCCATGGTCGGCGTGCTGCGCGGCGTCGCCGAGCGTGCCCCCCGACTGAGCCGACCCGCCGCGGACGCCTTCATCGCCGACGCCATCACCGCGGTGCTGCGCGCCGCCCCGGTCCATGCGCTCGCCCCGGGTCGGCTCCACCCCTCGCACCCCGAGACCTGGCGCCTGCCCCCGTCACCACGCGAGCGCATCCTCGCCGCCGCCCTCCCCCTGTTCCGCTCCCGGGGGTTCGACGGGGTGGGCATCGGCGAGATCGGCGACCACGCCGGAGTCGGCGCCAGCAACGTCTCCCGCTACTTCGGCTCCAAGCAGGAGGTTCTGGTCGACATCTACGACCGCGTCGGAGCCCGGGTGGAGGTCGCCGTGGATGACGCCGTCGCTTCCGCGTCGGACGCCGACCACGCGCTCCAGAACCTGCTCGAGGCCTACACCGAGGTCGCCTTCGGTGCCGCGGACCTGGTGGTGGTCGTGAGCGAGAACCGCGGGGCGCTGCCGCGGAGCGAGATCGCCCGCCTCCGGCGGCGGGACCGCCGGGTCGCCGACATCTGGCGGGGGGTCATCGCCGCGCTGCGACCCGAGCTCCGGCCCGCCGAGACCACCACGGTCGTCGCCGGTGTCATCGCCCTGGTCAACAGCTTCCCCCGCCACGAACCCGACGCTCTGCCCGACCCGTCAGCGGTCGTGCCCCTGGCCCGCGCCTTCGTCGGAGCCGCGTGGGCCGGGCCGGACGGGCCCTCGCCGGGACTCAGGCCTCGAGGGTGGCGCGGACCTGGGCCAACCGGTCAGCGACGATCGTGCAGTTGACCCAGCGGCCGACCTTCTCCTTGGTGATCAGCCCCGCGTCGGCCAGCACCGACAGGTGGTGCGAGACGGTGGGCTGACTCTTGCCGACCGGCTCCTCGAGATCGCAGCTGCACGCCGTGGCGTTCGGAGCGGCGGCGATCAGCGACAGCAGCTGCAACCGGACCGGATCGGCCAGCGCCTTGAACACTGCGGCGAGCTCGACCGCGTCGGTGGGGTCGAGGGGCTCGGCGAGCAGCGCTGGACAGCACTCGGCCGTCTCATCTGACCGAACGGTGAGGGGCCTGGTGCTCGTCGCCATGGTCGACTCCCGGATTCCGATGACTCCTGGTGCCACAGATGGCACCAGGAGTCATGGAAATCGAACCGGACCTACGCCGCGTCGGCCGGGGCGTTCAGGAGGATGTCGATGCCCTCGTAGTTGCTCGACAGGGTCTTCCCGTCGGGCGACAGGTAGCCCTGCAGCGGAACGTTGTTGAAGGTCATGTTGACGACCTCGCAGCTCACGGTTCCCGAGAAGCCCTGCACGCCGTAGCCCAGCGAGGTGAGATCGATCGTCCCGTAGAACAACGAGCCCGACACCGACACGTCGGCCGACAGGTTCATCGGCCCGGTCCAGATTCCGGGCCGCATGGGCGGGCACGGGATGATCGCGATGCTCCGCTGGACACGCGGTGACGGATCGTGGGTGGCGTCACCGGGCTGAT
>WBZR01004055.1_pt1 | contig 10404 bp, 4 predicted proteins | sample 5204231 | NCBI WGS metagenome assembly WBZR01 (sample SAMN12412403, study PRJNA552823) | activated sludge metagenome | isolation source: activated sludge from anammox sidestream of wastewater treatment plant... | place: USA: Virginia | collected 2017-08
GGATTTCCTCGTTGAATTAACTAGAGAAATAATAAGACCAGGCAGAAATTTCGAACGAAAGAAAAAACCCAAAAGGCAATATCATACCAATTATAAGCCTTTATAATGCTTAACTAAACGACATTGATTCATAATTCGTAATTCGTAATTCATTAGCCGGTTTCCCTCCTCTCCAAGTTTGTTACCCCGCTATGCCTTCCTGTATGGTTGCGAAAGCTCCGAGCAGGAAAACCTGCATTTCGGTCATATCGTGAAATACCTTTCTTAACGAAATGTAGGTTTGTCGTAGCATTGGTGGCACACCCTTTAGGGCTCGGGGTAATGCCGGCAATGCGAAGACAAACCGGGTAACATAGAAAAAATCCTATAATAGAACCAGTCATTCCAAATTTATTTCGGAACCTGTCGAAGCGGGTTGAGAGAGGCCTTGGTGTGTCAGCTTGCCATTCAAATTCATAATTCATAATTCATAATTCGTAATTCATTAGCCGGTTTCCCTCCTCTCCGCTTTTGTTACCCCGCTATGCCTCCCTGAAGGGTGCAAAATCTCCGAGTCAGAAAACCTACATTTCGGTCATATTGTGAAATACCTTTCTTAACGAAATGTAGGTTTGTCGTAGCATTGGTGGCACACCCTTTAGGGCTCGGGGTAATGCCGGCAATGCGAAGATAAACCGGGTAAATAGAAATAATCCGTGCAATCCTCCAATCCGAGTAATCCGTGATTCAGACAAATAAAACATAACCCAAAAATTCCCGCTATGAATAACATTATTATAGAAATGTCGATCACACCCGAAATCAAACTCCATTAGGGGTGACATATCAATAGAAAACCAATGGCAAATAGGTCAAACTCAATAGGAGCGACACAAACACGTATGATTTTTTCAGCATTATCACAGCTTCTTACAAAAAACAAAATTTGGAAAAGCTGGTTATTCCCCTGTTTATGCCCATGAAAATGCAAGGAAATCAGGTCAAGGATGAAATCATTTATCGACCACGAAAAATATGCTTTAATTTTTTCCAAAAGTCATAGAGAGTCATTGATGAACATAAAAGAAGTATATCCGTTGAAACAAGGTATTATAATTGTATATTCGATAATCTTATCGTAATTTTGCACCTCAAAAAATTAAACTGAAGATATGGATCTATCCTTTTTGAAAACATTAGGAATCAATGAAATAAATCCCGGGACTACAACAGGAACGGTTTGGCAAGAACCCGCTGAATATCTTGACAGCTATTCGCCTGTCAACGGCAAGCTGATCGCGAAGGCAGGAATCACCACCGAGTCTCAATATGGAGATATCATCAACAAAGCCGAAGAGGCGTTCAAAACATGGCGGAATATCCCGGCACCTAAAAGAGGCGAAATCGTCCGCCAATATGGAGAGGTGCTTAGAGCCAACAAAGACGCACTTGGCCGCTTAGTATCCTACGAGATGGGTAAAAGCCTTCAAGAGGGTTGGGGCGAAGTACAAGAGATGATCGACCTGTGTGACCTTGCAGTGGGTCTGTCCCGTCAACTTTACGGCCTCACCATGCATAGCGAACGCCCGGGCCACCGCATGTATGAACAGTGGCATCCACTAGGCATCGTCGGCATCATTACTGCCTTCAACTTCCCGGTAGCAGTTTGGTCATGGAATACAATGATTGCTTTGGTTTGTGGCGACGTCTGTGTGTGGAAACCTTCCGAGAAAGTGCCGCTTAGTGCCATCGCCTGCCACCATTTACTGCAGGAAGTGCTTAAGAAAAATAATATTCCGGAGGGTGTGGCCTGCCTTATCAATGGCGACTACAGAATAGGAGAACTGATGACCAAGGATCCGAGAGTTGCACTTGTATCAGCTACCGGCAGCATCAGGATGGGTAAGATTGTTGGAGCGACAGTGGCATCAAGACTTGGCAAGTCATTGCTCGAACTCGGTGGCAACAATGCCATCATCGTTACACCTGATGCAGACCTCAACATCGTGCTTACCGCTGCGGTCTTTGGCGCTGTGGGCACAGCCGGACAACGTTGTACTACAACCAGAAGGCTCATTATCCACGAAAGCCACTATGAGGCTGTCAAGCAAAAACTCGTGAAGGCATACGGCCAGCTCGTTATCGGCAATCCACTGGATGCCGGTGTCCACGTAGGCCCGTTGATCGATAAGGATGCTGTTGACCTGTACAACTATGCCCGGGAAAAAGTCATCGAGGAAGGCGGCCATTTTGTTGTAGAAGGCGGCGTACTGGAAGGCCCCGGCTATGAAAGCGGATGCTATGTCAAACCATGTATCGCTGAAGTAGAAAATCACTATGCAATCGTCCAGCATGAAACATTCGCACCGATTCTTTATTTAATCAAATACAAGGAAATCCACGAAGCTATCGCACTACAGAATGGAGTCCCTCAGGGATTATCCTCTGCCATAATGACGACCAACCTGCGCGAAGCTGAGTTGTTCCTATCAGCCAACGGTTCAGACTGCGGCATCGCCAATGTCAATATAGGTACCAGCGGCGCCGAGATCGGTGGAGCATTCGGAGGCGAAAAAGAAACCGGCGGCGGAAGAGAAAGTGGATCCGATAGCTGGAAGGCTTACATGCGCCGACAGACAAATACAATCAACTATAGCACAGAATTACCTCTGGCTCAAGGAATTAAATTCGATTTATAAAGATTGATTCGGCCGATATGCTCCAAAGGGCAGTCGGCCGCTTTTTATATTTTACTTCTTTTATGACATCAAATCAATCCTCCAAAAATCAACAACCAATTATTCATTTTAAAAAAGCTGTTGATTTATTATAAAAAAACAATATTTGTTCTTAGATTTGAGCCATAATTCCATTTACGTATTTTTGTCCGCTTCTGAGCCTGCTTTTGATGTAAATATTCACTGTTTGCAAAATACCGGTTTGGAATTATGTTGATAAAAAGACTGCTGATTTTATTCTTCACTTTTTTTGTGGGCATTCAGGCCTATAGTCAGCAGGTATTATGTGCTAAAATTCCCGGTTATACAGGTTACTCCATTCCCAACGATAAGGGTATCGTATTTGACGAATTATTGGGCTGCACCCAATGGTCCAACGAGAACATCACCGTCCAGTACAATATGCAGATAGAAGCCAAGGGCGAACTGATACTGAAGATGATGCTTTCCAATGATGGCCCGTCACCTGCCTATATCAGTGTTAAATTCGGTGACAGAACCAAAGAAATTAAGGTTCCGCCATCCGGAGGCCCTATTCAGTACATCCTCGTTGACGCCGGAATATTCACAGTGGATTATCCGGGCTTTTATTCTGTGTGGATCAAGCCAATATCCAAAACTGGTCAATTCTATCCGGGCATCATGAATGTACAGTTGTGTACACCCTTCGCCGACAAAATCGCATATCCTACCATTCCTGACAGAAATGCATCCACTGTCAACCTTACCTACCTCAATCCACAAAAGAACAGAATCGCCGGTATGGTGATCAATGCAGTCGTGCCTAACAATTTTGATTATAAAGGAACAAGGGTATCTGCAATAGGGAATGAGGTTTTCAAGGTAGGCATGGCCAATGAGACCAAAGGCAGATATATTTATATGTCCTGGAAAAATGTCAAAGGTTATGATACTCCACAATTTCGTTATAGTCAATTCAAGAATTATTTGATTGATTCCAGTAGTGAGAAATTCACCCGCCTCATTATTCCTTACAACTGGTCGCCTGACCATCCTGTCGCATTTTCACTCACACATCAGTTAGATACATGTACAGGAGAACAATTTTGGGAGGCTCAGGTATTCAATGATAAAAAGAAAAAATGGCATACGATTGGCGTTGTAAATGGGGGCAATACCATTGATCTGGTCAAGGACTGGAACAGTACCATCGCAAATTCAGATCCCAATACAGGCAATGTTGAGCATAAGGCATTATTTTCCAATCAATACTTCATACTGGCTGACGGATCAAAATTTAAAGTAAATAAAGCGCGATTCGGCCATGATATTAAAGGCAAAAAAGAACGCAAGGACTACGGTGCCGGTATTGTCAATAATTCATTCTGGCTAAGTACCGGAGGCTTCTCATTCCCACAGGCGACATACGGCCGTGTTTACGAATTGAAGGGTAAATCTGCTGCGACAAGTGATGAGACCTTTCTGGCAAGCTTTGAAACAGCCAAATAACAAAGACTATTTTTTGACATCATATGATTGATTTCAACCGGTAAATGGGTGAAAAGTAATATCCGTAAGGTAATCCAAAATTAATAAAAGCATCCAACTTGTCGTTCAGACATTCGTGGCAAAAAACATCCCACCCATCAAAGCATACGCAAAAGTGTAAAAAAGAAAAGCGCAGGATATATCCCGCGCTTCATGAAACATTGGTGCCCAAGACCGGATTCGAACCAGCACGTCCTTTCGAACGCTGCGACCTGAACACAGTGCGTCTACCAATTTCGCCACTTGGGCCACTGTTTTCGGATGCAAGATTAATCATATTTTTCTAAACAGCATCATTTTTTTGTCAAATTATCCATTTTATACCCTCATTATTCGCAAGGCGCAATCATAACATATTGAAAAGAAAATAATTGTATATCGGAAACTGTCTCGCACAAATTCCTCCAGATATCAAAAAAAGCCTCCCACCGGAAGGCTTTTAAGGTATTGACTATATTCCTGCTTCTTTTAGGAAAATGAGTAAGAAAAAAATCTTTATATCCCTATATAGTCGGCAATACAAAAAAACGCTGCAGCATAACACAATTTTTTTTGAAAAATCTTGTAACTATTCATCTCAAATTGTCTATAATCTACGGCTTATCAATACCTAAAGCCCCAAATATTTATTTAACCATTAAATTGCAATGTAAACTACCAAAGGTCTATCGCACTGCATATTTTCCCGGACGGCCGGGACAGGCTTGGTGGAATAAAGAAAACTCGAACTCTTTCTTATTAGGTGAATAGTTACAAAATCTTTATTTACAGCTGATTATTATCTCCAATCAACTAACCGTACATTATTTTAATACAACTTTGTCTCTATTTAACCATCGATATTTAACTAATATATGAATTGACTGTTATATTGTGGCTTTAAGTTGTTGTAAGTTTCGTATTAGTCGAATCATCATTCATACATATTTGAATTTAAAATGAAATCGATAAGCATTTTTGAAATAATAAAGGTAGGGATAGGTCCATCCAGCTCACACACTATGGGGCCATGGAATGCTGCCGAGATGTTTCTCAATCTGATTCGGGAAAAAAAGGGAATATCCAGTGTTAGGGAAGTTTTTGTTGAATTCTATGGTTCGCTTGCCAAGACAGGAATCGGCCACGGTACCGATATCGCGGGGATGCTTGGATTGTCGGGTGAAAATTTCAAGACCATAGATACTTCCCTGATCATGCAAAAAGCAGATACCATCAAGTCTGCGGGAAAAATTAAAATAGGTGGGGAAAAGGAAATTCCCTTTGTGTATGGCCATCACCTCGTACTCAATAAAAAGGAAAACCTGCCTTTTCACCCTAATGGAATGATCTTTAAAGCTATCTTGGAGGATGGCAGCGAATTGTCTCAAGACTACTATTCTGTGGGTGGCGGGTTTGTGGCAACACAAGAAGAAGTATCTGTGGACAATTATTGTATTCGTACCCTGCATCCATGTCACCACGGGGATGATGTACTGAGATATTGCAATCAATTGGGCATATCATTTTCTGACTTGATATATGATAATGAAGAAAGCTGGCAAAGCCGAGAAGAAACCAATCAAAAAGCACTTGAAATATGGCGACATATCAAGGAGTGTATTTATAAAGGAGTAAATACGGAAGGTATTCTTCCCGGAGGGCTTAATGTAGTGAGACGTGCAGCCGGACTCAATCGAAAATTGCTCGGCGACAAGGTGTACCGAAATATGGAAGAATGGTACAATCATATTGTAGATTCTGAGGTTGCATTCACGGAGATTAATAAATGGATTTCCTGCTTTGCACTTGCCGTTAATGAAGAAAATGCCAGTTTCGGTCGCATCATCACAGCACCAACCAATGGAGCAAGTGGTGTAATCCCTGCTGTGTTGATGTATTCTCAGGCATTTACTAAATATACAGGCGACGATAAGATCATCCGCTTCTTGCTTGTAGCCGGGGAAATAGGTACCCTGTTTAAAAAGAATGCCACCATATCTGCAGCAATGGGCGGATGTCAGGCAGAAATCGGAGTTTCGTCGGCTATGGCTGCAGCGGGACTTACGGAAATCATGGGTGGTACACCTGCACAAGTGCTCATGGCCGCAGAAATCTCTATGGAACACCATTTGGGGCTAACATGCGATCCTGTAGGCGGACTTGTACAGATTCCTTGCATAGAAAGAAATTCAATGGGTGCCATTAAAGCCATCACTGCGGCCAATATAGCCATCGAAAGCGATCCGGCCAATGCCAGGGTATCTCTTGATGAAGTCATCCAATCCATGTGGGAAACAGCACAAAGTATGAGCGATCGCTTCAAGGAAACTTCAGAAGGTGGGCTTGCCATCGCTGTGAATATTGCAGAATGCTAACACTTCCTGGATTTAAAGATGTTACAACAGCGAAATCCCGTATGGATACACTCATTTGTAACTAAAGGTGCCAAGCCTTATGCTGCAGAAAAAAGACATTGTAAGGCCACAAAACTGTCAAAAAAGCCTCAGGTGTTAATTCAAGGCTAAAATTTTGATCCGCAATCGTCCGGATTACACCATGGTCGTCCATGGCTCCCACACACGTGGGGCAAACTTTCATTTTCCACTAAAAATAAAAAAGCCTCAGGTTATTCACTCAAGGCTCGTATTTTGATCCGCAATCGTCCGGATTAAACCATGGTCGTCCATGGCTCCCACACACGTGGGGCAAACTTTCATTTTCCAATAAAAACAAAAAAGCCTCAGGTTATTCACCCAAGGCTAAAATTTTGATCCGCAATCGTCCGGATTAAACCATGGTCGTCCATGTCTCCCACACACACAGGGCAGGCTTTCTTTTTCCAATAAAAACAAAAAAGCCTCAGGTTATTCACCCAAGGCTTGTATTTTGATCCGGCAACGTCCTACTCTCCCACCCACTTGGGGCAGTACCATCGGCGCAGTGAGGCTTAACTTCTCTGTTCGGAATGGTAAAAGGTGGTTCCCTCACGCTATAATCACCGGAAATTCTTTCAGATCGCTTCCGATCCTCTTGCTCTTTTTTCTTATGACATAGATGGTAAGTAATGAATTCGTTTTATATATCAAGCTCCAATCAGAACATCACTATACTGATGATTGCAGAGTATTTTAAAAAAAAGGAAGCTGTCGGACAATTAGTATTACTCGGCTACGCACATTACTGCACTTCCACCTGTAACCTATCAACCTGGTCGTCTCCCAGGGTCCTTTACACTTACGTGCTGGAATACTCATCTTAGGGCTGGCTTCGCGCTTAGATGCTTTCAGCGCTTATCCGTGCCGTACATAGCTACCCGGCGGTGCAGCTGGCGCCACAACCGGTACACTAGCGGTACGTCCAATTCGGTCCTCTCGTACTAGAATCAGCTCCCTTCAATATTCCTGCGCCCACAACAGATAGGGACCGAACTGTCTTGCGACGTTCTGAACCCAGCTCGCGTGCCACTTTAATGGGCGAACAGCCCAACCCTTGGGACCTTCTCCAGCCCCAGGATGTGACGAGCCGACATCGAGGTGCCAAACCCTACCGTCGATATGAGCTCTTGGGTAGGATCAGCCTGTTATCCCCGGAGTACCTTTTATCCTTTGAGCGATGGCCCTTCCATGCGGAACCACCGGATCACTTTAGCCAACTTTCGTTCCTGTTCGACCCGTCGGTCTCTCAGTCAAGCACACTTATACTAATACGCTCTGCGCATGATTACCGACCATGCTGAGTGCACCTTTGCAAGCCTCCGTTACTCTTTTGGAGGCGACCACCCCAGTCAAACTACCCACCACACACTGTCTCCGGCATCTACCGGATTAGAACCTAAATACAGGAAGGGTGGTATTTCAACAACGGCTCCATCAGTACTGGCGTACCAACTTCGTAGCCTCCCACCTATCCTACACATCCTGCATCCAAGCTCAATGTGAAGCTATAGTAAAGGTTCACGGGGTCTTTCCGTCCCGTTGCGGGTAATCGGCATCTTCACCGATACTTCAATTTCACCGAGCTCGTGGCTGAGACAGCGCCCAGATCGTTACACCATTCGTGCAGGTCGGAACTTACCCGACAAGGAATTTCGCTACCTTAGGACCGTTATAGTTACGGCCGCCGTTTACTGGGGCTTCAGTCAATACCTTCGCTTACGCTAAGCACCTTCCTTAACCTTCCAGCACCGGGCAGGTGTCAGACCCTATACTTCATCTTACGATTTCGCAGAGTCCTGTGTTTTTGTTAAACAGTCGCCTGGGCCTCTTCACTGCGTCCAACTTGCGTTGGAGTCTCTTCTCCCGAAGTTACGAGACCATTTTGCCTAGTTCCTTAGCCACGGATCACTCGAGCGCCTTAGGATACTCTCCTCGACTACCTGTGTCGGTTTACGGTACGGGATGTGTTACCCTGAAGTTTAGAGGTTTTTCTCGGAAGTTTGCTCACGGTCACTATCACTCTTCCCTAAAGAATCATGTACTTTCAGGCTTCAGCTCAAGTACGGATTTGCCTATACTCTCATCACCTTTACCCTTTAACCAACTATTCCGTCAGTTGGCGAACCTTACGCTCCTTCGTCACCCCATCACAGATAACACATGTACAGGAATATTAACCTGTTCCCCATCGGCTTCGCCTCTCGGCTACACCTTAGGACCCGACTAACCCGGTTCTGATTACCATAGATCCCGGAATCCTTAGTCTTACGGCGACCAGGTTTCTCACCTGGTTTATCGTTACTCATTCCTACATTTGCTTTTCCAAATACTCCAGCATACCTCACGATACACCTTCAACGCAATTTGGAATGCTCCCCTACCAATCAGTTAACTGATTCCAAAGCTTCGGTATGATATTTGATGCCCGATTATTTTCCGCGCAAGAACGCTCGACTAGTGAGCTGTTACGCACTCTTTAAATGAATTGCTGCTTCCAAGCAAACATCCTAGCTGTCAATGCATCCTCACATCGTTCTATTCAACTTAATATCAATTTAGGGACCTTAGCTGTTGGTCTGGGTTGTTCCCCTCTCGGCCATGGACCTTAGCACCCATAGCCTCACTGCCGGTACGATGTCATGGCATTCGGAGTTCATCAGGGGTTGGTAGGCGGTGAAGCCCCCTAGCCCTATTGGTAGCTCTACCTCCATGACACCTAAACCCGACGCTGCACCTAAATGCATTTCGGGGAGTACGAGCTATCTCCAAGTTTGATTGGCCTTTCACCCCTACCCACAGGTCATCCGAAAACTTTTCAACGTTTACCGGTTCGGTCCTCCAGTGCGAGACTATCGCACCTTCAACCTGCCCATGGGTAGATCACATGGTTTCGCGTCTACCCCCACCGACTACCGCCCTGTTCAGACTCGCTTTCGCTCCGCCTCCGTACCTGAAGTACTTAAGCTCGCCGGTGAGGAGTAACTCGTAGGATCATTATGCAAAAGGCACGCCGTCATCATGGAAATCCACAACTCCGACCGCTTGTAAGCGCATGGTTTCAGGTTCTTTTCACTCCCCTTCCCGGGGTTCTTTTCACCTTTCCTTCACAGTACTGGTTCACTATCGGTCTCTTGGTAGTATTTAGCCTTACCGGATGGTGCCGGCAACTTCAAGCAGGATTTCTCCGGTCCCGCCCTACTCAGGATACCCTAACTTATGTAAACCTTACCAATACAGGACTATCACCTTCTATGGTCCAACTTTCCAGTTGTGTTCTCGTTCAGTTTACACTCATACATCGGGTCCTACAACCCCACACAGATATTTCGGTGTGGTTTGGGCTCCTCCGCTTTCGCTCGCCACTACTCACGGAATCATTATTATTTTCTACTCCTCCGGGTACTTAGATGTTTCAGTTCCCCGGGTTACACTCCCGATTAACGGGATATCCAGACTTCATCTGGATGGGTTGCCCCATTCGGACATCCCGGGATCAAGGGTCGTTTGCACCTCCCCCAGGCTTTTCGCAGCTTACCACGTCCTTCGTCTACTCCAAGAGCCTAGGCATCCACCATACGCCCTTTTAAGCTTCCTCGCTCTTCAATCATTCGTATGTCAGAATAAATATTTTTAATATTTCCTAATTTGCTCTAATTTTTACTCGATTTTTCTCTGTAACAGATCTCTCCGCTACAGTTAAACTCTTTACATTACTCCCATCTTGTCAAAGAACTTCTTGTACCACAGACTCAAACGTCATCACT
>WBZR01005021.1_pt1 | contig 10398 bp, 9 predicted proteins | sample 5204231 | NCBI WGS metagenome assembly WBZR01 (sample SAMN12412403, study PRJNA552823) | activated sludge metagenome | isolation source: activated sludge from anammox sidestream of wastewater treatment plant... | place: USA: Virginia | collected 2017-08
AGGGCGCCGGGATGATCGCCCCCGACATGGCGACGATGCTCTGCTTCATCTTCACGGATGCCGCGATTGCCGCCGAGCCGCTCCAGGCGCTGCTCGATGAGCATGTCGTGACGACGTTCAACGCCATGACGGTCGACGGCGACACCTCGACCAGCGACACGTGCCTCGTGTTCGCGACGGGGGCGGCGCGGGCGCGCGGCCAGGAGCCCGTCACCGAGGTCGGCTCCAAGAGGCTCGGGGCCTTTTCGGCGGCGCTGCACGATCTGATGCAGGATCTCGCCATCCAGGTGGCGAAGGACGGCGAGGGGCTCTCGAAGTTCGTCACCTTCGTCGTCGAGGGGGCGGAGAGCGCGGCTGCGGCGCGCAGGATCGCGCTGTCGTGCGCCAACTCGCCGATCCTCAAGACGGCGATCGCGGGCGAGGACCCCAACTGGGGTCGCGTGGTGATGGCGGTCGGGAAATCGGGCGAGGCGGCGGACCGCGACGCGCTCTCGATCTGGTTCGGCGACCATTGCGTGGCGCGGAACGGCGAGCGGGCCGACGACTATAGCGAGCCCGTGGTCGCGGCCTATATGAAGAACCGCGAGATCGTGATCCGTATCGACGTCGGCGTGGGCGGTGCGTCGGGTCACGTGTGGACGTGCGACCTGACGCACGACTACGTGTCGATCAATGCGGACTACCGCAGCTAGTGTCCCAAGCGAGCTTCGGACTCATAAGGGACACGAGAATGATGGGCTTGCTCGTGTGACAAGATCGAGGCATTCGCTCGGTGGCAGGCCATTTGATAGACGAATGTCTCGATCATCACACTCGGTTGCGTCCGTACCCAGGCCCATCCCATACTGAGGGCGCTACCGAATAAAAGGAGGCGGCCCGTGACCCCCGACTTCTGGATCGAGCGCTGGCAGAACGGCGAGATCGGCTTTCACCAGGCATCCGGCAACGATCTTCTGCCGGCGCACTGGCCGGGGCTCGGCTTGGCGCCGGGCGGCGGCACGGTGCTCGTGCCGCTCTGCGGCAAGAGCCTCGATATGGCGTGGCTCGCCGCTCTGGGCCACCGCGTGGTCGGCGTCGAGCTGTCGCCGCTCGCGGTCGATGATTTCTTCCGCGAGCAGGGCGTCCCGGCCGACACGCGTGCAGCCGGGCCGTTCACGGTGCGCACGGCCGGGCCGATCACCATCTGGTGCGGCGATATCTTCACGCTGCCCGCCGAGGCGGTGGCGGATGTGGCGGCGGTCTATGACCGCGCGGCGCTGGTGGCGTTTCCGCCAAGCCTGCAGGCGCGCTATGCGCAAACGCTTCGCCGCCTCGTCCCGGCGGCGCCGGTGCTGCTGATCTCCCTTTCGTACCCCGACGGGCAGATTGCCGGTCCGCCCTTTTCCACGCCGCTCACGCAGGTGACGGAGCTCTTCGGACGTGATTACGACATCGGCATCTGCGAGACGCGCGACGGCCTCGCGCAGAGCCCCAACCTCACCCGGCGCGGTGTCACGGCGCTGGACGAGGCGGCCTATGTGCTGCGGCCCAAGGGAGGCTGAGCGCGGCGGGCGGCGGCCGGACATTCCGGCGGGCGCTGTCGGGACGTTCGCCGTGCCGTCTCAGGCGAGCGCGTCTCAGGCGAGCGCGTCGGGGGCGGAGCGGATAGCGTCGTAGACGAGATGCAGGTCGTCGGCGGTCGTGCAGTAGGGCGGCATCACGTAGATCGTGTTGCCGAGCGGGCGCAGCAGCACGCCGCGACTGATAAAGTGCGCGCGCAAGGCTGGCCCGGCCGCGGCGAGATAGCCGCCGTCGGGGACTTTCACGTCCACCGCGGTAACGGTGCCGAGCCGGCGCGGGGTCTCGAACCGCGGATCGTCCGCCATGGCGGCGAGGTGCTCCTCCTGCAGGCGCGCGAGCGTTGCAATGCGCTCGAGGACGGGCTCCGTCTCCCAGACGGTGAGATTGGCGAGGGCGGCGGCGCAGCACACGGGGTTGGCCGTGTAGCTCGACGAATGGAAGAACGTGCGCGACCGATCCTGCGAATAGTGCGCATCGAAGATGCGCGGCGTGGCGAGGGTCGCGGCGAGGGGCAGCGAACCGCCGGTGAGCCCTTTGGCGAGGCAGAGGATGTCGGGGGTGACCCGCGCCTGCTCGCAGGCGAACAGCGTGCCGGTGCGGCCCCAGCCGGTCATCACCTCGTCGGCGATGAACAGTGCACCGGCTGCCTCGCAAATGCGCTGCATCTCGGCCAGGGTGCGAGCATCATACATCAGCATGCCGCCGGCGCCCGCAATCAGCGGCTCGGCGATGAAGGCGGCGAGCGGGGCGTCGCGGCCGGCGGCCTCGAGGGCATCGAGCGTCTCCTGCTCGCGGCCCGCGTGGGGAAACGGAATGCGCACCACGTCGAACAGCAGCGGCTCGTAGGCGGCGTTGAAGACGCCGCGGCTGCCGGCCGACATGGTGCCGATGGTGTCGCCGTGATAGCCGTGCTCGAGGGCGGCGATGCGCGTCCTGGGCTCGCCGATGTTGCGCCAGTAGCCGAGCGCCATCTTGAGCGCCACCTCGACCGCCGTCGATCCGCTGTCGGAAAAGAAGACGTGGGCGAGGCTGGGCGGCGCATGGCTGATCAGCTTCCTCGCTACCGTCTCGGCGGGCTCATGCGTGAAGCCCGCGAAGATCACCTGGTCGAGCCTGTCGATCTGCTCGTGGATGGCGGCGACGATCGGCCGATAGCAATGCCCGTGCGTCACGACCCACCACGACGAGATCGCGTCGAGGATGCGGCGATGGTCGCGGGTCTCGAGCCAGGCGCCGTCGCCGCGCACGATCGGGATGGCGTCGGGCTCGACGGCATGCTGCGTGAAGGGGTGCCAGACGGCGGTCTCGGCCATCAGCGGAAGTCCTCGACACGGAAGGCCGCCGCGAAGGCGGCCGCGAGCCCGGCCGGCGTCAGCGGGTCGAGCAGCGGCAGGCGGCCCAGGCGGCGGACGTTGCCCATCTCGGCGATGGTGCGCTCGGTGTCGGCGATCTCCTCGCCGACGAAGGCGATGCCGAGGATCGGGATGTTGCGGCCGTTCAGCGCCTCGATGGAGAGCAGGCTGTGGTTGATGGTGCCGAGCGCGGTGCGGGCGACCAGCACCACGGGGAGGCGCCACCGGGCGAAGAGGTCGATCATCAGCGCCTGCCGGTTGAGCGGCACCATGAGCCCCCCCGCGCCTTCGATGACGAGCGGGCCGCCAACCTCGGGGAGCGTCAGTTTCGAGAGGCTGATCTCGATCTTTTCGGCTTCCGCCGCGCGGTGCGGGGAAGCCGGCATCGCAAGCCGATAAGCTTCGGGCAGGACGCGGCCGGGTGCGAGGCCGGCGAGCGCCTCGACGCGGGTGCTGTCGCTGCCGTCGGCGAGGCCGCACTGCACCGGCTTCCAGTAGGTCGCCTGAAGCGCGCCCGCGAGCGCGGCGGCAAACACGGTCTTGCCGACGCCGGTGTCCGTTCCGGTGACGATGAGGCCCTGGGTCATGGGTCCCGCCCCTGTCTCTCTCCCGGATGGGGAGAGGTCGCGCAGACGTAACCGCTCACCCGGCGCGCTATGACGCGCCGACCTCTCCCAATGGGAGAGGTGAAGAGGATGCCGACCGGCCGGATGTCACGTTTCCTCCCTCCTCGTCGGTGGGGTGGGGGTCCCGAATGCCGGCAGCCGAGATTTCCCCCACCGCTGGCCCCTCCCCGCAAGGGGGAGGGGGATGACGTCCGATTTTCAATCTGAGACGCGATCATGCCGGCACCCGCTCAAGGAGTGCGGCGAGCGTGTCGAGCAGGCGAGCGGTGGCGTCCTCGCCGGCGTTGAGGGTGAGAGAGATGCGCAGGCGTGCGGTGCCTTCGGGCACGGTCGGCGGGCGCACGGCGCGCACGTCGAAGCCGCCGGCAATGAGCGCCTTGGCGATCTCGAGGGCGCGCTCGTCGCTCCCCAGGATCACGGGCTGGATGTGGGAGCCGGACGGCGCGATCCCGCAGCGGCGCTCGAGCGTGCGGCCGGCGAAGGCGACGCGCTTTGCCAGGCGGTCGCGGCGGCCGGGGTCGCTCCGCACGATGTGGAGCGACGCGCGCACGGCGGCGGCCATCAGCGGCGAGGGAGCGGTGGCATAGATGAGGGCGCGTGCGCGGTTGACGAGGTAATCGCGGAGAAGGCGCGGGGCGAGCAGCAGCGCGCCGCTGGCGCCGAGCGCCTTGCCGCAGGTGTGCAGCGAGATGACGTCGGGGGCGCCTTCGAGGGCGTGGGCGAGGCCGCGGCCGTCCGGTCCGAGCACGCCCGTCGCGTGGGCCTCATCGACGACGAGCCTGCCGTCGTGGCGCCGGGCGATGGCGATGAGATCGGCGAGGGGGGCGCAGTCGCCGTCCATGGAATAGAGGCTTTCGACGGCGATCCACGGGCGGCCCGTCCCGCCTCCGGACCGCCAGCGCGCGATGGCGTCGTCGAAGCTCTGGGCGTCGTTGTGGGCGGCCGCGACGGTCGCCGCCTTGCCGGCGCGCATGCCGTCGATGACGCTGGCGTGGATCAGCGCGTCGTGCACGACGAGGTCGTTCCGGGCGGGCAGCGTCGAGAAGAGCGCGTAGTTGGCGAGGAAGCCGCCGCCGAAAAAAAGGCAGCTCTCCGCACCGAAGAACGCCTGCGCCTCGGCCTCCAGCGCCTCGTGCTCGGGGTCGTTGCCGCGCAGAAGCCGCGAGCCGCCGGCACCGACGGCGACGCCGCGGTCGAGCGCCTGGGCAACGGCTTGGGCCAACTCGCGCGAGGCGGCGAGGCCGAGATAGTCATTGGACGAGAAATCGATGCCGCTGCGGGGGCTCAAGGCCCGCAGGCGCCCCCGCCGCTCGAGCGCCTTCAGCGCCCGCTCGTGGCTGTCTGACATGATGTGGTCCCGGCGCAGCCGCACCCGCCGGCATGCCCCGCACCCGTGTCGCCGTCCAAGGCCGCGCCGTCCTCGGTTCCGAACGACATCGGCTCGAGGCCGAGCTTGCGGAAGAGGGCCTGATCCTTGTCCTCGCCGGGGTTGTCGGCCGTCAGCAGCGTGTCGCCGCAAAAGATCGAGTTGGCGCCGGCGAAGAAGCAGAGCGCCTGGGTCTCCTCGCTCATCTCGGTGCGCCCTGCCGAGAGGCGCACGAAGGAAGCCGGCATCATGATGCGGGCGAGCGCAATGATGCGCACGAAGGCGATGGGATCCACCTTCTCGCGGTCCTCGAGCGGCGTGCCGGGGATGGCGATCAGCATGTTGATCGGCACGCTCTCGGGATGCGTGTCGAGGTTGGCGAGCGTCACCAGCATGTCGATGCGGTCCGCGACGGTCTCGCCGAGGCCGACGATGCCGCCCGAGCAGACCTTGATGCCCGCGTCGCGCACGCGGGCCAGCGTGTCGAGCCGGTCGGCGAACGTGCGTGTCTTGACGATCTCGGAATAGTAGCGCTCGGAGGTGTCGATGTTGTGGTTGTAATAGTCGAGGCCGGCGTCCTTCAGCTTCGCCACGTCGCCGTCGGAGAGCATGCCGAGCGTCATGCAGGTCTCCATGCCGAGCGCCCGCACACCTTCGACCATGGCGACGACGGCGTCCATGTCGCGGCCTTTGGGCGAGCGCCAGGCCGCGCCCATGCAGTAGCGGGTCGCGCCCTGGGCCTTGGCTTTCCGCGCCTCGTCGACGACGCGCTCGACCTCCATCAGCTTCGATGCCTTGAGGCCGGTGCCCGCCGCGTGATGGGCGGACTGGCTGCAGTAGCCGCAGTCCTCGGCGCAGCCGCCGGTCTTGATGGAGAGCAGGCGCGCGAGCTGAACCTTGTTGGGGTCGAAATGGCGCCGCTGGACGGTCGCCGCCCGGAACAGGAGATCGTTGAAGGGCAGGTCGTGGATCGCCTCAGCTTCGGCGCGTGTCCAGTCATGGCGGACCGGCTCCGAGGCGCTGGCAGGCATCTGGACGACGTGAACGTTCATCGAGGGCTCTCTCCGGCTGGCTCGCCTGGATGTTTGCACTGCGAAGGGACGGGACCGCAAGGTCAATTTGCGGAGATCATCCGGCCCTCGCGCTGCAATGGCGGGACTTTTCAAGGATGGGATCGTCAACCCTACCGGCGTGATGGCGGCTTGCGCTGGCGCGAGAAGCTGTAGAAGGCTTGTCGTGGCTCGTTCGAGATTCGGGCCGATGGACGGCCGAGACGCGGAGCCAAGGGGAGACGACCATGGATCTGACACAACTGCTCATCCAAGCCGCCAGTGGCGCGATCGGCGGCAATGCCGCAGCCGCCGTCGCCAGGGTCGATTCCCTGGGCCCGCTCGGCAACACCATCGCCGGTGCGCTGGGTGGCGGGATCGGCGGTCAATTGCTGGGCTCGCTGCTCGGCCTCGGCGGTGCAGCCGCAACCTCGGGTCTCGACGTCAACGCCATCATCAACGGCTTCGCCACGGGCGGCGTCGGCGGCGCGATGACCGCGCTGGTGCTCGGCATCCTCAAGGCCAAGCTCGTGGGCTGACCCTTGCGTCTGGTCTCGGCGGCCCGCGCAGGACCCGCGGGGCGCGTGCGCGCGGGGCCAGGCCACGCCCTCCTGCGATCAGGATGGAGGCATCGTTGTCTCGGCCGCAGAGTGTTTGGAGTGGCCGAGCTTGAGAGGCCGCTGCGACAGATGCGCCCCATCCAGGCATCGGACACGGATCGGGTTTGGACCTTCGCTCGCGGCGGCTTGCGGCTGGATGAGCCTTCTCCGTTCACGGGAGGTCGTGCTCTCCGAAGCGCCATTTTGCACGCGCTTAGCGAGCTTTGATCATCCATTTATAGCGCTTGGCGCTGCAACCCTTGGAAACTATCGCTGTATCCGGACGAGTGGCCGTAGGCCATAATACTTATCAACATTTCGTTATTATTCTCAGCACATAGAATTGATTCTGATCATTTGCATTCAAGGCCGACCGTGCCTACGCTAAAAATTAGCAATCATGAGATCAGGACAAAGTCTCCTGATCCGCCGTTCAAGGGAGTAGATGTGATGGCGATGGGGCATCCTACGGATTTCGATCCGAATGCGTTCGGACCCTTCGGACCGCTGGTCCAGTCTTATGTCACGGCCTTCGAGAGCCTCGGGCTGCTCCAGGCCGATACCGGCGGGGCGGTTCCGCAACGCTTGAGCGCACCGGTCAAAGCCGCGGCGCGCTGCCACCTCGAGGTTTGCGGGCTCGCGAACCGGCGGACGCAAGCCTATCTGCAAATTCCAACACGCCTTGCGCAGTGCCGCTCACCGCAGGATCTGATGAATGAGCAGATGGCGTTCTGGCGCACGGCCGCCGAGCAGTATGGCGAGACCTACCGCAAGATCTTCGATATGTGGGCGGGTGCCGAGGTCTGGAGCTACGCGAGCGGGCGGCCGGGCGTTGCAGAACGCGACTACATCACGTTCAACGGCACCAGCGTCAAGGATAGCGCGCCTCCGCGGAGCGAGCCGGTGGTCGGCAAGCAGCGCCGCGTCGCCTGACGCAGGCCTCGTATCGCGACACTCATTCAGCGCCCGGTGCCGACAGGCTCCGGGCGTTTCCGTGTGCGGAGTTCGGCTTCGAAATGATGAAGCCGGAGTGGCGTGAGCCGCTCGATCCGGGAGAGGGGGGAGATCGCATCCGATCCCGCCGATCCGGCGCGCGAGACATTCCAGCGTCGCGCGCTGGAATGCCGGCGCGGGTCCCGGCCATCCCCTGTGAAGCATGGCTCCGCCATCCCTGCGAAGCATGGCTCCGGCAGGACGGGGAGAGCTCGCGCGCCAGCGCGGGTGAGAGGAGAGGGAGGGCAACTCCCTCTGAAACGGAAAGACCCTTGCTTAGTTGAGCGCGCCCAAGCCCTCGCCGAAGCCCGCGAGTGAGATCGGGATGCCGATGCCGGCTTCCTCGGTCTGGAAGATGATGAAGATCGCCGTCTTGCCGGTTTTGAGCCGCTCGATCAGCTGGTCGTCGACCGTTACCTGGGCGTAGCAGGCGAAGGTGTGACAGCGCAGGAACGGTGCGTGGCCGATGTCGGCGCCGTCGACTTTGAGGCCGATGCCCGGCGGCAGCAGCACACCGACCGGAGCAAACACGCGCAGCACTTTCGTGCCGTTCGAGAACTTCTGGAAATAGATGGTGAGACCGACGTTCTTGCGGTCCTCGGCCGTCACGCTCTGGACGAGTGCGCAGACCTCGTTCTTGGCGCCTGCGGGGGGCGGCTTGCAGACGTACTGCCAGTCGCCGTACTGGCCTTTCACCTCGCCCTCGAGCTGCTGCTGCAAGGCAGCCTCTTTGCGATCCTGAGCCAGGCCCGCCCCGGCGAGCCCTATCAGCGCCGTGCCAAACGCCGCACACAAGATGGCGAGCCTGCTGCGCCGGGCGTTGAGTGTCATGGGAATCGAAATGCCCTCGATGAGCCGCGATCGCACGGCGCCTGACTGCAAACCCTCGGTGCGTCCTCGACGGCGCTCCGATCGTCTCGGTGAGAAAAAGGGCTAAAGTGCGACTCCCTCACGCCGTCTCCCGCGCCGTGCTTTGCGGCTGAATCGGAGCTTTTCAGCTGACCTAAATCAGCATTTGGAGCCGGGGCATGTTGCGACGCAAAGCCGTTCTCTGCTTCTTCCGTGATGGCAACGCGTAGTTATGACGCAGAAAACTTGACTTGAGACAAGATAGGCGATTGTGCTGTGTGTCGGTGTGGGGGACTCCGACGTTGCCGCGTGCGCTCCGGATGGCGAGCGCAGCGAAGTGCGGCTGTCGGATGATCCTCGCCGAATTCGGCGGCAACGCCGGGCAGGAGCGGTCGGTAGGATCGACGACCGACACCAGAGAGACATCGGCAATTGTTGCCGGGATACGGATCGGGGAGCGGATGATGCTGAAATGGATTCTCAAGTGCGTGCCTCAGACGGCGCTGGCCGGGCTCATCGCCTTGCTTCTGGCGCCCGGGGCGGCCATGGCCAACGCCGGGTTGGGGCATGCCCTGCCGGGCCAGATGGGTCTGCAGGAAGCCGCCAGCCCGATCGCGCATGAGCTGCACAGCTTCTACAATCTGACGAACACCATCATCATCGCCATCGCGGTCTTCGTCCTGATCCTGCTCCTTTACGTGATGTTCCGCTTCAACGACCGGCGCAATCCGACGCCGAGCACCACGACCCATCACACGCTGCTCGAGGTCGCCTGGACCGTGATCCCCATCCTGATCCTGGTGGTGATCGCCATTCCCTCGTTCAAGCTGCTGATGAACCAGTTCACGTATCCGAAGCCCGATCTCACCATCAAGGCGGTCGGCAATGCCTGGTTCTGGGAGCACGAATACCCCGATTACGGCAACTTCACGATCACCTCGAACGTCCTGACGGACGAAGAGGTGGCGGCGCGCGAGCAGAAGGGCATTCCGACCCCGAGGCTGCTCTCGGTCGACAATGAGATCGTGGTGCCGGTCAACAAGGTCGTGCACGTGCTCGTGACCTCGAACGACGTCATCCACAACTGGACCATCCCGTCGTTCGCATCGAAGACGGACGCGGTGCCCGGCCGCATCACCGCAACCTGGTTCCTGGCTGAGAGCGAAGGCATGTTCTACGGGCAGTGCTCGGAGCTGTGCGGGCTGAATCACGCCTTCATGCCGATTGCCGTGCGCGTCGTCTCCGAGAGCGTGTTCAACGAGTGGGCCGGCGCGATGCAGGCCAAGGACAAGAAGAAAGCGCGCGAAATCCTCGACAAGGTCGCCCTCGAGCAGGCCGGTCACAAGACCGTCGCCGACAGCTCCTCGTCGCAAGCGCGCTAGGCCGCGGCTGTCGCCCCAGAGGGAGCGACGGCCAATTGGAACAGAGACTGGAAACACCCAGGTCAACAAGGGTTTTGAACAATGGGTAGCACCGCACAAGCCGTCCACGACGATCACGATCACGCCCCAACCGGGCTGCGTCGCTGGCTGTTCTCCACGAACCACAAAGACATCGGCACGATGTACATGATCTTCGCGATGATCGCGGGTCTGATCGGCGGTGCGTTGTCGGTGGTCATGCGCCTCGAGCTTGCCGAGCCGGGCATGCAGTATTTCTCCAACCCGCACATGTTCAACGTGTTCGTGACCAGCCATGGTCTCATCATGGTGTTCTTCATGGTCATGCCGGCGACGATGGGCGGGTTCGGCAACTGGTTCGTGCCCCTCATGATCGGCGCGCCGGACATGGCGTTCCCGCGCATGAACAACATCTCGTTCTGGCTGCTCCCGGCCGCCCTCACGCTGCTCCTCATCTCGATGTTCGTCGAGGGGCCGGGCGGCATGCACGGCCTCGGGACGGGCTGGACGCTCTATGCGCCGCTCTCAACGGCGGGCCATCCGGGACCCGCGGTGGACTTTGCGATCCTTTCGCTCCACATAGCGGGCGCCTCGTCGATCCTCG
>WBZR01005023.1_pt1 | contig 10395 bp, 13 predicted proteins | sample 5204231 | NCBI WGS metagenome assembly WBZR01 (sample SAMN12412403, study PRJNA552823) | activated sludge metagenome | isolation source: activated sludge from anammox sidestream of wastewater treatment plant... | place: USA: Virginia | collected 2017-08
GCGCTGATCCGATCGCTGCGCGATCGGGCGCGCTCCGGCGGGGCGCCGCTCGCGGCGGGTCGCCTTGCTCCCGGGCCCTTCGGGCGGGAGAGAGCCGGTGCAGTGGCCGGCAATTGACGCGTATCGTCGCGGCCGGCCTCCCTTGACTTCGGAACCGCGAACAAGTATCTCGACGCTTCGCATTTACCTCTCCGGCCGCTCTTGCGCCGTGATGTGAAATTGCGGGAGTAGCTCAGTTGGTTAGAGCGCCGCCCTGTCACGGCGGAGGCCGCGGGTTCAAGTCCCGTCTCTCGCGCCATTTTTTCTTCATACATAAGCTGAACGACGCTCCGGTCGACGGACCGCGTGCTCTGAGGATGGCCGGCGCTCGCGCCGGGCGCCCTTGGCCGGCTGTGCGTCGCGCTGCGTAGGCGTGACGCGCTTCCTTGAGCCAGGTCAGGGTGTACTCTGTGCCTGCGTCAGAGAGACGGGTTGCGGGGCGATCGCGGACGCCTAAGTCTAGTTGGCAGGTGCGAATTCAGGAAGCACAGAGAACCGAGATTGGCCCTCGGTAGATGTTGCGTGCAGGGGGGGCAATGGGTTAACACCGGTGGCCAATTTCGGGCGCGAAAGCCTCGACCGTCGGCGTCCGAACTTCGGAAGGGCGACACTGATGACAGATCTCTTGACGGATTACCTGCCGCTCGCGGTGTTCATCGCCGTGGCGCTCGCCATCGGCGTCGCGCTCATGATCGCCCCCTTCCTGGTGGCCTACCGCAACCCCGATCCCGAGAAGGTCTCCGCCTACGAGTGCGGCTTCAACGCCTTCGACGATGCGCGCATGAAGTTCGATGTGCGGTTCTATCTCGTGGCGATCCTGTTCATTATCTTCGACCTTGAGATCGCGTTCATCTTTCCCTGGGCGGTGGCGTTCGGCGACATGGGGACGCTCGGGTTCTGGTCGATGATGCTGTTCCTCGGCGTGCTCACGGTGGGCTTTATCTACGAGTGGAAGATGGGAGCGCTCGAATGGGATTGATCGTTCCACCAGACGTCAGGTTCGATAAGGCCAGGGAGGGTGCCACGGGCGGAGCCGCGGGCGCGCTTATCAAGCCCGGCGATCCGTTCTTCGGCGAGATCTCGAACGAGCTCGGCGACAAGGGGTTCCTCGTCACCTCCACCGACGACCTCATCAACTGGGCGCGGACCGGCTCGCTGATGTGGATGACGTTCGGGCTCGCCTGCTGCGCGGTCGAGATGATGCAGGCGTCCATGCCGCGTTACGATCTCGAGCGGTTCGGATTCGCGCCTCGCGCCTCGCCCCGCCAGTCGGACGTGATGATCGTTGCCGGCACGCTCACCAACAAGATGGCGCCCGCGCTGCGCAAGGTCTACGACCAGATGCCGGAGCCGCGGTATGTGATCTCCATGGGATCGTGCGCCAACGGCGGCGGCTACTACCACTATTCCTACGCCGTCGTGCGCGGCTGCGACCGCATCGTGCCGGTCGACGTCTACGTGCCCGGCTGCCCGCCGACGGCCGAGGCGCTCGTCTATGGCGTGCTGCTGCTGCAGCGCAAGATCCGCCGTACGGGAACGATCGAAAGGTAGGCGGGAGGCAGCAGGCAAAAGGCAGGAAAGATGCCGCCATCACCTTCGCCCATCACCTTCGCCATGACCTCACTGTTGCCGGTTGCCCGTTGCAGGAACCCTGTCCATGCTGACCGAACTTGACACGCATATCTCCTCGAAGCTCGGCGCGGCCGTGCTCGACAGGCGGATCGCCGTCGGGGAGCTGACGATCACCGTTCCCTCCCAGGACATCGTTCGCGTGTTGTCGGTCTTGCGCGACGATCCGGCGTGCCGCTTCGAGGTGCTGATCGACATCTGCGGGGTCGACTGGCCGGCGCGGGCGCTGCGCTTCGACGTGGTCTACCATCTGCTGTCGCCGCGCCTCAACCAGCGCATCCGCGTCAAGGTTCATACCGACGAGGAGACGCCGGTGCCGAGCGTCATCGAGGTGTTTCCGGCGGCCAACTGGTACGAGCGGGAAGCCTTCGATATGTACGGCATTCTGTTCACGGGACATCCCGACCTCCGGCGCCTGCTGACCGACTACGGCTTCCAGGGCTATCCTCTGCGGAAGGATTTCCCGCTCACGGGATACGTGGAGGTGCGCTACGACGACGAAGCCAAGCGCGTGGTCTACGAGCCCGTGAAGCTCGTGCAGGAGTTCCGCTCGTTCGATTTCGAGAGCCCGTGGGAAGGCGCGGACCACGTGCTGCCGGGCGACGAGAAAGCCACGCAGTAGGACGGGCCGGAATGGAAAGCATGTCCATCCTTCACTGGCGGATCGTGATCGTCTCCGTGGTCGGCGTGATCGTTCCGTTCCGGGCCCTGAGAGAGCGGGTGCTCAGCCTCATTGTGCCGATCTTTTCGATCCATCTCGTCGAGCGATCGGCGCTGGCCTTGAAGAGTGGGCCGGGAGTTCCGCAGGCCGTGCGCTCATGACCGTCGATGACGAGCGCCTGTCCAAGATCCGCGCCAACGCGGCGATGGCCGTGGAGCGGTTCCGCGAGCTCAGCGGGGCGTCGTTCGGCTTCGATGCAAGCTCCGTCGGCTGGGTGGAAGGGTTTATCGACCGCACGCGGCCGCAGGTCGGCGAGGAGGGCGCGGCTGGCTTGGTCTCCGTGATCGGCAGCTACCTCGGCGAGGCGATCATCGCCAACACCGGCGGCACCTGGGGCGAGGACGATGTCGGCGGTCTCGGTGTTCGGTTTGCGAACGGCGATACGGTCTACCCCTTCGCCAAGGCCTGGAAGCAGTTCGAGGGGGGCGTCGACGGCGGCGAGTCCATTCTGAGCTTCTACACCATGAGCGTGGACTATGTTGCGTCCGGCAAGCTGCATGAGGCCGGGGAAGGTGGCGCGCAATGAAAGGCACGCTCAAGGTCGGCGACCGCGCGCGGCTCGCGTTCAAGGTGCCGGTGCAGAAGACGGTGCCGCATCTCTATCCGGAATCGGCGGACTTCCAGGCCATGCCGGCCGTTTTCGCGACGGGTTTCATGGTCGGGCTCATGGAGTGGTGCTGCCTCGAGGTGCTGAAGCCGCATCTCGACGCCGGCGAAGGTTCGCTCGGCATTCATGTCGACGTGTCGCATAGCGCGGCGACGGTGCCGGGGCAGACGGTGACGGTGGATGCGGAGTGCACCAGCGTCAGCGGGCGGCGGATCGGTTTCAAGGTGACGGCGCACGATGGCGTCGAGGTGATCGGCGCCGGCGCCCACGAGCGCATGGTGGTGCCGTGGACGAGATTCGTTGGCCGCGTGAACGAAAAAGCGGCGTCTGCAGGCGCGGAGCCGATTGCGGCTCCGGGTATGGGGGCGGCGTAGGGGCGTGGACGCGACAGATAGAGGATCAGAGCGCGGCAGGGGGCCTTGTGGCCTTCGCGGCCGATGCGACTGAGCGAGGCAGGGCATGGCTGAAACCGAGATCCGTCCGTTCAACATCAACTTCGGCCCGCAGCATCCCGCGGCGCACGGCGTGCTTCGGCTCGTGCTCGAGCTCGACGGGGAGGTCGTGGAGCGCGTCGACCCGCACGTCGGGCTTCTGCATCGCGGCACCGAGAAGCTGATCGAGGCCAAAACCTATCTGCAGGCGATCGGCTATTTCGACCGGCTCGACTACGTGGCGCCGATGAACCAGGAGCACGCGTTCTGCCTCGCGGCGGAGCGGCTGCTCGACATTGCCGTCCCCCGGCGCGGGCAGCTCATCCGCGTGCTCTATTCCGAGATCGGGCGGCATCTCTCGCATCTTCTCAACGTCACGACGCAGGCCATGGACGTGGGCGCGCTGACGCCGCCGCTGTGGGGCTTCGAGGAGCGCGAGAAGCTGATGGTGTTCTACGAGCGGGCCTCGGGCAGCCGGATGCACGCCAAGTATTTCCGCATCGGCGGCGTGCATCAGGACCTGCCCAACGCCCTCATCGACGACATCTACGCCTGGTGCGAGACCTTCCCCAAGGTTCTCGACGACATCGAAGGGCTCCTCACCGAGAACCGGATCTTCAAGCAGCGCAACGTCGATATCGGCGTCGTCAGCCTGGAGGACGCGTTCGCGTGGGGCTTCTCGGGCGTGATGGTCCGCGGCTCGGGCGCGGCGTGGGATCTCAGGAAGTCGCAGCCTTACGAGTGCTACTCGGAGTTCGATTTCGACATCCCGATCGGCAAGAACGGCGACTGCTACGACCGCTATCTGATCCGCTTGATCGAGATGCGCGAGGCGGTGAAGATCATGAAGCAGGCGTGCGAGAAATTGCGGAGCGCGGACGGCGCCGGGCCCGTGTCGGCGCCGAACCCGCGCGTCGTGCCGCCGAAGCGGGGCGAGATGAAGCGCTCGATGGAAGCGCTCATCCATCACTTCAAGCTCTACACCGAGGGCTTCCACGTGCCGCCCGGCGAGGCCTACGCGGCCGTCGAGGCGCCCAAGGGCGAGTTCGGCGTCTATCTCGTGGCCGACGGCTCCAACAGGCCGTATCGCTGCAAGATCCGCGCGCCGGGCTTCCCGCATCTCGCGGCCATGGATTTCCTGAACCGCGGCCATATGCTCGCCGACGTCTCCGCCATCATCGGCTCGCTCGACATCGTGTTCGGTGAGATTGATCGCTAATTCGCTCACGGGCCTGTTCGGCCGGCGGCGCCGGCCTGGCCCTCCGCGGGGGCGGCGCTTGCGTCGGGCCGCTTTGCGGCCTGAGCCTTCGGCTGCGTCGGGGTCGTGGCGGGTGGGTTGCGCACGGATCGAGCCTCGGATGAGGCTGCCCGCGTGTTGGATTGTTTAATTGCTCACGGGCCTGTTCGGCCGGCGGCGCGGGCCTGGCCCTCCGCGGGGGCGGCGCTTGCGTCGGGCCGCTTTGCGGCCTGAGCCCTTCGGGCTCTGCTTTCTGTACGCGATCGAAGAGCCCGTGCGTCAGACGTCGGCGGTCGTTCCGTGGGTTGCCTCCGGCTTGGGAGCAAAACCCTCGAAGATCGGAGCGTCGGCGTGCTGTGCGGCGAGGCGGCGGTCTTGCTCCGTGCGGACGGTCCAGGTGAAGAGCGGGAGACCGAGGTCGTCGCGGATGCGTTTTGCGACCGGCGAGGGCAGCGCGTGCACGTCATACGCATAGAAATACGGGTCGGCCGGGACGCTCTCCTCGAGATTGGCGAGGGCCGCCCGGCGCGCGTCGCTGAGCTCGTCGGGATACCAGGGCTTGCCGTCCGGATCGCGATAGGAGCCGGTGACGATGCCGCGCGGCACGCCGGGCGCGAGGTTGCGCATGGCCGCCATCACGGCCGGGTCGAAGGACATGAGGGCGAGAGGGCCGGCATACGATGTTGCGAGCATGGCAATGCCGGCCAGGAAGGCCGGGTTGGGTGCGCTCCAATCGCTCTTGATTTCCGCGAGCACCGGCACGCGGCCGGCGACGAGGTCGAGCAGTCCGGCGAACGTCAGGATGCCGGTGACGGGCGCGCCCTTGAACGGCAGCCTGGCGGCGCAGCCGGGCTGCAAGCGATCGACACGGCCGCTGCCTGTGGTCAGGCGCTCGAGCTCGAAGTCGTGAAAGACGAGCGGGGTGCCGCCGGCCGCGGGCTGCAGGTCGCATTCGATGCCGTAGCCCCTGGCGATGGCCGCCTCGAAGGCGGGCGCCGTGTTCTCGATGATGCCGCGGGCGGCGTCGTGGAGGCCGCGGTGGGCGATGGGGCGCAAGAAGGCCTGACGGTCGAGCATGGGGCTGGGATGTGCTTTGTGCCGATTGAGGGGCGTGTGGTCTCCTGGCGACGCGGGGACGGCGGATGCGTCTTTTCGGTGCCTCTTTTCGGTGCCTACGGCCGCAGAAAGGTCCGGGTTTGTTGTTACCTGCCGGATCGGACTTTGCAATGCCCGCGGCTCTCCCCTAGATTCAGATCGGACAGAGGGCTGCCGCCCTCCCTTGGCAAGGATGAAAACGAAATGCGGGATCGTGCTCGAAAGCGGGCGTGGGGCAAATCGGTGCCGGCGCTGATGGTGCTCGGCGCCGTCCTCGGGCCGGGTGCGGCGGGCGCGGAGCCGGCGCTCAAGGAGGTGGTCTTCGCCCCGCACCGGGCGGTTTACGATCTCTCGCTCGATAGCGCCCAGTCAGGATCCGGGGTGGTCGGCGTCAACGGCCGGATCGTCTACGAGCTCAGCGGCAATGCCTGCGAGGGGTATGCGCAGAGCATGCGCTTCGTCAGCCAGACCCTCAATCAGGAGGGCGACACGCAGACCACCGACCTCCGGACGTCGAGCTGGGAGGAGGTGCCCGCGCGGCGCCTGCGCTTCTCGACGAGCACGTTCCAGAACGAGGTCGCCGCCGAGCAGACGCAGGGTGTCGCCAAGCGCGCGCAGGGAAGCGGGCCGGCGACGGTGGCGCTGGTGCGCCCCGAGAAGCGGGAGGTCAAGCTTTCCGGCGACATCTATTTCCCGATCCAGCACTCGATGGCGATCGTCCAGGCGGCGCGCGCCGGGCGCACCATCCTCGCGGCGGATCTGTTCGACGGATCCGAGACCGGTGACAAGGTCTATTCGACCTCCACGGCCATCGGCCGCCAGCTCAAGCCCGGGGCGGGGCCGGTGGTGTCGCTCGCTAAGGGCACCGCGAACCTCGACCGCGTGCCGTCGTGGCCGATCTCGGTCAGCTACTTCCCTGCGACGCAGGGGCCCGGGGATACGGTCCCGCTGTACGAGATGTCGTACCGCTTCCACGAGAACGGCGTCACCGGCTCGCTGCGCATCAATCACGGCGACTTCGCGATCAAGGGCGAGCTCAAGGAGCTCACCTACTTCGAGCCCTCGCCCTGCAAGAACCCGGCGCCGTAGCGGGCGTCAGGCGTTCCAGAGCCATGCTGCGCCGCGGACGCCGCTGGCATCGCCCCACTTCGGCGGGCGGATGTCGATGCTCTTGACGTCGGAGAACACGTAAGGCGCGGCGAGGCGCGGCAGATCCGTGTAGAGGTGCGAGAGCTTCGAGAGCCCGCCGCCGAGCACGATCACCTCCGGGTCGAGGAGGTTGATGACGTGCGCGATGCCGCGGGCGAGACGCGAGGCATGGCGTTCGAGGCTCGTCTGGGCCGCCGGCTCGCCGAGTGCGGCGCGCGCGACGATCTCGTGTCCCGAGACCAGCTCGCCGGTGCGGCGCTGGTAATCGGCGGACAGCCCAGTGCCGGACGCCCACATCTCCATGCACCCCTTGCGCCCGCACCAGCACGTGGGACCGGGATGCTCGTCCGGCTCGCTCCAGGGCAACGGATTGTGGCCCCACTCCCCGGCGATGGCACGCGCGCCCTCGAGAACGCGTCCGTCGATGACGATGCCGCCGCCGCAGCCCGTGCCGACGATGACGCCGAACACGGTGCGGGCGCCCGCCGCTGCGCCGTCCACCGCCTCGGAGAGGGCAAAGCAGTTGGCGTCGTTGGCCATGCGGACCGGACGGTCGAGTGCGGTCTCCAGGTCCTCATGCAGGGGGCGGCCGTTGAGCCAGGTCGAGTTGGCATTGCGGACGAGGCCGCTGGCCGGGGAGAGCGAGCCGGGCATGCCGATGCCGACGCTCGCCGTGCTGCCGACCTCCGCCTCGAGGGCGCGGACCATGTCGGCCAGGGCCGCGAGCGTGTGCTCATAGTCGCCCTGCGGGGCGAGGATGCGCATGCGCGCGGCCTCGCTGCCGTCACGCGCCAGAACGCGACCCTCGATCTTGGTGCCGCCGAGGTCGATCCCGATGCGCAGGCCGGTCGTGCCCGCAGGGCCGCTCATGCGGGTCCCTCGACGCCGGATGCGCGCGCGAGGGCGGCGCGGGCCGGGGCGAGGCTTGCGGGCGGGATCCCCCTCGATGCGGCGAAGACGAGAAGCAGGGATTCGTCGCTCAGCAGGTGCTCGAAAACCGCGAGCAGGGTGTCCGGCGCATCGGCGACAGACCGCAATCGGTCCGGGCCGATGCCGGTCAGGGCCAGAAAGCGCCCGAGGCGGGGGCCGTCCTCGGCCAGGAATGCAAGGCCCTGCAGCGCCAGCGCCGCGGCCTCCTCGGCGGTGGTTTCGGAGCGTCGTTTCGGCATGTCGGCGCGGCTCCTTTTTTCCTTCTGGATCCGTCGGTTGCGGGGGTGCTCCTCTGCGCCCGGCAGGTTTCAACAGTTGCTTAAGCTAAGGGGCGCACACTGCGCTCTATATGGCCTGCAGAATCGGTACAGTTAAGGGCGAGGCGCAGTGCGGACCTTCGACGATGACCTATCAGGAGACACGAATGGCCGTCGAGGGCCAGAAGCAGGGGGGGAAGCCCCGGACGCCGAAAACGGTGCTGATCGTGGAGGACAACGAGCTCAATATGAAGCTCTTCCACGATCTTCTCGACGCCTACGGCTATCTCACCGTCCAGACCCGCAACGGCCTCGACGCGCTGACGCTCGCCCGGACGCACCGGCCGGACCTCATCCTGATGGACATCCAGCTTCCGGAGGTCTCGGGGCTCGAGGTGACGCGCTGGCTCAAGGAGGATGACGAGTTGCGCGACATTCCCGTGGTCGCCGTCACCGCCTTCGCGATGAAGGGCGACGAGGAGCGCATCCGCTCCGGCGGCTGCGAAGCCTATGTCTCGAAGCCGATCTCGGTCGCGGTGTTTCTCGAGACGGTGAAGCGTTTTGTGGGGGAAGCCTGAGCCGCGCGGAGTTCATCGCGGGTCAGGCGGAGTTGAGATTAGGTCATGACTGCCAGAGTTCTCGTTGTCGACGACATCCGGGCGAACGTCAAACTTCTCCAGGCCCGCCTTGAAGCGGAATATTTCAATGTTCTGACCGCCAGCAACGGACAGGATGCGCTTGAGATCTGCCGGACCAATCGCGTCGACGTTGTGCTGCTCGACGTGATGATGCCCGGCATCGACGGCTTCGAGGTCTGCCGGACGCTCAAGGCTTCGCCCGAGACGCTGAACATCCCGGTGGTGATGGTCACGGCGCTGGACCAGGTGTCCGACAAGATCCAGGGCCTCGACTGCGGGGCCGACGATTTCCTCACCAAGCCGGTCGACGACATCGCCCTCGTGACGCGCGTCAAGAGCCTCGCCCGGCTCAAGATGCTCAACGACGAGATGCTGATGCGTGTCACGACGAGCCGGCAGATGGGGCTTTCGGACGACGATACGCTGGCGCGCATCCTGAAGGACGGTCCCGGCCGCGTGCTTGTGGTGGACGACCATCCGCGCTCCTCGGTGCGCGTCATGAGTGCGCTCGCCAAGGCGCACGACGCCGTGCTCGAGATGGATCCTCATGCGGCGCTGATGCGGCTCGCGGAGCAATCGTTCGATCTCGTCATCGCGGCGCTCAGCCTCCAGCATTCGGATGGTCTGCGGTTCTGCTCGCAGGTCCGATCCCTCGACCGGACCCGGCATCTGCCGATCCTCATGATGGCGGATTCGGGAGAGGAGGCGCGGCTGCTCCGCGCGCTCGACCTCGGCATCAACGACTATCTGATGCGCCCGGTGGACCGGGCGGAATTGCTCGCGCGCGTCAAGACGCAGATCAAGCGCAAGCGTTTTTCCGACTACCTGCGCAATCAGATCCGCGAAAGCGTCGAGCTGTCGATCAGCGATCCGCTGACCGGACTGCACAACCGGCGCTATATGGAGCGCCACCTCAAAACGCTGATCGCCGATGCCGAGCGCACCGGGCGCTCGCTTTCGGTGCTGATGGCCGACATCGACCATTTCAAGCAGGTGAACGACACCTACGGACATGACGCGGGCGATCTCGTGCTCAAGGAGTTCGCAGACCGCTTCCGCCGCTACACGCGTGGCGTGGACATGGCGTGCCGGCTCGGCGGCGAGGAGTTCCTCATCATCATGCACGACACCGACAAGGCCCTGGCCCGCCAGGTGGGCGAACGGGTGCGTGAGTGTGTCGCAGCCCGGCCGTTCAAGATCGGACCCGCCCTCGACATTCCCGTGACGGCCAGTGTCGGTCTTGCAACCTGGGAGGGAGAAGGGGATACGTCGGAGGCGCTGTTCAAGCGCGCCGATACCGCTCTCTATGCCGCAAAGCGCCAGGGGCGGAATCAGGTGGTCGCCGATGCCGCCTGAAGGCGGACCGTAAGCTCTTCATGTTTCGATAGAATTCAAAACCCTCCTCATTTCGGAGGGGCGGCCCGGGCGTGCCTCGGGTGGGCGATATGCTGCGGTGGAGGCCATTCGGCCGATACGAAAAAGGGCAGCTTGCGCGGGCGGTTCGCGGTTTAACCTCAGATTAGTTAAAACGTGTGGCTGCCACGCAATGGTCAAGCTCTAAACTTGCAATCGCCAATCTGTTCTGCCAGACTTTTGCGGTGGAGGGGGAATTCAAAAGAGATTTCACCCGGATATCGTTCCGCTGCCCGTCTCCCTTCGCGC
>WBZR01005025.1_pt1 | contig 10394 bp, 8 predicted proteins | sample 5204231 | NCBI WGS metagenome assembly WBZR01 (sample SAMN12412403, study PRJNA552823) | activated sludge metagenome | isolation source: activated sludge from anammox sidestream of wastewater treatment plant... | place: USA: Virginia | collected 2017-08
TTAGCCGAAACGGAACGATTAACATTAAAATTATAAAAAAGCCGAATGCGAAAACGCTGTCGGCTTGATGCACTTGTTATACCGTTTTTTCTACGTGCTCAAAATTTTTATCTATTTCTTTTTGCAATTCAATTGTTTTTGAAAGAGCTGTGACAATTTTACAATATGTTTTTACTTCTTCTGTGGAAAGAGTTCTATCTTTTCTATCCTTTAACCATTTTTCACAAACTTGATAACCGCCGATTTGATATTGCCAAACTTCTTCAATTATTCCATCAAAATATTGTTCTTTGTTTATCCAGACTTTTTCATTTTCATATTTTGGTTTCTCAACTTTGTTGTTTCCGTCTTTGGGGAATTTGGAAATTGTTTTATCCAGTTCTTTTGATTTTAGTAAATGTAAATCGGCAAGCTGTTTGCCAAGTTTACCGAGGTGAATAAATAGCTTATAATCTTTTGTGAATGGAATGCGGGGAAAATCTATTTTTAAAAATTCCTCATATTTTTTTCGGTAGGTGTTGCTGTAAAGAACTGAATAGATATAATAAAATACTTCTTCCGGCGTTACCTCTTTTTTGAGGTTTGTTTTTAATTCTTCAAATAATTCCGGTTTTATGTTTGGCTTTTTCTCTCCCGGCTCGTGATCACTGAATAAGTCTTTTTTGTCTGTATCTGGATATAAAAATAATGGGAATAAATAACCGATTTCACTAGTTCGATTGGAAACTAAACTACTTTCAGTTATTGTATCTGAAATAAATGAATGTTTCCATTCACCAGATTTTTCTTGTCTCACAAGTTTAAGACCAATGTTTGGATTAAGCATATGTTTCATTACATCAAATACAGGCCAACCGATGAAACCTCTTGATTTACCAGTATAATAAATAAACCTTTTATCAAATAATCTGTAATGAATAGGGATAGCATTTTTATCATCTATGCCAATATCTTTAATATCAGCTAGTGCCCATTTATATCTCCAATCTCTTACATCTTTTGGCAATTTATATTTTATTCTAAAAGTTTTTTCAGGTAAAACTAAAATATCTTTGGCTGATTGTAGAGCAAGTTCCTTTGTCCATTGTATAGAAAGATTATCTCTCTTTGTAACAATTCCAGTTCCACCAATTGTAAAAAAATCTTTAACTGAATGATGATTTTGATATTTAAGATTTAATTCTTCATTAAATTTTTTGAAAAGGTAAAAGGGTGACTGAGGGTTGATTTTTTGCCACTTAATGTTTTTGATATTGTGTTTATTGAGCCAATCATATTTGTTTTCTCTTAATCCAAAAATATCTTGGTGAACGATAGATTTTGATTTTGTATTTTTATACTTAATAAAAAATGCTATTGCAACACCTTGTTGAATATCAAAAACATTTTCGTCCTTGCTTCCGTCTGGGGATTTTTCTTTCTTTAAACTATTGCCGTGCAAATCAAGAATATAGATTTCATCAAAACTGTTCATTAACGATTGGCGCATTCCTCTGAAAGTAGGATTATCGAGATAGCTGTGATTTGTTATGAATCCCAAAACTCCTTCACCGGCTTGGTCTATTTTCCATTGAGAAAAGCGAATAAACTTAACATAATCATCTTGAAGCCATTTTGAATTTTTTTCTTTAAGTGGTTTTCCATCAACTTTATAATATTCTTTTATTGTTTCAGAAATCCATTCGCCGGTATTTGATGAATGACCGGAATAAGGTGGATTGCCAAGCACAACCAATATCGGAACATCCTTTTTAACCTTTCCGGCTTCGTGGCTTTCTGTTGAAAGAGATGACATTCCCGGAAACTTTGACTGTTCAAGCTCTTTCATTTCAAGCGTATTAGTTAAATAATATTTTACTCGCTCATCATCTTTCATTCTATAGCCAAGTTCTTCAAAAAGAAATGACATTTTCATATGACCGATTGCATAGGGAGCCATCATCAATTCAAATGAATAAAAGTTTTGAAGTATCTGGTCTTTTAAGAAAGACTTAACCGCACCTTTACCATATTTACTTTCAAATTCTGAAACTGCTGTTTCAATTGCTTTGGCAAGAAAACTAAGTGTTCCGCCGGCAGGGTCAAGCAGAGTTACATTATTGGAAGCAAGTCCATCAGGAATATTAAATTTATCTTTTAAAATTTCGTGCAGTGAACGAACTATAAAGGATACAACCGGTTCTGGCGTATAATAAACACCACGTTTTTCTCTTGTTGTTGGGTCGTAAACAGAAAGGAAAGTTTCGTAAAAATGCAGAACAGGGTCGCTTCCTTTTCCTTCGTGGTAATATTGGTCAAGAATTTTTTTTGCATCCGCAACAGAGAGAACTTCGGCAATATCGTCAATAATTATTTCGAGCTGCTGTGGTAAATCTTCAAGTGAAATGAATTTGAAAATATCCCTTAAAATTCCAATTGATTTGGGAATATTGTCGTAAGCGGATTTTCTATTAAAATTTTTATCTGCACGGAGACGAGCAGCGAACAAACCATAAGTAATGGTTTGAGAATAAAGGTCTGCAAATTCATCTTCATTTATTCCGGCAATTAAAAACTCTTTAAATGCTTCATAAAATCCTTGAATAGACTTTGTGCCAATTTTCAATTCTTCGGTTACAATCTCATCTTTAAGGAATTTAGTTCTTTTGGCAAGTTCAACAGCAAGAGTTTTTGCTGTGTAAGTTTTAGGAAGGGAAAAGTCTAAAAACCTTTCGAGCAGTTCAAAAAGTTTATCTTCGTTTTCCAGCGGTGGAACAGTTGAAAGTTTTTTGATAACAAAAGGTCGTGCAAAGGATATTTTTTCAATCCTTTCACCATTTCTGTATAAACGGAATTCTGTGAAGTTTGTTAAAATGACATTTGGGAAAGTTGATAAATACCTTTCGAGTTGTTCACTGTCTTCAATTCTGTCAAGGTCAACGCCTAAATCTTTTGCTTCAATGTAACCTATTATTTTTTGTCTCCCGTCCCAAATTCTAAAATCGGGATTTCCAGCCTCGGTCTTTTTCGGGAGAATGGTTATATCAATTTTCTTTTTTCGCTCAGATTCTGAGAATTCAGTAATAAAATCAGCAAGATGTTTATAATAAGATTCTTCTCTTGCATCGCCTTTTTGATAGGTCTTAAATAAATTTGATAAGTATTTTTTTGTCATAATTTACAATATAATGAACAATATTTAATTACGATGCAGATAATTAACAGAACGGTATAACGGTGTTGCAATTAAAGCGCCGCCCAAAAACTACAATGCTACAATTGCAAACTACCTTTTTGTTTTAAATCTATTTTGTTAACTGATCCTACTTTACAAACAAACTCGTTCTGAAAACGAATGCCGATAACCACATCAAACGACCGCATCGAAGATGGCGGTCGCTTTGAATTGCGGGTTATGCGTTTATTTATTATATACTAACCATCTATGACTATTTACTTCCCAAGATATTTTCTTCCTATCAAATAATTTATATTCTTTACCGTCCTTGAATTTTTTCCTTTCTGCAAAAAATCTCTTAAAGAAATTATCAAAAAACGATTCGGCAAAAATGTAAAGCGATTCTATTTCATTTGGTTTATAAACTTTTTTAGCAGGTTTGATTTGAGATGTTGGTGAATAAAACCTTGTATTAACAAATGAACCATCGGGAGAAATTGTGTATTGAGAATGATAATATGAGTTTCGCAAGTCAGCTTTAAGAATGTTTTTTAGAACTGTGCCAATTTCAAGTTTGTTGGATTTACAAAGTGAACAAATTTCATCAATCTTTGAAGTTGGATTTTCGCAATAAAATGGTTTGCCATTTCTGATAGTTTTAAATTCCCAATCAGGATTAGAATTATTCAACAAGAGTAAAACATTATAAATAATTAGATATTGATAGTCATTTTCCATAACTCTACAATACATTTGAGCTAATAACCGAGTTTTCTGTTTAGGATTAGAAATAAATTGATTTAACAAAACCGAATATTCTCTTAAATAATCAACTAATTCAGCAAGCTCGTCATCAAATGCTAGAGTTTGGAATTGATCTGATGGAATTTCAGTGATACCTCCAAAAGGAATAAATGCGTTAATTATTTTTTCGTTGAGTTGTAATACAGCAACGTCGAATAATTCATCAATAACCTTTTGAATTTTTTCAATTGATAGCTCCATAATAAACCTACTTAATCTTTACGTGGTCGCCAAAATTTTGTCCATAGTATTCGAGTAATTTTCTAATACAAAGATTGGTATATTTTTCATAATCATCTCTTCCGGCTCCAATATAACCTTCCCAAACAGGTGTATAATTACCTTCCTTTGCTGATTTAACATCATATAGATCCAAATAAACTTTTTTAACTGTATAAGAATAAGTATAGGGAACAGTTGTTGTACCAGAAGTTGTTTCTTTGTACTTGGTATTTCCTATCTTTCCAGTTGTTGTAGTCGTAGTAGGTAAAGAATAAAAGGAACTTATATCACTAGTTTTTTCATCCAAAGAAAAAAATAGAATTTTATCAGCAGTTGGCGCATCGTAGACAATTTGAAAACCAGAATTTTCCATTTCGTGTTTTAATAAATTATAAAAGTTTTTTTCAGTAAGTGTTGGTGTCTCACGTAAATAGATAAAAATTTTGTCTGAATGAGAAAATGAAAACTCTGGATCAATTTGAGTTTGGATGTAAACGCTAGGACCACAACCAATAAATAATATTGGAACTAAAAAAAGGATAAAAATTATATTCTTTTTCATTTTATCACCTATAACAATTTGACGCATAACGACCTTGCCGATAACCCGCCGCCCAGAACTGACGGCTTGGTTAAAAAGACAAAGCCAAAGATTAAGCCGAAGGTGCTTAACTTTCCTCGTAAGCACCGAAGGCAAGTTAGTTAATTAGAATGAACACCTTGAACAACAAACTTATAACGGAACAACTAAAGCCGGGAATCTTGAAAAACCCGAATGCGAAAAGGCGGTCGGGTTGATTGGCTGGTTAGGTGCATTTTATTTTTTCCATTGACTTTGAACAACTAAACTTCCAGCAATTGATTTGAATAATTCTTTATATTTCACAAAAACAGCATCTGTTTTATTTTCATCATCGCTCGCTGCACCAACTGAACATTGAATTGAAATCATCTTGTTTTTATAGTAAACATTATAATTAATTGTATGCATTAATAGTTCATTATCAATTTGAGTCTGTCTTATTTTATATTCTTGATAGATTCCGGGCAGTCCATCAATTTTTATAAAACCACTATTTAAGAACTGTGAATTCTTTGGCAACATTTCTTTACTTTCTTCACTTTGCGCAAGCTCTTTAATATCTTCTTCAGAAATACTGTTTACTTCTGGTAATTCCAGAACTAATACAAGTGCCATTGTTGACCCGTGGCCATTTTGACTTACAAATTTTTGAACAATATTAGGTCTATTTCCTTCTTTAGCTAACCAGCTTTGTGGTAAATCTAAATGAAAATCTACGCCTTTTGCTTTTAAATTATCTTTACTACTAAAGCGATATTTAAAACCATCTGTAAATTCTAGAGTGGGACTTTTTAAATAGGTTGGATTGAAAGTTAGAAAAGTGCCAATAATAGGAACTGGAATTTCACCATTTGCTCTCGCCTCAACAGATTGAACAAAATCTTTAATTTGATCGTAATTGTAGTTGCTTAAATTGACCGAAGATTTGATTTGATCATTAAGCTGAGTTTTAATTTTTAACCACTCATTACCTTTTGATAAAAGAATTGAATCAATTGTCGATATGGAATTGCCAAAAGATTTGTCAAATTTAAGTTTTGCTATCTGAATTTGCGGTTTCAAATCTGGATACTTCTTCTCAATCATTTCCAAAGAATAATCTTGCCCAATTTTAAATCCGTATGCTTGACTCATCTCAGTAATTACAGTGTTGTTTACAACAGGTTCTATTTGAGCTATTGTTTCAAATTCTTGTTCTGATTTTTCAATTTTATTTTCTTCTTTTGTTTGACAAGAGCAAAATGTTATTAGAAAGAAAAAACAAATAGTGAATAGATTATGATTTATCATTCCTAACCTCATTTTCTTTTTTCACATCTTGAGATTTTGCACGCAAAATGAAAAAGGAAGCAGCAGCTACTGCTCCAGCAAGCGTCATTGATTTCACTTCCATATAATGAAGAATAGCCGCAATAATTATAAGAATTGCAACAGTGTAAATAATCGAGATACCCATTGAAATTTGTTTTTTAACAAATACCCATCTAATTAAAATTGCGGGAACTACGCCAAGTAAAACTGAAAGCATAAAAACCTCCAATGATGATTTGAAATTGATGCTTGCATAGAGCACCTAACGGCGTTGCAACTAACAAGCGGCTGCAACGTTTATAATTTTTATATTTTGTTTAACTGACAATGTTATTTAATTACTAAAAACTTTTACTGCCCTAACCAACTTTAACCTGTTAATGCCAAGACCTGAATGAAACCGTCTTTGTTGAGTTGCGGGTTAGGTAGCATTACTTTTATTAATTTTTATTATAAATTAAATTAACTTCATTGCTATAAATGGGAGCTGAAACAGCATTACAACATTTTACAAATTCGTCTTTATATAATAGTTCTATACTATAATTTCCATAATCAATATTCTTTCCACGAAACATCATTTTTTCACTAGCGTAATCAGATATATCAAAATCAAAAGTAAAACTAATTTCTTTGGATGGACCAATTTCTATATAATCACTACAAGATGGCACTACGAATTCAATAAAACTCTGAAGATCATATCTTATACTATCCCCATACAGAACAATTGGATGCCAATCTCTATAAAGGTTAGCTAAGATTGAAATAGTCGTATTTGAATTATTCATCAAATAAACTTTCAATTTTGCAATGGGTTCTTGTGTAGTAACAATTGAATCTATTATTTCCAATCTGACAGTGACTTCTTTCGCTTGAGGTTGTTGAAAATTAGAGAAAGTGCAACAAGAACTAATCAAAAAGGAAAATGATATTATAATTAATCCTATAATTTTTTCCATTTAAAATTGCTACCTAACTATTACTTATACTGCACAGAATTATTAGTTAGAGAACGTAGATATGCGTGCAGTTGCATATCTACGTTCCAATTGTTTTCAAATTTTCTCAAAATCTTAATATTCAAAAATAGCTCGTGCATATCTATCATCCTGCATAATTTCAGTCTAATGGACTCTTAACTCCCAATCCTCTATTGAGAACATGGGTATAGATCATTGTAGTTTTTATAGAATTATGTCCAAGCAATTCTTGAATAGTTCTTATATCATATCCGTTTTCAAGTAAATGAGTTGCAAAAGAATGTCTGAAAGTATGTGGACTTGCTGTTTTTGTTATTCCCGCTTTTTTAACAGCTTCTTTTACAGCTCGTTGTATGGTGCTTTCGTGTATATACCATCTGAATGTTAAACCATTTTCCTTATCTCTAATAAATTTATCTGCCGGAAATGCATACTGCCATCCAAACTCCTTTCCCGCGTTAGGATATTTCTTTTTTAAAGCATAAGGAAGTATTGTTTCCCCTTTTCCTTTTTTTAAATCTTCTTTGTGCTTTAAGTAAACTCTATTTAAATGTTTCTTTAACTCCGGGATTACTGTATCTGGAAGAATTGTATGCCGATCTTTCTCACCTTTTCCATCTCTCACTACTATCTGTTTATAATCGAAATCAATATCTTTTATTCTCAACTTTAAAGCTTCAGATAATCTTAATCCGCTTCCATAAAGTAATGAAACAATTATTTTATTCGTGCCGTCAAGATTTTTGAATACTTTTTCTACTTCTTTTTTTGACAAAACAACCGGTAAGTGTTTAACTCTTGATGACCTTTTTATATTTTCAATCCAGCCAACATCTTTAGTTAAAATGTTTTTATAAAGAAATAGAATTCCTTGCAAAGCCTGGTTTTGTGTAGCGGAAGATACATGATGGTTGGTTACAAGATTGTCAACGAATGCTTTTATCTCTTCAGCACCCATATCTTTTGGATGGCGTTTGTTGTGGAAAAGCACAAACCGCTTAATCCAGTTTGTGTATGCAACTTCTGTTTTTCTGCTGTAATGTTTTGAACGAAGTTCAGTCCGGACTTTATCCAGCAGCTTCGGCTCAGGCATTTATTCCCCGCAGTTAAATTTTTGCTTATCTAAACTTAGCTCAAATATTAAATAGAAGCAATCAATTTTTTGATAGCTCGGCATTTAGATTATTTAAATTTGAATCTTTTGATTTTCCATCAGCCTGATATACTGCTTCATCATTTTTCATCTTCACTCAAATCCTATTTCCAGATCAGGCTTCCCCTCTGCCACAATTACTTAACAGAAAAAACTATTTTAACCGGCACAAATTAAAAAACTGCATTTTTTGTTCAGATTCAAAGTTTGCACTACTTCGTTACTATTTCGCTACAATTCCGTTACTATTTCGCTCTGATTAGCCCTGAACAGGTTTGAAAAATATTCGTCTGCCTGTTTGACATAAACAGCTCCATTAAAAAAATTCCCGACCATAAATGGATTATTTATATTTGCACAGCAATAAATAATCAGAGAAAAATATGAAAAAATCATCAACGCTTTTTATAGTCCTGATGGGAATCTATTCAATCCTGCCTGTCCGGCAGGCAGGCATTCAACCAATCAACTTGTCCGCCGGAACGTTAGTGAAGGAGGATCAATCTATAATTGCTCAAACGAAGCAGACCGCTTTCATTAATGGAAAAATTTATACAGTTAACGAAAACCAGCCGTACGCAGAAGCTGTGATAGTCGAAGGGAATAAAATAAAATTTGTCGGTACTACACAGGAAGCAAGAAAATTTATTGATGCAAATACTGAAGTAATTGACCTCCAAGGAAAATTATTGCTGCCGGGATTTAATGATAGTCATCTTCACTTTACCAGCGGCGGACATTATCTGCTTGGGATAAATCTTCGTCCCGCACTCAGCAATGAAGAGTTTGCTGAGATGATTCAATCGTACATTTTAAAAAGAAGTCTTCCGCTTTCAGCTTGGATTACCGGCGGCAGATGGGACCATGAACTCTGGCAGGATAAATCTCTTCCTACAAAAGAACTGATTGATCCATTTACGGAAAACACTCCCGTTTTTGTGAGCAGGATAGATGGACACGTTGGACTGGCAAATTCAAAAGCACTCGAGCTTGCAGGAATAACAAAAAACACTCCCGATCCTGCCGGCGGATTAATTGAAAAAGATGAAGACAGTAATCCGACAGGAATATTAAAAGACAATGCGATGGATCTTGTGTTCAAAGTAATTCCACCTCCATCACTCGAAGAAAATATCGAAGCCACTCTCCGCGCACTTGAAGAAGCAAGAAAACTTGGAATTACAAGTGTTCAGGATATGACTCAACCGGGAGAACTTGAAGCTTATCAACAAATAATGAAAGATGGGAAATTGACCTGCCGAATTTATTCCATCTGGCCGATTGATCGGTACGAAGATATTGTTCGCGCAGGTGTTACAGTAAGCACAGAAGAAATCTATATCAAAAGAGGTGGACTTAAAGGTTATGCTGATGGTTCACTTGGTGCAAGCACTGCATGGTTCTTTGAATCGTATGAAAGCAATCCTTCTAACTACGGATTGGCAAATGATGTTGTTACAAATGGCAATCTTGAAAAATGGGCAACAGATGCTGACAGAAATCGTTTGCAGATTTGTATTCATGCAATTGGCGACAGAGCGAATTCTTACGTGCTCGATATGTTTCAGAAAATAAAAAATATTAATTCACCATGGAACAGAAGATTCAGAATCGAGCATGCACAACATCTTCGTAAAGAAGATATAAATCGATTTGCAGAAATAGGAGTAATTGCTTCTGTCCAGCCATATCATTGCATTGACGATGGTGTGTGGGCAGAGAAAAGAATTGGATCTGAAAGAATAAAAACTACTCACGTATATCATTCATTAATTGAAAGTGGTGCAGTGGTAGCATTCGGAACTGATTGGCCTGTTGCTCCATTAAATCCGCTTTATGGAATTTATGCAGCGGTAACACGAGAAACTGTCGATGGTAAAAATCCAGATGGATGGATATCATCAGAAAAAATCTCTGTTGAAGATGCTGTGAAATGTTACACATTAAATTCAGCGTACGCATCGTTTGAAGAAAAAATAAAAGGCAGTATCGAAGTCGGTAAGCTGGCAGATTTTGTTGTATTGAGTGATGATATTTTTTCAATCGATCCAGACGAAATAAAAAATGTTGAAGTAGAGATGACAATTTTTAATGGCGAGATTGTTTATACGGTGAGGGAATAGAACGCAGATACCACCGATTAAGCAGATTATAACAGATTTAAATCTGCGTAAATCAACC
>WBZR01005026.1_pt1 | contig 10394 bp, 7 predicted proteins | sample 5204231 | NCBI WGS metagenome assembly WBZR01 (sample SAMN12412403, study PRJNA552823) | activated sludge metagenome | isolation source: activated sludge from anammox sidestream of wastewater treatment plant... | place: USA: Virginia | collected 2017-08
GGCTCCAGTACACCTGCGCCCGGTACGCGCCGGGCGCGATCGAGGCCGCCCGGCGGCTCCTGGCGGCAGGGAGGAGTTCCCTCCGGGTGCTCGTCGAACAGGTACCGGTCGAGGTGCTGGAGCCCGAGGCGTGGGCCGGCGTGGCGGGCGACGACGCCTTCGACGATCTCGACACCCCCGCCGATTTCGCCCGCCACGGGATCGCGCTCCCCGGTCTCGACCCGGGTTCGGACCGGGGCCGGCCCCCGGACGCGGGTCTTCACTCCTGAACCGAGGTCGGGTCCGTCGCCGTCGGGCCGGGGCTCGTGCAGGGCGTGGGCTCTGCCAGACTCGCGGCATGGCCCCCGAGGAGTTGCTCGACGCCTTCGCGGCCGCCGCCGGCGAGGTGGGCCGGGCCGTCGGCGCCATCTCCGGCCCCCGCCGCCGAGCCCGGACCCGGAGGGCGGGTCAGTACGAGATCGACCTGGCCGCCGACGCCGCCGCGCTCCGGGTGCTCCACGGGCTGCCGGTGGGCATAGTGAGCGAGGAGTCGGGCCGCTCCGGTCCGGCGGGCGCGGAGGTCGTCGTCGTCGTCGACCCCGTCGACGGCTCGACCAACGCGGCGCGCGAGATCCCCTACTGGGCGACGTCGATCTGCGCGCTCGACGCCGACGGCCCGCTCGCCGCCCTGGTGGTCAACCAGGCCACCGGGGTGACGTTCACCGCGGTGCGGGGGAGCGGAGCCCGGCGCGACGGGACCGAGCTCCGGGCGTCGGACGTGGCGAGGGTCGACGACGCCGTGGTGGCCCTGTCGAGCCTTCCCGACCGGATACTGCCGTGGAAGCAGTTCCGGTCCCTCGGCTCGTGCGCGCTGGCGCTCTGCGACGTGGCGGCCGGATCGATCGACGCCTACGTCGACGCGGGTCGGTGGCACGCGCCGTGGGACTACCTGGGGGGGTGGCTCGCCTGCCGGGAGGCGGGCGCCACCGTCGTCGACGTGGCCGAGGAGCCCCTGGCGGTCACCGATCCGCAGGCCCGCCGCCAGCTCCTGGCTGCCGCCACCCCCGCCCTGCTGGAGGCCCTGCGCCCGGCGGTGGTGCGGTGAGCTCCGGCAGCGCCCCGGGTGGCCGGGACCTGCCGGCCCTCCTGGCGGCGGCGGAGGAAGCCGCGCGGGCCGGCGGCGAGGTCGTGGCCCAGGGGTTTCGACGGCCCCCGAACGTCAGGGCAAAGGCGCCGGGTGACTGGGTGAGCGACATCGACACCCGGTCCGAGTCCGTGGTGCGCGACGTCCTGGCCGCGCGCACACCGGACCTCGCGTTCTTCGGTGAGGAGGAAGGGGGTTCGCGGGGCCCCGTGGGCTGGCTGTGCGATCCGCTCGACGGCACCGCCAACTTCCTCCACGGGTTCCCCATGGTCTCGGTCTCGGTGGCGCTCGTGCGCGACGGCGTGCCCGTGGTCGGCGTGGTGCACGCCCCGTTCCTCGGCTACACGTTCACGGCGTACGCCGGCGGCGGCGCGTTCCGCGACGGGGAGCGGCTCTCGGTGGGGGAGCGCACCCCGGAGCAGAGCATCTGCGCCACGGGGTTCCCGTTCCGGCACAAGGACCTCGCCCCGGAGTACTTCGCCACCTTCGAGGCCGCGTTCCTCACCTTCGAAGACGTGCGCCGCGCCGGCTCGGCGAGCCTCGACCTCGCCTTCACCGCCGCCGGCACCTTCGACGGCTACTTCGAGTTGCGGCTCGGCCCCTGGGACGTCGCCGCGGGCGCGCTCCTCGTGCGGGAGGCGGGTGGCCTCGTCACCGACTGGGAGGGCGACGACCGGCGCTGGCTCGACTCGGGCGACATCGTCGTGGGCTCGCCCGCCATCCACGCCGTCCTGATGGAGCTGATCGCCGAGGGGAGGCGCTCGCCCCGCGCCCCCGGGCGGGCGCGATGACGGGCTCCGGTGGGGCACCGCCGGTGCTCGGTGTCGGGATCATCGGGTGCGGCATGGCCGCGCAGGCCCTCCACCTTCCGGCCCTGGCCTCGCTGTCGCACCTGTTCCGGGTCGCCCACGTCGTCGACGCCGCCCCGAGCGTCGCCGCCACGATCGCGGACCGCCTCGGCGCCCGCCGGTCGGCCCGGCCGGCCGAGCTCCTCGCGGACCCCGACGTCGACGTGGTGCTGGTCGCGACGCCCGACGCCTTCCACGCCCGGTACGTGATCGACGCCTGCCGCGCCGGCAAGCGGGCGGTCCTGGTCGAGAAGCCCCTGGCCCTGACCGTGGGGGAGGCCCGGGCCGTCGTCGCCGAGGCGGAGTCGACCGGGGTCCCGGTGCAGGTCGGCACCATGCACCGATACGACCCGGCGTTCCGGAAGGCCGAGGAGCTCATGGCCGGCCTCGATCCCCCCGACCTGGTGGTCGTGGAGACGATCGCCGGCCCGAACGAGGCCTTCGTCGCCGACGCCGTCGAGCTGGTGAGAGGACCGGTCGACCCCGCGCTCTCCGACGCCGAGACCCCGCTCTCGTGGCTGGCCACGGGGATCCACCACGCCGGCCTCGACGCCCCGTCCGACCACCTGATCGCCGCCCTGATGGGGCTCACCCTCTCCACCCACGACCTGGCTCTGCTGCGGGCCACGCTCGGGGAGCCGCAGGCCGTGGAGCACCTCACCCTCCTGCGCGGATTCGGTTTCGAGACGGTCCTCGACTACGGCCACACCAAGGCGGTCGTCGTCGCCTACGAGCGAACGGTCAAGCGCGTCGACTGGCGGGCCCGATGGCTCTGGCCCGACCGGGAGGTGGAGGTGCGCTTCCCGCAGTCGTGGGGATCGTCGGAGGCCGCGACCGTCACCCTCCACACCAACGACGGTGCCCTCCTCAGCTCCGACACCTTCGGCGCGCGCCACGAGACGGGGTTCCGGGCCGAGTGGCGCCACCTCCACGCGGTGGCCACCGAAGGGGTGGTTCCCCTGACCCCGGCTGCCGACGCCGCCGCCGACGTGGCCCTCGTACACCGCATCGTGGCGGCCGGGGCCTCGCCGGCCCCCACCCGCCCCGACGCGGCCGGTGTGGCCGTACTCGGAGCCGGGTGGATCACGGCGCTTCACGTCCCCGTCCTCGACGCGCTGCCCGACGCCCGGGTGGCGGTGGTCGCATCCCGGACCGCGGCGGCGGCGGAGCGACGGGCGTGGACCGTCGGCTGCGACCACGCCACCTTCGCCGACCTCGGTGCGGTGGTAGGCCGGCCCGACGTCGATGTCGTCCTGGTGGCCGGTCCGCCGTCGGTGCACGCCGACCACGCGGTCACGGCGCTGGAGGCGGGACGGGCGGTCGTGGTGGAGAAGCCCCTGGCGTCCACGCTCGCCGGCGCCGACGCCGTGGTGGAGGCGGCGCAGCGCACCGGTCGGGCCGTGGCGTACGCGGAGAACTACGCCTACGCGCCGGTCATCACCGAGGCCCGGCGCCGGGTGGAGGCCGGAGCGGTCGGGGCACTGCGGTCGGTCCGGGTCCACATGCGTCACGCGCGCCCCACCTACGGGTCGTTCCTCGATCCGGCCTACGGCGGCGGGGTGCTCTTCGACCTCGGGGCGCACGCGGTGTGGTGGGCCCTGGCCCTCGCCGGCTTCGCGCCGGTGACGGAGGTCGACGCCGAGTTGGAGGCGACCGCCGACGGTGAGAGCGACGACCACGCGGTGGTGCGGATGCGCACCGGCGGCGGCCCTACGCTCACGGTCGAGGCCTCGTGGCGCCGGGCCCCGGACGACGGAGAGGACTCCGGCGCGGTGGTGGAGGGCGATGCCGCCCGCCTCGAGGTGGTGCTCGATCCGTGGCCGGAGCTGAGGCTGGTCAGCGGCGACGAGACGACCGAGCTGACGTGGGACGACCCGGCGGCGGGGACGACGGGCGGCGTGACGGGGCACTACGGCTACCTGCCCGAGCTCCGGGCGTTCCTGCGCGACATCCGCTCGGGCGGGGCACCCCAGCCCGATGCCGCCGTGGGCCGGTCGGTGCTCGAGGTGATCTGCGCCGCGTACGCGGCGGCGGGGTCCGGGCGGCCGGTGAGCCTGCCCTTCGAGGGGTCGCGCGATCTGACCCCCTACGAGCTCTGGCGGGGCGGCGGCTGACGCCACCCCGCAGCCGGCGCTCCGCGCCCGTTCACCGGCGCCCGAGCGGTGGGTAGGGATAATCGGTTGACCGCCCCGGGGCGGGCCTGGTTTCCTGGTGGGGCACCAGCGGTGGTCCCCGGCGCACGGCGCCGGGGCCCGAACCCCGAAAGAGGCCCCCGGACATGTACGCGACCCCGGCTCTCGACGACCGTCTCGTCGCCGGCTTCGCGCGTGCCGGTGCCCGGTTCGTGGCCGTTTCGGGGTCGTCGTGGATGTACCGCATCCACAAGCACGACGACCCCGTACGGGCCCGGCCCCTGGTGATCTCGCCGTAGCGCTCCGCTACCCCGATCGACACCCAGGCCGCCGGGACCTCCCCGGCGGCCTTCTCGTCGTCCGCCACCGTTCCACCGCCCGCCCCTCCGCCCATCGACCCGCCCACCCGGTACCGGGCCCGACCCGACGAAGCACCCGAGAGCGAGAGGAGAACCCCATGATCATCCTCGAGCCCATCGAGACGGACACCGAGGCCTGGCGGGTCGACGCGCGCTGCCGCGACGGCGCGGCCTCGCTGGTCGCGCTGTTCTTCTCCGACGACCGCGACGACATCGGCCGGGCCAAGGCGTTCTGCCGGGCCTGCCCCGTCCGGCGGCCCTGCCTGGAGTCGGCCCTGGAACGGGAGGAGCCGTGCGGGGTCTGGGGTGGCGAGCTCGTAGCCGACGGACGGGTCCAACTCGAGATCCCGCGCCGCGGCCGTCCCCCGAAGGTCCGCCGACCCGACCCGTACTTCGACCACTGGTCCGAGGGCCTGTCCGCGTAGCGGGTGAAACCCGGCCGGGGCCCGTGGCCGGGCCTCGTCCGGCGAGGCGACCGGTCGCCTCACTGCGGCGCCGACGGCCGGGGAGGGGTGGTACCGGTCCGGTACCCTCGCGGGTCCCGGGCGTTTAGCTCAGCTTGGTAGAGCGCCTCTCTTACAAGGAGGAGGTCGGCGGTTCGAGCCCGCCAGCGCCCACCGGGGAGACCGCCGGCCGGGTGCAGGCGAGCACCCCGGCCAGCAGCGCTCCGGGGGTTGCCGTCCGCACGACGGACTGCCGCCGATCCGGCCGGCTCGGCGAGTGCGGGGCTCCGGTCAGCCGGTGTAGCGGGCTCCGGCCACGACGGCCCGGGCGGGGGGCGCCGTGGCCGGCGGGGTCGTCGTCTCGGGCGACACCGTGATCGTCGCCGCCGCCGGGCAGGGCGCCATCCTCTGACCCTCGGGGTCACGGCGGCGGGGCGGGTCCTCCGGGTCCGGGGTCGCGGCCTCGCCGGTGGGGGGTCCGGTGACCGACTCGACTATCGGCCGGAGGAAGTCGCCCTCGTTCCAGGACGCGGGCGGGCGGGTTCCGGCTTCCGCCGAGAGGCCGGCGGGCGGGTACCGCCCGAAGAGGTTGGGATCGGCGACCGGTGGGCACCAGCTCTTCGTGTAGTCGCCGTTGCGGACGACCACGAGGTCGAGGCTCGGGATCACGTACGTCCACTGCCCGTCGAAGCCCACCGCGTAGTAGATCCGGCCCTCGACCTCGGGCATGGTGCCGATCCACCACATGTTCCCGTACCCGCCGTCGGAGTCCTCGGTGGGTTCGAACGACGCCCGCACCCACGACTCCGCCAGCACCTGGGTGCCGTTCCAGTTCCCGCCGCGGAGGTAGAGCAGGCCGATGCGGGCGAAGTCGCGGCTCGGCATGTCGAGACAGCAGTAGGTGAGGGTGTGGCCCTCGGCGTCGCGCCACCACTCGACCTGCCGGATCCCCAGGGGGTCGAAGAGGTACCGGCGCGCGAACTCGTCGGCCGGCATGCCCGTCGCGGCCTGGAGCACGCCGGAGAGGAGCATCGTGTCGCCGCTCGAGTAGTGGAAGCGGGTCCCCGGTGGGGCGGCTATAGGCCGGCTACGGGCGTAGTCGAGTTGGTCGGCCGACAACCCCATCCGGATGATGTCGGACCGCTCGATCGCGCTGACGTTGTAGTCCTCGTTCCAGTCGAGACCCGATTCCATGTGCAGGACGTCCTGGAGCGTGATGGCCCCCTTCGCCGTGCCGGCCCACTCCGGGAACCACGTCGACAGAGGTTCGTCGACCGAGGCGATCCGACCCTGCTCGATGGCGATCCCGATGAGCGCGCTGGTGACGCTCTTCGCCATCGACCAGCTCGCCGACCAGGATTCCGGCCCTTCGCCGGGCGCGTACCACTCGTCGACGATCCGGCCGCCCCGGACCACGACCACACCCTGCGTGTTCCGACCGGGTTGGAAGGCGAAGTCGCGCGCGCCGTCGAGCACCGCGGCGTCCATGCCCGCGGATGCCGGGGTCGTCGTCTCCCAGCCGTTCGACGGCGGGTCGGACGCGGCGACACCCGGAGCCGGGGTCGAGACCCACGCCGTGGCCGCGACGAGCACGGCGAACGCCGCGCCCCGGAGCCACGGCGAAGACCGGTGCCCCCGGAGCCGCGATCGGCGGCGTTGACCGGTGTTGCGATCCATGTCGCCTCCCGCTGAAGCGCGGTCCGCGCCGGTCGACGGGTCTCTTCCCGCCCGGTGAGCACGCGACCGTTCCTGGGGCGAATGGTATATGTCGGGCGTCGGTGCCCGCGGCGGCGGCGCCGTCCGGTCGCCGAAGCCGGGCCGACGCCCGGAGCCCGGCGGGGCGCCACGGAACGACGACGGTCGGAGCCGTGTGACATGCGTCTCTTCGCTCGACGTGCTCGGGGCCTTAAGGTCCCGTCATGCCGGACATCGCACAGCGCTGGACGTGGGAGCGCTCGCTGCGCCACTCCCACTGCGGTAACTGCATCGCCAACTGCGGCTACCACCTCTACACCACCGACGGCGAGGCCGTCTTCCAGGAGGTCTCGGGCGACATGCCGGCCCTGGCCGGCGTCCCCGACTACAACCCCCTGGGCTGCCAGAAGGGGACCGTCTGGCACACCCACCGCGACACCGGCGACCGGGTGACCCATCCCCTGCGGCGCGTCGGGGAGCGGGGCGGAGGGCAGTGGGAGCGCATCACCTGGGACGAAGCCCTCGACGCGGTGGCCGACGCCATCATCGACGCCCACGAGGAGGAGGGCGCCACCTCGGTGATGATCGACGAGGGTCCCCAGGGGGGGACGCTCACGTCGATGGGTCGGTCACGGTTCGCGTCGGCGATCGGCGCCGTCGCCCTCGACGGCAACTCGACGGTCAGCGACGTCCACCTCGGGCACTACATCACCTTCGGTGGGGTCCTCGGCGGGTCGGCCGCCGACGACACGTTCCGCTCCGACGTGATCCTGATCTGGAACGCGAATCCCGCCTTCACCCGCATCCCGTACTTCCACTTCCTCGCCGAGGCGCGCTACCGCGGGGCGACCGTCGTGCTCATCTCGCCCGACTACAGCCCCTCGGCGATGCACACCGACTACCACGTGCCGATCACCCCGGGCACCGACGTGGCGCTCGCGCTGTCGATGTGCCGGGTGATCATCGACGAAGGCCTCGTCGACCGGGGGTTCGTGTGCTCCCAGACCGACCTGCCGTTCCTGGTGATGCCCGACGGCCGTTTCCTGCGGGAATCCGACGTGGAGCCGACGGGCCGGGCCGACCGCTTCTACGTGTGGCGCGCCGGGGCGCTCGCGGCCGCCGACGCGACCCGCCTCGACGACCCCGAGGCCCCGACCGACGTCGAGTTGGAGGGCGCCCACGAGGTCACCCTCGCCGACGGCAGCACCGTAGAGGTGCGGACCGTTCACGACCGGCTGCTGGAGCGCCTGCGCGACTACGCGCCCGAGGACGCCGCCGCGGTGTGCGGTGTGCACGCCGACGTGATCCGCAAGCTCGCCCGCCTGGTCGCCGGCGGCCGGACCCGCCTCTACAACGGGCTGGGGTCGTGCAAGCACTACCACGGCGACCTCATGGAACGGGCCATGGACCTCGTCCTCGGTCTGACCGGCAACTGGGGCCGCCCCGGGGCCGGCTGGGACACCTACATCATCGCCCTCATCGACGGCGAGGTGACGGGCCTCCTGAAGCGGGCCGCGGGCGAGTCCGACGCCGAGGCCGCGCTGTCGGGGATGGACGCGCTCCTCGACGCCATGAAGGCGTCCGATCCGGCCATGACCGACGGCCGGGCCATCCAGCAGATCATGCGCCACGGCGCGGCGGGGGGCACCACCACCCCGCCGGCGTTCTTCCTCTACTACCACTGCGGCTTCGACGAGGTGTGGGATCGCGAGGGATGGGGAGACAGCCCCCGACCCATCGGGGAGTACGTGAAGGAGGCGCGCAGCCGCGGGTGGTGGGGAGGTGTGGTGCGCCCCGAGCCCGACACCGTGCCCCAGGTGATGATCCAGGTCGGCACCGACACGCTGCGCCGCACCCGGGGCGGCCAGCGCCAGATGCTGCGCCACCTGTGGGACGACCTCGAGATGATCGTCCTGGTCGACTTCCGGATGAACACCACCGGGATGTACGGCGACATCGTCCTGCCCGTGGCGGTGGAGGGAGAGCGCCTCGACCTCCACGCCCCCAACAGCCACTCGTGGGAGCGGATGCTCTCCGACCGGGCCTTCGAGCCGCGCGGCGAGGCCCGTAGCGACTGGCGGATCTTCAAGGACCTCTCGGCCGCGGTCAGCCGGCGGGCCGCGGAGCGGGGCCTCGCCGACTTCTCCGACGGGCGGGGCGGGCGGCGCACGTACGCGAGCGTCGCCGACGGCTACACGCTCGGGGGCACGATCACCACCGAGGAGGCGGCTCTCGACGACATCCTCGCCGACAGCGTCCTGTCCGGGAACCTCCCCGAGGGGACCACCGTCGCCCGCCTGCGCGAGACGGGATGGGTCAGGCCGGACCGCCTGCCCCGGGCGGTGGGGGGGACCATGGCCTCGGAGCTGCGCCCCGACGAGCCGTTCGTGGCGTACCGCGACCACGTCGAGAAGGGCACCCCGTACCCGACGCTCACCGGCCGGGCCCAGTTCCACATCGACCACCCTTGGTTCCTGGAGGCCGGTGAGGAGCTGCCGGTCCACAAGGACCCGCCCCCGATGGGTGGCGACTATCCGTTCCAGCTCACCGGCGGCCATCCGCGCTGGAGCATCCACGCCACCAACACCACCAACCCGCTCATGCTCGAGACGACCCGCGGCTACCCCACGGCGCAGATCCATCCCGCCGACGCCGCCGAGCGCGGCATCGGAGAGAACGACTGGGTCCGCATCTGGAACGACCTCGGCGAGATGAAGGTGCACGCCAAGATCTCGCCCGGTGTCCGCCCCGGCCAGGTGGTGCTCTACGCCTCGTGGGAGCCGTACCTCTACCCCGGGTGGACCGACGTGACCGCGGTGGAGCCGGGCATGGTCAAGTGGCTGCAGTTCGCCGGCGGGTACGGGCACCTGGGGTACGCGGCGATGATGTGGCAACCGACGCAGTCGGACCGCCTATACCGGGTCGAGATCGAGAGAGCCGGGCCCCACGACGGGTGATCCCGGGGCGCCGCGGGGGAGACGCCTGATCGCACCCTCGAGGTCGGTGACCTCGCGCGCGAGCGCCGGTCCGGGGCGGCGGGCGAACACGAACACGCATCGCGTCACCGGGCGGCCCGTGGCGGCGACCAGGGCATGCGCGTACGCCGCGCCCTGGGGCGTGTACCGCTCCAGGGCGGCGTCGACGGCGGCCGCGTCGGCCAGGTGGTCGGTCTTGTAGTCGACCACCACCAGCCCGCCCGGGGTGTCGACGAGGAGGTCGACCACGCCCTCGACCACGACGTCGCCGAGCGGAGCGGCGACCGGCACCTCCCGCCACCACGGGCCCGCGGCGAGGAGCCCCGTTACCGCCGGGCAGGCGACGATCCCGGCCGCCAGCTCCTCGACCTCTGGGGCGCGTTCGGGGATCCCCTCGGCCTCGGCCTGTTCGTAGGCGAGGCGGGTGAGGGTGGTGGCCGCCGGGAGGTCGAGGTGCTGGAGGACGGCGTGGACCGCCCGCCCGATCCGGGTGCCGGCCGCGCCGCGCCGCCGCCCGGGGGCCCGTACCCGAGGCGGGGTCGCCGCGTGCGTGGCCGCGGCGCTCGCGTGGGCGAGCCGGGTGGCCGGCACGGTCGCCGCCCGGTTGGCCCGCTCGAGGAGGGCCCGGCGCTCGCGGAGCCAGTCGGCGTGGTTCGCCCCGGCCGGGGCGACGGCCCGGCCCGGGGCGGCCCGGTGGTGGTCGCGCCCCGGCTTCCCGGGTGCTGGTCCCGGCTCGCGGTGCCCGGCGGGCGCGTCGCCGAACGGGGCGTGGAGGCCGTGGAGCGTCGCCGCGTGGGGGGGCCGCCCGGCGGGGTGGTG
>WBZR01005027.1_pt1 | contig 10394 bp, 9 predicted proteins | sample 5204231 | NCBI WGS metagenome assembly WBZR01 (sample SAMN12412403, study PRJNA552823) | activated sludge metagenome | isolation source: activated sludge from anammox sidestream of wastewater treatment plant... | place: USA: Virginia | collected 2017-08
GCGATCCGTCCCGTTCTCCAAGGAAGATGGCACTACAAAAATTTGACGATGTGGCTTGCAAATATAAAAGTGTGCTTAGATTACCCTTTGGTAAAATTGTTTCTAATTGCAGCAAAACTTATGGTGAATTTGACGCTGATTTTATTAAATTTTCTTTGACAATGGATGCGGAAAAAGGTGAAAGTTTTAAAGAGCAATTTATTGGTGGAACGGTTGAAGTAGGTATTTCAAAAAGTGCCGAAAAAGAAATAGGCCCTGTAAAAGTTGGCGCATCTGCTGGGGCCACCGTAGCTGTAGAATTGGATGGTTCAGGATTAAAAGATGTTACAATAGGTGCAGGCGTAGAAGCCGGTGTGGAACTTAATGGAACTGCCGGAAGCACATCTGCAGGTATAGAAGCAAGAGTAAGCCTGGTAAGTGGCCATTCAACTGTTGGCGGATCTGGTGTATTTGAAAAATTATAAAAAGGAAAAATGAAAACAATAACGCTTATTCTACTATTGGCAAGCAACTTTGTTCTTGCACAACAAAAACAACATTTTGACATGGTAAGATATACCATACCCAATGGCTGGCAGCAATCAACCAAACCGAAAACGGTTTCCATAAGCAAGGAAGATAAGCAGGGTAATTATTGTATCATTACTATTTACAAATCGGTAGAATCGGGCTCCGATTCCAGGCAAAACTTTGATGTAAGTTGGGAATCCTTGGTACAAAAAACATTAGCAACAGATAAAGCAGTTATGCAACCAGCCGGCACAGATAATGGGTGGACTTCGGAAACCGGCTCAGCTCCATTTGAAAAAGACGGACTAAAAGGCGCAGTAATATTAATAACAAATACCAGTGCAGCCAAAATGGTAAATATTGTGATACTTACCAATACCCAACTGTATCAAAAAGAAATGGAAAACTTTTTGAACGATCTATCTTTTTCAAAACCTGAAACAAATACATCGCAACTAAAAAACAGTACAACTGCTAAAAAAGAATCTATTACTAATCAAACACAAAACGTGGAAATATGGATGAATGTAAAAATATCGGCAGCATCCGGAAGCTTAAAACCATATTACCCCTATGGCACATTAAAGCCATCTTTTTATGTAGTATATCCCAATGGCGATTACTATCCGCATTTTCCACCGGAAGGGATGCTCCAGTTTAATAATGAAAATAAAAACGAATCATGGGGCAAGTTTACACTTACGGGCAATAAAGGGCGTTTTCAATCAAAATATGAAAACATAGCAGTAGAAAAAATATCGGCAACCGAAATGAAAAAAACAGGCTACAGTGCAGGCTTTTATAAATGTGTACCCGTAGATGGATTGCGGCTAAATGGCCAATGGGGCAGTTTTGCAGGCTGGGATAAGGATCCCGTATCGGGTAAAGCATCCGGCATCAATGGCACCGGTGTAAGAGCCGTCATTGAATTTACAAAAGAAGGAAACTTTACCGATTATGGCGCTTTTGTAACCAATCTGCTAATGCCCAACCAGGTTCCACAAAATGCGCCCGGCAAGGGAACGTACCATTTTGAAAATTTTACACTTGTACTCCGGTACAATGATGGGCGAATTGCCTGCAAATCTTTTACCGGTGCCGGCAATAAAAATCCGGTTGCTTTCAACAAACTAATTTACATAGGCAACCAACCTTTTTATTCAAAATAATTATTAGCCATACAAATTGAATTTGATAAAAATAAGCAAGCATGAAACCGATACTTTTAATATTGATATTACTTGTACAATCATTTAAGATAAACGCCCAGCGTAGCAAAGATGAACAATTAGAAGACAGCATCTTTGCATGGAAGCCTGCCCCTGCACTGAAACCCTCTGCCTACCCAAGAACTTTTAGCGCCGCACAATTAAAATATCCGGGGCTTTTTGCGCAATGGCTGCAAAAAAGCTATATCCCCATTGGGGCATTGGATTTTTCTTATGCCGTGGCAGAGCCAAATAAAAAAGATGAAGTAGCGCCTTATGCCACGGGTTTGTGTGCTGCTATGTGGCGTGCCAATTGGGATGATGCCGGCGCCAAAGTTATCAGGCAACCCCATTCAGAAAATCGTTTATTCATCGTTACCAATGCCATACTTGATGCCGAACCAATACCCATGCTTACGCTACCCGGCCAAGCAGTATTTACCAGACTTTCGCCCGATATTAATTGGGCATTTGCCGGCAATAGCCAATACAAGAATCAAAAGGTAAAGCAGCTTAATTTAGAAAATCATCCGCAAATTGGAAAATACATCATTCAATATTATGGCTGTGTGGGAGATGGCTGCATGCCACAGGTAGCCGTTTATTTAACACCCAATGGCAAACTGCCCATTCGCCAGCTTACAAAGGGCGAAGTGCTGGATAGGATAGAACAAGCAATACCAGCAGAAAGACGAGGAATTGAAAGTCTGATGCCCAACGAAAAACAAGTGGCGGTAGAAAGAGTAAGAACGCATATTGAAACCTTGCGAAAAAAATACAGCAACAGCCTTAACACAGCTGCCAACCTCCGAAATTCGGATTTGGATATGACTGATATTTTTAACAGGGACGATATTTTTGATACCGACGATGCTAATAAATTTAAGAACAATACTTACGGTATTTATACATACGAAGATGGCGTGCTGGAAAAAAGCAAACAAGACCAACCGCTTTGGATATGCATTAGCTGGGAACCAACAGATATCAACGCACAGCCCTACAATATTGAAAAGCACCGAAGCATGATTACGCATTTCAACTTTGATTATGTTTATAATTATTTCTTTAAGCCAGAACTGGTAAAAAATAAACCCTATACCATTTTAAATGAGCAGGAACAAAAAGTCCATCTGGCATCATACAAAAAGAAAAAAGAAACCCAACCAACCCTAACCAAAAAGCAGGCTGCTAATATTTATTTTTTTGAAGATTTTTCAGGTAGCAGCATTGGCCAAAAGCCTCAAGGCTGGTATATACCGGCCTCAGGCATATCAGCTGTAGTGCAAACGCCGGCCGGCGAAACCGGCCATTGGGTAAAGCTGGGCCAGTATAAAATAATGCCCAACAACACCGGCAAACCATTGCCAGAAAATTTTAAAATGGAATTTGATGTATGCACCGATAAAGATTTTACTGAAAATACAGGCGGTGCATTTCTGGTCAGAATTCACAATAAAATATTAAGGCCACAGGGCGATTATACAGATGCACCTAAGCAAATTTTTATAGACCTGGATGCCAAAGCGGGCAATACAAAATTTACCCAAAACCCCACCGGCCATACCCGTATAAAAGCCACTTATTCCGGCATGAGCAGCGCCATACGCCATGCCGATGTATTGCAGTACAGCAGCAATTTCTCAAACAAAAAAAATAAAGTGCATTTTACCATTACCAAGCAAGGCAATAAAGTGCGGGGCTATGTAGATGGGGAAGAAATAATAGCCTTAGATAAAAACAAAAAAGCCATACCGGCATTTAATGAGCTGCCGGAGGGCACCAGGTTTACCTCTTTTTACTTTGAGAATATTACAGACAAAAAGCAAGTGGGTGTATATGTGAGCAATATTAAAATTGAAAAATTATAACCGCTGTATATTTTATTTGTATAAAAAGCGTTAATAGTTTTTTAGAATAGAGCGCTTTCCAGTTTTCAAACTTAAATTTGAAATATGATTTAACTTTCAAATTTTTACTTGAATGCGATTACTTTTATTTTTTTTTAATATTCATTTTTATTCATGATGGTATTTTTGGCCAGACAGAAAATCCTAAACTAAAAATAACTCCACTAACCGGTGATTTTTATATTTATACCACTTACAGCATTTATGAAGGCAGCCCCGTGCCTGCCAATGGAATGTATTTAGTAACCAATGATGGCGTTGTTGTTTTTGATACACCATGGGACACTTCACAATTTCAACCTTTATTTGACAGTATAAAACTGAAGCATCATACAGATGTAAAAATTTGTATTGCTACGCATTGGAATAGCGACAGAACCGAAGGTCTTGAATATTACAAACAAAAAGGAATAAAAACTTACACTACATCGTTAACGGATGAATGGAGCAAAAAGAATAATAAAAAAAGAGCCGAATATTTAATGACGAAGGATACTGTTTTTAATATCGGGCCATATTCATTTGAAACCTATTATCCCGGCGAAGGGCATACAACAGACAATATTATTGTGTGGTTTAAAGATGAAAAGATCTTGTATGGCGGTTGCCTCATAAAAGGTGCCGATGCAGAAAATCTGGGTTATTTAGGCGATGCAAATAAAACGGCTTATTATGCTACATTAAAAAACGTGCAAAAGAAAGGCCGCCATCCAAAATATATTATAGTTTCGCATAGCGATTGGGACAATAACCGTTCACTTAATCATTCCATAAAATTGGCTAAAGTATTAAAAAAAGAAACAGAACAGTAAAAGGGTGATCCTTTATAAAATATAAATACACTTTAATGAATAGTAACCTTTCTTACTCTTTTACTTCTGCAAACATTCGTTTCAAAACATGGTGCTGTACTGTTCTTGTCGTTTGTATTTTCGGCACCTTGGGTTTAGACTGGTTAACCTCCCGGCTCAGCCATTCTTCTTTTTACTTTTCGGAATCTTTTTTGTTCAGCTCATTTTGGTGGTTGTTTGTACCGGGGCTGTTGTTGCAATTTAGGCTGGCTCATAGTCTTAAATCTATTGGTTCGCAAATATTACTCATTGCCCTGCCTGCTTTATGGCATCTGTTCGCTTATCCGGCGTTGGTTTGGTTACTTTCATCCGCATTTTATGATCATAGTTTTGCCTACCAGCAAACATTGCATTATGAGCTACAGGCTTATTCCTTCGTTTTATTATTTGCTTATACACTGCCCTTTATTTTTTTCAAAATTGGGAACAACAAAAAACAGGTATCAGAAAAGGCAGAAGCTCCAATAAATGTGCCTAAAGCTGTTAGTACCCTTACATCACTTTGGGTAAATGATGGCAAAAGAAAAATACAAATTCAAACCCGGGATATTTTTTATATCTCCAGCAACTCACCTTATATCCACATTCATTTGCAGCAAAAAAAATACCTGCACAGCCAATCGCTTAAATCTATTTTGCAGCAATTAGATGAAAAACAGTTTGTACAAATTCACAAATCATGTTTGGTAAATATTAATACTATTGCTAGCTGTACCTCCCGGCTAAATGGCGACTATGACCTTACCCTTACCAATGGCAGCGTTTTAAGGCTTAGCCGAAATTATGTGCCTGTTTTTCGGCAAAAAACAGAGAAGGCTCATCAGGTTACGCTATAAATCCATCGTTTCAGTTTATTTTGTTTGCAAAACGGACCATTTGGTTGCGAATTTTGTAATTAAAAAGATGAAGACTCAAGCTTTACTATTTTCAATGCTGCTCATGCAGCTACTCGTCAGTTGTAATGGCCAGCAAAAAAACAATCCGGTCCCAGCGCCCAGCCATTCAGGCAAGGTAGGTGGCGACTGCGAGGAAGGTTACTGCGAGCTTATGTATGTAGGTATTCCAAAAGAAATAAACAATGTAGATACCAGTGCTGGCTGGTACGAGGCAGGAAGAAAATTGTTGGTAACCGGTACGGTGTATCAAATGGATGGCAAAACCCCGGCACCCCATGTTATTGTTTATTATCATCATACCGATAACAATGGCCACTATTCCCCCGGCGATGGCTCACCCAATAACAGCACCCGGCATGGGCACATCAGAGGTTGGGTAAAAACAGATGCCGATGGCCGTTACAGCATATACAGCATTCGCCCCGGCCCCTATCCGGGTGTTGAAGACCCGGAGCATATTCATCTCATCATTAAAGAACCCGATATTGCAAATGAATATTGGATAGATGATTTGGTATTTGATGATGATCCCCGTTTGCTTCCTTATCGCAAAACTCATCCCCCAAAAAATCCCCGATGTGGCAGCGGCACACTGCGGGTATTGCTAAGTGATAGCATGCAGGTAGCAGAGCATAATATTATTTTAGGGTTAAACATTCCCAACTATCCCAAAAGGAATGAACATACCATTTCATCAGGATTAAATATTGGTGATGAACAACCTTCTTTTGGCCCCTATCATGCCTATGGCCCCGATAAAGGCTCTACCGCCTGCCCGGTATGTAAGTACGGAAGGTACCAGGGTATTATTTATTATGCAGGTAACCAGCCCAATTGGAATGAGATAAAAAAATGGCTGCAATTTTTAGAATCCGAAAGCATTCGCCAGGGAAAATATTTAAAAGTATATTTTGTGTATGGCAGCCAAAATACCGCCAACCGAAATGAACAACAAACTACATTAGAAAAAATAGGCAAAGAACTAAACATCAGGCACACCGCATTAACCTATGTGCCATCCTGGAATGATAAAGCATCGGATATGAATCTCAATAAAATAAATCCGGATGTTGAAAACACTTTTATCGTTTATAAGCAAAGAAATATTGTTGACAAATTCATAAACCTGAAACCAACGGAGGAAAACTTTGTGTCAATCAAAAAAACACTAAACCGCACGCAAAGCAATTATCTTTTGCTCCCCGAACCGGAACATGAATAGAGATAACAGGGATTGATTAAATTTGATAAATGATTGGTGCGCTACAATTGAACAAAAATATTGCTCAGTTACTCATTTTTTTATTGAGGAAAAACTTGTAATGTCAATTTTTAACAATGCAAACAACGCCGGAACATAATGAACGTATTGCAAAAATGAACTTTGCATCCGTATATCCTCACTACATTTCAAAAGTGGAAAGCAAAGGCAGAACAAAAAAAGAATTGCACCGGATAATAGAATGGCTTACCGGTTATAATGAAAAACAACTGAAAACATTAATAGATGAAAAGGTAAATTTTGAAACCTTTTTCAAAAAAGCAAAACTGAATCCCAATGCCAAACTGATAACGGGAGTTATTTGTGGTTACCGGATTGAAGAAATTGAAAACACGATAACAAGACAAGCCCGATATTTGGATAAGCTGGTGGATGAACTGGCCAAAGGCAGAAAAATGGAGAAGATCCTGAGAAGTGAATAAACTATAAATTAAGAAAGCCTCAAAAGTTTAAACTCTTAAGGCTTTCATGTGCCCGGAACTGGATTCGAACCAGCACACCTTGCGGCGCCGCCACCTGAAGACGGTGCGTCTACCAATTTCGCCATCCGGGCATATTTTGGCAGGGCTGCAAATGTATTACATCAGTTTGTACTTATAAAATTTTTCAGACCGCCATCAGGCTACAACCTCGCAAATCACTGCCATCTACTCTTCCTAGTACTTCAAAACTTCCATCTGCATTTACTATACCGGCATCATCCGTAGCAATAAAGGAGCAGGAATATACATTTGCCAGGTCAATTACATTAATAATTCCCTTTCCATTTTCTTTTATCAAAAGCGGGTCTTCCTCATCTCTTATTAAAATTTGCATCCATGCGGGTGGAAAAAAAAGACCTTCGCCCGGCGAATAAGCCTGCGATAAAAGCTCTGTCATTCCATACTCAGAATGTACGGCACTTACACTAAATGCGTTTTTAAGTATCTGATGTACTTCATCACGTATCAGCTCCCTTCTTCTCCCCTTCATACCACCGGTTTCCATGATCACAGTATGCTGCAATGGCTGCGGAAATTTTTCTGCGAAATCCAACAAGGCATAAGTAACCCCAATCAACAGCGTCTTTTGACCTGTTGCTTCCAGTGTAATAAGTGTTGTGGAAAGTTTTTCAAATTCATCCAAATAAAACCCACTGGCACTATGCCCGCTTTTATTAATAAGCTCCTGCACCATATACACCAGCGATGCATTTTTTCTTTCAAGATAAGAAGGCAACAGGCCGATAATACACCAGTCTGAAATTTTACCATATTCTTGTTCAAACCCCTTTAGAAAACTTTCTTCATACAATGCTATATTCTTAATAAAATGACGGCTATTGATAGTGCCGGTGGTGCCGCTGCTTTCAAAAAAAATATCGCTTTCAAAAGATGTTGTCTTTACTTCATGGGATTTAAAAAAGCGAATAGGCAGAAAAGGAATATCTAACAATGAATTTACATTATCCGGAGATTTATGCACTGCATTTGCATAACCGGCATATAATGCGTTGTGGTCATACTGAAAACGAAATATTTCCAACGCTGTTTGCTCAAAGCCAACCTTATCTATTCCGAAAATTTTATGACTCCATTGCAGTGGCACGATATTTTGTGTTGTCAAATTAGTTAAATTTGTTACCAATCAAACTCAATTTATGAAGACCAGAATTTTGATGCTGTCAGCCCTAATCTTCATTGTTGCTTGCAACAAAGATAAGTTTACAACCATACCCCAGGTAAAGATCAGTTCGATTTCTCCATCCATTGTAAACAATGGCAACATCATTACCCTGAAAGGTTCTTATACTGATGATGAAGGCGATATGGACTCTGTACTTATCGTTTATAAATGGTACAATGGTGTAACCGTTGTAAAAAACGATACATTCCGTTACAACTTTGAAAGTTTGGGTGTGCCCGATAAAACCCGGGAAGCAGATATTAAAGTAACTTTTCAATACAATACTGCCAACCCCGGCCCGCCTACCCTTCCCGGCGTTATTAAAGACACTACGGCTACATTGGGCCTGATACTAAAAGATAAAAAAGAAAACCGCAGCGATTATAAAGAATCAGAACCCATTCGGCTTAAAAAAATTTAATGATTGAAGCTTAAGTCCATTCTTCACTTTTTTATATTCAGCAATATTTTTATCGCTTGCTGTGCATTAGTTCTTACGTATTCCACTTTTTATCTATTAAATATTCCGGCAGCTTTAAACTGGTATCTGCTGCTCATTTTTCTTTGCACACTTTTTGTTTACAACCTTCATTATTTTATTAAGGGATGGAAAAAATCAGATCTACGCTTAGATTGGTGTAAAAGGCATAGCCGTTATGTAGTCATTTCCATTTTTGGGAGTGCGTTTTTTATATTGGGAGGGATTGTTTGGCATTATAAAGCAATATTTATACATCAGGGTGGGTTCAATTACCGCAATCTTTTCTGGTTTATCATCATTCCTTTTGTTTCATTAGCTTACTCGCATCCGCTCAATCCCTGGAGTCATAAAAGTATCAGAGAAATTGGATTATTGAAATCGGTGTCGCTCAGTTTTGTGTGGGCTTTTACTACCGTAGTGCTTCCGGTTATTATGTGGAATGATGCACCGGCAACTATTTTCAATCAGGTGTTATTTTTATTCCTGTATCAATTTATTTTCATCATGGCGCTTTGTGTGTTATTTAATATTAAAGATTATGAAGAAGACAAAAAAGATGGTGTAAATACAGTTGCCGTAATGGCCGGGCCACAAGCCACCTTACATACAGGAAAATGGGTTTTCGCTGTGTTGATTGCTATTGCCGGATTTTTTCTTTTGCAGTCTTTCCACCTCTTACATCTTGCTGGATATGCCGCTATACTTATTCCTTTGATAATGATTTTTCTGTTGTATCATTATTTTAAACCGGGGATGGATAGTGGGTTGTTTGTTTTCCGGCATGATGGCATGATGATAGTTCAGGCCTTGCTGCTTATCTTCGCTGTATTATTTATAAATTCTTAATCGCTAACAGATGGCAAAATCGGTTAAATCTAAAAAATCTATAATAACAGATCAGGCTTTTGATTTTTTTAAATCATATATCAATAACGCATCACCGGTAGGCTTTGAAACCTGGGGTCAAAAACTATGGATTGAATATATCAAACCTTATGTGGACTCACATTTTTTAGACCCTTATGGAACCGCAGTTGGCGTAGTGAATGCTGAACATCCTTTTAAAGTAGTAATTGAAGCACATGCCGATGAAATCAGCTGGTTTGTAAATTATATAACAACTGATGGATTGCTTTATCTTAAAAGAAATGGTGGCGTAGATCATCAAACCGCACCGGCCTCCAGGGTTATCATTCATGGAAAGAAAGGACCCGTAAAAGCGGTTTTTGGCTGGCCTGCCATACACACCCGACTGAGTGCCGATAAAGAAACACAACCTAAAACAGATAATCTTTGGCTCGACTGTGGTGCACGTAGCAAAAAAGAAATTGAAGCACTGGGCATTCATATTGGTGCCGTAGTTACTTATCAAGATGGGTTTGATGAACTGGCCAATGGCAATTATATCGGCCGTGCATTTGATAACCGTATTGGTGGATTTATGATTGCACAAGTAGCCAGACTTTTGAAAGAAAATAAAAAGAAACTTCCATTTGGTTTATATGTGGTAAATGCGGTACAGGAAGAAATAGGACTCAGAGGCGCCGAAATGATAGCGAGAAGAATAAAACCCAATATTGCCATTGTAACG
>WBZR01005028.1_pt1 | contig 10393 bp, 24 predicted proteins | sample 5204231 | NCBI WGS metagenome assembly WBZR01 (sample SAMN12412403, study PRJNA552823) | activated sludge metagenome | isolation source: activated sludge from anammox sidestream of wastewater treatment plant... | place: USA: Virginia | collected 2017-08
GTTCATTCCTGCCCCCAATCAATCGCGGTCTGCACCGGCTTTTCCTGCGGTGGTGCGATGAATAGGTCTGGCTGGCGCGCGGCTTCGTCCACACGGCGGCAGGCGATGTCGAAGTAATGAGGGTCAAGTTCAATTCCGATGCCGCGCCTTCCGAGTTTCGCGCAGGCGACGAGAGTGGTGCCGCTGCCCATGAAGGGGTCTAGGATGGTTTTAGCGTCTGGCAGAAAGCCGAGGCACCATTCCATCACCGCAATTGCTTTTTGCGTCTTGTGAACGCGCGGGATGCCACGCTCGCTATCACGCAGCCCACCGTTCCACATGTGCGGCAAGACGCGGGCCGGTCCGTCAAGGTTCGTCCATGCCATTTCGCAATCAGCGAAATCGTTAACTGCCGTCCCGCGCCGCTTATCCCAGATCAACCAGCGGGCGGACGGCGGCAATTTATCCGCGTAATGGTTCGCACCCCATAGGATCGTCGGAAGCCCCATTGCCATTATCGGGGCCGGGTCAAATGGCTCATCGTCCCCGCTAATGACTGGCAGGCTATCAGTGATGCTTTCGTATCGCACAGAGCCACCAAAGCCACCGCCGCCAGCGCCCCGGGTGAATGAAATGCCGTATGGAGGATCGGCGACGATTGCCTCGATGCCTTCAAGCGTCGGCATGACTTCCCTGCAATCCCCAAGGATCAGGGTTTGATTGCCGATGATTTCCTTACGCTTGATCATTTTGCGAGCCTCCTGAAAACGTGGCGCAGGACATACGCCCGCGTGAATGACAGCCCGGCGAACATGCAGGTGACGCCGATTGATCCAGCCGGGGAATAGCCGAGGATCAGCCACGTTGCTGCCCACGAGGCTAGAAAGCCGATTGCGGTATTGGCGAGGGCTTCGGCGGCGATCATACCACATCCCCCTCAGTCCATCCGCAATGGCGGGCTTCCCAAAGGTGACTGCCATTAACGATCACGTTTGCGCCTTTCGATTTCCCTGGCGATGTAGAATGCCGCCTTTTCCAAGTCCTCGATGCCGTTGCCTTTCAGATCGGCGCGCCAAATGTATTTCAACGCATTCCCGAGGCAGAAATTCATGTGCTCTGTGATCTGGATACACTCCACGCCAGACGGGTGTGACGTGTAATGCGGCGGGTGGTTCACCATGTCGATCATACCGCGTCCCCCTCGGTCCAGCCGCAATGGCGGCACTCCCATTCCAGCCAGCCGTCGAACGGCCTGAGCCTCAGGCACCGTTCGCGCGACTTGCGGCGGGTGTGACTGCACAGCGGGCAGGTGGTGCGTGCCGAGTGCAACGGCGGCGGCGTGATGCCGTGCCGCGACAGGACGGCGGCGATTTCCGGCGTGACGTTCATTCCTGCACCCCCCGAATTTTCGCCGCTGACGGCCCTTCTGTGGTTCCGCCGGTATCACCCCCGCCGAAACCATCGACTTGCGCCTGTAGCCACCTTCCGGCGCGCCGCACGATGCGTCCGGTGAGGATCAACCCGCTCGCGTTGATGGTGGCCACGCCGTCGCGCTCGGAAATCAGGTAGCCCTGCGCCAGCGAGCCGGGAAGTTCGATTGTGACGATCATGCCAGCCCCCAGATGTTTTCCGACCGTTTGGTTTTGCCGACGACCTTGGCTTGCTTGTATCCCCGCAAAACCCGCAGATGGTGCCCCGTTTTCTCCGCGCTGATGCCCATGGCCTCCGCCGCCTGGGCAATGGTGACCGGCCGTTCTGCCATCATCGCCAGCAACTGTTCCCGGCGTTTGACACCGCGCAGAATGTTCCCCGCAATGCCACGCGAACGGTTTTCCCGCATCACCTCGGCCTCCTGCCGCGAGATGAATTTCGTGCGGCCGAACCTCTCCCACATCAATTCCGTCTCTTGTTTCGCGGTTTTAGCCATATGCGCCCGGAGCAATTCCCCCGTCCGGCACGGGCTATCCAGCCGAATATCCATTCTCTGCCCTCCGTTTTTCGTATGATTTGATGCCGTGAATAATCGTGGTGTGATCCCGACCTAATTCGCGGCCGATTGCCGTTGTTGAGTGACCGGCCCGGCTTGCCAGCCACATGACTTCCTGCCTCGGGCGAACGAATTCATGCCTGCGGCTGTCGCCGTAAATATGAGCCGGGGAAACGCCGTGGCGGCGCGCGACAAAAACGACAAACGTGTTTATATCCGCTCTGGGTTTTGGAACCCCTGCTGTTTGAAGGACAGAGGCCATGAATGAATACCGGCTCATTCGATCAACCCGGCGATGTGGCGCTTGTTCGGGATTTGCATGTTGCCGCGATGAACCGGCCCCAAATCCTTCGCGCCTTCATGGCGCTGGATTAATTCAGCCTCGGCTTTTTTCGCCGCGTCCTCGCCCCACATATCCCTCATTCGGAAAAACAGCGCAGACCGATACGCCCGCAACTGCCCTTCGGTGACAAGCCCGCCTTCGATCAGTTCGAGCGCCCGCCGCCCGTAAATCCATTCGTCGCCCACTGCCTCGCCATTGGCGATCCGCTTGGCGGCGATCTGCATGGGATCAATGCTGCCCTGCTCAGCAATCCGGCTTCCGCTGTAATTGCTGAGCGCCTTGCATGACGCGGAAATCTCGCCTTCTGACGGCCACGAGCGGGTTGCATTGCGTTCGCCCAGATCGGCCTCGAACCGGCCCCACCACGCGCCAAACTCGGAGCGGTTGGCGAATTTGGCGATGATCCGCGCCATTGCCCCGAGTTCGTCGGCAATCGCCTGCGGCTTGCCTTCCAGAGATTTCGGCATGGTGCGGCGCTCGAGAAACCGCTTCAACCGGCTTTGAATGTCAGCATCGTGAAGGTTCATTGGTGGGTTCCCGTTTCCAGCGATTTCCAGATGGCGTCCATGTCAACGGCAGGTTTCGGCGGCGATCCGAGGCGGGCGGTGATCCACGCCACAGGCTCGACGGGGCGTTCCCGGCTGGCGGCGTCGAATGCTGAGAAAACGGATGCCGCCTCGTGGTCCCTGAGCCACTTCCCGATGACGGTCCGGGCGTTGCGTTCCGAGACGCCACGAGCCTGCAGAAACCGCACACCCCTCGCCCAAACCTCTTCCCGAAAATCCGGCTCGGACGACGCGTCAGCGTCAGAAGCGATAGCTTCTGTATCTTCTATTCTATTCTCTTCTATTCTGGTTGAAGCAGTAGCTTGGCTTGGTTCGTTGATTTCCAATGCCTTAGCCGCGTTTTCAGCGCGGGTTCGTCCACCTTTCGCACCCCTTTCGGCACTCGAAATGTGCGCGAACTGTCTGCGAACCACATCCGAACGCGCACGATCATTCCAGATTTTGCCGTCCTCGATGGTGATCTTGCCTGCCTTCATAAGGGCATCGACAAGCCCCCTCGCCTTGCGTGTCGAGCACCGAAAAAGCCCCGCCAGAACGCGGTCAACGTTCGGAACCGGGGCGTCGTGCTTGTGGATTGCGTTGATGATCCGAAGATACGCGGCCTCTTCCTCAAGGCTCAATTCCGAGGTGCCGAAATCCCACGCGGCGGGGTCCATCTTGTAAAAACCGCTCATGCCACCCCCCACGCTTCAAGCGCCTCGTCAACGTCATCGACGCTGCGAACGACGGCATGGCGGAACCCGGCAGCGGTGAGTTTTTCGCCCACGGCCTTCTGCTCCGGCGTCAGGTAATTGCCCTCGGCCTTCACCTCGAAAAACAGCGCGCCGTGGCTGGTGAACGCGACGAGATCGGGGAAACCCACGGCCATGCCGAGGTGCTTGGCCTTGGCGATCTGCATGGCAACCTCGCGGCCTTTGAGGGCCAGTTCATTGGGGCTGTGGTGGATCACGCAGCCGGGGAATTTCAGCCGCAGATAGTGCAGCACGGCCAGGTGGATCGGGCGTTCGCGGTCAACCCTCATTTTGCCCTCAGCATGTCATGGCGGGCCGAATAGATCGCCCTGCGCAGTTGGCCCCGGCGCGGATCGTGGCGGCTCATGGCCTTCATGGCCGCGATCTGGCATTCCAGCGCCGATAGCTGCAGCGCGTCGCGCCTCGCCTGCCTGTCGGTGTTCGAGACAGGTCCAGAGGTATCCGCGTCGCCCTTCTGGTTTTTGCGAACGAAGGCCGGGAAGCCCAAAGCCGAAAGCGCCGTTCGAGCCGCAGACGAAACAAACGCCCACATCACGCCGCCCCGAACATCTGCCCTTCGGCCTCAAGCGCGTCGGCATGTTCGTTGCGGGCGTCTGCCGACTTGCGGAGTTGCGCGACATTCCAAGCGCGCTCTTCCGCCGTCAGAAGGCTGCGGACCTTGTATGCAGGTTCCTCGCCGGATTTTCGCGGCAGCGGGTATCGGTCCTGCAATTTGCCGGAAAACTCGAATGCGGCCTGATCGCCGTAAATCTCGTTTTCGTCGCTCTCTGGATCGCAGTTTCGCGCTAGAAACCGCCGCGCCATTTGCTTCATCTGCTCGACGCACGCGTAACTGATGTGCGGCTCTTCATCCCCGGTTGCGAATTGCTCGAAAACGCGGTGTGCCAAAGACGACGGCCCGATAAGCACAGCGTCACGCATGTGCTCATACTGTCTGGCGATCTCGGTCATGATCTGCTGATGCTGGTTCAAAGCGATTGCTCCATCTGTTCGAGGAAAGCGCGAACCGCTGGCACCATCTGCCGCATGTCGGCCCGCATGGGGTCTGTCATTTCGCTGACGAGAAAATCTGGGTTTTCGGAGAGGACGCCCATGCGTTCGAAATCTTTGATGCGGCCCCAGAGCCAGAGCGCGGATTGGTTCATCCTCTTCGGGGCCGGGCGGCTCGTGACTTCTCGGCGTAGGGCGGCGCTGGTCGGTTCTTCGCCCCGCTCGATCATCCCGTCGATGGTTCGCGCCACGAGGCCGGGGTCGTCGCGCTCAGCATCCCTCAGCTTGCGTGCCTCGTGGATTTCGTCGCGGCGAAGGCCAAGGTCGGCGGCGGTGGCAGCGTTGGCATTGTCAACGCTGGCAAACTGATTGCCGCGATTGCCTCCGATGCCCGCAACTTCCCCCCGCTCCTGCGCGGCGTCGTATTCCTCAGCCAGGCGCATTTCGGCGCGGGCGCGGATCGCAAGGGCGTTGGCTTGGGCGCGGTGCACGTCCGCAATCAGACTGTCGTGGGCCTGCTTGGCGCGGTGCATACGCGCGGTTGACTTCGCGGCGTCATAGGCAACGCGGGCCAAGTCGCGCGCCTCAAGGACTTCTGCGCTGGTGCGCGCGTTTTCCAGCGCGGATGTGGCGCGGTCAATGAGCGTCGGGAGCGTGTCGGTCGGGATAAGGGCCGGGATGTTCATTCCGCCCCCCCGGTATGGGTTTCCATACCATCAACGCCGCGCCCTTGATTTTCGCCCGGATTGCCACTATTCTTGGCGTATTGTTTCCAGTTGAACGCGTCCAGAGGGCAGTAAATGCCGTGATTCTCGCAGAGTTCCTTGATGGGCCGGTACCACATCGCCGCAAACCGGCCAGTGGATTTGGCATGGCGGATAGAACGCTCCGTCATCCCGAGTTCGTGCTGAAGCACGTCAGGCGAGAGAGCGTCGATGATCTTGGGGGCGTATTTCTGCTGCATAGGCCCACAATGCCAAACGGTTTGGCATTCGTCAAGCCAAACGAAACCGCCTTGCCCCAAGAAGTTTGTCAGGCCAATCTGGCCGACATGACCCTTGAGGATAAGCCCTTCGGCGATATTGCTTCCAGAATCCGCTGGCACCGGAAGCTGGAAGGGTTATCGCAGGCCGAATACGCGGCCAAAGCCGGGGTCAAGCGCGCGCAGCTATCGAATTGGGAGTCTGGCGACTACCGCCTGTCGCTAGATGGGGCGCTCGCGCTGCGGAAGACATACTGGCTGTCGCTCGACTTCATGTTTGCCGGCATAGACGACGCATTGCCAATGACTTTGCGCGCCGCCTAGAGAGACAAGCCCTGAGTTAGGGCCGCAAGAAAATCAATCGTGAAGCCGCTCGCGTCTGCGCCCTCGCGCAGCATGTCAATCCTGTCCATTGCAATCATCCCGCCAATAGTGCCACCCGCACTATGGCTGCGGCTCGCCCATCGTCAACCGAAATCGGCGTTTTGAGCGCCAAATTGCGTTGCCAGAGGATTTGTCACTTTCCTGTTGACCGGCCAAATTTCTTGGCCTATCGTCAGTCCCATCAACACCGGAGACTGACATGATCAAGATCGACAAAGGCATCCCGATCCCTGCCCACAGCAAGGGGCCGAAGCCGAAGTATCCGTTCGCGCAAATGTCCATCGGGGACAGCTTCTTTGCCGCCGAAAGAAAGCACACCCTCGCCGCAGCGTCCTACCGGCGCGCAAAGCGTCACGGCGCGAAATTCACCATGCGCGCCACCGTCGAGGATGGCGTCACCGGCTACCGCGTCTGGCGGATCGAGTAGGAGACTGACATGACCCTCCACACCTTTTCCATCGACGTTTGCCCCGATCAGGGGCCGTGCCTCAACGATTGGGATGCGACGTTTTCCTGCACCCATGAGCGCGCCGACCGCGCTGCCGGTTTCCCCGGTGGCTGGACCTGCGAATTCATGTGGGCGCAGTTGGGCGGGCTGACCGTCACCCGCTCGATGCTGGAACTGATCACCTCGCGCGCCGAGGTCGAGGCCATCGAGGCCCGCGTCACCGAACTGATGACGGCGGATAGCTGGGCGGAGGTCGCGTGATGGATACTCAGACCGAACTGCTCAAGGCGCTGGATCGCATCTACGGCAACGGCGGCATGACGATGAAGCTGATGGAAGCGATCTGCGACCTGCGCGTCATCGCCCGCAAGACCGGCACTGATTTCGACACCGCAGCCCGCTACGGCGCTGCTGCTGCAAAGGAGGCGTAGATGGACGCCGACCGCATGTTCCGCGACTATGACATTCACGTCGCTGACTCTGTCCGCTATTGGCGGGACTACGTCGAGGAAGTCAACGACGCGCGTCTGGCGCGCGGCATCATCCGCCCCGTTCGGAAGTGGTGGCAGAAGCCAGACGTGCTGTTCCTGATCGGATCGGCCAGCTTCTGCGGCGGTTCGTTCGCCCTTGTCCTTCTCGGCGCGGCGGGGGTTGTGTGATGGGAGAGATTGCAAAAAAGGATTTCGCGCACGTTCCGGCAGCGATTACGCCGATGGACATGATCGAACGCGCCATATCGTCAGGCGCATCCGTTGAGGCGCTTGAAAAGCTTCTGGCGCTGCAAGAGCGTTGGGAGGCGGGCCAAGGGCGCAAGGCGTTTGATCATGCCATAGCCCAAGCAAAGGCCGCTATCCCGCCGATCATCAAGAATAGAACAGTAGATTTTACATCTACGAAGGGCAGGACGCATTACCGGCACGAGGATTTGGCGCAGATCGCGGCGACGGTCGATCCGATACTGTCGTCCCATGGCCTGTCATATCGGTTCAGGACTGCTCAAGACGGGCAGACAGTAACCGTGACATGCATCCTGTCCCATCGCGACGGCTATAGCGAGGAAACGACACTGTCTGGCGGCGCGGACCAGTCTGGCAACAAGAACCACATTCAGGCTGTTGGCAGCACAGCCACTTACCTGCAGCGGTATACGCTCAAGATGGCTCTAGGCTTGGCTGCGACTGATGACGACGACGGGCAGTCTTCTGAAGCTGTGTCGCGCATCAACGCAGACCAATTCGTCACGCTGCAAACCCTGATCGAGCGCGCCGGGGCCGACGAGTCAAAATTCCTGACGTTTATCGGCGCTGACCGTCTGGACGATCTGACACTGCATCAATTCGATATGGCTGTTTCAGCATTGCGGAAGAAGATCGCGGCAAAGGACGGGGAAAAGTGATGGAACAGCATTCCCCCGAATGGTTCGCAGCCCGCTTGGGGCGCGTGACGGGTTCGCGCGTGGCTGACGTGATGGCGAAGACCAAGGCCGGATACAGCGCCAGCCGGGCGAACTACATGGCCGAACTGATCTGCGAGCGGCTGACCGGCCAGCAGGCCGAGCGGTTCACGAATGCCGCAATGCAGTGGGGGACTGACACCGAACCCCGCGCCCGCGCCGCATATGAGTTTCTGACCGACAATCCCGTCATCGAGACGGGCTTTGTCCTGCACGGAGGCATTGCCGATTTCGGCGCGTCCCCCGATGGCCTGGTGGCGGATGATGGGCTTGTAGAAATCAAGTGCCCGAACACCGCCACCCATATCGAGACGCTCTTGGGCGAGTCCGTGCCTGGCAAATACGTCACACAGATGCAGGCGCAAATGGCCTGCACCGGCCGGGCGTGGTGCGACTTCGTGTCGTTCGATCCGCGCCTTCCGGGTGACATGCAGCTTTGGGTCAAGAGGGTGCAGCGCGACGACGCGTTCATTGCCGACATGGAGGCCGAGATTTCGGCGTTCCTCAGCGAAATCAACCAGAAACTGGACGCGCTTCGCACCAAGTATGAGGTTGCGGCATGAGCGCGGCACGCAAATACCTGGCCTGCGCCGAAGCGGGAATGACGGTGAGCGAGACGGCCCGCCACCTGTGCGTCACGCCGCCCGCCGTGGTGAAGGCTGCGAAAGCCTACGGGATCACATTCCTGCGACGGATGCCGAAAGCCCCCGAGGGCCGACAGCACCCGTCGCAGCCGCGCCGGAAATACCCGTTCGCTGACATGGAAGTGGGCGACTGGTGCCGCGTCTACAGCGATGCGCACTGCGTGGCCCGTTGGGCAAACCTGCGGCTGCCGATGGAATTCCGGGGCCACCGCGCCGGATGGGTGGAACGTGTGAAATGAAGGGCCAAGCCATGACCGTATCCGATCAACAACTTTGGGATCGCCTGTCTGAACTACGGGCCATGCACCGGGCGGCGCACCGTGACGACGCCAGCGGATACGCGCTGGAACGGCTCATGGCGGCTGCGCTGGAACATTGGGGGCTGGCGTCCAACGAGGAACACATGGGGCGCATGCGGGAAATCTACATCACCCGCGAATTCCGGGTGCAGATGTGATCGGGCGTCCCGTCATTCTGCGCGGCCCGGTGCAGCGCGAATATGGCAAGCGCCTGATCGACGCCGCGCCGGTCGATGCTGTTCTGACGATCAAGGAAGGGACGCGGACGCTGGATCAGAACGCCAAGATGTGGGCGATGCTGTCCGATATTTCCGCCGCCAAGCCGGAAGGCCGCAAGCACACGCCGGAAGTCTGGAAATGCCTGTTCATGTCGGCCTGCGGTCACGCGGTGCAATTCGAGATTGGATTGGACGACAAGCCGTTCCCTGTCGGATTCCGCACGTCGCGGCTGTCGAAACACCAGATGGCCGACCTGATCACGTTCATCGCGGAATACGGCGACCGGCATGGCGTCAATTGGAGCGATACACATGAATAAGATCGCCAACCTTCGCGGCCCGCTCGGGCTGAAAGCGGAACGTCCGAGCCGTCAGGAAATCATGGCTGGCAAGCTACACATGGCGAAAGTCGCGCAGTTGGCTTGCGTGATCTGCGGAAGGTGGCCGGTCGAGGTTCATCACGTTTTTCATGGCCGCTACGGATCGCGCCGGGCGAGCGACTTCGAGGTCATCCCGCTCTGCGTTCAGCATCACCGCGAAGGCACGAACGCCGTCCACAACGACAAATCGGGATGGGCGGAGAGATACGGCAACGATTACGACTACCTGCCCACGGTCGCGGATGCGCTGGCGGGCGAACTGAATGGAGGCTGACATGACCGACCCCACCCTTACCCACGAAGTCTACGGCCAGAACACGAAGGATACCCACCATGGCTAAAATCGTCAGAACGCCGACCAAGGCCAGTGGGGGTATCACCCCCGCAGAACGTGAGCAGATGCGCGCTCACTCGGATATGTGGATCACGCGCGCCATGCGCACCGACCCGATTGATATGGATAAGATCGTCCCGGCGATTGAAGGGCTGTATGCCGCAGCCGGCCTAAAGACGCCCCGCGTCGTGATAGTGCCATCACCGCTAGTCATGGCATTTGCATATGGCGCGTCTGCGGCGATCTGGCATTGCCGTAAGACCTACGCTGCGACCCGCGATGCGACCGACGCTGCGACCCGCGCTGCGACCCGCGCTGCGACCGACGCTGCGACCGACGCTGCGACCCGCGCTGCGACCCGCGCTGCGACCGACGCTGCGACCCGCGCTGCGACCGACGATGCGACCTACGATGCGACCGACGCTGCGACCTACGCTGCGACCCGCGCTGCGACCGACGATGCGACCTACGATGCGACCTACGCTGCGACCCGCGATGCGACCGACGCTGCGACCGACGCTGCGACCGCGTGTCTCAACTTGGCAGGCCCGCTTGGCCTTTCCTGCGCCTCCTACTGGTGGCGATCCTACCAGGGGGGGAACATGTGGGCCGCATACGACTGCTATCTCACCGC
>WBZR01005033.1_pt1 | contig 10386 bp, 5 predicted proteins | sample 5204231 | NCBI WGS metagenome assembly WBZR01 (sample SAMN12412403, study PRJNA552823) | activated sludge metagenome | isolation source: activated sludge from anammox sidestream of wastewater treatment plant... | place: USA: Virginia | collected 2017-08
GCTCAGTTGGTTAGAGCATCTGACTCATAATCAGAGGGTCGGTGGTTCAAGTCCATCTGGGCCCACTTACAAAGGCTGAAAGTCTGATGATTTCAGCCTTTTGTTTTTATTAAAAGGATTTTCTGAATAACTGCATTTTATCCGTTCTGAATAAGTCCCGGAATCTATTCGATTATTTTTAAGTATTAAGACATTTATAATTTGCTGCTGCAGGAATGATTGAAATAGGCTGGATTTCTTGTTAGTCTTTAAAGACAATTATCTTCTATTTCTTTTTCTTAGGAAATATTAGACTTAAAGTTTTTCTTTAATTATTTTTGATTCAGCCTGATTGATAAATTATTAATTGATATTTACAATTACAGGTAATTTTTTCAAACAGGGAGTTGGTGGAGCCTTCATAATTCAGAATTGAAATTAAAAACAAAAATTGAAATTAATACTAACTCAATGACTGATACCAAGTCAGGGCACATAAAAGAATACCTTAAAAAAGTTAAATCTGCCAATAAAGAGCTTACCAAGAAAGAAGCCTTTAAAGATTTACTGAATCGCTTGTATTCTAACGATAAAGAAATAACCAGATTGATTGATAAAATTACTCTCGGGGCTGAAAAAACAATTTTCAACATTCCACGCAAAGATAAAATTCATAAAGGCAGAGCTGATACTCTGTTTAATAATATAATTATTGAATTTGAAAATGACCTTAAGTTCACACTTGTTCATGCAAAAGAGCAGCTTGCTGGTTATTTACTCGGGCAGTTAAGATCAGGTGAAGGTTATAATTTTACTTTAATAGCTTCAGATTTTGTTAATTGGAAAGTTTTTGTGCCGGATGTTAGTCAACTTGACAGGATTGAAAATCTTCAGGAACATGAACTTATCCTTAACGAAGTTAAAAGCTCTGCTTTTGTTTTGAATGAAAGAAACTCTGAAGAATTTTACTATTGGATAGACAGGTTTCTTTTTAAAGAAGTTAAACAAAAGGCTACACTAAAGGGAATTGAAGAAGCATTTGGTTATCAAAGTTACATTTTTATTGAGTCCTTCCGTGAACTTAATAAGTGGTTTAACGAAGCAAAGAAGTTTGGTGAAGTTCAGGTTTCTTTTGAACAGTGGAGTAAATTTTTAAGTATTGCGTATGGAAGTTTTGATGCACGTGATAACAATTTTCTTATCCACACTTATCTAAGTATTTTCTCAAAGATGCTTGCTTACAGTGTTGTTTCAAGCGATGATTATATTGATGATTCCGAATTAAAGGGTATCCTTGATGGCACAATCTTTCACAGGTTTAACATTCGCAATTTTGTTGATAACGACTTTTTCCACTGGATAAATACCGGACGAAGTTTTAACAATCTGAAAAAAGTTTATCGTCTTATTGCACAGGAAATTTCCAACTTCGATTATCAGAATGTTGATGAAGATGTACTTAAAGGTGTTTATCAGGAGCTTATTGATATTGATACAAGACATTCGCTTGGTGAGTATTATACGCCCGACTGGCTTTGCGAAAGAATTGTTCAAGAGTTCGAATTCAAGAAATCGGATAAAATATTAGATCCTGCTTGCGGCAGCGGCTCTTTTCTCAGAGCAGCAATTCACAGAATACGCGAACTAAATCCGGACGTATCGGTTGAAGAATTAAACGAACAGATTTATGGAATTGATATTCACCCTCTTAGTGTGCAGATAACAAAAACAACTTTACTCTTAGCACTTGGCAAAGAAGTTATAAATGCACAAAAACCTGTTCATCTTAACATAATTCTTGCAAACACACTGCTTGCACCCGAAGGAGTTCAGAACTTGTTTGGCGGTGAGTTTCAGATGAATATTGATAAGGAAAAATATTTTCTTACAACACAGGTGCTTGATGATGTTAAAATGTTTGATGAAGCTTTAAACCTTTGCGATGAACTCGCCGAACAAACAATGGGGAAGAAAAAGGAAACTGAAGATGTTTTTGAAAACATTTTCAGAAAACATTTTAAAGGAAGCGGAATTACTGCACGGGTTATAGAAAGCTTTTATAAAATATATACAGGATTAAAATCTGTAAAAGAAAAAGGAAGGGACAGCATCTGGAAATTTATAGTGCAGAACTTATACAAACCGTATTTTCTTGCAAACAAGTTTGATTATGTAATCGGTAACCCGCCGTGGTTTACTTACAGTTCTGTCAGGAATTTAGAATATCAATCTATTCTGGATGCATTAGCTAATAAACATAACATAAAAGAAAAGCAGAAAGGCACATTTGCACATTTAGAAATTGCAATCATCTTTCTTGCTCATAGCTGTAACTATTTTCTTAATGAGAAAGGAAAACTAGCATTTGTTTTACCGAGAAGTATTTTTACAGGAAAGCAACATAACAAAACAAGAAAAGGAGAAGCTCTTGGTTTTCTTATAGAATCGGTTTGGGACTTGGAAAGGGTTAAACCATTATTTAGAATACCTTGTTGTGTGGTATTTGCCAAGCAACCTTTAGATGGAAAGAAGAAATCAATCAAAGAATTTGATGGATCAACTTTCTTTGGGAATCTTCCATATCATAATTGCATACTGAATGATATTAAGAATAAACTAACGGAAGAAAAAAATAAATGGTATTTGGTTCAACAGGGTAAATCATCGTCGTTTTCAAAATCAAAGTCAAAAGCTGTAAGAAAAGAAAATCCATATAAAGAACAATTCAAAGCAGGTGCAACATTAAGACCAAGAGCATTTTGTTTTGTAAAAATTACCCAAGAAACTCCAAAAGATTTTACTAATAGATTACTGACAATCCAAACATCAGAAGATATTCAAAATGATGCGAAGGTCCCTTGGAAGGGAATGGTATTTAATGGTAAGATTGAAAGTAATTTTCTATTCAAAACGGCTATATCAAATAGCATATTACCATTCAGTTTGTATTCCCCTGATCTAATTGTTCTACCAATTTTGATTGAAAAAGTAAATGATACTAGTAAAAAGATAAAACTTTTAGAACCAGTTGAACTAATGCGTGAAGGATTTTTTGAAGCCTCAAAATGGTTTCAGAATGTTGAAAATGTATGGAAGGTTCATAGGACAGAGTTGAACGAACAATATAGTGCCGCACAATATCTGAATTATCAGAATAAAATTATTTCGCAGGATTTAAATTCAAGTTATCTTGTGCTTTACAACTCATCAGCAAAGGATGCAAACGCTACTATCTTGGATAGGAATAATTATAATTTAGAATTCATTGCTGATCATAAAACTTATTGGCTCGGAACTAATTCTTATGACGAAAGTTATTACTTGACAGCAATATTAAATTCAAATGTTCCAAATCTTTTAATGAAAGATTTCCAAGCCAGGGGACTATTTGGTGCTCGACATGTTTCTAAAAAGATTCTCGACATTTACTTTCCGCGTTTTGATGAAACAAACGAAGTTCATAAAAAGCTTGCAGAATTAAGCGAAACAGCACACAAAAAAGCAGCAAAATATTTAGATGACAATCCACCACAAAAAGAACTAACCGCCACACGTCTTGGCAAACTCCGTCTCGACATAAAGAAACACCTTTCCGAAGAGATGAAGGAGATAGATAAGCTGGTGAAGAAGGTTGTGGGGTGAGTGTAATATAATGACAAGAAAAGAACTAAATGAAAATAAAATAATTAGATGCAAAAACCGGAAGCTATTCAGCTACTAAAAAAAATTCTTAATAATCCATTAGCAGAGTTCAGATTTGGTCAGTGGGAAGCAATAGACGCGGTTGCTAATCACAATAAAAAACTGCTTTTAGTTCAGCGGACTGGCTGGGGAAAAAGTATTGTATATTTTCTTTCAACAAAAATTTTGAGGGATAACGGAAGAGGTATAACGCTTATTATTTCACCACTGCTGGCTTTGATGCGTAATCAACTTGATGCAGCGAAGCTTATCGGAATAACTGCGGAGACAATCAATTCAGCAAACACAAGTGAATGGCAGCAGGTAATAAACAAAATCAAATCTGATAAAGTTGATGCGCTATTAATCTCACCGGAAAGACTTGCAAATGAAAATTTTATTGAAGAAGTGATAATTCCGCTTTCAGATAAAATTGGTTTGTTTGTAGTAGATGAAGCCCATTGTATATCCGATTGGGGTCACGATTTTAGACCTGATTACAGAAGAATAATAAATGTTTTGAAAAATGTACCAGCCAATATGCCTGTTCTTGCTACGACTGCAACTGCAAACAATCGTGTAGTTAATGACATCGAAACACAATTGAAAGGTCTTGAAATAAGAAGAGGAAATCTCTCACGTGAGAGTTTATATTTACAAAACATTATTCTTCCGGACCAAGCTCAAAGGTTAGCGTGGCTTGCAGAGCAATTGCCACAAATTCCCGGAACCGGTATAATTTATACACTAACCAAAAGAGATGCTGAATCGGTAGCAGGCTGGTTGCGATTAAATAATATTAAAACCGAAGCATATTACTCGGACGTAAGCAATGAAGATTTTAAAGATGCAAACGAATACAGGATTGCTCTGGAAGAAAAGCTACTTAAAAATGAAATTAAAGCTCTTGTTGCCACTTCCGCGTTAGGTATGGGATATGACAAACCCGACCTTGGATTTGTTATTCATTATCAGGCACCGGGTAATGTTGTATCTTACTACCAACAAGTTGGAAGAGCAGGAAGAGCGATTGATAAAGCTTACGGAATACTATTAACAGGTAGAGAAGATGCTGAGATTCACGAGTATTTCAGAAGAACTGCTTTTCCATCAGAACAAGATATTTATATGATACTTAATTTATTAAATGAGTCTGATGGTTTGTCAATTAGAGAGATTGAAGGAAAACTTAATTATTCTTATGGAACAATTGAAAAAATACTGAAGTCTTTATCAGTTGAGAATCCTTCACCTGTAATCAAAGTTAAAAACAAATTTTATCGAACTCCTATTAACTTTAATATTGATAAGAAAAGGATTGAATTCCTTACACAAAGAAGAGTAATAGAATGGCAGGAAGTGCAGGATTATCTGAATCATAAAGAATGTTTAATGAATTTTCTTAAAAAATCATTAGATGATTCTGATAATTCAAAATGTAATAATTGTCAGAATTGTAGAGAAGAAGCAAGATTGTCTGTAAAAGTAAATGATAACTTAGTCAAAGCTGCGTTTAGATATATTAAGCAAAGTGAAATACCTTTACTCTTAAATAAACAGGCTGCAAAGGATTCATTTCCAGTTTACAAAATCAACGGGACAATCCCTGTTGATCAAAGAGGAGAAGAAGGTAGAATTTTAGCACATTGGGGAGATGCAGGATGGGGACATATTGTCAAAGAGTGCAAAGCGAATAATTTCCTTTCTGATGAATTAGTTGATGCATTAGCTGAGATGATAAATGTAAGATGGAAACCAATACCTAAACCCGAATGGATTACTTGTGTGCCATCATTAAATCATAAAGAACTTGTTCCGGATTTCGCTAAAAGGTTATCTGACAAGTTAGGGCTGCCATTCTATAATATCGTCAAAAAAGTTAAAAATAATTCACTGCAGAAGCTTATGCAAAACAGATTCTATCGATGTAATAATCTCGATGGTAAGTTTGAAATTGATAGAAATGTACTTAACACCCCTGTATTATTAGTTGATGATATTGTAGATTCGGGCTGGACGTTAACAGTAATTTCGGTATTATTAAAAAGAGCAGGCTCCGGACCAGTGTTTCCGGTAGTACTTGCAAGCACAACTTCAGGAAGTTAAAAAATGGAAGACCTTGATATAGAAAAACAATCAATATTATTATTAACATCTTATTTTAAAAAGCCGGAGAATGAAGATGTAACACCGCTTACACCAACTGAATGGAAATTATTTGCTGGCTGGTTAAAAGACCGGCGTTATTCACCCGGAAGCTTACTTTCAGAAGATGGTCCGAATATTATTGAAAGCTGGGATGATAATAAAATCACAAAAGAGAGATTGATAAATTTGTTAAGACGCGGTGCACAAATGAGTTTGGCTTTAGAAAAATGGCTGCGTGCAGGAGTATGGATATTAACCCATTCCGATCCAGAGTACCCACAAAAATTAAAAACCAGACTTGGAGCAATTTCGCCGCCTGTGCTGTTTGGAGTTGGGAATAGAGAGCTTTTGAATAAAACCGGGATTGCTGTAATTGGTTCACGGGATATAACTTTAGAAGATATTAGTTTTAGTCAGCAATTAGGAAAAGTAATATCTGAAAAAGATCATACAGTAATTTCAGGAGGTGCTAAAGGTGTTGATGAAGCAGCTATGCTCGGTGCTTTATCTGTACTTGGGTCTGCTGTGGGTGTTTTAGCAGATAACTTGCTTCAAAAATCTTTAACACAATTATACCGTGAGTATCTTATTAAAGGTAAACTTGTTTTAATATCTTCATATTATCCTGAAGCAGGTTTTAGTGTTGGTAACGCTATGGGACGGAATAAATATATATATTGTCTTTCTGAAAAAGCTGTAGTTGTTCATTCTGGTTTGAAAGGTGGAACTTGGACAGGTGCATTGGAAAACTTGAAGAAAAAGTGGGTGCCCCTTTATGTGAAAACAAATAATGATAAGAATGCTGGAAATGCACTACTCATTAAGGAAGGTGGAGTAGCTATAAAAGTGGATGTTGATATAGACACTTTTATAAATAGTATAATTGCGAAAAAAGAATTTGTTCCTGATGATTATAAAATTACTGCAGTTCATGAGCCTAGGTCAGATAGCATTTCCAAACAAGAATCAAAAACAGAATTAACTCCTGAAGAAATTGATAAAAAATTAACCACAATAAATTTTTATGATTTATTCTTATTTAAGTTAAAAAATATAATGAAGGATAAAGAACTTAAGCTAAAGGATATTAAAAAAGATATTGATATCAACACGTCACAGCTTAATGAATGGTTAAAAAAAGCAGAAGAAGATGGTGTTATATTAAAATTTTCCAAACCAATAAAGTTTAAATTAGTAACCGAAGGTAGTCAACAACCTGATTTGTTTAATCAAACTTCAGTAAACTAATTTCAAAAAATCCTTAAAATAATTTTAAAGTTAATATAACCTTCTAAGAAGCCAATAAAACCTATGAAAAATGCGAATAAGTAAGTGCGAAATAATCAACAAAATTAAACAGTGCTAAAACAACCAAATATTAATGACTAAGTTGAGTTAGCAAAACTATTAATCGAGGTTTATCAAAAAGCAAAATTCGATCAACAAAAACAATTTTTAGATTTTGAAATAAAAGCTTTAGAACGTGAATCGAAGCAAAATAATTTATTAGTTAATTACTTATTTATTATTGCATTAATTATTCTGGATATTTCTGTTTATCTTTTTATTGGAAACAGGGACGATACTGCTATGAGTTCAATGCAACTAGTTATCTCACTCGGTGCGGTTGCTTTTGGTGCATACCACTGGGGAAAGGGCAGAAAAACTATCAGCAGCAAAAACGATGCGGATTTTTAGCCGCTAACAAATTACTTTGAGAAAAATAAATCCAATAAAATCATTTTTAGTTTCTATAAAACGAAATCATTTCAAATCCTTCCATTTGCTGCAAACAAGAAATTATCCCTGATTTCCTCTTGTAACTAGCTCAGCGATAAATTTCGCTAATTCATTAATGTTTTGTTCAACGCTGGCTTTCTCCAAAGCACTCAGATAAACATTTCGTTTTTCTATGGGAATGACAGTCCATGGAAAACCTCCTGATGAAAGCATTACGTTCATCAAAAATCTGCCTATTCTTCCGTTACCATCTATATAAGGATGAATATAGACGAAAATAAAATGTCCAAGCACTGCCCGGACAGCAGGTTCTTTTTCTTCTCGCAGCATTTCAAATAGAACCGGCATCGCATCCCTGACTCCATCACAACTCATCGGAATATGATTTGAGTTAGAAATAAAAACCTGTGCATTTCTGTAGCCCGCAAGATCAGATGGGCGTAATAAACCTGCAATTACAGATGGACTGAACATTTCTCTGTACCAATCGCCGTGATCATCATCTGCTACTTTCCCAGGGTTTTCACCCTCAAAAATTTTTCCGATACTTTTTTTTACAGCTTCAAAAGCAAGATAGTAGCCGCGGGCTGCAAGAGCATTTTTCTGCTTATTATCTTTTTCATTTTCATCCGGATTCCAGTTACCACCCATTACACGTTCTATTAGTTCTGATGTAACCTTGTAACCTTCGATAGATAATGAATGGTATGCGTCAGTCTTATAATTATCATCAACAAGTTTGAAATAAGAAGCTTTATCTTTTGGAATACCTGGTGCAATTGGAAAATATTTTAGCACTGGTTCCCGCATTTGCTGCCACATTAATCTAATTCTGTTTATATAAGGAGAAGTTGAGCGGTTTGTGAAAATATAATGAAGCTTGTATTCAAAAGGATCGCTTTCCCGTATATCATATCCTGCTGTTTTCATAGTTTTAATTATTTCATCAGCAATACGGGCTCTACCAATATTTCTGAATGCACCTGCAAGCCTCCCTGCAACAACACTATTACCGCCAACAAGCAGTGGTGACAATATTTCTGAAGCATCTTTTACAGCAGTTAGTGCTGTTCGTGCATCAATTGGGTTTTGTAAAAAGAAATTTGGTGTACAGGCAATCAAAGCAGATGTTAAGGAGAAAATCCGGAATCCATTCTTTTCAATAATATCTGTTTCTACAGGCATAGTTAATACTGCATCTACAAGTGATGTATCAAATAAAAGGATAGTGACATTATTACTTGCTTTGGAAGAACGAATCAGTAGTTGCTTTGGTATCGTCCAGTTTTCGCAATGCAATAGTAATGACTGTTCAGGTGAAATGCACCAGTCCTTATCGAAACGATCATTTAAGTAAACAGAACAAAATTTCCAGTAAGATGAATACCATGAAGTACTTTCACTCCTTCTTTCCTGCGGATTATTTGAAATGTACCATCCCTTCATTACCTCTTTAATGAAACCATTTTTCAGTAGTCGTTCTCTATGTGTTCTTGAGATTGTATCTGATTTTATTATAGCTGTTCCATCCTTATCCTGGAACTGCTTTAACAACTCAAGGGATTTAGCTAATTTTTCATTCGGTGCTGCCATTTTATTTTAATTTATTATGTTGCTTAACATATAGTTTTTTATGCTTCATTATTTATAGTTTATAATGAAGTATGATTTATAGTTTATTATGTTAATGTATTCTATTTCTTTAATAAAAACAAAATACATTAGGGTAGTCGGTTCTGATTTTTGTTTCTTAATAGTTTGTGCACAAATAATGGGAGTCATTTAATTATCAAATCTATTTCTTGTGTAGTTGAAGAGTAAATCGTTTCGGGTTTTAAATTTTTTCAGTTCTTAAATATGCAATTGTTTCTTTTTCACTTTCAGAACTGGCTGGATGAAGGGCATTGTATATTTATTTTCAACAAAAATTTTGAGGGATAATGGAAGAGGTATAACGCTTATTATTTCACCACTGCTGGCTTTGATGCGTAATCAACTTGATGCAGCGAAGCTTATCGGTATAACTGCGGAGACTATCAATTCAGCAAACACAAGTGAATATATATTCGATTGGGGTAACGATTTTAGACCTGATTACAGAAGAATAAAAAAATTATGGAGAAGTTCTTAAAGAAGAAAAATTAAATAATTCCATTTTAGTTACTAAAAGAGTAAAGTCCTCTCAATAACATCTGCTTGATTTGACAAAGATTATACGTTATTATTGTGCGTTTAAAATTTGGGACTATAGCTCAGTTGGTTAGAGCATCTGACTCATAATCAGAGGGTCGGTGGTTCAAGTCCATCTGGGCCCACTTACAAAGGCTGAAAGTCTGATGATTTCAGCCTTTTGTTTTTATTAAAAGGATTTTCTGAAAAATTTATGTAATGATTATCTTAATCTGGTTCAGAAACAATAATCTGAAATAATCAACTGTTGAAATTGCTAATATATTCCCGACTTAAAAAATTTATACTGATTTTTTAAAAGTATATTAAAACATAATTATCAAATTGAAGTATTCTACACTCATATCTAAAAAAATATCTAAGGAGCCAGTAATTATCGGACGGGAAAGATATTTGAATTCAGCAGTTTTAATCCCAATCGTTAATTTGAATGGTATAGAATATTTACTTTTTCAAAAACGGTCTCAAAAAGTAAGACAACCAGGTGAGGTTAGTTTTCCGGGCGGACATTATGAAAATAAAAGGGATAATAACTTCCTTTCAACAGCTTTAAGAGAAACTTGTGAAGAGCTTGGAATTGAAAAAAAGAAAATTCGTATTCTTGGTAAACTTGGTACTTTTTTCGGGCCAATGGGGGTTATTGTTGAA
>WBZR01005034.1_pt1 | contig 10386 bp, 6 predicted proteins | sample 5204231 | NCBI WGS metagenome assembly WBZR01 (sample SAMN12412403, study PRJNA552823) | activated sludge metagenome | isolation source: activated sludge from anammox sidestream of wastewater treatment plant... | place: USA: Virginia | collected 2017-08
CAACCGAGCCGTCGCCCCGGGTCGTCGCGATCTCCAGGGCGCCGTCGACATAGGTGAGAGAGATCGAAAGGCCGTCGAACTTGAGCTCGGCCAGGTAGCGCACGCGGTCGACTTCGAGCCCCTTGCGCACTCGTTCGTCGAATGCGCGCAGTTCCGACTCCTCGAATCCGTTGTCGAGAGAGAGCATCGGCGTCGCGTGGCGATGCTGGGCGAACCCCTCCATCGGCGGGACGCCTACCCTCTGGGTTGGACTGTCCTGAGTTCTCAGCTCAGGATGCGAGGCCTCAATCTCGACCAGCTCGCGGAACAAGCGGTCCCAATCGGAATCCCCGATTTCGGGTTGATCGAGGACGTAGTAGAGGTAGTTGTGCCGCTCGATTTCCTGGCGCAGCCACGCCGCCCGCTCCGCCGCTTCCATCACGGCAATGTTACTCAGGCGTCAAGCGAGCCAACGCGCGATCGCATCGTCGAGCATCTGTTCGGTCAACCGGCCTGTGAAGGTGTTCTGCTGACTCGGATGGTAGCAGCCGACGATGGACGTTCCTGCATGGACGACCACCGCGCCATGCCCGAACCGGGGCCGGGGCTTGACGCCGAACTGCATGAGAACTTGGTTCCAGGCAATCGACCCCAGACACAAGATCGATCTCCACTCGCGATCGCCTAGACGCTCGACCAGAAACGGGCGACAGTTCGCAATCTCCTCTGGAGTGGGCTTGTTGTCGGGCGGCGCACAGTGAGCGACCGCAGTGATCAGGACGCCTCTCAGTCGCAGCCCGTCGTCGGCGCCGACGCTCGTCGGCTGGCTTGCCACCCCTGCGCGATGGAGAGCTCGAAAGAGCCAATCTCCGCTCCGATCGCCGGTGAACATGCGTCCAGTTCGATTGGCGCCGTGAGCCGCAGGAGCGAGTCCTACGATGAGATGCGTGGCGGCTGGGTCACCGAAATCGGGCACTGGCTTGCCCCAGTAGTCGTCGTTCGCGAAGGCTTTTCGGCGTTCGGAGGCCACCTGTTCCCTCCACGCAACCAAGCGAGGACACCGCCGGCAGTCGATCACGTTCATGAAACGCCAAGGCTCTCTTCGAAGCCGGCCATCACGTTCATGGCGTGAACGATCTGGGCGGACCCGACCTTGCCCTCGCGATCGCTCATCGTCTGGACGGTCAACAGCGAGTGGGGATCCCCCGCGGTCAATCGCAACCGAAAGGCCGCCCAAGGCTTCCCTGCCACAAGGTCGAGGTCCCAGTCGCCATCCTCGATCCTTCGCACGTAGAACGACCGCCCAAAGGCCTCTTCGTAGAGGTCGTCGAGATCTGCTTCGCCGTCCTTCGGAATGAGCACCATCGCGTTCAGAGCGAGCACCGACGCATCGGGACCTCGATCTTCATAGTGTCCGACCGCGCCGCTGGTCCAACCGAACTCCGCAAGATCGTCGTCGATCCCGTTCATCTCGAGCACGAACGACGCGAGGAGCCGAGGAGCTTCGACGATCAGCCCGGCCCTGGCAAGGGGCCCGAGCGCGATTGCGGCGAGCGTCGCCCCCGCTTCGGGGACAGAAAACGCGTCCGCACAGACGAGCGGGTTGTTGTCGATCAGCTCGACCAAGCCGTGCAGCCCGTCGCGGCGGCCGACCGAAATCGAACGCGACCAGTGCCCTTGGTCGAACTCGAGCTCGCAGCTGGCCGGGGTCGGGTCCCAGTCGACGTGGGGGTGATTCTGCAGCCTCGTGGCAAGGCCGGCAAGGTCCGGACGGCAACGAGCGCGAATCACGTTCATTTCCGGGTGATCGTCATCGTCGTCGGGATGGTCATCGGCTTCGCCTTCGGGTCTAGTTGAATCTCAAGGAACATCTTGCCATCCGACTTCATCAGCGAGCCATCCGTCACCAACACCCAGGTCGTGGCCTCGCCGGTGATCTTGCCCATGAGGCTGCCGGTAAAGCTGGTCTTCACCTCGGCGATCTGCTTTCCTGCGACCTTCTTGAGGCCGATGAACTTGTATTTGGCCTGAAGGTCCACATTCCCCATCTGAGTCGTCATTTGGGCGGTCCCAGTCCAAGTCGCGCCGACCGCGACCGGTTTCTCAGGGAACGTGAACGAAGCGATCCCCTCGAAGCTGGACTTGCCGCCGACAGGCTTGTTCCGGTTGTCGAGTTGGACGGTCTGGGTTTCGGACTTACCCTGAGACTTGCCGTTCATGATGGCGGGCCCGGTCTTGACCTCGACCGTCGCGATGCCCTTCGCGACTCCCTTCACCGTCATCAGGATCGGGCTCGTCATCTTCATGCCTTGGCTTCCTAACCCGGTCGACGAGACGTTCATCGTGTACGCCATCTTCTGACCCTTCGTGTACTTTGCGCGGAACAGGTATGCGTTGCCGCTTTTGCTGACTTGTCCAAAGGAAAGCGCCGCCGCGGCAACGAGGATACAAAGGGCTGGGGTTCGCATTGGGACAATTCTACGACGCCCCACGTCGAAACCGCTCACGATCGCCCGCTTGGGCAGAATGACCTACGCAGGTTGTGCGGACCGTATACTCGCGGCAATGGTCCAGACTCACGCGATCGCCAAGCACTTCATCGATCCGAAGCGCGGTGTCGTGAAGGCGGTCGATGGAGTCTCGCTGCAAGTCCAGCCGGGCGAAATTGTCGGCTTGTTGGGCGCGAACGGCGCGGGCAAGACGACCCTTCTCCGGATGCTCTCGACGGTGATTACTCCGACGTCGGGAACGGCGACGATCCACGGATTCGACACGGTCATCCACCCCGAAGAGGTCCGTCGAGCGATTGGCTTCATGTCGAACTCGACCGCACTCTACGGGAGGCTGACGGCTCGCGAAGTCTTGGAGTATTTCGCCGGACTGTACGGCATCGCCCAACCGGCCCGGAAGGCACGCGTCGACGAGGTGATCGACCAGATGGCTATCGGCGAGTTCGCGGACCGACTCTGCGACAAACTCTCCACCGGCCAGAAGCAGCGCGTCTCGATCGCTCGCACCATCCTCCATGATCCGCCGGTGCTGTTCTTCGACGAACCGACCGCCGGGCTCGACGTGATCATGAGCCAAGAAGTCATGAAGTTCATCGAGGAGGCCCGCGAACGGGGCAAAGCGGTCATGTACTGCACGCACATCATGAGCGAGGTCGAGAGGTTGTGTGACCGGGTTTACGTCCTGCACGGAGGCGTGATTCGAGGAGTGGGCTCGGTCGATGAGATCAAGACTTTGGCGGGACAGTCAACGCTCGAGCGCTCTTTCCTGTCGCTCGCGGGGGTGGCCTAACCGATGTCGCCCGCGATGCTGATCTTCAAGAAGGAAGCGAGGGAGATGCTGCGCGACAAGCGGGTCCGCAGTGGTGCATTCGTCATGCCGGTGGTGATGATGCTCGTTCTCATGTTCATCTTCGGCTTCATCACCGACACGCTTGGAAAGACCCAGAACATCAAGGTCCACGTGATCGGGTCCGGGCCGTTCGTCGACGCGCTGAAGAACGCCAAGATGAACGTCATTCCGATCGGCTCGGTCGCCGAAGCGGAAGAGAAAATCCGTAAGGGTGAAGTCCGAGTTGCCCTCGAAGTCCCGCCCGCCGAGGCCAACGGTGGCCAGGTCGTTGTTCGCGCGTACTTCGACGAGAAGGACGACAAGGCCGGCGTCAACGTCAATCAGCTTGCCGCCGTCTTCTCAAAACTCAACCAGCTTCAGCTCGAGAAGCTGATGGTCGAGAAGGGGTTGCCAAAGGAAGCCTCGGAGCCGATCAAGTTCGAGGAGAAGCCCGTCAAGGTCGGGCAGGAAGAAGGGGCGAGCAAGCTCATCATCAGCCTGCTTCCCTACTTGATCGTTCTCTACGCCTTCTACGGGGGCATGGGATCGGTCGGCGATCTCGTGGCGGGAGAGAAGGAGAAGATGACTCTGGAAACCCTCCTCATCTCGCCGGTATCACGTCTCGAAATCGCGCTGGGCAAGTTCTTCGCCCTCGCCATGTTGTGTCTGGCGAGCAGTCTCAGCGCCGCGTTCGGTTTGGTCGTCGCAGGGTTGTTGAAGCTCAAGATGTTCGAGGCGCTGTTCCCGCATGGAACCGGGATCTCGCCGACGGCGATGGGAATCACTCTCGTCGCCTTGCTCCCGGCGGTCGCCCTCTTTGCCGCATTGATGTTGGCGGTGTCGACAAACGCGAAGAACATGCGCGAAGCGCAAACCCAGCTCACGCTCCTCAGCCTCCTCGTTCTCATGCCTGCAATGTTCAGCCAGTTCATCGGCCTGACCGATTGGGCCAAGGCGACGTGGATCAACGCAGTGCCGGTCCTCAACACCGCGTCGGCGATTCGCACCGCGATGCAGGGCAAGGTCGAGCTCGGCAACCTCGCGATCGGGGTCGCCGTCAACGCGGTCATCGCGCTTGCCGCGATCTACTGGGCGATCCAGTTGTTCAAGAAGGAAGCCGTCCTTGTCCGCGTTTAGCGACGAGGACAGACGGCCGGTCGCGGTTGCATAATGGGGATTCTCGCCTTCGATCCTCATGCGACTGAAGAGTGTCCGCGTCTACGGCTTCAAGACCTTCGCCGACCGCACGGAGTTCGACCTCCACGGCGGAATCGTCGCAGTGGTCGGACCGAACGGGTGCGGCAAGTCCAACCTGGTCGACGCAATTTTGTGGGGGCTCGGCGAAGGGACGCCTCGCCAGCTTAGGGCTCAGAGCAGCCAGGACGTGATCTTTGCCGGCAGCGCACGCAGGAAGCCGGTCGGCTACGCCGAAGTCACCCTCCTCTTCGACAACGAAGACGGGGCGCTGCCGATTGAGACACCGGAAGTCGCTGTTAGTCGGAAGCTCAACCGGGCCGGAGAGAGCGAATATCGCATCAACCGAAGCGCGTGCCGCCTTCGCGACGTCCTCGAGTTGCTCGCCGACTCGGGTCTGGGTCGCGCCGGCTACTCGATCGTTGGGCAGAAGGAGATCGACCAGGCGCTTGCCGCCTCGCCGGAGGACCGCCGAGCTTGGGTCGATGAGGCAGCGGGCGTCCAGCGGTATCGAGCCCGGAAAATCGAGTCCGCCCGCAGGCTCGGCCAAGCTCAAACCCACCTCGAGCGGGTGACCGACCTCCTCTTCGAGATCGATTCGCAGCGAGAACCTCTTCGCGAGGAGGCGGAAGTCGCGATTCGATACAAGGAGATCCTTTCAAGCCTTCGACAGGTCGAGTCGGACTTGCTCATCGTCGAGGTCGCCAAGGCAGTCCGAGACCTTCAGGAGGCGGAAGCCCGCCAGCGTTCCGCTCACGAGATCTCCACGAGGGAGTCCGAACTGGCAGAGTCGGCCGAGGAAGAGGCGCGCACCATCGGGACGACGATCCGCGATCTCGATCGTAAGCTCGAAGTCGATCGGCACGCGCACCAAGTGGAGGCGCTCGCGCTGGAACGCGCCGACGCCGCGGTGAGGTTGGGCGAGCAGAAGCTGGCCGCTCTCGAAGAGCTCGAGCTGAACTTGGAGGGAGACCCCGCCACGACCACGAACCAGACTCCCGAAGCGCAGGCCGAGCTCGATCGCGTCAAAGCTGAACTCGTCGACGACGAGGCAAAGCTCGAGGTGGTCGTGGCAGCGTGCACCGGCGCCCGGGACGAGGCACTCGTTCTCACCGAGGCACTCCGCGTGGTGGAGGAGCGCCTGGCAACGGCCCGGGAACTGCATGGGCAGCGCCTGAGGCGCGAGGCGGAGGCTGCCCACGCACAGGAGCGCTCCAAAGCGATCCGGAGGGAGCTCAAGGGAATCGAGACGACCATGCCGGATTTGGAGCGTGGCGTCCAGGACGCAGAAGCGACCGTCCAAGAGATCAAGTCGCGCCTCGCGGAACTCGAAGCATCAGCCGCGGAGATCGCGGACCGGCTGCAGGCTTCCCACGCCGACGATCGGCGAGACGATGAGGTGACCCGAAAGTGGCTGGCTGACCAGAGCGCGCTCGAGGGGAGGCGACAGGGGCTCCTCATGACGATCGAGGCCCACGAGGGTTTGAATCAGGGAGCGCGAGCGGTGCTCGAGGCCGCCAAGCAAGGCATGCTCCCCGAACGGTACCTCCCGGTGGGGGAGGCGATTTCAACCTCACACGATTACGCCCTCGCCATCGAGACCGCCTTAGGCAACTCGACGAACGACCTCATCTGCCCGCATCCCGACGACGCGAAGGCTGCGATCGCTCTCCTCAAAGAGCACCGGCTCGGGAGGGCGACCTTCCAGCCCATTCCGCTGATGCGATCGCAACCTCCGACTCCCGAGCTGAAGCAGGTCTTAATGGCCACGGGCGTGATCGGGCGGGCAAGCGACCTCGTGGACTGCAAAGCAGAGCATCGGCCGGTCATCGAGTCGCTCCTCGGCCGCGTGGTGATCGTCGAGTTCCTCGACGACGCGCTGAACCTCGCGAAGACCAGGGATTGGAGCCGCATGGTCTCGCTCGACGGGGACCTCCTCCATAGCTCGGGCGCGGTGACCGGTGGACAAGGCGACAAGGCCGCCTACGGCCTCGTCCAGCGCAAGAGCGACCTCGCCGAAATCGAGCGGAAGATCGAAGAGCTCGAGGGCAAGATTCGGCAGGCCAATCAGCGAGTCGCGAAGCGAGCTGCCGCTCGAACAGACGACGAACATGCCCTGGCAGCTCTGGCGGCGGCGCGGAAGGAGATCGACCTCGAGGCGACGGAAGCGCGCGACTGGCTCACGCAACTTCGCGACGAGCTGACGAGTACACAGCGTTCCCGGCAGAAGCTCGAAGCTGAACTGGCCGGCCTTGGCGTCAATCAAGACGGCTCGACGGCCGAGGTTGATCTGCCGAAACTGGAATCCGAGCGCGACGAGGTGCTGAAGCGGCTGGCCGGACGCTCCGCCGATGCATCCTCCGCGGAGCAGCAGCTTCGCGAGGCGGACGACCGGGTTGCTCAGGCGCGACTGCGGGTCGAAATCGCCGAGAAGAGGCTTGCCGCCGCTCTCGAGAACGAGCGCCTCCGATCCAAGAAGATTGCGAACCTGGGGCCGGAGAAGCACCGAACGTCGCTCGAGATCGAGCGCGCCGTGAAGGAACGGGAGCGGGCGCGGGCCGCCAAGGAGGGTCTCGAAGCGGCGCTAAGTGCAGCCGGAGCCGAACGTGAGAAGCTTACGACGCGCCAGGCCGAACTGCAGGACAATGCCCGTCAAGCTCGCCATAGTGCACAGGCCCAGGTCGAGGCCGCCCACCAAGCCGAACTTGCTCGTGCTCGTCTCGATGCTCGACGCGCGTCGTCCGGGCAACGGCTGCTCGAGGAGTACGGGATTTCAGAGGATGAGGCACTCTCACGCGCCGATCAAACACAGGTGCCAAAGGACGCTGCTGCGCTCGTCCCGAAGCTCCGGCGCGACCTGCGGGCGATGGGCGAGGTCAATCTTGGCGCGGTCGAAGCCTATCAGAGGCTGACCGAGCGGAGTTCCGAGCTCATCGCCCAGAAGGACGACGTCGAGCAGGGGATCAAGGAGATCCTAGCCGGCATCCGCGAGCTCGACAAACTCACCCGAGATAGATTCCTCACGACCTTCCAGGCAGTCCAGGCGGCCTTCACGGAGATCTTCACCCGCATCTTCGAGGGAGGGGAGGGTCGGATCGAGCTGACGAATCCGGACGACGTGCTCGACACAGGCCTCGAGATCGACGTGACCCTACCGGGAAAGAAACGGCAGCGCCTCGAACTGCTCTCCGGGGGCGAACGGTCCCTCTGTGCCACCGCGTTCCTGTTTGCGCTTCTTAAGGTGAAGCCCTCGCCGTTGGTCGTGCTCGACGAGGTCGACGCGCCCCTCGACGGGAGGAATGTCGAGCGGTTCGTGCAGCTCCTTCAGGACTTCTCAGACACTGTCCAGTTCATCGTGATCACCCACAACCCGGTGACGATCGAATCTGCCCCGATCTGGCTGGGTGTGACGATGCAGGAACCGGGGGTTTCGACGTTGATTCCAGCCCGGATGCCTCAGCCCGCGCTCGCCTGAGCCCGCTCGATCCGCACCGCGGTCACCTTGTATTCGGGTGCCCCGACCGTTCGGTCGCGCACCGGCCCGGTCAAGAGGTTCAGGAAGACGTCTCGTGAGTGGAAGGTCGCGAACACTTCGCCGCGCCGAACCCGCCGATCGATCCGCACCGGCAGGAACGCCTCACCGTGCCTGCTGACGACCTTCGCCCGATCGCCTTCGTGGAGTTGGAGATCGCCTGCGTCGTCCGGATGGACGTCGAGGGTGTCGGTCGGTCGAAGCTCTTGGTTCCGCGTTCTCGCCGTCATCGTGCCCGCGTTGAACTGATACAGCGTCCGACCCGAGTTGAGGATGAAGGGAAACTCAGGCGTGGTGATCTCCGGGGTCGGGACGTAGTCGATCTGTTTCAAGAGCGCACGGTCGCCCAGTGGGAAGCTCTTCGTGTGGAGGACCTCGGTGCCTGGATGATCCTCGGACGGGCACGGCCATTGCAGCCCACGTTCATCGAGCCGGGCGTAGCTCATTCCTGCTCCGGGAAGCCAGACGGTGCGCACCTCGTTCCAGACGTCTTCCGCCGACGTCAAGCTGAATCCCTGCGAGTGACCCATGCGTTGGGCCACCAGTTGAATGATCTCCCAGTCGGCTTTGCAGTCTCCAATCGGCTCGAGGGAGGCGCGCACCCGCTGAACGCGTCGTTCGGCGTTCATGAAGCTGCCTTCACGCTCAAAGCTCGAGGCTGCCGGCAAGAAGACATCGGCAAACTCACGAGCGGTTTCGTTCAAGAACAAGTCCTGGACGACCACGAAGTCCATGGCTTCGAACTGTCTGCGGGTGCGCTGAGCGGAGGCATTCGTGAACACGACGTCGTAACCAATCGCCCACAGAGCTTTGAACTTGCCTGCTTCCGCGGCATCGAGCATTTGAACCAGGTTCATGCCCGGTGTCACAGGCAGCGACACATTCCATGCGGCTTCAAATCTCGCCCTGCCGTCGGGAATCGACACGAATCCGGTCAGGTTGCTCGGCTCGCATCCCATATGGGCAGAGCCCTGAACGTTGTTCTGGCCGCGCAAGGGATTGATGCCTGATCCGCGCCTGCCCATGTTGCCGGTAATCAGAGCAAGGTTCACCAAGCACATGACCCCTTCAGTGCCTTGAAGGTGTTCGGTCATCCCAAGACCGTGAAGGCTCATCGTGGGTGCAGACTTGGCGTACAGCCGCGCCGCTGAACGGATCGCGTCGGCCCCGACACCACAGATCTCGGCGGCTCGTTCAGGAGTCCACTCTCGGACGAACTCCTCGAACTCCAGGGCGTCGTCAGTCCGCGACGCGAGGAAGGCGCGGTCGGCGAGACCCTCAGCAAAGATCACATGGGCCATCGCATTAAGCAGTGGCACGTTGCTGCCGGGCTTGATCGAGAGGTGAATGTCCGCGTGATCGGCAAGATCGATCCGCCGTGGGTCGATCACGATCAGACGTGCGCCCTGTCGAACAGCCTGCAGCACACGCTCACCTACGATCGGGTGATTCTCAGTCGGGTTGCATCCGATCACCAAGAAACACCGAGCCAGTTCGATGTCATCGAAGGAATTTGTCGCCGCTCCGGTTCCGAGCATCGCCTTCATCGCGGCGGCGGTCGGGCCATGGCAGACGCGGGCGCAGCAGTCCACGTTGTTCGTCCCGATCACGACCCGAGCGAACTTCTGAGCCAGATAGTTGTCCTCGTTCGGAGCGCGGGCTGATCCCAACACCCCGATCGCATTCGGACCGTGGTCGGCAAGGGTGCGATTGAACTCCGACGCGACCCGGTCCAGCGCTTCGTCCCAAGTCGCCGGAACGAGTTCGCCGTCTTTCCGAACCAGGGGTGTCGTGATCCGATCCTCGGCGTGAATATAGGCGTGGGCGTACCGGCCTTTCACACACAGGTGGCCCTTGTTGACCGGCGCGTCGAGGACAGGAAGAACCTGGACGACTCGGTTCCCGATCGTGCCCACCGAGAGCTCACAACCGACGCCGCAATACGGGCACGTGGTGCGGGTCCATCGCTCGGGAGCTCCCTCTTCGATCCGTGTCTTATCGACCAAGGCCGATGTCGGGCACGCATCGACGCACGCCCCGCAGCTCCGGCAGCTGCTATCCGCGAGCGACCCCATCGAATCCGGGGCCACGTGGCTCTCCGAGGACCGATCGTGAACGTGCCAAACGAACGAGCCTTGGACCTCGTCACATATCCGCACACAGCGATAACAACGGATACAAGCGCTCGGATCGAACCTGAAGTAGGGGTTCGTCGCGTCGATCTTCGACTCGTCTTTCTTGCCCTCTGCCTCCAGCCCGTACTTGGTGAGCCATTGGTGGAACGTCTTTTCGGGGAGCGCTTGGATCTCCTCTGGCGGATAGTCGCGCGCGAGCATCGCAAG
>WBZR01005036.1_pt1 | contig 10384 bp, 10 predicted proteins | sample 5204231 | NCBI WGS metagenome assembly WBZR01 (sample SAMN12412403, study PRJNA552823) | activated sludge metagenome | isolation source: activated sludge from anammox sidestream of wastewater treatment plant... | place: USA: Virginia | collected 2017-08
GTGAGCGGCCGCGGGCCGACCGTCACCGTCCCCGCGCGCTCCCAGGAAACCTTCGCGATCCCGAAGTCGATGACGACTGGCTCGCCGTCGGATCGCAGGACGACGTTTCCGGCCGAGATGTCGCAGTGGATCACGCCGCGCTCGTGCGCGGCGCCGAGGGCCGAGAGCACTCTCAGGAAGAGCTCGATCCGTTGCCGGATCGAGAGCCGCCCTTCGGCTGCTGCGAGTGTGATCGGCCGGGCCCCGTCCACGAAGTCCATGACGAGGAGCGGCTGGTCATCGGGCCCTGGGACGACGTCGACCAGGCCCGCGATGTTCGGGTGGCGGAGCTGGCTGAGGACCGCGATCTCGAGGCGGTAGCGAGCGACCTCTTCGGCGAACGAGCCGCCGAGCGGCACCTTCACGGCGTAGGTTCGCTCCTGCCCCTCGAACGAGCGCGTCGCGAGGAACACCCGGGAGAACCCGCCTCTGCCGAGGAGCCGCTGGATCGTGTACGGGCCGAAGGTCTTGCCGACGAACCGCTCGGTCAGCTTCTCCTCGAGCGCGGCCTCCAGCTCTCCCGCGGGCGACGGCGTCGGGGCGCCGAGATAGGGGAGAAGAGCCTCTACTTCAGCGCGGAGGTCAGGGTCGTCGCCGCAGCGATCCGCGAGGAGCCGCGGGCGGTCAGCGGTCGGCGCGACGGCCAGGGAGGCGAGGAGCTCCTGCTTCCTCTCGAGACGAGCGTCGGTCATTCGAGGAGTGCCTTTCGAAGGTAGGCTTTCGCGTACACCCACTTCCGGTGGACGGTCGGGACGGTCATTCCGGTCGCCTCGGCGACCTGCTGGAGGGTGAAGTCGGCGAACAGGCGCAGGGTCGCGACCTCGGCGGTCTTCGCGTCTTCGGCGGCCAGCCGGTCCAGCGCCTGGCTCAGCGCGGCTGCCGACACGACGGAGGCACCTGTCTCACCGGGCACCTCGACGTCACCCTCGGCGAGAGAGACCTCAGCCTGGACGGCCTGGGCGCGCTTGCGGGCGTGATCAGCGAGGACCCGGCGCATCGCTTGGCACGCTGCCCTGACGAAATGCGTCCGATCCGCGAAGGTGTACCCCTCCCAGCGCATGAGCCGGGCGATCGCCTCGTTCACGAGGGCGGTCGGCTGGAGGGTGTGGCCCCGCCGCTCCGCGGCCATGCGCCTGCGGGCGATCCGGTAGAGGTCCTCGTAGACGAGACCGACGGCTTCTTCGAACGCAGCATCCTCTCCGGCGCTCCAGCGCCGGAGCAGGTCAGTCACGCGTCGCTCAGGGGCGACCGGGCCGGGTCCAGGATCGATCGGAAATCCTCCGCCGTGAAGTCTGCCGATTAGAGCAGATCCGGCGAACGAATCCTGCCCGACTCGGTCGGCGCATATTCGCGAAAGTACGAACCGTACCTATGACGATAGTGAGTTCTGAAGCGAACTACGCCCCGGCAGCCAGTGACTTTCGGCCGGCAGTCTTCTCGGAGAGCAAGGTCCCAGAGAGCTCCCTCCGAGTAACCGCACTTCGTCAGAATCTCCTTGCGCGCGCGACTTAAGATAAGTGTACTTGACCTAAATGGCGTCCTTGGGGTAGCTTCTCAGCATGATCGCTCCTCGCGCAGAACTCATCGCCGTCCTCCGGCAGTTCAATCCGTGGTGGGATGGTAACCGCGTGCCGGAACTTCCGCGCTGGAGACGGGCGGCGTTCCGGGAGGTCGAGTCCTGGCTGACGACGCCGCCAGCTCCCAGAGCCCTTCTCCTGAGCGGCGCGCGCCAGGTCGGCAAGACGACGATCCTCCTGCAGGCCGTCGAGGAGCTCCTCGCGAAGGGCGTCCCGGCCTCGAGCATCCTCTACGCGACGTTCGACCACCCACTTCTGAAGCTGATTGGACTCGACGGCCTTCTCCGGCTCTGGAAGGAGTACGAGCCCTCGGCGCGCGAAGTGGAGTACGTCCTACTCGACGAGATCCAATACGCGAAGGACTGGCAGACCTGGATCAAGCACCAAGTGAAGTTCGAGCCGAAGCGCCGGATCGCCGTCACCGGATCGGCGACGCCGCTCATCACCGAAGGCCAGGAGTCGGGGCCCGGCAGGTGGCACACAGTACGGCTCGCGCCGCTGTCGTTCTACGAGTACCTCCAGATCAAGAAGCTACCGATACCGAAGTTGCCGGAGGTCCCGTCGCTACGGGAACTCTTCTCTTGGACGCCAGCACAGTTCACGCGAGTCGGCGCGCTCGCTGCGGACCTCGTCGGACCGTTCCAGGACTACCTCATCCGCGGTGGCTTCCCGCAGATCGCACAGATCGAGAGCATCTCCCTCGCGCAGAAGCTCCTCAGGGAGGACATCGTTGACAAGGTCCTCAAGCGAGACATGACGGCGCTCTACGGCGTGCGTCGAGTCCTCGAGCTCGAGCAGACGTTCCTATACCTCTGCCTCCACGACGGCGGCCTCCTTGATGTGCAGGAGCTCTGCCGCAGCCTCGAGGTCAAGAAGCCGACCGCGATGAACTTCATCGAGCTCCTCGAGCACACGCACCTCATCTACCGGCTCCGCCCGTTCGGGTACGGAAAGGAGATCCTCCGCGGGAAGCAGAAGATCTACCTCGCTGATCCGGCCATCGCACCGAGCGTTCTCCTGCGGGGGAAAGCCCTCCTGGAGGATGCGGCGGCCGTCGGCCTCGCCGTCGAGACGGCCTTCTTCAAGCACGTCTACACGCGGTACTACGCACAGAGTATCGGTTTCTCGTATTGGCGCGGCGGACCGAAGGGCCAGGAGGTCGACATCATCGCCGACGTCAACGGTCGACTCGTTCCCTTCGAGGTGAAGCACCGCGGCGACATCAGCACGCGCATGCTCGCGGGCCTTACGGCGTTCTGCGACGAGCGGAAGGTCACGGAGGGCTACGTCATCACGCGCGACTCAGACGACTTCGGGCTCCTGCCGCTCCCGACGACCGACGTCAAAGCGATCGCAGTGAAGGTGCCGGCTCCGCTGGCGTGCTACTGGCTGGGGCGCTCTGAGATTCTCGCAACGAAGGTCGACCTGGACGGGTAGCTGTATGACAGCAAACGACTACCTCCGAAGCCTGTACGCGCAGCACGCCGCACCGGTCGGTGCCAGCGCCCCGGTTCTCAACGCCCTCGGACCAATAAGGGGAATCATTGCGAAGTGGGCTGGGAGCCAGCTCCTCGGCGTCGCCCTTTCGGGGTCGTACGCCAAGGGGACAGCCGTCCGGGGCGATGCAGACATCGATCTCTTCATCTCGCTGAATCCGTCCACCAAGGAGACGCTTCGAGAGATCTACACGAGCCTACGGGATCGACTGGCAGAAGAGAAACTCAAGCCGCGTGAGCAGAATGTCTCACTCCGCGTCTTCTCCGAGGGGTTCAGTATCGATCTCGTCCCAGCAAAGAAGCAGGCGGGCATCACCACCGATCACAGCCTCTACGTCCGGAAGCGGGACACGTGGCAGCAGACGAATATCGATTCTCACATCGCTCTCGTGAAGGGCTCCGGGCGCCGGGAGGAGATCGTCATCCTCAAGGTCTGGCGCGACCAGAACCGGCTCGACTTTCCGTCGATCTACCTCGAGCTCTGCGTCCTCCGGGCGCTCGCCGGGAGGCAGAGCGGCGACTTGGCGAACAACGTCTGGGTCGTCTTCCAGTTCCTCCGCGACAGCATCGTGTCCGCTCGGATCCAGGACCCGGCGAATACGAACAACGTCATCTCCGATGATCTGACTAGCGGCGAGAAGGCGCAGATTCAGGCAGCCGCCACTCGCTCGCTCGGGAAGAAGACATGGCAGGAGATCATTTCGTAAGCCATGGCCACCAAGCGACCACCTACCGTCAGTCTGAGCACCCTCTTCCAGGGGCAGCAAGCATCGATGATCGAGCGGCTGGACGGCCTCCGAAACTCGATACCCCACGCGCCCACGAAGGGCGGCGTAACCGAAAGCCGTTGGATTGACCTCCTCCGGACCTACCTTCCGAAGCGATACCAGGTAGAGAGGGCCTTTGTGGTGGACTCTCGGGGAGCGATTAGCGATCAGATCGACGTCGTCATCTTCGACCAGCAGTACTGCCCCTTTCTCCTGAAACAGGATGAGGCGATCTACGTGCCAGCCGAGAGCGTCTACGCGATCTTCGAGGCAAAGCAGGAGATGTCCGCAAGGGAGCTTCAATACGCGGGTGAGAAGGTCGCCTCGGTTCGACGCTTGGCCAGGACGTCCGCCCCCATCACGCATGCTGGTGGCACCTTCGCGCCGAGGCGGCCCAGCCCAATCATTACTGGTCTTCTCACTCTCGACACGAAATGGAAGCCCGTGTTCGGCCAGCCCTTCAGCCGTGCCTTCACGAAGCTCGACGGAACCAGCGGCGGCCTCGACCTCGTTTGCATCCTCAAACATGGCGCATACGACTCCGGACCACCAGCCGAGACTGCCGAAAAGCGCGATGCGCTCCTCTTCTTCTTCCTTCGTCTCTTCGCCCGCTTGCAGTCCGTCGGTACAGTCGTCGCGATGGAGATACAAGCTTACGAAAAGGCGGCGGGACTGAAAGTGGCCGCGGTGACTCCGACGCTCGCCAAGTCAGCGCGCCGGCGTCGGAAGCCGTAGCACGGTTCGACGGACGCCGGGAATCTAGGCCTAAATCGAGCACTCAGGAGAGCGGCCCCCTGCCAGCAGAGGGCCGCCGATCTCCTTTCATCCGTTGAACGAGAAGCCGCGCATCGCTTGGATCTTGTCCTCGTCGAAGACTTTCAGGTAGCCGGCCGTAGTCGTGATTTGGTTGTGACCGGCGAGGGCGCTGGCCGTATGCAGCGGCACGCCCGAGCGGAGGAGCTGAGTGACGAATGAATGTCGGAGGCTGTGCAGGCTGAACGGGACGCCGGACGCGCGCCGGACCGCGAGGACGATCCGCCGAAGCGTCATCATCGAAATCCCTCGCTTCGTCTGGCGGGAGCAGAAGAACTCCGGAGCGACGATTCCCTGCTGGCGGCGATGGCGAAGGTACGTATCGAGATGGTGCCCCAGGTCGGGCGCGATCGGGATGATGCGGTCCTTCCCGCCGCCGCGACCCTTCCCGCCGACAACTCGAAGCGCCCCGTCGTCGAGGTCCACGTCGAGGAACTTCAGCCCGACGAGTTCCTTCCGCCGGAGCCCGGCGTAGAGCGCGGTCGCCACGACGGCGAGGTTTCGGACTCGCTCGAAGGCATCTGGCCATGGGTAGTGCTCGGTGGCCTCGAGGATACGGAGGCACTCCTCCGGCGAGCGCGCCTTCGGAAGCCGGGCCGGGACCGCTGGCGGACGGAGCGCGTCGAAGGGATTCGGCAGTCCGTACTGTCGGTCGAGCCAACGGAAGAAGGACCGTATCCGCCGCCAGTACGTATTGAGGGTGTGCCCGCCGCGTCCGGCAAGGCGGTTCCATCGAATCCATTCCTCGATCTCGAAGAGGTGGCGACCGAGGGGCACCCCGGGGCCGACGGTCTCGAGCAGGAATCGTCGGAAATTCCCGAACGCCGTCGGCTGACTCCGAACGGTTTCGAGGCTCCACCCATCCACGTCTCGGACGTGGTCAAGGTAGGTGCGGAACACGCGGGTCAGATCGTCGGCTGTCCACTGAGCGACGATCGCATCAGGACGCACCGGCGCGCGTCGCGGGGTCGGGGTGCCTCGGGTACTGGGCGGACTCGTCCGTGAACGGATCGCACCGCCCGGAGAGAATTGCGGACGTGGTCGTCCTGCTTTGTGGGGAATCATGGGAGAAGAGGGGATGGGGATGCGCTCCCTGCCCGCTCGACCCGGTGATCCTGGTTGACCACGTCCTGGTGCCCCGGTCGTGGTCACGGCGACTGCTTTCCGTGACGACGCTGATGGAGATTTCGGCGCTTGGATGAGCCATGTGGAGCCCCCGACCGGAATCGAACCGGTGACCTCGTCCTTACCATGGCTCTTCCGGTCGTGACGCGGCGTTCTTCGCGTCCCCATGCGCCGAGACTCCTCGGGGTGTCCAGGACCGTGCCCGGTCCAGAGTCACCTGCTCGGACAGCTCGCGCAGCGCCATACAACACCCCTGGGTCTGGGAATGCAACAGCGGGAGCTACTCCGCATCGGTGTCTCAAGAGGCGTGCCGTGTCGACATGGGCGCGCTGTTGTCCCAAGCCGCGAGAGCGGGACACTGCGCAGGTGGCACGACAGGCGCGAGCTCTCTGGAGATTGCGTGAGCAGTGCGCAAGTCGTAATCTGAATTGCGGATACAACTTGCTTCCAACACAGACGACATGGATACCCCTGACGAAACTAGGCCCGCGTCATCCACCGGAGAGGCCGGGCCGCATCCCCAGCCCATGAGCGCCAAGGCGCTGTGGCTCAGCTACGGACTCGTCATAGCCCTGTGCGTCGCGATCTTCGGCGGCGCGGCTATCAGCGATCGCTTGAAGAGCGACGTCACTCAGATACCAGCACCCGCGACGGTGAAGAAGGCACCACTGGATGCCGCCACCTACAAGACGCGGCTCGGGGAGAACGTCACCAAGATCACGAAGGACCTGAATGCGTTCTCTGATGCGATAGCAGGGTCTCACCCTGGCGATGGCGCGGGCGCGGCTCGCCTTCGCTCGGCGGCAGCTCAGACGCGCGAGACAATCGCGGAGGCGCGCGAACTCGTGCCTCCTGCGGAGTACGAGAGCCTGGCGGCGTCGTACAACGAAGCGCTGTCTGAACTCGAGACAGTATGCGGAACAGCGCCGGGTGCGTGGGAGTCAGGTGACACGGTGGGGTTGCGCGCCGTCATGGACCACATCTCGCGAGCAGGGCGGATCATGGGGGACGTGACTTTTCAGATGAGAGCGAAAGGGTGGTAGACGAGGAATCGCCATGGGTGACCGAGAGCAAACGGCGTGTTCCGTGCTGCATTGAGACTCAGAGATCGACGTGCAACTCGAGTCTCGCGGCTTCCTGAGCATGCTCGCCGTCGACGACATGGGAATACCGTTGCAACATTACGAGGCTTCGGTGTCCGAGAAGATCCATCGCAACGCGGTCCGGCACGCCTGACTGCCGCAGGAGCGTTGCGTAGGTATGCCGGAGCATGTGCGGAGAGAGCGGATATCCGAGCGCACGGCCCGCCGCTCGGAAGATCCTGACAAGTGCAGTCAGGCCGAGTGCCCTGTCGGCAGCGAGCGCGCCTGGAGGTAGCTCTCGAGGATCGTGGCGAGCTGGGGTGTCGTGTAGGCCGTACGGTCACGGCCTCCGTTGCGACCCTTACCTGCGCGGATCAGGAGCGTGTGTTCGAGGGGGTGAACGTCGGACACCCGAAGGCGAAGAACCTCTTGGCGACGAAGACCTGCGAGCAGCAGAAGTCCGAAGATGCAGAGGTTTCTGCGCGCCTCGAGTGTGCTTCGCCACTGGGTGTTCTGAATGTAGCGAAGGAGACCCTCTGCCTGAGCACGCGTCAGATACCGCGGCTGCGGGAGGTTCTCCTTCGGCGCTGCGACGAGGAGAAACGGATTGAAGAGGCCCTCCTCCCGTGCGACGCGGCCCGCGAGGGCAGCGGCCCCCCGCCAGTAAGTAGCGATGGCGTTTCTGGACCGGCCCTGAAGACGGAGCCAGGCGATCCAGCCTTCGAGGAGGACTTGCTGGACACGCGCATCGCCGGAGAGGAAGCGATCGGGGTTCGCGGTTGTTCGGAGGTACCGAAGTAACGAACGGTAGGCGACGCGCCACCGCTTGGTCGTCGAAAGCTGGAGACCTTCGACGTCGATCGCGCGACGTACAGCGAGGTCGACGCGCTCGTCGAGGTGGGCGAGGTTCGGAAGAACGAACGGGAGCACGGCCTTCGGAACGAGGAAGGCGCCGGATCCTGCGGATGCAGGAGAGGATGGACTCGCGTGCGCCGAAGTCGAGGGTTGGAACGGGCCCGGACTCTCGAAGGCACTGAGCGAGGCTGTGAAGCGTTGAGTCATGAGGGCTCGGTCTCTCGAAGGATGGGAGGGGGGTCACGTATCAAAGTCGATCTCGCCGAGTGCGAGTCGGGCTTCGGCTTCCTCGGACAGCCGAGGGGGCGGCGTCTCAGGCCGGTCCACCTGGATCCGCCGGGCCTTGAACTTCCCTCCCCGGAGCGCCCAGTAGCAGGCGCCGACGGGAAGGTCCGAAAGTTCGCGAATGCGGGCGTCCACCTCCTCCTTCGGGTCGAGGAGGGGGTCGGAGAGGTCGTCGTATGGGCGAACCTGCTGTCGCCCGACGTTCCCGAGGGGTTCGAGGATGTCTGGCCCGAGGAGGCGAGCCTCTGCGTACGGGAGCCGGAAGAAGAACTGGCGTGCGGTGTTCCCGAGCAGGAGCGGTCGCAGGTGGGCGGGAAAGAGCGACAGGCCTTGCGACGCCATCGTCAGCGCGAAGTGGTACTTCCTTCCGGTCACGAGGAGGTCCTCGAGCCCGCCGTCGGCTCCCGCGAAGCTGTGGGCTTCGTCCACGAGGAGGGCGAAGTGGCGACGCGTCTCGGGAACGGTCCCGGTCCGCCGGAGCGCCGAGAGCAGGAGGGCGTTCATCAGGAGCCTCCCGAGGACGTTCGCGGCTGATCCGAGCGCGCCTCGCGCGAGGTTGACGACGAGCGCGACTGGGCGATCGGGGAGGGAGAGGAGGTCGATCGGCTCGCCACCGCTGCCGAGGAACCGGCGGACCGCCGCCGACCCCATGAACGGCGAGAGCTTGTTCACGACTGCCGAAACGTACATTTCCTCCATGGCACCGAAGCGAGTGAGGAAGTACTGCCGGACCTCATCTCCTGCCGAGGCGAGCACCTCGTTTCGGAAGCGAACATCGAGGAGGACGCGGTCCAGGTCCGCGAGGGTGACGGGGATCTGGCTCTCGATCGAGGCCCGGAGCGCCATGCGGACGATCTCCTCGACCTTCACCCCCCACGCCCAGGACGACGCTCTCTCGGCGCTGTAGAGGCGTCGCAGGACCGAGACGAGGAGGTCGACCTGGCGACCTGCGTCAACGCCCTCCATCGGCAGCAGCGGGTTCCACGACGGGAGACGGGCCGCCGCCGTGAAGTCGAGGGACACGACGCGGAGCTGTCCCGAGATCCGCGCCCACCGCTCGATGCGCTCGGCGAGGTCGCCGTGCGGGTCGATGACGGCGAACGCGTGGGCCCGGGCCACGAGGGCGCGCGCCATCGACTCGAGGAGCGAGGACTTGCCGGACCCGGTCGCCCCGAGGACGAGCGCGTGCTGGCGGAGGTCGGTTCCCGTGAGACCACAAGGTACACGGGAGCCGTCGGCGGCGAGGTACTCGCCGAACCGCTCGCCGTCGCCCTCCCGACGGAGCATCTCGTGGAGGAAGCGGTCCCGTGCCCTGTAGAAAGACGCCATCGCCTGCCAGTACCTGGTCTGGCGTGTCCGAAAGGTGAGGGTGAGCGGTATCGGCTGGCTCATAGGAGGAAGAGGGCGGCAGCGACGAGGGCGAGCGGGACGACGAAGGCCGCGACGAGGGCGAGCGGGACGACGAAGGCCGCGACGAGGGCGAGCCGTCCCATCGCCGTCGGAGGGAGAAGGCCGAGTTCGAGGAGGCGCAGGAACCGACGATCCCGACCGGACGGTGGTCGGGGATCGAGCACCGCGTACCGGCTCCCGCCGATGGGGGAGACGAGGCCCCTCCTGCGGAGTCGCGCGAGGACCAGCCGACCCTGCCACTGCCACTGGAGGCGACACGCCCGGACGAGCGCTGTGACAAGCAGGGGTGGCGTCAACCCGTCGCGGCGTTCGCGACTCCGGAGGTAGAGGTAGGCGAGGAACGCGCGGCGACCTCCGAGCGGGAGCACCTGCACGAACCAGTAAGTCGGAATCGCGTGGGTGGAGAACGGCGGCACGTCGTCCGGGCCGAAGAGTGGGCGTTCCCCTGGAAGCTCGCCGATGACCTCGACGGCGATGACGCCGCGGTCGGCCTCGTCGTGCCACACGATCGCTCCCGCGTCGGAGAGCTTCCGCAGCGACCGAAGGACCGCCGCGCGGCGCATCCCGAGGACCCACCCGAGGGTGCGGAAGGAGACCGCTGAGCGGTTTCGCATGGCGAGCGCCCGCGCGGCGAGAAGGACGAGGGCCGGGTCCGGGCCGATCTCGCGGACCGCCAGGAACAACGTTCCGAGGTCGATCCCGAGGAGCGAGAGACCGAGCGACGGCTCCGTCGCGGGGTGGACGACATGGAGGCGGTCGGTGCTATGCACGGACGAGTTGGGGGAGGCGGAGATGTCGGTACGTATCGAGAGGTGACGGGGGCGCTTCGGAATGTTTGGGTTGCCACGCGGCCAACGTGAGCCGCGCGGCCTCCGATCTTCGTATGAGGACGTCAGCGACGGGTTCTCGTAGTGACGAAGCGCCGTCGACGATCA
>WBZR01005038.1_pt1 | contig 10378 bp, 7 predicted proteins | sample 5204231 | NCBI WGS metagenome assembly WBZR01 (sample SAMN12412403, study PRJNA552823) | activated sludge metagenome | isolation source: activated sludge from anammox sidestream of wastewater treatment plant... | place: USA: Virginia | collected 2017-08
AATCTTCTCAAGCGGCGCGATGGCGCGGTCGCGATCGTGGCAAGGTCGGAAGGCGGCGCGAGGCGGGAGCTGACGTTCGCGGAGCTGGCCGACGCGGCATCGCGCGTTGCGGGTGCGCTGCGGGCGGCGGGCGTTGGCCCTGGAGACTGCGTGGCCGGCTACCTGCCGAACGTCCCCGAGGCCGTGGTTGCGATGCTGGGAACGGCGTGGATTGGTGCGGCGTGGACGTCGTGCTCGCCGGATTTCGGCGTGCGAGGCGTGCTCGACCGCTTTGGGCAGGTACGGCCGCGCGTGCTCGTCTGTGCAGACGGTTACCGCTACGCGGGCAAGGAGGTCAACTCGCTCGATCGGGTACGTGAGGTTGTCTCCGCGATCGGCGCGATCGAGTTGACGGTGGTCGTGCCGTTCCTGAACGGACGATTGGACGACGGCGCTCTCGACGGCATCCGCGGAGCGCGCTCGTGGGACGGTTGGATCGCCGCGGCGGAACCGGCCGCGGGCTTCCCGCTCTTCCCGTTCTCGCATCCGCTTTTCGTGATGTACTCGTCGGGAACTACCGGTCTTCCCAAGTGCATGGTGCACGGGGCGGGGGGCACGCTGCTGCAGCACGTCAAGGAACACCAGCTCCATTGCGACATCGGCCCTGGCGATCGCCTCTTCTACTTCACCACCTGCGGTTGGATGATGTGGAACTGGCTCGCGAGCGCGCTCGCGTCGGGCGTCACGATCGTGCTGTACGATGGCGCCCCGATGCGGCCCGCCGACCCGGGAGGCCTCTGGCGAATGGCGGCGGAGGAGGGGGTGACGGTTTTCGGCACGAGCGCGCGCTTCATTGCCGCCTGCGCTGCCGCGGATCTCTCGCCTGGCAGGGATTACGACCTCGGCGCCCTGCGCGCCGTACTTTCGACCGGTAGCCCGCTCTCGCCCGCCGGTTTCGATTACGTCGCTCAGCGTGTTGGCAGCCGTATACACCTCGCGAGCATCTCCGGCGGCACTGACATCGTCTCGTGCTTTATGCTCGGCAATCCCCTCATGCCCGTGTGGCGGGGCGAGATCCAATGTGCCGGGCTCGGGATGGCGGTGGACGTCTTCGGGCCGGACGGCAAGCCGGTGGCGACGGGTTCCGGCGAGCTCGTATGCACGCGTCCGTTTCCCGCGATGCCGATTGCGTTCTGGGGCGATGAGGGCGGCGCGACGTACCTCGATGCCTATTTCGCGCACTTTCCCGGCGTGTGGCGTCACGGAGACTGGGTCGAGCGCACGGCGCACGGCGGGTTCGTCGTGCACGGGAGGAGTGACGCCACGTTGAACCCGGGCGGCGTGCGGATCGGCACGGCGGAGATCTACCGTGAAGTGGAGCAGGTGAGGGGCGTGCTGGAGAGCGCGGCGGTGGAGCAGGAGGTGAGCGACCGTCATGGGGGCGCCGGCACGCGGGTAGTGCTGTTCGTGCGGCTGGCGCCGGGACTGACGCTCGATGACTCGTTGCGCGGTGTGATTCGCGAGCGGCTGCGGGCGAACCTGAGCCCGCACCATGTGCCGAAGGTGATCGTGCAGGTGCAGGACATCCCGCGGACGATCAGCGGCAAGGTCACGGAACTTGCGATTCGCGAGGCGATTCACGGTCGCCCGGTGAAGAACCGGGACGCACTGGCAAACCCGGAGTCGCTCGAAGGGTTCTGTAACCGTCCGGAACTGCACGTTTCCGCCTGATCGCTGGCCAGCCCGGCGCGACCCTATATTCAGCACACACCGGCCCTGGCGCGGGAGACCCCGCCGGAACAGGCGGCTGGCGCGATGCTCCCCACGCAACGCCAAGGAGGAAAGGATGGCAACGATGACGGGCCCATCCGCGGAGACGGCCCACGACACCTTCCCGATCAACGGCACCGACTACATCGAGTTCTGGGTCGGCAACGCGAGGCAGTCGTCGCTGTACTACCGCGCCGCGTTCGGCTTCCAGCTCGCCGGCTACCGGGGCCCGGAGACTGGCACCCGCGACCGCGCGAGCTACCTCCTCGTGCAGGACAAGCTGCGGTTCGTCCTGACGTCGGCGCTGCATCCCGACTCACCGATAAGCGACCATGTACGGCGCCATGGTGACGGCGTGCGCGATATCGCCTTCTGGGTGGACGACGCCCGCGGGGCGTACGAGAAGGCAATCGAGCGCGGAGCGAAGGGAGTGCGCGCGCCCGAGGTGCTGAAGGACGACCATGGCGAGGTGGTGATCGCGGCGATTGCCACGTACGGCGACACGATTCACTCGATCGTCGAGCGTCGCAACTACAAGGGCACGTTCATGCCCGGGTTCCGCGCCGCCAGTTCGCCGTTCAGCCCGCCGCCGACAGGCCTCAAGTACGTGGACCATTGCGTGGGCAACGTGGAGCTCGGCAGGATGAACGAGTGGGTCGGGTTCTATGCGAAGGTGCTGGGCTTTCACAACCTGCTCTCGTTCGACGACAAGGACATCTCCACCGAGTACTCGGCGCTGATGTCGAAGGTGATGTCGAACGGGAACGGCAGGATCAAGTTCCCGATCAACGAGCCGGCCGCGGGCAAGAAGAAATCTCAGATTGACGAGTACCTGGAGTTCTACCGCGGGCCGGGGGTGCAGCACATCGCCGTCGCCACCGACGACATCATCGGCACGGTGCGGGCGCTCATGGCGCGGGGCGTCGAGTTCCTCAAGACGCCGGGCTCCTACTACGACGATCTCGAGGCGCGGGTGGGGAAGATTGACGAGCCCATTGACGCGCTTCGCGAGCTGGGCATCCTCGTGGACCGCGACGACGAAGGCTACCTGCTTCAGCTCTTTTCGAAGCCAGTGCAGGATCGGCCAACCCTGTTCTACGAGATCATTCAGCGCAAGGGCGCAAAGAGCTTCGGCAAGGGGAACTTCAAGGCGCTCTTCGAGGCGATCGAACGGGAGCAGGCGCTGCGCGGCAACCTTTAGAGATGGCCACAGGAGCCGTATGCCGTACTACCACACACTCGGGCACGTGCCGCGCAAGCGGCATATCGTCTTCCGCCGTCCCGACGGAGGACTCTACAGCGAGCACCTGGTGGGCAACGAAGGGTTCACCGGCCCGTCGTCGCTGCTGTACCACGTTCATCCGCCCACGACCGTCAAGGCAGCGCGGCGCATTCGGGAGCTCAAGTACGAGGGCGCGCCGCACCGGATGCTCAGGCATCGCCATTTCCGCACGGCGCAGGTGCCGCGGGGCGGCAGCCCGACGCTCGACCGCAAGCTCGTGCTGTTCAACGACGACATCGCGATGCACTTCTGCGTGCCGGGCGACGAAGACAGGCACTTCTTCAGGAACTCGCAGGGCGACGAGCTCGTGTACGTCGTGGAGGGAGAGGGGGTTCTCGAAACCCAGTTCGGCGATCTGCCGTTCACCCAGGGCGACTATGTCGTGATCCATCGCGGGATCCTTCACCGCTACCGCTTCGCGAAGGAAGCGCGGCTCGTCGTATTCGAGAGCCGCGGTTTCGTGCGGCCGCCGAGCCGGTACCTGAACCACTATGGCCAGCTCGTAGAGGGTGCGCCGTACTCGGAACGCGACATCAAGGTGCCGCGCGCGCTGAAGACGCACGACGAACGCGGCGACTTCCAGGTGATCGTCAAGCAGTACAACGGGTTCCAGGAGTTCATCCTCGACCACCATCCGCTGGACGTGGTTGGATGGGACGGGATGTTCTACCCGTGGGCATTCAACATTCACGACTTCGAGCCGATCGTTGGCAAGGTTCACCAGCCGCCCCCGGTGCACCAGACCTTCCAGGGCGACGGGTTCGTGATCTGTTCGTTCTGTCCCCGGCCGTACGACTTTCACCCCGACGCCGTGCCCGCACCCTACAACCACTCGAACGTGGACTCCGACGAGGTGCTCTTCTACGCGTCGAGCGAGTTCATGAGTCGCAAGGGAATCGAGTACGGCTCCATCACGCTGCACCCCGACGGGCTACCGCACGGCCCGCACCCAGGACGCGTGGAGGCGTCCATAGGTGCGCCCGCGACGGACGAACTGGCCGTGATGATGGATTCGTTCCGCCCGCTCAAGGTTGCCCGCGAGTTCGTGGCGTACGAGGACGAGAAGTACCAGTTCTCGTGGCACGAGGGAGGCGAGGGATTCACGCCGCCCACGAGTTGAGATCCACCCCGAGCCAACCGATGACAGGATGCCGAAGCCAGCAGCGCGCCTGACCCAGCTCCCCCCATACCCGCTCGCGCACATCCCGCACAAGAAGCGCGAGCTGGCCGCGCGCGGAGTTGACGTGATTGACCTTGGGGCGGGCGATGCAGACCTTGCGCCTCCGCCGGCCGCAATCGAGGCGCTGGTCGCTGCCGCGCGCGAGCCGGCAATGAGCCGCTACGGATTCGGCCTCGGCTACGTACCGTTTCGCGAAGCGGTGAGCGCGTACATGCAGCGCCGGTTCGGCCACGCGTTCGACCCGATAAGCGAGCTGGTGCCGCTCATCGGCTCAAAGGAGGGGCTTGCGCACATCGCCTTCGCGTACGCAGGTCCGGGCGACACCACGATCGTGCCGGACCCAGGCTACAACGCGTACCGCGGCGGGACGCTGCTCGCCGGGGCGCAGGCATACACGTACCCGATCACGCCGAGGACCTCCTTCCTCGTTGAACTCGACGAGATTCCCCGCGGCGTATTGAGCCGCGCGAAGATCCTGTACCTGAACTATCCGAACAACCCGACGTCCGCGATCGCGCCAATGGACTATCTGGAGCGCGTGGTGCGGCAGTGCCGGGAACGGGGAATCCTGCTGGTGTACGACAACGCATACGCCGAGATGACGTTCGACGGTTACGTTGCGCCGAGCATTTTCGACGTTCCCGGCGCGCGCGAGGTCGCGATCGAGTTCCATTCCGTATCGAAGACGTTCAACATGACAGGATGGCGCTGCGGCTGGGCGTGCGGCGACGCGAAGCTCCTGGCGCCGCTGGCGAAGGTCAAGTCGTTCACCGACACTGGCCAGTTCATGCCGATCCAGCGCGCCGCCATGGCTGCGCTCGATGCGATGCCGTCGTGGCTGCCGGATAACCTCCAGGTGTTCCGCGCAAGGCGCGACGCCGCGGTGAGTGCATTCGCAGATGCCGGGCTGTCCACGACGACGCCTGTCGCGACCATGTACCTGTGGATTCCGCTGCCCGAAGGCCTGGCGAGCGACCCGTTCTCCCGCGCGCTTCTTGAGGAGGGCGTGGTGGTGCTTCCCGGCGCGAGCCTTGGCGCGGGAGGCGAAGGGTTCGTACGTGCGTCGTTCATCACGAGCCCCGCACGCATTGGCGAGGCGGCCGTCCGGGCAAAGGGCGTGCTGCAGGCAATGACAGCCCGGGCCTGAACGCACGGCGGCCGCGCGTGATACGCCTCGCGACCGCGGTGGTCTGCCGTGCGGCGTTCCTCGCCGCGATAGTCGCTGCACTCGCCGGCGCGCAGGAACGGGTGGGCGCTGGAGCGGGGAGTCGGGCTCTGCGCTGGGGCGGCGACGCTGAGGGCGGCGCGCCGTTCGTCGAAGCGGACCCACGTAACCCGGCAGTGCTTCGCGGATTTGACGTCGAAATCGCGGAGATGATCGCGAAAGGACTCGGCCGGACGCCGCGCTTCGTGCAGGTGGCGTGGCCCCAGCTCGAGGCATCCGTCGAGCGCGGCGACTTTGACATCGGGCTGAGCGGCGTGGAAGACCGCCCCGAACTCCGCGCGCGGCACTCGGTGACGATTCCGTACTACGAGTTCCGCGAACTGCTGTCGGTACGTACGGCCGACTCCGCCCGGTTCCGCTCACTGCGCGACCTTGCTGGCAGGCGCGTTGGCACGCTGGCGTCAACGCTTGCCTACCGCCTGCTTCTGGCGGAACAGGCCCGGACCGGGCTGGTGCCGGTGTCGTACGACGACGACGTTCACCCATTCACCGACCTGGTCGCGGGTCGGCTCGACGCGGTGCTGCTCGACGACATCATATCGGCGCGGTCGTCGAAGCGCATTACCGGCTTCGTAATCCAGCCGGCTCCGGTTGCGGCATCGTACTACGTGGGGGTGCTGGCGCGTGCCGACTCGGCATTGCGCGATTCCGTTGACGCGATCCTGCTTGCGGCAATGAGGGACGGCTCGCTGGAAGAGTCGTTCCGGCGCTGGAGCGTGTGGAACGAGACGCAGCGCGCGCACATCGAGCGGGTGCTGGCTGCGCCAGGAATGGCGCCGGGAGCGGCACCGTCGGCAGGGTCCGCGACCTTGGGTGGCTACCTGCCGGCGCTCATCCGGGCGGCGGGGATCACGCTGCTGATCGCGTGCCTCTCGATGGCGCTGGCCGTGGCGCTGGGCGTGGCGATAGCGGCCGGGCGCGTATATGGCGGAGGGGTCATCCGGACGGGGCTGACGTGGTACGTGGAGGTGATGCGCGGTACGCCGGTGCTGCTCCAGCTCTTCGTCATCTACTACGGGTTTGCGGCGGTCATCCGGCTTCCGGCGTTCGCGGCCGCGGTAGTCGGGCTCGGCCTCAACTACGCCGCGTACGAAGCGGAGATATACCGGGGCGCGCTGCAGGCGGTGCCGCGCGCGCAACTGGAAGCGGCGCGGACGCTTGGGTTCTCCGAGCTGCAGGTGCTGCGGCTCGTGCGCGGGCCGCTCGCGTTCAGGTATGCGCTCGCCCCGATGACGAACGACTTCATCGCATTGCTGAAGGACTCGTCGCTCGTGTCGGTGATCACCGTGGTGGAGCTCACGAAGCAGACGGCGATCTACGCGACGAACGTCGGGAGCTGGGTGGTGCCGGGGATGCTCTGCGCCGCCGCGTACCTCGCGATGTCGCTCCCGCTTGCGCGCGTCGCGCGCGGTCTCGAGCGGCGGTGGCACGTTTCGTGACCGCGACGCTCTCGATCCGGGGGCTGCGCGTGGCCCGTGACGGCCGCGATGTGATTCGCGGCGCGGATCTGGACGTGCAGCCGGGCGAGGTCTGTGCGCTGATGGGAGACTCGGGCGCGGGGAAGACGACGCTGCTTCGCGTGGTCGCGGCGCTGGAACCGTTCGACGCAGGCGTGGTTACCGTTGCCGGCGCGGTGCTGCGCCCCGGCGCCGTGCCGCCTCAGTCGCGACTTGGCTCGCTGCGCCGGAACGTCGCATTGGTGTTCCAGGCACATGCCCTCTTTGAGCACCTGAGCGCGACCGAGAACGTTGCGCTGGCGCTGGTGCACGTGCACGGGTGGCCGGAGGCACGGGCAGCGGCGCACGCGCACGAACTGCTGGAGTCGCTCGGCGTGGCCCACCGCGCGGGGGCGCTGCCCCGCGCGCTCTCGGGCGGCGAGGCACAGCGGGTGGCGATTGCGCGCGCGCTCGCGACCGACCCGGCCGTGTTGCTGATGGACGAGCCAACTGCATCTCTCGACACGGTCCGGCGCGAAGGCCTGAGTGAGGCTGTGCGCTCCCTTGCCGGCGCACGACGCGGGGTGCTGATCGCGACGCACGACACGGACTTCGCGCGTGCCTGCGCCGACAGGGTGGCCCGGCTGGCGGACGGGACAATCCGGGAGCGCTAGGCCGAGAGAGGCTCCCGGCTTGCATCCGGCAGCGCGAACCCAAGCGCCGCAGCCGCCACGAAAAAGAGCGACGTAAGACCAAGCGCCGCGACGAAGCCGACTCCGGGCACGCTCGCGAGCAATCCCATCACGTATGGCGCGGCCGCGCCCGCGATGCGTCCCGAGTTGTAGCCGAGCCCCTGCCCGGAGGCGCGTACCGCGGTCGGGAAGAGTTCCGAGAGCAGCGGTCCGAGCATTGACCAGTATCCGTGGCCGACGAAACCCAGCACGGGGCCGAGTATCATCAGGAGCACCGGCGACGCCATGAGGTGCAGGTATGCAGGCACGACTATCGCCGCCGTTACGGTGAATGCGGCGAAGGTGATCCGTCGGCCGAACCTGTCGGCGAGCGGTCCGAAGCTGAGGTAACCGAGGAACGCGCCGGCCTGCATGGGGATGATGAACGCGGTGCTCTTGACGATCGTCATCCCCGCGCCACCCTGTGCAACGGGAAGGGCGAGGAGGTTCGGCAGCCAGGTGAACAGCCCCCAGTAGGCGAACAGGAGAAGCGACGAGAGCGCGCATGCGAGCAGCGTCCGCGCGCGCAGGCCGCGGGAGAAGAGCGTCCGGTAGGGATTGCCCGTGAGGCGTCCGGCGTCGCGGTTCGCCTTCCATACATCCGGCTCCTCCACCGTTCGCCGTACCCACCACGCGAACAGCGCGGGGAGCGCGCCCACAGCGAAGAGCCAGCGCCAGGCGTTTTCGCCCAGGGGGAGGACGTCGAGCATCAGCCCCGCGATTGCCGCCGCGAGGATCGCGCCGATCGCCCACGACGATTGCATGATGCTGGTGGCCTTGTTGCGGAGCGACGGCGGCCAGGTCTCAGTGACGAGCACCGCTCCCGCGGCCCACTCGCCTCCCATGCCAAACCCGAGGGCTGCCCGCCAGACGGCAAGCTGCCAGACACTCTGCGACGTCGCCGCGCCGACCGAGCAGGCAGCGTAGACGACGATCGTGAGGCTGAGGGCGCGCACGCGCCCGAGCTTGTCAGCGATGACGCCAAAGGTCAGGCCGCCAACGGCGGCAGTGAGCAGCGTGACGGTGGCGACGAGGCCGGCGGTGCCGGCGCTGATTCCGAAGTACGCCTGGATCCGCCCGATAGCCATCACGTAGAGCATGAAGTCCATCGAGTCGAACATCCAGCCGAGCGTGGCGGCGGCGAGCGACTTCCACTGGGCCGGCGTTACGTCTGCGAACCGGGCGGCAGTGGCGGCGCCGGGAGCCGTACCGGTCATGCTGACGGGACGAGGCGTCGGATCTCGCGCAGGTCGGCGTTGATTCGCACCGGCGGGTTGGCGCGGGCACCGCTGCCGCCGTGGTACGCGATGGTCGTGTCGGGATCCTTGAGGAGATGGCCGGTGAGGATGCACGCGACAGTGGCATCGGCTGCGATGACTCCGCGCGATCGCAGAGCGCGCACGCCCGCGACGCTCGCCGCGCTGGCGGGCTCGCACCCGATGCCGGCGGCGTCTATCACGGCCTTCGCATCGAGGATCTCGTCGTCGCTCACGGCGGCGACCGCACCGTTCGTTTCGTGGATGGCGCGAACGCCGCGCTCCCAGCTCGCGGGGTCGCCAATGCGGATCGCCGACGCAACGGTCTCGGCATGCACCCGCACGCGCTCGGCGAACCCGTGCTCGAAGCCCTGCGCGAATGGCGCGGCTCCCGCTGCCTGCACGGAGAGGATCCTTGGCACGCGAGGAAGCGCGCCGAGCGCGTGCGCCTCGCGCAGCGCCTTGCCGAGCGCCGCCGTGTTCCCGAGGGCACCCGCTGGCAGCGCGATCCAGTCGGGCGGCGAATCCCATCCGGCCTGGCCGAGGAGTTCCCACCCGATCGTCTTTTGCCCCTCGATGCGCCACGGATTGACGGAGTTGGCGAGGTAAACCCCAAGCTCGCGACTCGCGGCGCGCACGAGCTCGAGGCAAGAGTCGAAGTCGCCGTCCACGAGAAGCACGGTGGCGCCGTACGCTGTGGCCTGCGCGAGTTTGCCGGTCGCAACCTTGCCCTCGGGGACGAGGACGAGCGCCGGCAGGCCGGCGATCGCTGCGTACGCCGCAAGCGACGCAGCCGTGTTGCCCGTGCTTGCACACGCAATCGCGCGGGCCCCGGTGTGTACGGCGTGGGTTACCGCGGCGGTCATGCCGCGATCCTTGAAGCTGCCGGTGGGGTTCATTCCCTCGTGCTTGATCCGCAGGTCCGCGACGCCCGCCCACTGGCGGACTGCCTCGGACCGGACGAACGGCGTGCGGCCTTCGGGCCAGCTTACGACATCCGTAGCCGCGGGCATTACGAGCTGGTGGTAGCGCCACACACCGCTCGTGCCGGCGGCGCCGGACGCGTCCAGCGCAGTCGTTGGAGCGGGCGACCGCAGGGCGGCTGCGCCGTCGGCCGGACGCGGGTGCAGTACCTCGAGGAGCGCGCCGCACGATTCGCATTCCGACCGTGGGGCCCCGGCCGGATATGCCGAGGCACAGGTTGGGCACGCGAGCTGCGACTCACTGCCCGGGTCAAGGAAGAGCGTTGTCGCGGTCACGCGGACTGCACGTCGCCGGGGAGGTCGAGCGCTCCGGCCTGCGCGATGCGCGAAACGCGCGTGTTGCAGCCAATGCCGAGGGCGGCGTACGACGCGCGTACGGCGTCGGCCACGCGTCGCGCCGTGACGTCGTCACCCGCGAGCCAGAAGCTCGTCGGGCCCGCGCCGGAGATGGAGCCGCCGAGGGCGCCGGAAGCCAGCGCGGCGGCCTTTGCCTCGTTGAATCCCCGGAGCAGTGGCGCCCGGGCGGGCTCGGCGAT
>WBZR01005039.1_pt1 | contig 10377 bp, 16 predicted proteins | sample 5204231 | NCBI WGS metagenome assembly WBZR01 (sample SAMN12412403, study PRJNA552823) | activated sludge metagenome | isolation source: activated sludge from anammox sidestream of wastewater treatment plant... | place: USA: Virginia | collected 2017-08
CTCTCGTACCGGTGGTCGAACCCATACGGGTCGTCCGTCGTCCTCAGTGCCACGTACCCCTCCCCGTCAGTTCCAGAGCCAGTGTCCCTTTTCGAGTGCGGAAGCGAGTCTTGTGCGCTCTGCGTCGCCCTCTGCTTTCGCATCCTCAACGCGACGTGTGAATGAGTCGCCGGGGAAGAAGCGCGCTTCGATCGCGTCGCGCTCCTCCTGCGTGCGCGCCTGCATCAACAGCATCCGCATCGCCTCGTGATCGGAGAGGAGCGCCCTGGCCTTGGGACCGAAGACGACGCGCTGCCCGCTGTAGTCCGAGAGCTCCGACTTGAACCACCCGACGCGCTCCTCCAGACGGGACGCGAGGAAGACCCACTCGAGGCGTGGTGGGCTTCGGTGATGCTCACGCCACACGTCGCAAGAGAACGCTGCCCACGCGAACGGCGAGATGTCCTGCTCCAGCATCACCTTCGCGGCGGCGAGCAGCTTTTCTTGCTGAGCCTTCGTCACGGCGCGGTTCCCCATCGCGAAGTTGGTGCGTGCGCCGAACCGTGCCTGGCACGCTCCCCGGTACGCTCGGATCAGCGTCAGCAGGGTGTCCTCCTCCGAAGCGTCCGACTTCAGCTTCGGCGGTGAGGGGATCGCAGCCGGGCGTAGCGAGGCGAACGAGAGTTCCTCGGGGAACGCGATGGGGTTCAACCTGCGCTTCTGCCCACCGATGCGGGTGCCGCTCGAAGAAGGAGAAACCATCTGCGCCTCCGGCGCGTGTTTCCTTTCTTCTTCCCGAAGGGAAGAAGAAAAGGAAACACTCATCCTTGATTCACTCTCAGTAGAAAGAAGATCAGATACATGGGGTACTGAACTTGATTCTTCGTTTTTCAAGTCAGGGTACTGAACTTGATTCGCTGTTGAGGGGCTTGGCGAGGGCTTCTTCCGCCCCGCTCCGCGTCGAGTTCCGCCCCACTTCTTGCGCTCTCCGTCGTCCGTCACGTAGCCCTCCAGCACGTTCTTGGCGATCGCCGGCGGCAGGATCACCTTCTTCGACACCGGCGAGTGGTAGCCCACGATGAAGCGCACCATGCAGAAGGCATCGCGCTGCTCCTGCGCCTCCTCGTCCCACCAGGACACGTACCGCTTCGTGCGCAGCGTCTCCACCAGCCCGAACTTCCGCAACCTGGAGAGAGCCTGCTTGACCCGCCGCTCCTTGTTGCCCTTGGTGCCGAACTTGGTCGGCCCGAGGTTCGGCATCACTTCCGTGAGGCGCTCCAGCGTGGCAGCGGAGAACCCTTCCCAACTGCGGCGACGCAAGAGCGCCTTCCACAACTCGAAGGCCGCGTACCCCAGCGTGTGGAGTAGCGCGGCCTCGGGGACTTCCTTGGTGCCTTCCACGTAGCCAGCAACCGGTGGGTACGCCTGGCTCGGCCTCGGGCACCTCAGCGGAACTGGTAGTGGGCGTCCTTTCGGACCTGGTGGAGCCGCCGTGTAGCGCGTCGGTACGATCTCGCGCAGCATCGCGGCTTCAGCTTGAACGGCTCTCGGCATTCAACCTCCTCAGCACCACGAGAGGCGCGAAGCGGGGCGCACGGTTGTCGTTCGCAGAGCCAAAGCAAAATGCGGACGTAACCACCCACCCGCGCTCCCTCGTGCTGCTGAGGAGGCGTGCTTTGGCTCTACTCTACGACAACCGAAGCCCTGCGTGCGCGACAGAGGTGCGGTTCTATGTGGCGTCGGTGTACGTCCTCAGCGGGGCGTCGTCAAGGTGGGTGGGCCAGCTTCGATCGCAGCGAGGATGACCTCGGCCATCTGCATCGCTTCCTCTGCGGCCGCGGTCATCTGCGCATCGTCCATGCCTGCGTCTCGGCACGCCGCCAGGATGATGCGCTGGTAGACGACGGACGCCATGAACAGCGGGCGTGGGTCGGTGGCTTCTTCGTCGGAGACGGTCTTCATGAAGTGATCGAGCGCGTCCATCATGGCGACCGTGCTCGGAGAGTCGGGGGTGAGGATCATCAGGAACCTCCTTGGCTGCGGGTGTCACGCAGACTTGTGCGGTTCGCCGGCAAGCCGTTGCTCTGCATCGAACGCGCGCATGTCCTCGAGGCGAACCTCGATCCACACGTCCAGCGGAACGACGGCAAGGCGGAAGCCGAGTGCCTCGGCCACGGTTTCAGCGCGGCGCGCACAGGCGCGGCAGAAGGGCAGAGGCTGCCCAGGCCACTCCGCGTAGACCGTCGCGGTGCCCATGCAGATCCGCGATCCACACTTCCACGTGCGCCGGCCATCAACGCCGAGTCCGAGGAGATGGAAGCCATCTACACCGAAGGGAAAAGCGTCCCAACCGCCGGGGAGACGATGGCCGTCTCGTGCCCCTCCGACGTGTAGGCGTGCAACCGCGTCTTGGTGTGTTTCTCCAGCCACTTGTTCCCCTTGTCCGCGATGTCCCAGACCTCGAACATGTCCTTGCCTTCAGCGCGACGCATCCCGCGCCCGATGCGCTGGAGCGCGGCGATCACCGACTTGCCACCGCTGCCCACGACCACGCTGCGGAGCTCGGGGATGTCCACGCCCTCTTGGAAGATCACGGAGCAGATGAGCACTTCCGTGTCTCCGCGCACGAGGCGCTTCACCGCATCCTTGCGCCGGTCAGTGGAGTCCGTGCCCCACACGAAGTCAGCGGACACGCCTGCGCGCTCCAGCTTCTTGAGGAGGAGCTTCCCGTGCTTCACTTCCTTGACGAAGACGAGGCACGGCTTCTGCGCGCGGACGGCGGCGTCCACCAGGGCCTTGTTCCTCTCAGGGCTGCGGACGATGCACTCACCGTACACGCCTTGCCACGTCGGGAGGTCGCTCTGCTGCTCCACTGGGATGAGGCGAATCTTCGGGCGCGACAGCACGCCCGCCTCCACCAACGTCTCGGTCTTGATGCGGTAGATCACGCTGCCCAGCGCGGCGATCGCAAGGATGCTGCGGCGGTCGCCTCGAGCGAGCGGCGTGCCGGACAGCCCGATGCGCCAGTGCGCCTTGGTGAAGTTCATCGCCACGCCCCAGAAGGAGTCCGCCGGGAGGACGTGGCACTCATCCACGATGAGCCCGTCCGTCTCCAGGAACAGCTTGTGCGCTTGCGGCGAGTTCCGCGCCTGGTACAGCGTCTGGAAGGTGGCAGCCGTGAAGCGTTCACCCACAGTCCACCCACCGTCTCCGATGCGGCCCGCCGTCAGCCCTGTGCGTCGCTCGAAGCGTTCGGCTGCTTGGTCCAGCAACGTGGAGCGATGCACGAGGAACGTCCAGCGCCCCGGCAGCAGCACCGCAAGCCCTGCGGCGATCTCCGTCTTGCCGCCTCCAGTGGGCACCCAGAGAATGCCTCGCTTTTCGGTTGCGGCAGCCATCACGCCCTTGTGCTGGTAGTCGCGCAGCCACGCGAGATCGGCGTTGGGGTCGGCAGCGATTGGCGGGGAGCGTGGGTCTACGATCTCCACCGTGAAGCCCTCGGCCTTCGCTGCCTTCGTGACGAGCCCGAGGAACCCGGCAGGGAAGGACTCGTTGACCAAGGAGTACATCCGCAGCGTGTCTTGCCGTGGACGCCCTCCTGCCCACGAGGTCATCGGGAAGGAGAGGTAGTCGCGCAACCAGGACTTCTCCTCGTCCGTCCCGCGTACCACCTCAGCGTGCGTGTTGCCGATGCGAAGCCACATGGCGTTACCCTCCCAGCCGTTCGATGGCGTCTTGTTCACGGAGCCAGCACTTCGCTGCGGCTCGCGCTTCGGATGACGTTGCCCACACGGCGAAGCCGCCGACACCGACCGTTCGCGGGAACTTCACGGACGCGTAGCGATCGTGATCATCGGCGAGGCAGTCGATCACCCACACGTTTGCGGCTGGCCGCACCACCAAGGTCTTGGTGTCGGATCGTGCGTACCACTTGCCTCCGTCGAAGGTGAAGGTCACGTCCATCACTTCTCCAGTCCCAGAAGCTGCGCGGCGAGCGGGTCTTGCTCCTTGTAGTAGGCGATCAACGAGGCGCGCTTGATGAACCAGTGCGTGTCGATCCGCACCGACTCCACGCGCTTCTCGTCGATCCAGTTGTAGATGGTCTGGATCGTCTTGCCGACCATCTCAGCGGCGCGGCTCGCAGGGATGTACCCCTTCTCCGCGAGCAGGTCCTTGGTCGTCTTTCGCTTCGGCGTCTTCGGCGGCATGTCGTTTCTCCAGTCTTGTGCATCAGTCTCCGATGAGCCGGAGCAGCCCTTTGGCGAAGTCGCCAGACTTCCCCGCTGCCTTTTTCAGCGCCCGCTTGGCGCGCTTGAGGTCGTCGCGGTTGGTGAACAGGATCTCCAACGCGAACGGCTTGGCTGCCGGTGCGTCTTCGCTCATGTCGTCGAGCCCTTCGTCGAAGACCTTGATGTCCACCTCCTCGACGTGGAGCGAGCGAACAAGGTCGGCCACCTCGTCACCGCTGAAGCCCGTGATGGTGAGATCGTCCAGCTTCCATCCCTTGTCGATCAGCCCCTGCATGAGGCGAGCGGTGCTAGCGAGGTCGAGCTCCCCGCGAAATCGGTTCATCCCGATGCGGAGTGCAGAGGCGTCCTCGTCGGAGCAGTTGGTCGCGACCAGGCACGGGATCTCCGTGAGGCCAACCTCGCGCGCAGCACGCGTCCGGTGGTGTCCGTCGATGATCTCGTACTCGTCTCCGACCGGACGAACGAGGATCGGCTGCAAGAAGCCTTTGCGACGGATCGCCTCCGCCAGCATGGACAACTGCTCCGGCTCCATCTTGTTCGGGTTCTCTGCCGCATCGCGGAGGAGGAGCGGGTCGAGTACGGCATCACGTAGCGTCAACATTTCGAGGTTCATGGTTCTCCGTTCCAGTGCAACTTCCACAGCGAGTAGTCGTTCCGCACCGCCGTCCTGAGTCTCGCGACTGCGCGGCGCACTTCAGCCAGCGAAACGTTGTGTTGCTGCGCGACCGCTTCGGGCTTCTGGCGCTCAAGCAGGACTGCGAGGCCCAGACCGCGCGACGGGTCGAGCGCAAGCAGACGATCGCGCACAGCCTCGTGCCACGTCGCGTGCTCTAGCTGCGCTTCAGGGCACGCTGTAGACGCCAGCACGTCCTTCGCGTCAGTGAGCGGCGCACGATGCACACCGCGCAGCGTGGGGAGCTTGTGCCACGATTCACTCACGGGGCTGCTGTTCTTCCAGAGGTACGGGCGAATCGCGAGCATCGCCGCACGCAAGGCGTAGGCACCGAACGGCGCACCGTGCGTGGGGTCGAATGTCTCTCTGGCCTTGAGGACAGCCACCAGCGCCTCCTGCCGCATGTCTTCTTCCTTCGCCCACCACACGCGGCGTGCGTACCGGCGCGCGGCGATGGTAGCGATCTTGAGCAACTCCTCAGTGTCCATTTTTGAGTCCCCTCCTTGTAGGTCAAGTTTTGCCAAACTTCAAAGTCTCTTGCTGATCTTCATCGGGCCAGTCCGCTTCCTCGTCTCCCTCATCGCCGCGCCCAAACTCATGGCCGCGCCGCAGGCAGGAGTTGGTGTAGCGGACCGATCTCCAGAACCGAAACCATTGGGGGGTTGCTGGACGAAGGCGGTCTTCAGCCGAGAGCACCTTGAGCTCCGCCTCGGCTTCCTCCTTCACCTCAAAGTACCCTGACGCCGAGCACTTGAAGGAGCCATCGAAGTGCCAGACTTGCCACACCACGCGGTTGTTGAGGCGAAACCGCTTCAGGGCGTATCGCTCACTCACGGAGATCCTCCGAATCGGTTGGTGTAGTGCCGAACCAGCGCGTCCAGGCATTCGGAGTGCGACTTGGGGGCGCCCCACGCCCACTGCAATTCCCTCGAAGCCAGACGCCGCGCTGCATCCTGCACGCGAGCATCCTCACGTCCAAGTCGCAGGCGCTCTTGAAGGCGCTGCTGATGGTCCGGGTCAGTGACGAAGTACCCCAGCTTGTGTCGCCGGAATCGCCAGACTTCGGCGTACTCGCGCACGTACCCTTGAGCGATCGGACTGCGCTCCGTTGCGACGAACAGGTCGGAGTTGAGCAGGGCTTCTCGCAGGCGCGTGGGCGCGCCCATTGCGCTGTCACGCTTCACGAAGAATTCGTCGGCAGCGCATGGCTGATCGGGGATGTTCACGGTCAGCTTGTCCAGCGGCCCGACGCCCTCCACCTCCATGAGGATGCCGTACCGTGAGCCTGGCGAATCGATGTGCGGGTAAGCTCCGGTGCGAAACGTGAGGACCAGTCCGGCTTCACCGAACCAGTGGTCAGGCGCTGCCGGGCTTGGCAACCAGAGCGAGCACTTCTCCAGTGCAGCAAAGAGATCGGCAGCAAGCGTCATGGCGTCTGTCCTTTCTTCAGCGCCTCTTCGGCGAGCAGCACCTTGCGCATCGACGGAGAGGCAGCGGCCTGCGCGAGCTCCGCCTCCGAGCGGTGCCGCAGAATCCACGCCCACCGCCTCGTCCAGATCTGAAGGCGGCCTGTGCCCGGCACCTTGAGCCGGCGCACTGGCGCTCCGGCGGCGGTCAGCTTGAGGACATCGGCAGCCGTGACGCCAATGAACTCCACGAAGTCTGCTTCCAGAAGCCGCTTCTGTCGCGTGTCGAAAGTGACGGGCGGACCGCGCGTGATCGCTCGCTTGACCAGCGGGAAGTCCGCCTCCATCTGCTCCTCGAGCTTCCGAAGCTGCCGTCGCAATTCATTGCGGTGGCGCTTGCGGATGCCCGGCTGTTCCTCGGGCTTCAGCTTGTTCATCGCGCGGATCAACTCCGCCACCGGCTCGCGGAAGTTGGCGTGCTGCGGTTCTCGGATGCGCTTCATGGCTTCTCCTTGTCGGTGAATTCGCTGCGCTTCAGCCACTCGTGGGCCGACACCTGCCCCGCGATGAAGCGGCCCAGCGCCTGCACTGCGCCCTCGTCCACCAGGCGTTCGTGCGTCACGTCGTCCCCGTAGACGGCGAGTGGCAGCCCTGTCGCCTCGGCTCCTGCTTCAAGGAACTCGGTGAAGTACCCATCGTTCCACGGGGGGCTCCATGCTTCGGACTTGGCAATGAAGATGCCGGTGACTCGCACCGGCTCCGCGACGAACTCCGATGCGGAGATGCGAGTGACGCGCTTGGCGACGCTGGCCTCTCCGATCCACGGTGTCGGCTCTGCGTTGAGATCGCGCCAGCGCGGCCTGATGTGCCTGTACCGCAGCGCGCGGAACTTCTTGAGCAGCGCGAAGCCCCACGATCCCGCCTCTGCCTTCTCTTCCTTTACCCAGGAGCGGAGCGTCTGGAGGCGCGTGTACCCGAGGTCGTGGTGCGCATCGAAGTTCCACAACTCGTCAGGCACACCGTCGCCCGAGAGCCTGTGGAAGTAGGGCCACGCCATCGCGTGCGATCCCGCGACCGCGATCTCCTGCGCAGCGTTGAAGTCCGCGCGCTCCAGCAGCTTCCAGAAGTCCGCGTACCCCGGCGCGTGCCGGTTCGGGTGCGTGATGGGTCGGATGTCCTCACCGCCGAAGAAGGCGCGTGTCGGCCACACCAACTCCGAATACATCTTGCCGCGCTCGGCGTGAGACCAGTCCCACTCCACGCGCTCCTCCTGGAAGAAGTCCCAGTCCACCGTCAGCCAGATGGTCTTCACGAGCCCACCTCCACCAACTGCGCAGCCAGTTGCGGGAGATCCCACGGCACGTACATGGCTGGCCGGTGCTCAGGCCGGCAGCGCAAGACCGCGCTGCGCCACGCTTCTGGGATGGTGCTCATGCCGTCCCGCGCACCCACCAGTGCGCCGACGATGGCTCCGTTGGTGTCCGTGTCGCCGCCGAGCATCACGGTGGACACCACTGCCGACTCGACCGACGACGCTTTCAGAAGTTGGTTGAACGCGAGCCTGAAGGCGTACCGAACGTGCCCGCCGGTTGAGGACCAAAGGGTGCCCCCGACATGCCAACCTCCTCCTTGGGAGCTTGAGTGCTCCGGTGAGCCCACGAGTCGCCTCGTGGGCTCGACCGCAATCCTCAAGCGGAGCTACCTCGGACGGCGGCTGTCCCACTCCTCACGGAGCGCCTTGTGGCAGGGCTCGCACACCGCCTGGCCGCTGAAGGGGTCCAGCTTGTGCGTTGCCGGCTGTTCCTTGCAGTGCGGGCACACCGACGGCGCGCTGCGATTCTGCGCCTCCAGCGCGTCAGCGATGCGCTCCAGCGCCTTGGCGATGCGCGGGACATCGGCCTCGTAGAACTTCTGCCCCATGCGCGTCTGGAAGAAGTCAGCCATTGCGCACCTCCTTCGCCCACCGCTCGGCGAGCCAGGCGAGGGCGTGAGCCATCGCGCCCTTCTTGGTGCGGCTGTACCAGCCCGGCGCAGCATCAGCCTCGGGGAGCACGGGCTTGCGGACGAACACGCGCCAGTACCCGTCGGTCGTCATTTGCGCCTCGAGGATCACCACCTCCGTGTTGGCAACGTCCATCACCCCTCCTCAGCGGCCAGCGCCGCAGTGGAGAGCTCCACGGAGAGCTCCTCGAGCCGCTGCCCGATGTTGGTGGCACCCTTGCCCAGCAGCGCCTCGTAGGACTTCAGCTTGGCGAGCATCTCCTTCGCCTTCTCGCTGCGCGAGCGCAGGCCGCGAGCGCCCATCTCCGAGTCCAGCGCGCTCTCCAGCTTGGCGATCTCGTCCTTCGCTTCCATCGAGATCGCATCGAGGATCGCGTCCACCGCCTCCTCGCTCTTGAGCGCCGGCACCTCGAACATGCTGTGGGCCGACACGGCGCGAATGACGGCGACCGCCTTGTGCCAGTGCGCCAACTGCGTGGACGGGATGAAGTAGATCCCTCCCGTGTCGCGCAGGCTGACGGACTTCACCTTGTACGCCAAGTCCACCAGCCAGTTGCTGATGTCCCCGGGGGACAGCGCCGCCATGTGCTTGGCGAACGCAGCCCGGATCTCGTCCTGTCGGATCTGCGCGTCGCCACCCTCGGGCTCGAAGGTGATCGCCCCCGATGCGGAGTTCACCGTCACCTTGAAGGCGACCTCGTAGGAGAGCTCCGCATCCGTGCCGTGCGCGCTGGTGATGCGCTCCTCCACCAGAGCGTAGGAGCCCTTGTCCTTGAGCGGACGCGCGAGCACGCGGCGCTCCTCCTGCTCACGCAGCGCCCGCCGAATGCCCTGCTCCGGTGTCGGGGGCAGCGGGAGCGCGTCGGGGTTCAACCCAGCCGCCACCCACGCCTGCGTCAACTTGTCGTGGTCCACCGTGCCCGACAGCCGCCACCACGCGATGGCACCTGCTGTGGGCAGCCGAGTGGGATCGATGTCTGCGGGGATCACGTACCCCGTGCTTCCGTTCTTCACGTTCATGTCCAGCCTCCTTGGTTTGGTACTGCGATGTGCTTCGTCGAGCCCTCGACCAACTCGGGTCGAGGGCTCTGGGCAGCACGCCGCCTACTCGTCCATCTCGATGAATTCGCCCCACGTCGCGAACGGCTTTTTCGCGCGGAAGCGACCCAGCGACACCCAGATGACCTTCGCGCCCTTCGGCTCAGGTCCCGGGTCTCCGATCATCCCGTCAGTGAGGCAGATGATCACGTCGGGCTTCTTCGGCATCGCCGCCAACTCTGCGAAGGCGGGGCGCATGTCCGTCCCACCGCCGCCCTTCACCAGTGACGGGAGTTCATTCCAGTGCCGCACCTTCTTGAGCGAGTGGACCTTCGCATCGCACGCGAGGAACGTGACGTGCGTTCCGCACGCGAGCATGATGCCGCGCACTTCGCGCAGCGCCTGCTCCAGTTCCTCACCGCCCATGCTGCCCGACGTGTCGGCGATCACCGCCGCCTCGGGCCGAGGGCTGTGCATCGCGGAGAGCAGCGGCTTGCCGATCCCGTAGCCCACTGCTGCCTGGCGACGCGACGGCTTGGCGCGCGTGAAGTCCGTCTGCCCCGCTCGGTACGACACGGCGTTCCGAGCGAGGCGCGCCAGCTTCTGCTGCCACGGGATCTTGGGCGGCTGAAGCGTCAACTCCGCCCAACGGACGAGCCCGCCCGGCACCGTACCGCGCGACTTGGACGCTTCGGCGCGAACAGCCTCCGCGACCTCTCGCACGGCTCGCACGACCTCCGCTTCGCCACGACCATCGGGGTCATGCTTCTCCTCGAAGTCGTCCGGGTGCCCTGCGCAACCACCGCAGCGTCCCGAGCCGACTCCGACCTTGCGACTGGGCTTGCCTTCGCCCTCACTCTCACCCTCGCCCTCACCCTCACCCTCACCCTCACCCTCACCCTCACCCTCACCCTCACCCTCACCCTCACCCTCACCCTCACCCTCACCCTCACCCTCGCCCTCGCCCTCGCCCTCGCCCTCACCCTCACCCTCGCCCTCGCCCTCGTCGCTGTCCTGCTCGTCTTCTTCC
>WBZR01005042.1_pt1 | contig 10375 bp, 8 predicted proteins | sample 5204231 | NCBI WGS metagenome assembly WBZR01 (sample SAMN12412403, study PRJNA552823) | activated sludge metagenome | isolation source: activated sludge from anammox sidestream of wastewater treatment plant... | place: USA: Virginia | collected 2017-08
CCTGCTTGCCCATCAAGAACTGCAGGAACAGCGGCGACTGGTTGAAGCGCCACGAGCGGTGCGGCGCCTCGAGGATGCGCGCAAGAAGGGGGAAATTCCGCTTTCGGCCGACACGACGACCTTTGCCGCCCAGGGCGCGCTGACGCTGGTTGCGATCGTGTTCGGGGCAGCATCGCTGAATGCGCTGGGCAGCGTGCTTGCAGCCTTCATCGAACGCGCGGACAGTCTTTCGGCCGTGCTCTTCGCCGGGCGGGCCGCGCCGGTCCTCACCCCGGCGGCGGGCGGGATCCTCGGGGCCATCGCCCCGTGGTTTCTTCTGCCACCGGTCGCGGCGATGCTGGCACTGGCCGCACAAAGGGCCCCGGCCTTCGCCGGATCGAAACTGGCCTTCAAGCCATCGCGCCTGTCGCCCATCGCCAATGCAAGGCAGAAATTCGGAGCCCGCGGTCTGGTGGAATTCATCAAGTCGCTGCTGAAACTGGCGATCCTGGGAACGCTCCTCGTGGTCTATGTCATGGCGCAGGCCGACCGGATCATGGCCAGCGCGACCCTCGCCCCCGGTGTGGCGCTGGTGGAGCTGGGCAGTATCCTGACCGGGTTCCTGATCCGGGTGGTCCTTGTCGCCGCCGGGTTCGCACTGGTCGATCTGGTCTGGCAGCACCAGTCGTTCATGTCTCGCAACCGCATGACACGAAAGGAACTCCTGGACGAAATGAAAGAGAGCGAGGGCGATCCCGCCATGCGTCAGCAGCGGCGCGCCCGGGCCACAGCCATCGCCATGGCCCCCCTGCGCAAGGCGGTGGCCGAGGCCACGGTGGTGATCGTCAACCCCACCCATTTCGCGGTCGCCCTGGCCTGGGATCCGGGGGGCCGCTCGGCGCCGCGCTGCGTGGCCAAGGGTGTGGACGACATCGCGCTGCGCATCCGCGAATTCGCCGCCGAAGCCGCCATCCCGATCCGTTCGGACCCGCCGACCGCGCGCGCCCTCTTTGCCGAGGTCCGGGTTGGAGAGGAAATCGACCGGCGCCACTATCGTGCGGTCGCCGCCGCGATCCGCTTTGCCGAGGCGATCCGCGCCCGGGCCGCCGCACGATGAGGGGCGCGCGATGAAGGTCAACGACCTGACCGGCATCCGCGCGGTGACCGCTGCCGCCCTTGCCGCGTCCGAGGCGCGGATGACCGCCCTGCGCCACGAGGAGGCGCGGATCGTGGCGCGGATCGACGATCTTGACGCCGCGCTGCGCCGGCGCGCCGCCGAAGCCACGGCCGAGGATCCGGCCCTGCGCGCGGGGGCCGACCTGCGCTGGCAGGAATGGGTCGAGCGCAGCCGCTCCGCGCTCCTGTCCGGACAGGCCCGCCTGCGCGCCGCGATCGAGGCCGAACGCGCGACCCTGCGCCTGACCTTCGGTCGCGATCTTGTGGCCGGGGAACTCCTGTCCGATGCCATGGCGCGGCAGCGGCTGGAACGGTCGCGGCGCATCGAGCGGGAATGAACGCGGCGCCCCGGTCCGGGCGACGGGGCTTCACGGCGGGGGGCGTCCGCGCTATCCCGGGGGTGGGCGCATGCCGCGCCCGGCGCAGGCAAAGGACCAACCCGGTGTTCAGCGACGGCCTGATCTTTCCCGCCCTGGCGCTGGCCTGCCTTGGCTGGGTAGTGCCGCGCCTGCTGGCCGCCTTCTGGCCCGAGGGGGTGCGCCCGCTGATCCTGCTGTCCCTGACCGCGACCGCGATCCTGTTCCTGCTCTCCTCGGCGGTCTTCGTCGGCCTCTACCTCGCGGGGGGCGTGCCGCTCTCGGCGCTGTTCAATGCCGGCATCGCCCCCTTCGTCCTGCATTTCGGCCGCCTCGGCCTTGTCTCGGCGCTGTTCTGGGCGCCGATGACGATCCTGTCGGTGGCCGGCCTCCCCAAATACTGGGTGACCGAGCGCTGGTGACACCGCCCGCCCTGCCCGATGAAAGGACCGCCATGCACCGCCTTCGCCTCATCCTGCGTGTGACCGTCATCGTGATCCTGGGCGCGTTCCTGCATTATACCCTGCCGCGCCACGACATCGCCCGCGTCACCGGGACCGAGGTGATGCGGCAGGATTTCTCGTCCTGGAACCGGATCTTCTATGCCCAGGCGGATGCCGGGAACGCCACCGGCAGCACGCGCGACCTGCGGCTGGTGAACACGCAGGCGCAATCCACCTGGCTGTTCGGCCTGATCCGCGGCGGCCTGACCACCGCCGTCTATCGCAACGAGGACACCGGCTGGGGCTGGCCGCCCTATTTCAAGTTCGATTCGGCCGATGTGCAGGCGCAGGCCCAGGGCCTGGCCCAGTCCGCAGGTGATCCGCGCTGGGTTGTGATCACGCATTACGGCTGGCGCAACCGCCTGCTGTCGATCTACCCGAACGTCACCGCGATCCGGCCGATCCCCGATCCCCGCCCGGCATCGGACCGCGCCACGCCGCCCGATTACCGGATCGTGCCCTGGTTCAACATCGGCTTCTTCATCGCGCTCGGCCTGATCGTGCTTGGCCTGCGCCGGGGCTGGAACCGGCTGCTCCGCCGGTTCCGCCGCAGCCCGGCCGCAAGCCCCGACGCGGGGCCGTGAACCCTACTCCCCCCAGGGGATCCAGATGTTCTTCACCTCGGTCGCCTGATCAAGCCAGGCCCGTCCCTCGGCCCCGGCCCAGTCGGTGGTGCGCCCGTTGTTCACCCAGGTGCGCTTGAGATTGCCGGCGGACTTCGCCTCGATGACCCGCGACAGGTCCGTGGACGAGAACGACCACACCGCATCCACATCAAGATGCGCCGCCAGATGCGGGGCCAGTTCGGCATGGCTGCCGGTCAGGATGTTCACCACGCCCCCCGGCAGGTCCGAGGTCTCGAGCACCTGGTAGAAATCGGTCGCGGCCAGCGGGAATGCCTCTGACGCCACCGCCACCACGCGGTTGCCCATGGCGATCGCCGGCGCCACGGTCGAGATCAGGCCCAGAAGCGGTGCCTCGTCGGGGCAGAGGATGCCGATGGTACCCACCGCCTCGCGCATCGCCAGGGCGATGCCGCGGATCGGCACCGCATGGGCCTGACCGTCGAACTTGTCCGCCCAGGCGGCATAGGTGAACAGGCGCGCGATCGCGGCCTCGACCTCGGCCCGGCCGTCGGCGCCGGTCATGGCCCGCAGGCGCGATGCAAATTCGCCCGCCCGCGCCGAAAGGTTCTCGGCGATGAAATAGAGGATCTGCGCCCGCGCATGCCCCGTCGTCCGGGCCCAGCCGCGCGCGGCACCGGCCGCCTCGACCGCGTTGCGGATGTCCTTGCGGTTGGCAAGCCCCACATGCCCCAGAAGCGCGCCCTTCGGCCCGTGCACCGCGCGCGAATAGCCGCCATCGGGCCGGGCCTGCTTGCCCCCGACATAAAGTTTCGCCGTCCGGTCAAGCGCATCGACCGGCGCCCCCGTCCCGCCAAAGGGCACGACCTGCTTCAACGCCCGCCCGCGCTCCCTGGGGCGGGTATAGGCCGACAACCCCTCCCAGCCGCCCTCGCGGCCAAAGCCGCTCTCGCGCAGGCCGCCGAACCCGGCGGCGGCGTCAAAGAGGTTGGTCGCATTCACCCAGACCACCCCGGCGGCCAGTCTTGGCGCCACGTCGAGGGCGAGGTTGATGTTCTCGGTCCAGAGTGTCGCCGCCAGCCCGTAGCGGGTGTTGTTGGCCAGTTCCACCGCCTCGGCGGGCGTGCGGAAGGTGGTGGAGACAAGCACCGGGCCAAAGATCTCCTCCTGCATCAGCGGCGACGCCGGCGAGAGCCCGGAGATGAGCGTGGGCGGATAGTAGCAGCCCACCGCCGGAACCTGGATCGGGGCGACGTAACGCTCGCCCTCGGGGTGCGCGTCCACCATGCGGCTGATCGTGGCGCGCTGCACCGGATCGACCACGGCACCGATGTCGATGCACTTGTCGAGAGGGTCGCCCATCCGCAGGTTCGACATGCGCGCCCGCAGCTTGGCCAGGAACCGCTCCGCCACTCCTTCCTGCACCAGAAGGCGCGATCCGGCGCAGCAGACCTGCCCCTGATTGAACCATATCGCATCGACGATCCCCTCGACCGCCGAATCAAGATCGGCATCGTCGAACACGATATAGGGCGACTTCCCCCCCAGCTCGAGCGTGAGCCCGAGCGCGCGCCCCGCCGTGGCCTCGCGGATGCGCCGCCCGACCGCGGTCGATCCGGTGAAGGCGATCTTGTCCACCTCGGCACCCACGATCATCTCGCCCACGGCCCCGTCGCCGGTGACGATATTGATGACCCCGGGCGGCACTCCGGCCTCGGCGCTCAGTTCCGCGAACAGAAGCGCGCTCAAGGGCGTGTATTCCGCAGGCTTCAGCACCACCGTATTGCCCATGGCCAGCGCCGGCGCGATCTTCCAGGCCAGCATCAGCAGCGGAAAGTTCCAGGGCACGATCTGCCCGCACACGCCCAGCGCCTCGCGGTCGGGCAGTTCGGCCGCCATGAGTTGCGCCATGCCGGCGTGATAGTAGAAATGCCGCTGTGCCAGCGGCACGTCGATGTCGCGGCTCTCGCGGATCGGCTTGCCGTTGTCCATGGTCTCGAGCACCGCGAACAGCCGCGACTGCTTCTGCAGGATCCGCGCCAGCGCATAAAGCACGCGTGCCCGCCCGTGCCCGCCCATGGCCGCCCATTTCGGCTGGGCACGCCGCGCCGCCCGCACCGCCGCGGTCACATCCGCAGCGCTCGCCTGCGTCACCCGCGCCAGCACCTCGCCGTTGGCCGGGTTCCTCGTCTCGAAGGTCTCGCCGGGCGCGGTGAACCGCCCGCCGATCCAGTGGCCGAACACCCCGCCATGGCCGGCGATCCATGCCTTCGCCTCGGCGGCGCTTTCGGGCGCCGGACCATAGTCCATCGTCTCGAAGATGTCCTGCACCGTCATCGCGCGCCTCCCGGCCTGCTCTTCATCTTTGTTCAAATACCCCGCGGGGGTGTGGGGGCGCGAAGCCCCCACCCCTCACGCCAGTGCGTGGCGCCAGGATGCCGAATAGGCCCCGGTCACATGGTGTTCGAGCTGCCGCTCGATATCGCCCAGCAGGCTCGAGGCGCCAAAGCGGAACAGGTCCGGCCGCAACCAGCGGTCGCCCAGTTCCTCCTTCATCAGCGCAAGATAGACCAGCGCGTCCTTCGCCCTGGAAATCCCGCCAGCAGGCTTGTAGCCCACGCGCAGCCCGGTCGCGTCGAAATAGTCGCGGATCGCCCGGATCATGACGAGAGAGACCGGCAGCGTGGCGTTCACGCCTTCCTTGCCGGTCGATGTCTTGATGAAATCCGCCCCCGCCATCATGCACACAAGGCTTGCCCGCGCCACGTTGCGCAGCGTGCCCAGTTCGCCCGTGGCCAGAATCGCCTTGAGATGCGCGGGGCCGCAGGCCGCGCGCATCTCGCGCACCTCGTCATAGAGCGCCTGCCAGTTCTGCGTCAGCACATGCCGGCGCGAGATGACGATGTCGATTTCCGCCGCACCGGCACGCACGCTCTCGCCGATTTCGGCAATGCGCAGCGGAAAGGGCGACAGCCCCGCCGGGAACCCGGTCGAGACCGCCGCCACCGGAATCCCGGATCCCCGCAGCGCCTCGACCGCGGCGGGCACCATCTCGTGATAGACACAGACCGCAGCCACGGTGAGGCCGGGCAGGCCCAGCGCCTCGAGGGTCGCCGGCGCCACCGGCTGGCGCGCCTTGGCGCACAGCCGCCGCACCCGCCCCTCGGTATCGTCGCCCGACAGCGTGGTGAGATCCATCAGGCTGATCGCGCGCGCCAGCCAGGCCGCCTGCCATTCCTTCTTCACCGTGCGCCGCCCCGGCAGCGTGGCGGCACGCCGCTCGATCGCCGAGGTATTGGCCTGCACCCGCGCCACCCAGTCAAGGTCGAGCGCGGTGCCCTGATTGCGCGCTTCGTGGATCTGGGGCAGCAGGGCCGCCTGCGATGCGGCGGTGGCAATCTGAGTGGGCATGTCATCCTCCGGAACAGCGGGAAAGTGACACGCCACCCTCCCCTTGGCAAGATTCGGTGCTGACGCCTGGGCGTGGATCAGTCCTTCCTGCCGGCCATGGCCCGGATCGCCGCCACGCCGGACTGGCCCAGCGGCACCGCGGCAAACGGCCCACCCAGACAGGCCAGCGCCGGATCGCGCGGATCGACCGGGGCGGCGGTCCTGCCGATGGCCTCGGCCCAGTCCTCGGCATTGTCCTGCGGACGATAGCCCAGATGCGGCACCCGCGCATTCGACACCGGCGCCCGGGTATTGGCCGAGACACCGAAGGCCACGGTAAAGCCCACCACCGGCGTGAGGATCGCGCGGCGCACCAATTCGACCATGTCGCGATGCGACAGCCAGGTGCCCAGCGCGCGGATGTTCTGGGGCTCGGGCGTGCAGGAGAGGATGCGCAGATGCGCGGATTCGAGGCCGCGCTTTTCCCAGTAGAGCCGGCCCAGATCTTCGGTGAAGCATTTGGCGAGGCCGTAGAAGGTATCGGGCCGGTGCGGGGCCTCGGTGTCGATGCCGCCGGTGGTCGGATGCATGCCGACCGCGTGGATCGACGAGGCATAGACGATGCGCTGCGCGCCCGCGGCCCAGGCGCTTTCCCAGATGTTGTAGGATCCCACGAAGTTCGGGCCCCAGAGATCCTCGAACGGCTTTTCGTCGACGACGGCGCCGAAATGCACCACCATCTCGACCCCCTCCATCAGGGGCGCGACCTGATCCATCCGCGCAAGATCGGCCTGGACCCAGCTTTCGTTCGCCATGAGATCGGCGGGGGCGGGCATGAGGTCGGTCGAGACCAGGGTCTCGCACAACTGCGACAGCGGCTCGCGCAGCGAGGTGCCAAGCGAACCATGGGCGCCGGTGAGGACGATTTTCCTGAGCATGTCTGTCTCCGTCAGATGATGGCGCCTTCGGTGAGCGGGCGGCCGGCAGCGATGCGGTCGTATCCCAGCGCCGAAAGGTCAAGCGTGGCATAGCGCCCGTGCATGACCAGTTCGGCAAGGCCCCGGCCCACGGCAGGCCCCTGTTGCAGGCCGTGACCGGAAAAGCCGTTGCAGAACAGGAAATTCCCGACCTCCGGGTGCGGACCGAGGATCGCGTTCTGGTCGAGGGTGTTGAAATCGTAATGCCCCGCCCAGGCATTGATGACCCGGGCGGTCTCGAAGGCGGGGATGCGGGATGCGATCACGGGCCAGACCCATTCCTCCCACAGGGAGTGATCCATGGCGAAATCGTCGGGATCGACGGCCGGGTCGGCCCCTTGCGGCTTGCATCCGGCGAGGAAGTAGTGCCCGTCGCTGCGCACATGCACGCCCGTGGGGTCGATGGTGAGCGGGACCGGCTGGCCGAAGGCGCGCGCGGGCGGGCTGTCAAAGACCCAGGTGTAGCGGCGGCGTGCCTCGACGGGCAGGGACAGGCCGGCCATGGCGGCCACCTGCGCGCCGCGTGTGCCGGCGGCATCGACGAAGACGCCGGGCGCGACCCGCGCCCCCGAGGCCAGCCGGACCCCGGTGATGCGCCCGCCGGCACGGTCGAGGGCGGTCACCTCGTCGGTGACGTATTCGACGCCGCGCGCGCGGGCCTTGCGGCGGAACCAGTCGAAGATGGTGGCCCCGTCGAAGAAACCCTCGTCCATGGTATTGATCGAGCCGAGGAGGATATCGTCGAGCGCATAGAACGGATATTGCGCGGCGATTTCGTCCGGGGTCAGGATCCGTGTCGGCGTGCCAAGGCTGTTCTGCATCCGCGCATCCCGTCCGAGCGAGGCGGCAAAGCCCTCGTCCGCGGCGAGGTAGAGATAGCCGAAACTGTGCAGCGTGACCGCGGGGGCGCTGTCGTCCTCCATGTAGTCGGCGAAATGGCGGATGAATTCGGCGGCAAAACGCGAGATCTGCACGTTCACCGGCTGGCCGAACTGCTGGCGGATCGAGGAATTGGAGAGGCTGGTCGCGGCCTGCGCATGGGTCGGGTCGCGTTCGACCACGAGGATGCGACCGCGGAAATCCGGGTTGCGGCTGAGCCAGAAGGCTAGCGACGAGCCCATCATGGCGCCGCCGGCGATGACGACATCATAGGTGGCATGGGCGGGCGTGGTGGCAAGGGCCATGGCGTGTCTCTCGGTGCTGGCGTCCGGGGCTCTGCCCCGGACCCCGGGGTATTTCAGCAAAGATGAAGATCAGTCGGAAAGACGGTAGAGGGCGCGGGCCGATTCGGGCGTGATGTAGCCCTGGGCGAGGTCGTGGCGCACGAGATCGCGCGGACGGGTGGCCGGGGCGCCGATGCCGCCGCCGCCGGGAAAGGCGAGGCGCACGGTCTGGCCCGCGGGCACGGGGAAGCGGCCCTTGCCGGGCAGGCCGGTCCCGTCCGAAAGGGTGACTTCGGTCGCGCCGCCTTCCAGGCCGCCGTCGATGCCGCGCGCGGGGTGGCGGGTGCGGTCGAGCATGGCGGAGAATTCGAAGCTCCAGCCGTCGCGCGCGCCGACCTCCATGAACTGGCCGAGTCCGCCGCGGAACCGGCCGGCGCCGCCCGAATCGGGGCGCAGCTCCTTGCGCCAGATGATGACGGGGCCGGCGTGTTCGGTGGCCTCGACCGGCATGGTCATGACCCCCGAGGGAAAGGCGGTGGCCGAGAGGCCGTCGAGGCCCGGGCGGGCGCCCGAGCCCCCGGAGTTGAAGCACAGCACCTCGGAGCGGCCTTCGCCCGCGATCTCGCGCAGCGAGACCTGGAAGTTGCACAGCGCCCCGGCCCCTTCGGCCGGGATGCCGGGCAGGATGTGGCGCAGCGCGGCAAAGACCGTGTCGGGGATCATGTGGCCGATCACATGGCGCAGCGCCACCGGGGCGGGGCGGCGGGCGTCGACGATGGAGCCGGCGGGGGTGGCCACGGTGAAGGGCGCGAGCGAGCCCGCGTTGTTGGGGATGTCGGGGGCGATCGCCACCTTGAGGGCATAGGCGGCATAGGCGCGGGTATAGACCGCAGGCACGTTGATGCCCTTGGGATCGGGGCCCGAAGTGCCCGCGAAATCGACATGGACGCTGTCGGGCCGGGTCTCGACCGTGGCGCAGAGGCGAATGGGCGTGGCGTAGCCGTCGATCGTCATTTCGCCCGCGGCGCGCGCGCGCGGCAGTGCCGCGATACGGTCGCGCGTGGCCCGTTCGGAGGCGGTGAGGATGAAATCGGCGAGATCCTCGATATCGTCGAGCGCATATTCCGCCATCATGTCACGCAGGCGCCGTTCGCCCACGGTGTTGCAGGAGGCGAGGGCGAAGAGATCGCCCACGACCTGCCCCGGTTCGCGCACATTGGCGCGCACCATGGCGATGAGCACCTCGTTCGGCCGGCCCCGGTCGAGAAGGCGCATGTGCGGGATCTGCAACCCTTCCTCGTAGACCGAATTGCCCTCGGGGCCGAAGCCGCGGCCGCCGATGTCGACCACATGCGCGGTGCAGCCGAAATAGCCGACGTGACAGCCGGCGTGGAACGCGGGCGAGACCACGGTGATGTCGTGCAGATGCCCGGTGCCCAGCCAGGGATCGTTGGTGATATAGGCGTCGCCCTCGTGCATCGTGGCGGGGCCGATGCGTTCCATGAAATGGGCGACCGCCTCGGCCATGGCGTTCACATGGCCGGGCGTGCCGGTCACCGCCTGGGCGAGCATGCGTCCGCGCAGGTCATAGACCCCGGCCGACAGGTCGCCCGCCTCGCGCACCGAGGTGGAAAAGGCGGTGCGGATCAGCGCCTGCGCCTGTTCCTCGACGATGGCGATGAGGCGGTTCCACATGATCTGGCGGGCGACGGTCATGCGTTCCTCGCGATGTCGATGGTGCCGTCGGCGCGGCCGGTGGCGGTGAACCCGCGCGGCAGGATCACCGTGGTCTCGCGTTCGGTGATGGCGGCGGGGCCGGCGACGGTGGCCCCGTCGCCCAGATCGGCGCGCAGCACGACCGCGGCCGGGGCCATGCCCTGTCCGTCATGCATGAGGCGCGTGGTCGCGGGGGCGGGATGCGGGGCGTCGGCCGCGGGCACCGGCAGGACCGGGGCAAGCGGGGTGGCCGCATTCACCGCCCAGACCGTGATCTCGATCGGCAGGTCGGCGACGGTGCGCCCGAAGAGCGTGGCGTATTCGGCCTCGAACCGGTCCCGGATTGCGCCCGCCTGCGGGGCCGCGGCAAGATCCGCGTCGATGGGCACCGGGATTTCCCAGCCCTGCCCCTTGTAGCGCATGTAGAGGCGTGCCGAAGTGCCGACCGTGGCGGTGTCATCACAGGCGCGCACGAATCCCCCGGCCTCGTCCGCGAGTTCGGCCAGAAGCATGCGCGCGGTGGTGGCGTCG
>WBZR01005044.1_pt1 | contig 10373 bp, 17 predicted proteins | sample 5204231 | NCBI WGS metagenome assembly WBZR01 (sample SAMN12412403, study PRJNA552823) | activated sludge metagenome | isolation source: activated sludge from anammox sidestream of wastewater treatment plant... | place: USA: Virginia | collected 2017-08
CTGAGTTATTATCATTTTCAACACCGGCAAAAAACATTTTGTCTGTTATTTGCAACTAAACTATCTCCATTAAATTTGTATTTTATCTTCCTGTGACGGATTTAAATCATATAAAGAACTAATACTTAATTTAACTTTACTTATCCAATCAATGCCATGTTTCTTTATTATAGAACTAAAATCTTCTATATCATGTCGTCTCAATTCAAATTTCCATTCGCCTGTTTTATCATTCATTATTGGTAATATATGCATCAATTCATGTTGCATTAATACATATCTTACACTATCATCTAATGAATCCCATAATTCACCTGACATTTCGATTAGATAATCTTTGCCTGAAAAAAACCTTAATTCTTTACTCGTTTTAATACACCTTCCAGCAACTGTTTTTGCAATATTAGGATATACAAGTAAAAATTCGACCTTAGCTGGATTAATATCTAATTTTTGTTCCTCTATAACAGTTTCTGCTAATTGTTTTAATTCATCTGATACTTCAAATTCTTTTTTACTATTCGTTTTAGTTTTTTTTGTTTTTGACATAACTTCCTCCATTATTGAGTTTGATTGGGATGATAATTTGCTGATTTATTTGTTATATTATTTGGTTTTTTTTCAGTATTTATTTTTTCATTATCATGATAAAATTCATGTTCGTTTATTTTATGTTCTGATACATTTTCATTATTAGACTTTTCCAATTCATTCATTAATTCGTTTACAAATTCTTCTGGTTCAACCTTTTTTTCAATTTTCACATCTTTCATTTGTATTTCATCAGATTGTTCTATTTTAATATTTGTATTAGATGTATTTTTCGATTCAATAGTAGGTTTAATTTTATTATTCACAATATCAGAAACTGTTGTGGGGTTTTTTTCTTTTTCTTTAACTGTTTCATCTGTGTTTTCTAAATAATCTTTTCGTATTAAAGTATTTAATGAAACAAATAATAATACAGCTAATGGGTCAAATACAAATATCAATAAAAATATAAAATATTTTACTACTGTGTCCATATCAGTATCAAATATACCTGCAATATATTTTAAAGGTCCTAATTCACCTGTTATATTAACAGATTCTTTTTCTACTTTTTTAGTTTCATATACACTAATAGAATCATTAACCATATTTAATTTTTTAGTAAGTTCAACAACCTCATTATCAGATGCTGTTATTTGTGCTTCTACCCGTTTCGCAACATTAATTTGACCTCTTGAATATAAAGAATCTAATCTGGCTTCCTGACCAGATTTAATTTTTATTAAAGCATCAAGCCTATTTTGATATCTATCCTTTTCAGAAGTAAATAATTTTATTTTCGTATCAATCAATTCTATGTTTTTCTCTACTAAAGTATAATCACCTTTGGTCTTTTGATATGCATCTGATAAATATCCAAAAATGCCTCCAGATGTGACTAAAATTAATACTATAAGCGCAATTGTAAAATATGTTCTGAGTATTTTACTTACTACCGACCAATATCTAGCTAAGAATGAAGCTACTACAATCTTTGCGAATTCTAACGCTCCCATCATCAAAGAAACAGTTAAAAAATATCCTGAGAAAAGAGTAGCTATACCTGTTATTGAAAAAGTAGCTGCCATTCCGGATATCATTAGTGCTGAAAATCCGAGTAGTATTTTAAAGGATTTAGTTGATTTTATATGCAATGCCATTTATTATCTCTGAGTATTAATTATTAATACCTTCCCTCAAAACCTTGAAATCGGAACTCTCTAGTCCTACCATTTCACTAACATCTTCCAATCGTGATATTAATTTTTCCATTTCTGAAATTAATAAATCTTTTGTAATACTGTTATTATCAACTAAATTTTTTAATGAATTTAATTGGTTAGTTATTAAATCTATATTAGAAATTACCTTTTCTTTATATTTCATTTTATTATTTCCTTATATTAATATTTAAAATTAATGGTTTAAAATCCTAAGCTTTAAACCATATTTTTAAATATAGATTTTTTACAAAATTCGCTAGAATTTTGGTTTAAACATAATATATCACACAAATTCGCATAATTATTGGACGTCTAGCGATGTAGTTTTTAAATTATTATTATTTAATTGAGTTTTAATACCGGACGTCCTTCAGTATAGGTTAATTGTTTTTAGTGTTAATTTATAATTTTTATGACTTTATTTTTTCATTATTCGTTTCAGTAACTTGTTTTTGTTGAGTTTCTGGTAAAATATTTGTAAACTCGGCGTCTGTTATTTCATTACATAAAAAATAAAATTGGTCATTCTTTATTAGAGCATTATATCCTGATTTGTTTTTTATTTCAACTAATTTTTGTTCATTTGAATCTATATATCTTTTATAAACTCTTTTAATTTCATATTGTTTTTCTCCAACTCGTATTCTTTGTAACATCTCAATTCATAATATTTTAAAGGAGGGAGTAAACTCCCTCCATGGTTTTTATTTTATATTTATTTTAGTAACTTCTTCCTGAATTTTTTCTGGAACTTTCTTAGGTATATCAACAATTAAAATTCCATTCTTGAATTCAGCATTAATTTTATCTGGTTCTAAAGATTCATGTATAACAAATGACCTTTGAAATGCCGAACGTTTTAATTCACGTCTAATAAATTGTTTGGATTCATTATCTTCTGTTGTTTGTGCTTTTTTGCCAGATATAATTAGTTGTTTACTTCCATTCATTGATTTCATTTCAATTGAAATATCAGATTTATCAACACCAGGAATTTCAAGTTCTATACGAACTTTATCATCATATTCTATAACATCACATTTTGGATAAGAACCTTTTTCAAAAAAATCTAATCCGAAGTCTTTTCCAAACGTTGGAAAAGCGGAATTTATTATTTCATCGAACATCTTATCAAATGGTGTTAAAAATTCATCTCTATTGGACAAGATTGATGGTAAATAACTCATTTTTTTAGTTAAGTTTTTCATAGTTTTACTCCTATATATTGTTATTACACATATATGTTATTTATTGTTTTGACCTCAATTGAGCGTCAAATGTTATTTTTATTGGTAGGTATAAATATAGAAAAATTTTTAAAAACGCCAAAAAATTATAGTTGGTCTTTTAATATATCAGTTATTACGCCAATTAAATAATTTTCATCCTTCATTCCTTTATCAACTTTTATTACTTGTCCTTTACTATAATATAATATTGTAGGAATTGAATTCACATTTGAAGCCTTAGCAATCTCCGGCGCATCATCTACATTAACTTTAACAATATCTAATACTGACGGGAATCGTCTGGAAATCGATTCCAATATTGGTTCCATTGCTTGACATGGTTTACACCAAGGCGCCCAAAAATCTACCATAATAAGTGGTTTATTGGATTGAATTACAGAAATTTTAAAATAATGGTCTTCCGTGATGTGTTTTATCATAACTATCTCCTTTTAATTTAAAAAAAAATATTTATTATATAATATTTTATATTATATAATAAATATATAAATTTTAGAATTTTATTAAAATTTTATTTAATAAAATTAATAGTTTATTTTTTAGCGTATTGTTTGATTTTTCTCCAAATAGTATTTAAATATCTCATATCATCAGCAGATAACTGGTTCGCTCTATTTCTTAACATCTTTTCAATTATACTAACAGAACGAATTAATTCTTCACTCGATTCAATTTCATTTTTATATTCATTTAATGTTTTTAATATTAAAATAATTTTATTTGTATGTTCTATGTTTATATTTAAAGATTTTTGATTCGGAAATATATAATCCTTGGAAACATCAGTATAACCTTTTTTAATTTTTTCATTATATTTTTCACTCCATCTATTCATACTATATGTAACTTTATTTATACCAGATGTTCCAATTTTACCCCAACGTGCAGTCCAAGTTTCATTGTCTGTATTTTCTATCATTTCATAAAACTTATTATGTGTATCGTTATTATTTATTAAATATTTATATCTAACAATCTTCATGTTTTATTAACCTACAATTTTTGTTTTAAGATTTATTTCTTGTAATATACTTGATACTCGTAAACAATCCTGTATATCGCCTTTAAAAACAGTGGACTGTCCTTTTGTATGAATTGTATTTGTATGATAAAATGCAATCTCCTCTGAACATTTAAGTGCTTTCATCAATTGATTAATTACCTGTTCAAATGTATGATAATTGTCATTAAATAAAATAATTTTAGTTCCAAGTGAATTATTATTAGTATCATCAATCGATTCTTCAATAATAGTATCAACCTCAGTAAAATTTTCATTTTTAAATTGTGGGTCTAAAAACTTATCCATTTTAACTCTCAACTTTCTTTTGTTTTATTTACTCTTATTAAATTTTATAATAATAAAATAAGTATTTTCTAAATAAATGTCAAGTAAAATAACAGCTTCGTGAAATAAATATATTGTTTATTATCACTGTAAATATAAGAAATTTACAAACAAATGTCAAACGTATATTGTGTAATTTTTATCTTTTTTTCACGTTTCTACCATCGGAATTTTTTCGGATTGGCAATTTTTTGATATTTTGTTGTTTTATATTATCCCGTTTCTGATATGTTTTAGTTTCATTTTTATTTATATCATTTTTAATTTTATAAGTCTTTTCTTTTAATCTTATATCATATTTTTTATTAACATTAGAATTTTTATATTCTCTCGTTTTTGTAATATTATTAACTCGTCCGGTTCTTAAATTTCTTAATCCATTATTATCTCTAATATAATGTCTCGTTACATCTCTATAATAATAATGATTGTGCCAATGTCCATAGTAATATGCACGAGGATAATAATAATGAACTCTATACCAATTATTATACCAATGATAATGATTGTTACACCAATGACGTATATGCACATGATATGTTTTACAATTAAAACACCAATACATTTCATAATAACAATGAGAACAAACAAAATTATAATTAATATAAATATCCACATCATAATGAGATTGTGCATAAGTCTCATTGTTTTTAATTGACATGGATGAATAACATCCGTTAATTATAAATGTTATAATTGCGATAAGTAATAGTTTTATTTTCATTTTATGTACCTGTATAATTTATATTCAACCATAACATCAAATATCATGACAAACTTTTTGTATGATATTTCATTCAAAAATACATCCTTTTCCATTTTCTGTATAAATAATTATACAATGGTTGTATAAAAAAATCATCAATCGTTAACATTATAATCAATAAGAATATATTTTGGTGGAACACATTCTATTAAATAAATTTTATTTTTTGAAATATAAAATGTAAATCCATCGTCATACATTTGTCCGGATTTTATAGTCAATATAACAGGTTTTCCTCTACGAGCGCCAACCAATAATGCAGTTTCTTTATCTGAAGATAAATGTAAATAATTTCTACTTTGTTTATTTAAACCTGTTTTCATAATATTATCAACATATTTTTGAACTGTTCCGTGATATAAAAATACAGGAGGTTTAACTTTTTTAAAATTTATTTTAATATAATCCAACGAATGTCCTTGATTTGCTCTAATTTTAGAACCATCTTTATTAAATGTGTATCTATGTTTATCATCAGTATCTACTATTATTTTCAACTCATCTTTTGTAAAACCGGCGTGATGAATTAAATCTTTTACGTTAGCCCAACCTTCAGAATCCAAATTTATATCAGCTTCTTCTGGTTTATGTCGAAGTAATAAAGATAGATATTTACTTTTTGTTTTTAAATCTTGTTTCATCTTCCTACTTGTCCTAAATACTTTTCTTTTGTTTCTTCCCAAGTCATACGAATAACATCATCATAAAATAATATATCATTTATGAATTCTTTATTTTCTTTTTGGAAATTTTCAACTCTTTTCTTTGCGTATTTTTCTTTCCATACTTTACTCAAAGATTCTATATTATTATCGAAATCTTTACGTCTAATAAGTTTATCTTCTGGAATTTCCATTCTTAAATACTCTTTCATATTATCATAAAATGGACAGAAATAAATACCACGACTGTGATTTGTTTCATAATATTTTTTTTCTATTTTTAATTTATTGTAAATAAAAGACAATGAACGTTGTTTAAAATCTCTTTTTAATGGCATTCCTTGTGGTTCGGTTGCAATATACCATTCCCAGAATTTTAATGGAAATTCACGTTGTAAATAATCTTTAATCTTTGATAGTGTCTCTTTAGATACTTCAAATTTAATTGAACCAGATGAATGACCTCTTTTATTCCAATATACTAAATTATTATATTGTGAAAATGATGAATATAATGATGTTGTTGTCATACCAACCAATTTACTAGGCATTTTATCAGTATCATATTTATTATTCCATGAATTTTCAACCACATCTGATATTGTTAATAATGCCATTAATTTACCACCAAGATAATTATATCCAAGTGGTTGCATAGGAATAATTGTAGAACCAATCGCAGTGTGATTTATCATTCTTTTAGTTGTTTTTTGTTCTCTATTCCAACCAATATAATTATCTCTCGGAGTTAAATCCATGAAATCAGAAGATATATTAATAATACCAAGATATTTTTTAGTAATTTTATCTCTCGCAATAAAATATAAATTTCTACCTATATTACTATTATTTATTTGTGTGGATGTAAAAGTTCGTAATATATTCCAAGTTGTTGTTAATTCTTGATTATCATTACATAATAAAATTTCAGGTTCCAAATTTAAATAATCATTTATATCGTTTGGTATCCAAATGTTTTCTTTGATTTTTAATAGTTCTGGATAATCTACAACATCATCAACTTCAAAAAATGAGTGATTTACATTATCTTTGTCCAATCTTGGATATTTTCTTTGTATTTCATCCCATTTTCTATATAACGTGTATTCTTGTACTGACATAACATGAAGAAAATTCAAATCATTCATTATTGAATCTTTAACTTCGTCTAAAGTTATATTAGAATCTTTTTTAGATTTAAGCCATTCTCTATATTCTTTACGAAGTAATTCACGATGTTCTGATGGTAATGCTTTCATCCATGTATCAGAATCAATGTTTGTTATATCATTATCATCAAATATATAATTATCGCTTGAATTTATTTCAGATTCTAAAAATTTTTCATTTAAAAATTCGTCGTGCACTGTAACCTCTTTATATTTAATATTATTTTGAGCGGGAAATGGGATTTGAACCCATGACTTTTTACTTGGCAAGCAAATACTCTACCCACTGAGTTATTCCCGCAATGAAATTAGCTTTTTTTATAATAATAAACACTTTCCGACGCTGTTAAACTTGAACTTGGCGGAAAAGTTGTTAATTGAACATTAGACGACCCTGACTGGTGTGCTCTCCACACCCTAGATAAATAATCCGGATTATAAGGATTATAAAAAGGTTCTGCAATACTACTTGTAGGAAATGTATATGGCATTGTTTTTTCTCCAATTTATAAACATAAATATAAAATTTCAAATAAAAACATCATTATTTTTGTATTCTTTTTTGCTTTAAATATATTTTATTTAATATTTCAAACTGTTTATCTGAGATTTTTCCTGTTTGTTTTATTTGTTCCTCTATACCTTGAACTTCAATAAGATTAGGTGAAATAAATTGCTCGGTATCACCTATATTTTTTTGTATCAAATTTTTAAGAATACCTATTTTAGAAATTATAGAATCGATATAATTATTTGTTATATTTTTTCTTTCTTTCAATTCATTTTCATGAGAAATTAAAGATTTTTGAATTTCTTGTATTTCTGTTCCCATTTGTGATATAATCACTAATATGTTTTCAATTTGCTTTGTCAAATTTTTAATTTCATCGTCATGTGATGTAAAACTCATATCTATACCTTTAAATATTTTTTATCAAATTTTATTTCATATTTTGTACCAGATGAATCATATTCTAATTTTACTTCACCACCAATTTGTTCCGTCAATCCATATATCAACGACATTCCCATTCCAGAATTAAATTCAATATTATTATCACTAATTCCTATTCCATCATCAGATACTTTTATTATATAATTTGAATCTTCTATTTTTAAATCTATATTTATATTTCCATTAGTTCGATTAACAAATGCATGTTTAAATGAATTAGATATAATTTCATTTACAATTAATCCACAAGGAACAATATGTTCCAAACACAAATCAAATTTATCACCTGAAATATTTATTTTGATTTCCTTATCCGATTCAGAATACGTCGCTTCTATATTAGGAAATAATTGATTTAAAAATTCAATAAAACTAATTTTATTAGTATTCTGTTTATAAAACATTTGATGAATAATAGAAATTGCAAAAATTCTATGTCTTATATCTGAAATTATTTTTAATAAATGTTCTTGACATGATGTAGAATTATCATTTGAGTTTTTAATCATTTTAAATCTAGCCAATGAACTTTGAGCTTGTAATCCTAATAAAGAATGAATCTGTTGTAGATTGTTTTTTATCCTATGATACATTTCTTTAATAGTAGTTTCTTTTTCTTTCAAAAGATTCTCAATTTTTTGTTGAGCTAATTTAAATTCAGTCACGTCTTGTACTGTACCTATGAGAGTGTCCTGATTTTCAGTCATATATCTCTTTGCCAATTCATGTACATATTTTATATCACCAGTCGGTGTTATTATTCTATGCACAACATCGTGCAAACCAGTAGTTTCTGATTTCTTTTCGCTATCCAATACTAATTGTACATCATCGGGATGAACTGATTTTTTAAATTTATCTATAGTAGGAATAAATGTATTAACATCATATCCAAATATATCAAATATTATTTTTGACCAAAAAAGTTCGCCGGTTTTTAAATTTGCTTCCCAATATCCAATTTTTGCAATTTCTTGAATCTCAAAGCTTTGTTCGGATGTCAATTCTGACATCTCTTTTATTTGTTTGTTATGTATCATATAATTTATTATTTATAAAATCGAGCTATTGCATTTTCTATTGTTATTAAAAGATTAAATTTTGTAATAGGCTTAGTTAAATAGCCAGATATATTTAAACTATCAAATTTAACAAATTCCTGGTCAAATGCTGATGCTACGATAATCGGAACATTTTTGTTTATTTGTCTTATTTTTTCTGTCATTTTTATTCCATCCAACACGGGCATTTTAATGTCCGTGATAATTAAATCTGGATTTTCAGACAAAAACAATTTATAACCTTCGTTACCATCCTTCGCAATAAAAACATTTTTGTATTTTGTAATAAGCATATCCTTTACTTCTTTACGTGTTATATATTCATCTTCAACGTAAAGAATCTTCGTTTTAATATCGATTGCCAATATATTTCTCCGTTTAAAATCTTATTTATATATATATACAAATGATTATAAATTTCATATAATTTTATGTGTTAAACTATTTCAATAAAATTGAAATTTGTTGAATGTATTTTAATTTAAATAAATAATTTAACGAATTAGAACCTGGGTCTCCACCATTTACTATTCTATGATACAATTTGTTTTTTATTAAATCTTTTAAATCCTGTGTTTTTGTCATGTAAAAATGTATTTGATGATTTGGTTGATGTATTTTGTATACATAAAAATCTGCTTTGGTACATGAAATTCCAGAATCCTTACCACGACAGGAAAATTCTAATCCAACGTTGCCGGTTTTTTCACAAGTAAAATCTTCTTTAACTTCTACTGTGACTTTTTTTCCTTTATATTCCATTAATATATCATATTTATTATCATTATTAAATGATATAATATTCGCTCCTTTGAGAGCTAATATTTCTGCAACCTCACGTTCTGTTTTTTGTGCTATTGGAAAATCATCTCTATAATTATAGTTTGGCATTGAATTCATCCATTACTTTAAATAATTAAAAATTATATTATTGTGTCTCATATAAATATATTTATTATTAAAATATTAAATGTTTTTGTGTTTTTTTTTTATAATTTAATAATTTTAATTACATTCAATATTACTTATATTTTTGTTCTTATATTTGGTTTTAAATTATACATATTGTGATTATAAATCACAGTCATTTCATGATTATATATATTTGAATCCAAATCACATAATATTGTTAAATATATATTTTCATTTTCAACTTCCATTAATATACTAGAATTTTCTTTTTGTAAAATATATCTTCCTACATTATATATTGTGGAAACCCAAACATTTTTTTTACTTAAAATGTTCATTTGAATATCAAACGTTTTTGGAGAAATTGCGTAACTATTTTCTACATTATACATATCATATAATTTTTTATTTATAGATGAATCTGATATTATATGATGATACATCAATATGCACCATTTTCCTTTAGCGTTCTCAATTATTTTATCAAAATCATTAT
>WBZR01005046.1_pt1 | contig 10373 bp, 9 predicted proteins | sample 5204231 | NCBI WGS metagenome assembly WBZR01 (sample SAMN12412403, study PRJNA552823) | activated sludge metagenome | isolation source: activated sludge from anammox sidestream of wastewater treatment plant... | place: USA: Virginia | collected 2017-08
TTTCGCGATCAAGACCACCGACGATTTCTCCTTCTTCCTCAAGGAGTTCAGCTCCACCTGTTCCGGTTTTTCCATTGGCAAGATTTCCCATTCCGCCAACTCCTTTTCCTCCTGCTATTCCGGCAGAGTGCGCTGGTGACGGAGGAAATGAGAGCACATCAGTTGGCTTATCAATCCCCCTGTATTGCCTGTTCAGTGATCTCATGAATCTGTTATTCACAATGAGTATGCTGAGCTCTGCATCACCTGCCCTGCACATTGATAATATGTTGCCAGCATTCCTTCTTATCTTCTTAAGGTCAACCATGTATTTCCTCTGGCGATTTATGACGCTTGTGTTCATTACTTCTTCGTCTTCCTGGCCCTTCCTTTCCCTGAAACAAATATGTCATAAGCCTTGATAATATCCTGCACCAATTTATGCCTCACAACGTCTTTTTCAGAAAAATACACAAATTTTATTCCTTTGATCCCTGACAGTACATTCTGTATCTCTATCAGGCCTGAAGTCTTCTCTGAAGGCAGATCAACCTGCGTAATGTCACCGGTTACCACTACACGTGAATTGAATCCAAGCCTTGTCAGGAACATCTTCATCTGTTCCGAAGTTGAATTCTGTGCCTCGTCAAGTATGATGAAGGAATCGTTAAGTGTCCTTCCGCGCATGAATGCAAGCGGTGCGATCTCTATATCCCCCCTCTCGATGAGCCCGTTTGCCTTTTCAGTCTCCATCATGTCGTAGAGGGCGTCATAAAGCGGCCTTAAATAAGGATTTACCTTTTCATACATATCGCCCGGGAGAAAACCAAGCTTTTCACCTGCTTCAACCGCCGGTCTTGCAAGTATGATGCGGTTTACCTCTTTCCTGAGGAGTGCAGAAACAGCCATTGCCATGGCAAGATACGTCTTGCCTGTCCCTGCCGGGCCTATCCCTATTACAATGTCATAGTCCCTTATTGCCTTCATGTAATCTGACTGAGTATGGGACTTTGGAATGATCAGCTTTCGTTTCGACGGGAGCGAAACTGCCTCCTGAAAAGCCTCTTTGATCCGGAATTTGTCATCACTGACGGACTGCCTGATAACATAGTCAACGTCATCAGGTTTAATTGAATAGCCTTCCTCTATAAGGTTTGTAAGGCTGGCAATAACCTCCTGCCCTGTCTTAACCCTTTCCTGGGGACCATCCAGAATGATCTCATTCCCTCTTGCAACGACCTTTATCCCGAGGCCCTCCCCTATCATCCTGAGGTTTACATCACCCCCCCCAAACAGGGTGCATGGGTCAATCCGTTCTTTCAAACGTATCTTCAGCGTCATATTTGACATCATGCCTGCCTGAGCAAACCATGAACCATCGTATATTTTATAATGTCGCTCAGGTTATGAAGATCAAGCTTCTTCATGATCTTTTTGCGGTGGGTTTCCACTGTATTTACACTTATGCAGAGATGTTCTGATATCCCCCTGTTTGTCATGCCTCCTGCAAGAAGGCGAAGCACCTCTTTTTCACGGGCGCTCAATGATTCGTATGATATTATCGATGACGGTAATTTGTTTCCTGTGTCCAGAGATATCCCGGAAAACCGGTAAAAGTACCTTTCTCCTGAAGAGACGGCTGCTATGGCATCAAACAGGTCTCTTTCAACCGACTTCTTGGGGAGATAGCCGGATGCCCCTATCCTCATTCCATCTTCCTGCAGAAAAACATCTTCATACATGGTAAGGAGGATAACACCAGTATCAGGTAAAATACGCTTAATCCTCTGCGTTGCTTCCAGGCCATTCAGGTGAGGCATTGATACATCCATCAGGATAATATCAGGGTTGGTCTCACGGGCGATATTAACTGCTTCATTCCCATCAGATGCCTCACCAACAATAGCTACCCATTTCAGAGATTCGAGGATACGCCTCAAACCCTGCCTGAAAAGGGCATGGTCATCCACGATAAGCACTCTTATTGATTTGCCGGGCATTGCCCGCTGTATGGAGTAACTCATATGGCAGCTCCATATGTACAGTTTCATTATACCAAAGATTAATTTAGCCTTTAATCTCAGGCATATTCACCGGACTTTCAACTTTACCCCCGATGAATTATTTTATCCCATCTCCTGCGTGTTGTAAAGGATACGAGAAAACAGCGATGAGCAATGAGTTGACAGAATCAACGGATGCTGTATGCTATCCTCGACATGGAAAAATCTCCGGGTCTCGGTCCATTTTTTTACCCGCGCTCAATTGCAGTCGTTGGGGCGTCTGAGGATATGACTAAACCGTCAGGAATGATATTAAAAAATCTCCTGCACGGTTTCAATGGCGCCGTGTATCCCGTAAATCCCAGATATTCCAGCCTCCTCGGCATCCCCTGTTTCCCTTCTGTAAATGACATCCCTGACGCCGTTTCCATGTCAGTATGTATAACACCGGCCAGGACGATCCCATCCCTTCTGAGGGAGCATGCACTTAAGGGGATTCACCATGTAGTGATAGCAACCGCAGGATTCGGAGAAACAAAAGGGGGAGAGTCCATCCAGGGGGAGATCAGGGATATTTCAGGCAATGCAGGGATCCGCGTTATCGGACCTAATTGCCTCGGGGTCTTTCATCCTTCTGCGGGGCTCGATACCTTTTTCCTCCCATATGACAGGGTCCCAAGACCACGGCATGGTAACATATCAATAATATCGCAGAGCGGTTCAATTCTGGGTACCACCCTTATACTTCTGGAACAGGATGGGCTCGGAGTAGCCAAGGCAGTAAGTTACGGCAACAGGATTGATGTGGGTGAAACTGAGCTGCTTGAGTACCTGAGTTCCGATGATGACACAGGTGTCATCGGTATCTGCCTTGAGTCTGTCGGAGACGGGAGGGGATTCATTCGTGCGGCTCAGAGGTGCAACAAGCCTCTTATCGTGCTCAAGCTGGGTCAACAACCTGCAGGCAAAAGGGCATCGAGGTCACACACAGGTTCAATGGCCGGCCGTCATGAGATATTTCAGGCGGCATTCAAAAGAAGCGGTATTCACGAGGCAGGAACACTTGAGGAGTTTACAGACCTGTTAAAGGCCTTTTCCATGCAGAAGCCGTACACAGGAAAACGGATACTAATTGTTACAAATGCCGGTGGCATAGGGGTCATGACAGCAGATTTATGCAACAAAGACGGGCTCGATGTGCCTGAGCTTCCTCACGCGCCGAAGGAACGGCTCAGGTCATCCTTACCCCCCTATTATTCCATTTCGAACCCCATTGACCTCACAGGAAATTCTACGGACGAACAGTTTGCGCTTGTTCTTCGTGAATGCCTGGCTTATTTTGACTCGGCCATCCTTATACCGTTTATGACGGTTCCCGGCGTTACTCCGCAATTGGGCAGCCTTCTTGCCGGGAGCTTAAAGGATTTCGGGAAACCGGTGGTATCTCTGTGTCCTTTTTCAAAAGATGGAAAGACCCTGGAGGCGGCATTCAGTAAAAACAGGATACCTGTATTCCCCACACCATTAAGGATGGTGAAATCAGTAGCAGCCCTCCTGGAAGATATGCCCGCTGAACCTGTCGCTGAAACGGTCCGGGAGTATCCTGGAATAAGGGCTATCCTGAATGACATGAATGCAGGCGTTAACAGGGAATTTCTTTCTGCCATGGACCTGAAGTACCCGGAATATTTTATTGCAAAAAGTCAGAAAGAGGCATTGGACGGCGTGCGCAGGCTGAGATTTCCCCTGGCTGTCAAGGTTGTTTCTCCTGACGTAATGCACAAGACTGACGCCGGAGGGGTGCGACTCAATATAATCAGCGGGACAGCGCTGAGAAATGCATACAGGGAAGTTATAAAGTCAGTAAAGAGTCATGTCCCTGCTGCCCGCGTTACAGGCGTAGTCATTGAAGAAATGGCGCCGCCAGGCGTTGAGGTTATCATAGGCGCTATAAGGGATCCTGACTTCGGTCCTGTGGTAATGTTTGGACTGGGCGGGATTTTTACAGAGATCCTGAAGGATGTGGTTTTCGATATTGCACCGGTAACTCACAGCGGCGCGCTGCGGATGATCGGGTCAATAAGAGGGCATGACATATTGAAAGGTTTCAGAGGGCTTCAGGAAATAGATATTGAAACACTGGCTGACACAATCGTAAAAGTCTCTGAGGTAATTTATTTATTTTCTGAAATAATGGAAATGGAATTCAATCCTGCGATTGCACATTCCGGCGGTTTGACAGTAGTAGACGTAAGGATAATACAACAGGGGATATTAGGGTGAAGATATTCTCATACATTTCCATATGCATGATTATAGTTCTTTTTGGCTGCAGATCCTATCCTCCGGCACGGACGGATGCCGCACCTCCTCCGTCCAAGGAGATGGGAAGGGCGTTTGTCAAAGAGGCCCTTCAGCATTATCAGTTTGTAAAAGATCCTGATGTAGTGAACGTGGTCAACAGTGCAGGCCGCCGCCTGGTCAGTAGTATCGGGGCCAATCCCGACAGTTACCATTTCCTTGTGGTAAAGGAAAATCAGCCTAATGCCTTTGCCCTGCCAGGCGGATACATCTTTGTTTTTGACGGCCTTCTGCTCCAACTCAGGGATGAAGGGGAACTTGCAGGTGTCCTTGCCCATGAGATTGCACATGTCGAGAGGGGACACTTCTTTAAAGACGACAAGAAGATTGCGGCGCTTGATATTGCAACTATTGCAGCAATCCTCCTGAGCGGAGGAAACCCCGCCGCCCTTACGATTGCTGGGGCCGCTAATCTCGATATACGCCTGCAGTTCAGCCGTGATAATGAGGCTGAAGCGGACAGTTATGCGCTCAGGTACCTGGGAAAGAGCGGTTACTCATCCGCAGGACTCCTGAATTTCTTTGACACGATGATCCGTTATGAACGCTTTAATCCCCGGATGGTCCCTGCCTATGCATCCACTCACCCGGGACTTGAAGAAAGGCGGGATCGCGTAGCAGGTTTTCTGATGAAAAAGCCTGATGAACCTTTCACTGCGCCGGACTCTGATGTTACATCGAAAACTGGACAAAACTGGCAGCGCATGCAGGCTACGCTCATGTCCCGCGATATAACACAGAAGGATGAGTCAATCTTCATACAGGCCCTGAGGATGGCGAAAATCCCCGAAGAGGGCAGGGAAGAAGCTGTAAACTATATTCTCGGTCTTGCTTATATGAAGGCCGGACGCTACAGTGATGCAATTCCGAGGTATCTTTCTGCTATCGGATTTAACAGGGAAAATAATGTGTACTATGCTGACATCGCATTCTGTTATTTGAAACAACAGGACCTTGACAGGAGCAGGGAAGCTGCAGTTAATAGTATTCGGATAAGCAAAGATTACGGGCCTGCACACGTCATCATGGGTATCATAGAGCTTGATTCGAATAATCTTCCCGCAGCAATCCTGCACCTTGAAGAGGCGCTCAAAATAAATGAATCTGATTCCATGACCAATTTCTATCTTGCAATGGCATACAGAAAAAACGGTGATTCAGCAAGGGAGGCGTTCCATTCTGCCAGATATTTCAAGATAAGTTTAGACCCTGAGCGGGCGCTTAATGAATTTAACAGGGCCAGGGATCTGGTAAAGGCCGGAACCCCAATGCACTTCAGGATTTTACAGGAGATTGAGGAGATAAGGCGTGAGGGCTTATAACAAATTGCAGTATTTCCATCATTTTTACTATTGACATATTATTTGCCGCTGATAAAATAGCGCCAACGGATAGAATCCATTACCCGTTTGCGAATGGACTTTACTGATACTGTAATTGCAAATCCTGACAAGGTCTACGACGGCCTGGCTGATGTATATGACCATTGGGTTGCTGAAGTACCCGCCCTGAAAATATTCTATAACATCTTTAACAGGACAATTGAAAAGCACAGTAGTAAATTTCATGGAACGGTCCTGGACATAGGGTGCGGAACTGGCATTCTGTCGAGGCGTATTTCTTCATTGACAGAAGTTGACAGGGTAGTTGGAATAGACATTTCACCTCTGTCAGTGGAGCAGGCATCAGGCAAAGACATTCCCGGCTGCAATTTTTATGTAGCTTCCGCCACTCAAATACCTGTCAGGGGAAATTCCATGGATTGTGTCGTTGCGTATGGCGATATTATAAGTCATATTCACAGGGAATACCCCTCTGCAATAAGCGAAATAGGCAGGGTATGTAAAAAGGGGGCCCATTTTTTCTTTGATATCGACAACAAATGGAATATGAGTCTCTTCTATGAATGGGAGGAACTGAAGGCGGCGGTGAGTACAAGTCTCAATGAGGGGCATGTGCGTATATGGTCTTTCATTGACTCCACAGGAAAGTATAATACAATGAGGTTTAAGACATTTACCCCCAGGGAGATCAGAAAATTACTGGAATCCTGCGGCTTCAGGATAGTTTCGTTTGAAGGGATTATTATCTTGCCAAATCTCCTTCCTCAGAATATTCACTACTCCCCATCCGGAAAAGGTGTCTTAAGTCAGGCGGTGATTACCCTCAGCAAGTTTGATGCATTGTTCAGCCGCATCCCGGGATTAAGTGGGCTGGGGATTGGGGCATCCATTATAGCCAAAAAAATCTGAGATATGCGATTTTCCAGGGCACAAATTATATTGCTGGTTATACTGATCCTTGTTTTCTCTGCCGCCTTGTGGCTTTTTATACCGCTTCGCCAAACTGCAAGAAAAGACATACTCTATGGGCGCGCTTTTGTTGCAGGTGTGGTACGGGTAAGACCGCTGCTGGACAGGCCATTTTCCTCAATGGTTTCTGCCCTGACGGGGAATCATGCTGCAATGGACAATATACCCTTCATTATAAGGCCGCTTGTCCCGCCTGTAATGGAGTTTTATCTTCAGGGAGGCAATGGAGGAGCGGAATGGGCAATAGTTGCAGACCTTGGATGGAGGTCGAGACTGTTCCGTATGCTTCATGGTGTTATAATGGGACAGATGCAATACAGGGGCATGGGAGCTATTGAGGGTGAACATATCCTGAGAACTCCGGCTGGCGATAGGATCCTCTTTTATCAGGACGGCCGGACACTTTTTATTGCAGAGGGAGAGAATGTTATTGCAAAGATTACCGGACCTGATTCAGTGGCAGGCACAGGCACAGAGAGGGCAGATATTCAGAAGCCAGCGGCGGATGCAGGTGACAGGAAGACCATAGCCAGCGTCTCGTTTACAAATATTGACGGAGATATTACAAGGGGTGCAGGGATGCTCGAGGATAAGGCAGGCTTTATATTGCTGCCATCCTCCGGCAGTCTGATGAGAGGCTCTGTTGATATCAGGAAGACAGGTGGAGCGGCGCTCGTCTGCACAATTGCCCTGACGGCTCGCGAGGATGGTGATGCCGCAGGTCTGGAAGGTGATGTCACATATATTTTGGCGCTGCTTGACAGATTTCTCTCTGCACAGAATATGAAGACTGACAGTTCGCTTGCCAGGGAAGAGAACAGGATAACGGTCAATATCATGATTCATTCAGATGGAGAAAGCCAATGAATAAAATAATTATGCGTTTAATTATTTCCACGATATTAATCATGGGAATTACGGATAGTCTCCATGCCCTTACCTTTGAATTCAATAAAGACAAGCCCGGCGTAAAAGACTTTGCTTCAAAAAACCTCCGTTTTTCTGCTGACGGGGAAAATATAATATCGCGGCTTCCGTCGTCATTTTATGTCATTTCCTATTTTCCGGACGACATTCCTGTGATTGCATTTAAGGGCTCAGCGCCTTTCCTGGACATGATCTCAGGCGGGAAGAATGCTAAAAACATCAAAGGCCCGCATGGAGAGAAGATATTATATAACCCAGTCAGGCCTCCGGAGAAGAGGCTGTTATCCTCATATGCCCTGTGGGATGGATGGGTCTTTATAGGCAACAGAAAAGAGACGCTGCAAAATATCCTGAAACTCTACAAGAACCCTTCAGATATTGCAAAGTCAGGCACGCTTATTCCGTCCTTTAAAGAATGGAAGGAAGGAGGAATACGGTTCTGGGGAGATAACTCGGACAATCACCTCACTAAAATCCTTGAGGCGCAGAAGAAGACTGTTCTAATCCCACTCGTCAAAGACCCGGCGAAGATTCAGGCCATGGCAGGCGCATTTACAGTGACCACGGCCAGGGAGATGCGGGGAAAAATCATGGTAAAACCTCTGAATCAGCAGTCGTATAAAGACCTGGAGGGGGATGCGAAGTTTATAAGTGAGACCATCAGGAGGAGGCTCGTGGCAGTAAAAACACCTTATGACGGCAGGATATACAGCTCAAACGGCGGTATAATATTGGATATTTATATTGGTGATTATAGTGCGGCACAGGGACAGATTATAAAGGGGAAATAATTTTATCAAGTTTCCCCTTTGTAATCCGATAAAAGCATCGTACGAAACAGGGCGCATGGAAGTGCCTGTTTAACCAGGGAGGGTTGCAATGGAAGCACTGAGTCACTCTTTATGCCGTAATAACAATCTTGCCAATCTGCTTGAACAAACCTCTCAGTCTGGTTTAAACGCACAATATGGAGTTAATACCAGGACTAAGGTCAAGGCGGAAGTTGAGATCACAACTGCTGAAGGGGACCGCGTTACACTTTTAAGCCGGTCAAAGGCCGAAACGGCTTATGCGAGTTACGACTCCCAGGGAATGCTGACAGGGAAATCCGGCGCCACAAGCATATATCAGATCGTTACTACGAACAATGTAGCCATAGAAGTAGAGGGCAATCTCAGTGAGGAAGAGCTTGCCGATATACAGAATCTCCTTCAGTCGGTAGAGGATATTTTCATGGATGTCGTCTCAGGCGACTGGACAATGGAAGAAGACCTCACATCTTCGTTGTCACTCGATTCAATGTCCACCCTCTCGCACTTTGATGCAGAATTAAAATACTCACAAAAGATCGAAGGATATGGGATATCCACAGGCGGTTCAGGCCATGTTCCGGAGGAGACCGCTTCTCAGGAGCTGGCAGCCCCTGATGTTGCAACTCTGATGGCGTTCAAGGCAAAAACAAAGGCATCCCTTCATCTCAGCGGGACAAGGCTAACTATGGCAGAATCAGCGCTTAATGCCAATACAAGTGTCCTGCCTGTGAATGGCTCCTCTCTCACGGAAACAGTTCAAACCGCAGGCACATCCGGGACAGAGGATCTGCCATCCATACAACCTGCTCTGAGCGAACCTGTAATGAACTCTGTTTCTATGATAAACATGGATGCAAGGCTAAGGACCTCTATAAAGGTGAGAGTTGCTCAGGGCCTGCTACATAACGTCCCGCCGGAAGTATCAGCAACACCTCAGGGACCATCAGTACAGGCACCTTCCGATGCAAACAGTGCACAGGCTTCCCCTGACAGCACAAAGACCGGCGCATCAGCGTCATCTTCAATCACCGGCTCAAGGGTCAATCTTGTGGAAGACTTTGCAGCATTCATCAGGCAAACCTCACTTCATATGAACACAGCATCTTCCATACTCACCCAATTCATTCCCAGTCTGATAGACGCCCTGAACAATAACTACATCCTCGATGATAACCAGCAGAAAGCGGTTACTCAAATGAGTGGAGACATACTTAACGCCGCACAGGACGCTTCCCCTGAAGTGACGCAGTAAAAATTCTGTTCTCCTCTTTACTTTTCCGTATTTTCTATCAATAATTAATATATCTCCCTTTTCAAAGGGAGGTGCGGAGGAGGCCATGAATAAAAAATTCTTTATATTCAGCCTGCTTTCAGGACTACTGCTGACAGCAGGAACGACCCTTGCCACTTCAATACCAATGGTTGGAGACAGGGCCCCTGATTTTAGTCTGATGTCTGTCAGGGGGGAGAAGTTATCTCTCTCTCAGTACAAAGGTTCCGTGGTTGTGCTGGGGCTGTTCCACATCTGTGATCCCTGCATGAACCAGGCGACCCAGATGCAAAAACTTATAAATGAGGGACAGACCAAAGCCGTATTCCTGGGTGTCAATACAGCAGGCGACACAAAAGAAGACGTCCAGTCGTACCTCAATCAATTCAAGACCAGGATCACATTTCCATATCTGCTGGACCCTTCAGAGGATGTCAACAGAAAATATATTCAGCGGCTCATGCCAACTGTTCTTATAATTGACGGAGAAGGGATAATCAGATTCAGGGGATCAACGACACCATCGGATGTGCTTCTGTCAGAAATAAGAAAGTTAACGGCCAGATAAACAGGAAAACCCGCCTGCCATCAGATGTGTATCGCCTTTCCTTTGACCAGATGTGCAGCCTCTTTTATAACCTCTGACAGTGTCGGGTGGGGGAATATGACATTCTCAATGTCTGCTGCCATGGCTTCAAGAGACATGGCG
>WBZR01003645.1_pt1 | contig 10372 bp, 6 predicted proteins | sample 5204231 | NCBI WGS metagenome assembly WBZR01 (sample SAMN12412403, study PRJNA552823) | activated sludge metagenome | isolation source: activated sludge from anammox sidestream of wastewater treatment plant... | place: USA: Virginia | collected 2017-08
GCTTTTGGAACTTCTTCCTGATGCTGGCGCTCCTGGGCGCCTTCACACTGAAAGCACGGGCGCAGACCGGCAACGTGTGCCAAACGCCCATCGAGATCACCGCCCTGCCGTATGACGACGCGGGCAACACCTCGGCCTACGGCGATGATTACGAGAATGCCGACGTGCCGCCATTGGCCCCGAATGCGGTAACCACCGGCACGGGAAGCAACTACTACATCACGGGCGACGACGTGGTATACGCCTACACCCCGGCATTCAACGGCGCCATTACCATTACCACCACAAACGACGACGACTGGATCGGTCTCTGGGCCTTCACCGGCTGCCCCTTCGCCAGCACCGTGGGCTACCACACCGCCATTTCCGGGGCCTCGCGGGCCATCAACGGGCTGCCCGTGCAGGAGGGCGTTACGTACTACATCGTGATCTCCACCTGGGCCGCTCCCCAAAGCACCCAATACACACTTCATGTGGAACTGGACTGGTCAGCTGAACCCTGCACGGAAACGCCTGCACCGGGGGCCACCACGGGCCCGTCCAACATCTGCCCGGCGGTAAACTTCACCCTCGGCCTGGAGAACGGCACGAACAACAACGGCATCAGCTACCAATGGGAAACCTCCACCGACGGCACCACCTGGGCCAACGCCCCGGGCAACAGCACCGAGGCCACCTACAGCACAAGCCAATCGGCCGATACCTGGTACCGCTGCCAGGTGACCTGCGATGTGGCCGGCACGGGCACCAGCACACCGCTGCACGTGGTGACCAACCCGGCCACGGAATGCTACTGCACCCCCACGGGAGCGTCCAACAACGGTGACGAGATCCGCAACTTCACCCTGGCCGACCTGAACAACGACTCGGGTCCTTCGGAGGGTACGGCAGGCTATGCCGACTACACCGATTCCATCCCGCCGGTGCAACTGATCATCGGCACCGCATACACCGCCAGCCTCACCAGCGGCACCGGCAGCGGCAACCACGGCGCGGCCATCTGGATCGACCTCAACGACAACGGCCAGTTCGAACCCGCGGAGATGGTGGCCTCCATCGCCTCCTCCATCCAACCCAACACCACGGCCTCCTTCCCGGCCTTCACGGCGGCCAACGCGCCGGGGGTGCATCGCCTTCGGGTGCAATACACGTACATCCAGGACGGTGCCGGGCTTGACCCCTGCACCATCACCACCTCCTTCGCCGAAACGGAGGACTACCTGGTGGAATTCTATGCGCCGGCACCGTGCAGCACCACGCCCGACCCCGGGCCCACCACGGGGCCGGCGGCCGTGTGCCCGGAAGAGCCCTTCACCCTAGGGATCACCAACACCACCACCGACTCGGGCATCAGCTACCAGTGGGAGACCTCGGCGGACGGCACCACCTGGGCCAACGCACCGGGCAACGGCACAGGCCCCACCTACGCCACCTCGCTCACCGCAAGCACCTGGTACCGCTGCCAAATGGCCTGTGACGCGGCCGGCACCGGTATTAGCACGGCTTTGCACGTGGAGGCCAAGCCCGCCACCGAGTGCTACTGCGAGCCGGTCTTCTCCACGGTGGAGCCGATCTGCAGCGTAACCTTCTCCGACCTCGACAACCCTTCGGACCCCACCGTCGGCGGCTCCCCGGCCGTGGAAGATTTCACGAACCTGGCGGCCAACGTATACCGGGGCAACAGCTACTCGCTGCTGGTGAAGGGCAATACCAACGGCAACTTCACCAACTTCATCACCGCCCACTTCGACTGGGATGCCGACGGGGTCTTTGAGATGACCTACAACCTGGGCCCGATCACCAACGACGTATGCACCGCCGTGGCGTCCGTCAGCATCACGGTGCCCGCCGATGCCGCCGTGGCCACCACGCACATGCGGATCACCAAGAACTACAACTCCTCCGCCAATGACCCCTGCGGCTCCTACCTGCGCGGACAGGCCGAGGATTATACGTTGCATGTGCATGACCCCGCCGAGACCGTGGATTGCATGGGCGTGCCGGGCGGCCCGGCCCTGCCGGGAACGCCATGCGTAAGCGACAACGGTTACGGCGGCCTGTGGAGCAACAATTGCATCTGCATCGAGAACGTGGGCATCGGGGAGATCGCCGCCGCCACAGGCGTGGCGCTGCACCCCAACCCGGCCAGCACCGTGCTGTACATCACCACGCCTTCCGGCCTGCCCGTACACGCGAAGGTGTACGACATGCTGGGCCAACTGGTGGTTGAGAAGGACCGGACGGTGCAGCTCGATATCCGCCACTTGGCGCCGGGCGCCTACAACCTGCAGCTGCTGGACAACAACGGTACGGTCAAGGCCAGTGCCCGCTTCCTGAAGCAGTAAGCAACCGCTTGCCGGATACAGGGAAGGCCCGTGCACGGGCCTTCCCTTTTTTCGGACAACCGGTACCGCCGGTGGCGCAGCCCCTCCCCCTATGGCCCGTGCCGCCGTGCATTTCCGGCGTGCCGGTATCTTCGCCCGCCCAAGGCCGGCACATGAACAGCCGGGCATGAAGCACCGGATCCCCTTGGCAGCCCGGCAGCCCGCATGTATCCCACCCTCTACCACGCCCTGCTCGACCTTACCGGCCTGGACTGGCCGGTGCTGAAGTTCCTGAACAGCTTCGGGTTCTTCGTCGCGTTGGCGTTCATCGGGGCCTACCTCACCCTTACCTGGGAGCTGCGCCGCAAGGAGGCCCTGGGCCTGGTGCTGCCCACCACGCGCAAGATCACGGTGGGCGAGGCCGCCAAGCCTGCCGAACTGGCCGTGCAGGGCCTGGTGGGCTTCCTCATCGGCTGGAAAGGGCTGTACATCCTGCTGCACACCGCCGAGGTCACCGCCGACCCGCCCGCCTTCCTGCTCAGCGGCACCGGCAGCTTCATCGGCGGCCTGGCCGTGGCCGCCCTGATGGTGTGGCTGCTGTGGCGCGAAAAACAGAAACAACGCCTGCCCGGGCCCAAGGAAAAGACCATCACGGTACACCCCTGGCAGCAGACCGGCAACATCACCATCACCGCCGCCGTGTGGGGCTTCATCGGCGCCAAGGTGTTCCATTGGCTGGAAAGCCCGCGCGACTTCCTCGACCTGGTGGCCACCGGCAACGTGGCCGACCTGGTCTCCGGCCTCACCATGTACGGCGGCCTCATCGTGGCCGGCATCATGGTGGTGCGCTTCTTCCGCAAGCACGGCATGGCCATCCTGCCCAGCATGGACGCCGCCGCACCCGGCCTGATGCTCGCCTACGGCATCGGCCGCCTGGGCTGCCACGTGGCCGGCGACGGCGACTGGGGCATCGCCAACACCGCCCCCAAGCCGGGCTGGATCCCCCAATGGCTGTGGAGCTACGACTACCCCAACAACGTGAACGCCGTGCTGGGCCCCCACCGCGGCGGGTACAGCGGCGTGCCCATCACCGACGGCACCTGCTTCGAGGGCTACTGCACGCACCTGGTGCCGGGCGTCTTCCCCACCCCGCTCTACGAAACGCTCATGTGCCTGCTGCTCTTCGGCGTGCTGTGGGCCCTGCGCAAGCGCATCGGCACGCCCGGCGTACTCTTCGGCATCTACCTCATCCTAAACGGGGTGGAGCGCTTCCTGATCGAGAAGATCCGCGTGAACGAGCCCTTCCTGGGCACCTGGACCCAGGCCGAGGTGATCAGCCTGGCCTTGGTGCTGCTGGGCATCGCGGCGGTGGCGGTGCTGCAAAAACGCAAGGACCATGGAACTGCAACAACTCACTGAACAGGTGGCCCTCTTGAGCCGCGAGGTCGCCGCCTTCATCCGCGCCGAAAGCCCCAAGTTCACCGAGGCCAGCGTGGAGGCCAAGAGCGCGAACAACCTGGTGAGCTACGTGGACAAACAGGCCGAACAGCGCTTCGTGGACGGCCTGAAGGACATCCTGCCCCAGGCGGGCTTCATCGCCGAGGAGGGCACGGGCGAACGCGCAGAAGGCTTCAACTGGATCATCGACCCGCTGGACGGCACCACCAACTTCGTGCACGGCGTGCCCTGCTACTGCACCAGCGTGGCCCTGGTGAAGGGCGAGGACATCCTGCTGGGCGTGGTGCTGGAGGTGAACCGCGATGAATGCTTCAGCGCCTGGCTGGGCGGGGGCGCCCGCATGAACGGCAAGCCCATCCGCGTATCGGAACGGGCGCAGCTGCAGGAAAGCCTGCTGGCCACCGGCTTCCCCTACGACGACTTCGGCTTCGAGGGCGAATACATGGACCTGCTGCGCGAACTGATGCACCGCACCCGCGGCATCCGCCGCCTGGGCAGCGCCGCCGCCGACCTGGCCTACGTGGCCTGCGGCCGCTTCGAGGCCTTCTACGAATACGGCCTCAACAGCTGGGACGTGGCCGCAGGCATCCTCCTGGTGCGCGAGGCCGGCGGCCGGGTCAGCGGCTTCCACCCCGGCAAGGACCCCGTGTACGACGAGGAGATCGTGGCCAGCAACAGCGCCATCCACGAAGAACTGCTGGAGGTGATCGAAAGGAACTGGCAAAGGCAGGACTGAGGGGGGAAGCTGAAACGGGATAGCCGAAAGAGGAAACAGGAAACCGCGTGTCACAGATGTCGGCGTTTGTGTTTCGTGCTGTTCGTTTCGTGCGGTGAGGTGTGTCTGTTCCCCGTCGCGGTACGTTCACGGTCGTCAGCATTACGGATCCCACGCCGCTGAGTTGTCAACAACGGCGTGATCTGTCGTTTCGATTCGCTTACTTGGGGCGAATCGGTTGACGAAATTGCGGTCAGACACGAATGGAACAGGCTGCCTTTTTTGAACGGGCCACGGGGTACCCTCCATATCCGTACCAACAAGCGCTTGCAGGGGGCGATGCGGGAAAGCCGTGTGCCCCGTACCTGATCGACATCCCCACCGGCCTGGGCAAGACCGCCGCGGTGGTGCTGGCGTGGCTGTGGAACCGGGTGGTGCTGCAAAGGATCGACTGGCCGAGAAGGCTGGCCTACTGCCTGCCCATGCGCACATTGGTGGAGCAGACGGAAAGCGAAGTGAAGCAGTGGATCGAAAACCTGTTGAGGGATACATCTGGCCTTTCCGGAGAAGCCTTAGCAGACCTTGCTTGGTTGCGTGACCATTCGCCTGTCATCCTCATGGGCGGCGAGGAACTGGACAGCGAGCGCAAGGAATGGGACCTCTACCCCGAAAAGCCCGCCATCCTCATCGGCACGCAGGATATGTTGTTGAGCCGGGCCCTCAACCGAGGGTATGGCATGAGCCGCTACCGCTGGCCCGTGCACTTCGCCCTGCTCAACAACGATTGCCTATGGGTGATGGACGAGACCCAGTTGATGGGGGTGGGCGTAGAGACCAGCGCACAGTTGGATGGCTTCCGACATGACCCGAACATGCCCACTGCGGGCAACTGCCCCACATGGTGGATGAGCGCCACACTATTCAGCGGTCGGCTTGATACCGTGGACCATCGGCCACCTGAAGCGGGCTGGCCATGGATGCGCTTGAGCGACAAGGAGCGTACCGACCCCCATGGGCACCCTTATAAGCTGTTCAATGCCACGAAGAAGGTGTTCAAAGCACCCTTTGCATTGACCAAGGAGAACAAGAAGGCGTATCCCGCCAAGCTCGCTCAGTTCATCAAGGAGAAGCATGTGGAAGGCGCACTCACCCTCGTTGTCGTCAACCGGGTTTCGCGGGCGCAGGAGATCCACACAGCGCTCACTACCGTAAGGAAGGGTCAGCAGCCGCTGTACGATCCCCAACGTGTAGGATTGATCCATTCCCGTTTCCGCCGGAAGGACCGTGAGAAAGGCGAACAGCTCATGCACGGAGAGGGAGACCGTATCATCATCGCCACCCAAGCCGTGGAAGCGGGCGTTGATGTCTCTGCGCGCGTGCTCATCACCGAGTTGGCTCCTTGGGCTTCACTGGTGCAACGCTTTGGCCGGTGCAATCGCCGGGCGGGGTACACGGATGCGTGGATTTACTGGGTGGACATCGAATGGGAAGGCGAAAAAGACGAATCGGCACGACCCTATCAAACCGGTGAACTTACCGAAGCAAGAAAGGCGATGCGCACCCTGGACGATGCCTCACCCGGCAAGCTGTCCCAAGTAAAGGTGCCGGAGCGTGAGGTCGTTCGGCCGGTGGTCCGTCGCCGCGACCTCGTGGACCTGTTCGACACCACGCCTGACATCTGTGGGCAGGACATCGACATCTCCCGTTACATCCGTGATGGGAACGATACCGACGTGCAGTTCTTCTGGCGGCTCGTTCCGGACGATGGCCCTTCACCGGAAGAACGGGTGCCAGCGCATGACGAACTGTGCCGGGTAGCCATTGGTGATGCCGTGAAATTCTTTGGCAAGAAGGGTATCCGGGCGTGGCGCTGGGACCACCTGGAGAAGCGCTGGGCGAAGGCGGACAAACCCTTGCCAGGTACGGCCTACCTGCTGGATGCCAAGGCCGGAGGCTATTCGGGGCCACTGGGTTGGACGGGCGAAGCCAAGGACAAACCCACCCCGCTCGAGCATGCCGAAGCGCCCCCGCACGAAGCGAACGGAGACGACAAAGGCACCTTCAACAGGAAGTGGGAAACCCTCACGGAACACACGGTGAATGTGGTGGGCATGATGGAAGCGATCCTCCCAGCGATCGGCGTGAACGGGCAGACCGGCACCGCGCTCACCAATGCAGCGTGGTGGCACGACATGGGGAAGCTCCATGAGGCGTTCAAGGCCATGATGCAAGAGAACGGCCAGGAGAAGCCCGGTGGGCCGTGGGCAAAATCGCCGCACAACACCCGGCAGAAGGAACGCCCGGGCTTCCGGCATGAACTGGCCTCGGCGCTGGCATGGCTGCTCTCCGCGCCAAGCGATGCCACCGAACGCGACCTCACCGCGTACCTCATCGCGGCGCATCATGGCAAGGTGCGGTTGTCCATCCGCTCGTGGCCCAACGAGAAGGAACCCGCCGATGGGCGATTATTTGCACGTGGGGTATGGGACCGTGACCCCTTGCCCGCCATCACCCTCGGGCCGCACACCATACCAGCCGTTGCGTTGGACCTGTCCTTCATGCACATGGGCGAAGGGCCGCACGGGCCTTCGTGGCTGGCCCGCGTCACGGCCTTGCGCGATCGCTTCGGTCCATTCCTGCTGGCCTATCTCGAAACCCTGCTGCGTGCCGCCGATGCGCGGGCGTCAACGAACAGCCTGAAGCATGAACTACAAGGCGCTTCTTGACGGCATCGCACAAGCCCACCAGCAAACCCTTGCCGGCGCTGCCCGCACCGTGAACCGCGCGCTGGTGGCCCGCAATTGGCTCATTGGCGCCCACCTCGTGGAATTCGAGCAGCACGGCGACGACCGGGCCACTTATGGAACAGGACTGCTCAAGCGCGTGGCCAAGGACCTCACTTCCGCAGGCGTGCCCGGCTGCGGGGTGCGCATGTTGGAACGCATGCGGAACATCTATCTCGCTTACCCCGCGATCGGCAATGCAATTTCGTCATCACTGTTGACGAAATTCCACAAGTCACTGACGCACAAAGGGTCGGGAAATTCGTCAAACCCGTTGACGATTTCTTCCGGGAAGGCGGAGATGCGGCCCTCGCCCTTGCCCGCCACCGTGGTCATGGACCTGTCGTGGTCGCACCTCATCGAACTGGTGTCCGTGGACGATCCCTGGAAACGGGCCTTCTATGAGAACGAGTGCATCAAGGGGGGATGGTCGCTGCGCCAGTTGCAACGCCAGATCGGTTCGCTGCTCTATGAACGCACCGGTCTTTCCACTGACAAACAAGCCGTCATTGAGCATGCACGGCAGCAGTCCGAGGGAGCGCCTGCCGACATCGCTCAACTGATCCGCGACCCCTACGTGCTGGAGTTCACCGGGCTCGCCGAAAAAGCCCACTACCTGGAGAATGACCTGGAGCGCGCCCTGCTCGACCACGTGCAGCACTTCCTGCTCGAACTCGGCACCGGCTTCTGCTTCGAAGCCCGCCAACGCCGCATCACCGTGGGTACCGAACACGACCGGATCGACCTGGTCTTCTACCACCGCATCCTGCGCTGCCACCTGCTCATCGACTTGAAGGTGCGCGCCTTCCGGCACAGCGATGCCGGGCAGATGAATTTCTACCTCAACTACTGGAAGGAACAACTGATGGCCGATGGCGACAACCCGCCCGTGGGCCTGCTCCTCTGCACCGCCAAGGACCGCACCAAGGTGGAATATGCCACTGCGGGGATCGATCACCAGTTATTCATATCGCGCTACCAAGTGGCGCTGCCCAAGCCCGAGGAACTGGAGCGGCTGATCGAGGCGGACCGGGCGGTTTGGGAACAACAGCATTCAGAACCTCACGCTTCTTGACCATGCACGAACTCTTGCTCACAGGTTGCACGCCCGTGCCCTTGGCCCATTACCTCAAAGCCTTGGGCATCCTGCGCTTGGTGGCCGAACAAAAGGACCCGCTGGCTTGCGGTAGGTGGCGAAGCGAATACTTTGAACTGCGCACAACCCTGTCTCGTGAGGAGCTTCAACGGTTCTTCTTGGAGGAGTACCGGCCTACACCGGTGCTGGCACCCTGGAACGGAGGGAGCGGGTTCTACCCCAACGACAATAAGACAGCCATAACTGCCATAGGGTGCAGTGGAGCATTTCGTTTCGGGGCATACGCGAAAGCCATCAGAACTGCCCAAGAGATATTGAACGCCCTCGGTGTGGAAGCAAAAGCCGGGGAAGACAAAGGCGACATATTGGAGTCATGCCGGTCGGCATGGACCGATGAAGCACTTGGTTGGATGGATGCCGCGATCGTGCTTACGCAGGATGGTGCCAAATATCCACCGTTGTTGGGCACCGGCGGTTCGTGGACCGCCACAACCGGACCAACGAGGAGATCGTGGCCAGCAACAGCGCCATCCACGAAGAACTGCTGGAGGTGATCGAAAGGAACTGGCAAAGGCAGGACTGAGGGGGGGACTGATTCGCTTTCACAACGCCGGCGGCGGGATGATGCAAGGTGAGCATTGCAACAGGCCTGTGTGCAGAAGCTTTTGCGCAACATCGGTCCTATCCTGTACAATAGGATGATGAACAATCCGTATGCTTAGTGGAGCGAAAGGCAATTAAACAGGGAGCCCCACGGAGTACGCAGGGCTCTAGTCATTTCGACTTCGGCTTATAAGCCTTACTGTGAATTGACGCCGCAAGGTAAATACTTTCTACCTTGCCCGGACGGCAGTGACGGAAAAAATGAAGACCATAGGCATTGATATGGGCACCGGCAGTCTAGGCTGGGCCATTATGGAAAAGGAAGGACGCGATGACATCCCTGTATTAAAGGAACACGGCATCATGGTGTTCCCCGAGGGTATAGACAGGGACCAGACCGGAGAGAAACCCAGGAACCAGCAGCGTACCAAAAGCCGAGCTTCCCGGCGTCGGTACTTCCGCCGGAAGAGCCGCAAGCAAATGCTGCTTTCCGTATTGATCCGGGAGGGATTGTGCCCGCTGGGCTTCGAAGCCCTGGAGCGATGGGTGAAGGACGATGTGTATCCGGACAACCCGGCTTTCCACGATTGGTTCAAGATGCAGCCTTATCCCTTGCGTGCAGAGGCTTTGGAACGCCCGCTCAGTGCCCACGAACTGGGGCGCGTGCTCTACCACATGGACCAGCGTCGCGGCTTCCGCAGCAACCGCAAGGAAGGCGATGGCGAGCAGAAGAAATTCCATGCTGGCGATGCGGACCGGGGCATCCGGGGCTATGATGAAACCCAAGAGCTACTGAACGAACACGGCACTATGGGAAAGGTGGCCGTTCATCTGGGCACACAGGCCAAGGTGGAAGCTGTTCGCAGGCGTTTTGTCAAACGCGATGATTACATCAAGGAGTTCGACCTGATCTGGGCCAAGCAGCGTGAGCTGCATGCCAACGATGAGCTCGGCGCCAAGCTCACGGAGCAACTTCATGATCAGATCGGTGCCCCGTTCGATGGGATCATATTCTTCCAAAGGCCCTTGCGCTCACAAAAGGGAACCGTGGGCAAATGCCGGTTTGAAAAGCAGAAGCGGCGCGCCCCCCAAGCTTCGCTTACCGCCGAGGTCTTCGAGGTGCTGCAGACAGCCAACAACATCAAGGTAGGGGGCCAGCCTCTTTCCTTGGAACTCCGCGACCGGGTGATCAACGAGCTGTTCCTGCGGAAAGATCGCTTTACGGCCGAAGACCTGAACAAGGCCCTGACAAAATGGAAGGTGGAGGGCGCCAGCAACTATGCCGGCGAGGAAGCGAAAAAGGTGAAGTTCAAGGGCGCCGAGGTGATCAAGGACCTGGCGAAGCTTTTCGGGGACAAGAACTGGGAACCTGTTGCACGGGAGATCTTCAACG
>WBZR01005047.1_pt1 | contig 10372 bp, 10 predicted proteins | sample 5204231 | NCBI WGS metagenome assembly WBZR01 (sample SAMN12412403, study PRJNA552823) | activated sludge metagenome | isolation source: activated sludge from anammox sidestream of wastewater treatment plant... | place: USA: Virginia | collected 2017-08
TCGCCGTCGCCCGCCACCCAGGCGTCGGACTCGAGGCCACGGGCGCCGGCGCGAAGGGCCCGCTCGAAGGCGGGCAGCGTGTTCTCACGCTCGTCGGCGCGCGCTCCACGGTGGGCGAAGGTGATCAGCACCGCCGAATCGTCGCGCGTCGACGCGTCCGCCTGCCTCTCAAGACCCCTCCGCCCTCTGCCGATCAGTCACGTGCAGGAGGGAAGAGGAGAACATCCGTGGCAACCATCCGGGCGACGTGCCCCGAGTGCGGCGACGTCCGCCTCCAGTCGACACAACTCATCGTGCGGGTCTGCTCCGACGACGACTCCGCGGCGTATCGGTTCCGTTGCCCGAATTGCGAGGACCAGGTGTCCAAGCCGGCCAGCGGGCGGATCGTGGACCTTCTCGTGGCCGCCGGCGTGCGCATGGAGGTGTGGCAGCTCCCCGCCGAGGTGCACGAGCACCACGACGGGCCACCGCTCGACCTCGACGACCTCCTCGACTTCCACCTCCTGCTCGGCCAGGACGGATGGCTCGAGAGTCAGGTCCGCGCCGAGTGGGGGCGCCTCCCCGACGAGCCGGTCGGCGGGTAGCCTTCCGCCGTGACCGTCGTGTGGATCCTCGTGCCGGTGCTCCTGGCCGCGCTGGTCGTTCCCCTCTTCCGGGGCGTCCGTGGCGTGGCCCACGAGGCGACCCGGCTGGTCGAGGCCCTCGACGCCCTGCTCTCCGACGCCCGGCCCGCGCTGGCGCTGCTGCGCACCGAGGAGCACCGGACCCGCGACCGCCTCGCCGCCAGCCGATGGGGGAGCGACCGGGTCGACGGGTAGCATTGGGCGGAGGGTAAGGCGCGACTCGAAAGGAGCCCGATGCCCTCGCTCGGCGCTCCGGAGATACTGGTCATCCTGCTCGTGGCCCTGCTCATCTTCGGGCCCAAGCGGCTCCCGGAGGTCGGTCGGCAGGTAGCCAAGGGCTATCGGGAGCTCCGCCGGTTCCAGGACAACGTCCGTGAGGAGATCGACGACGTCCTGCGCCTCGACGAGGCGGAGCCCGTCCGGGCCGCCCCGCCCGCATCCCCGGAACCGGCCGGTCAGGCCGGAGCCACCGGATCCCGCCCGTCGCGGTTCCGCTCCCCGGGATCACGCGCCCCGCGACCCCGCGCGTCGGGTTCGCCCGTTCCGGCCGGGACCCGTCCGGAGCCACCGGCCGGACCGGCGGCGTCGCGGCCCCCCGCCCGCCACCGCCCACCGCCCCGAGGGGTGACGGAACCGGGCGACGCCGAGGCCTGAGCGGTCCCCGTGCGCATCCCGTGGCGGCGCGAGCCGCGCAACGCCGAAGGCCGCATGTCGGTCATCGACCACCTGGCCGAGCTCCGGCGCCGGCTGTTCATCTCGATCGCCGCGGTGGCCCTGGGTGCGGTCGTGGCGTACGTCTTCGCCCCGCAGATCATCGAGTTCCTCGTCCGGTACTACCGCGACGCCACCGGCGTCGGCGACAAGGAGCTGATCTTCACCGGGCCGATCGACGGCTTCATCATCCGCCTGAAGGTGGCCACCTACGGCGGCATCGTCCTGGCGCTGCCCGTCTGGCTCTACCAGCTCTGGCGCTTCGTGACCCCGGGCCTGAACCCCCGCGAGAAGCGCTACGTCGTGCCCTTCGTCAGCTCCGCGATCGTGCTCTTCGCCCTCGGGGGCTTCGTGGCCCTGCGGACGCTCGAACCGGCTCTCGACTTCCTGCTCGGGGTCGGCGGCTCCTCGCTCACGCCCCTGCTCACCGCCGACAAGTACATCTCGCTCGTCTCCCTGATGATCGTGGCCTTCGGGGTCGCGTTCGAGTTCCCGGTCGTGCTGGTGTTCCTGCTCATCGCCCGGGTGGTGAGCACGGCCCAGCTCTCGCGCTGGCGGCGGGCGGCGGTGGTGGTCATCGTGACGTTCGCGGCGGTGATCACCCCGAGCCAGGACCCCTACTCCCTGTTCTTCATGGCCGTCCCGATGTACGTGTTCTACGAGGCGTCGATCATCATCGGAAAGGTGTTGAAGCGATGAAGTCGAGAGCAGGTGCCGGCCGGCGCAAGCCCCCGATCGAGCCGAGGCGGCGCCGCGAGATCGTGGTCGCGGCGGGGGCCGTGATCGGGATCCTGGTCGCGACGGTGCTCGTGATCTGGATCCTCGCCCCCGACCCGGCCCGGTCGCCCAAGGTCACGCCGTTGCCGTCGGTGCCCGTGACCGCACCGGCCGGTTCCACGCCCTCCACGCCGTCGTCGGCACCTCCGCCCACGTCGGCACCGCCGTCCGCGCCGTCGTCGGCACCGCCGGCCACGTCGGCACCGGCACCCGCGGGCTAGCCCCGCCGTGACGCCGTCGCGCCGGGCGTTCGAGGGCGGGCTGGGCTTCCCGCTCGACGGCTTCCAGGCCGCGGCGCTCGACGCGATCGACGCCGGCCACTCGGTCCTGGTGGCGGCGCCCACCGGGTCGGGCAAGACCGTGGTGGCCGAGTACGCCGTCCACCGGGCGGTGGGTACCGGGGGGAAGGTCTTCTACACCACGCCCCTGAAGGCGCTCTCCAACCAGAAGTTCGGCGACCTGGGCCGCCGGTGGGGCAGCGAGCGGGTCGGGCTGCTCACCGGCGACAACTCGATCCGCGGCGACGCCCCGATCGTGGTCATGACCACCGAGGTCCTCCGCAACATGATCTACGCCGGGTCGCCGAACCTCGACGGGCTGAGGTACGTGGTCCTCGACGAGGTGCACTACCTCCAGGACCGGTACCGGGGCGCGGTGTGGGAGGAGGTCATCGTCCACCTGCCCGCCGGCGTCGACCTCGTCGCGCTGTCGGCGACGGTGTCCAACGCGGAGGAGGTGGCCGACTGGATCCGCACGGTCCGGGGCGACACCACCGCGGTGATCGAGGAACGCCGGCCCGTCGAGCTGGTGAACCTCTACCTGGTGGGGGAGCGCGGCGGTCCCCCGCACCTCCTCCCGACCCTCGTGGGGTCACCGGAGCCGGGCGGGGAGCCCCGACCCAACCCCGACGCCGCCCGGCTCGACCGGCGGCGGCCCCACGGTCCGCGTCGCGACCGCAGCCGCCTGGTCACGCCCTATCGCTCCGAGACGGTCGAGCTGCTCGCCGCCGAGGGCATGCTCCCGGCCATCTACTTCGTGTTCAGCCGGGCCGGGTGCGACCGGGCCGTGGAGCAGCTCCTGGCGACGGGGTCGAGGCTCACCACCCCCGAGGAGCGGGCCGAGATCCGCCGGATCGCCGAGGCCCACACCGACGCGCTCGGCGACGACGACCTCCATCTCCTTCGCTACGGAGCGTGGCTGACCGGTCTGGAGGCCGGGTTCGCCGCCCACCACGCCGGGATGGTCCCCCCCATGAAGGAGGCCGTGGAGGAGGCCTTCGCGCGGGGACTCGTGAAGGTGGTCTTCGCCACGGAGACCCTCGCGCTGGGTGTGAACATGCCGGCCCGGTCGGTCGTGATCGAGAAGCTCTCCAAGTTCACCGGCGAGCACCACGAGTTCCTCACCCCGGGCGAGTACACCCAGCTCACGGGCCGCGCCGGACGGAGGGGGATCGACGACCGGGGCTACGCGGTCGTCCTGTGGAACCGCTTCGTGCCCTTCGACCAGGTGGCGGCGCTGGCCACCCGCCGCAGCTTCGCCCTCACCTCCAGCTTCCGCCCCAACTACAACATGGCGGCCAACCTCGTCCGGCGTCACGGCGCCGAGGAGGCCCACCACCTCCTCAACCTGTCCTTCGCCCAGTACCAGGCCGACCGGGCGGTGGTGGCGCTCGAACGGCAGGCCGCGGATCGGCGGCACCGGCTGGAGCAGGCCCGGTCCGCCGCCCGCTGCGAGCGCGGCGACGTCGAGGAGTACCGCCGCCTGCGGCGGCACGACGAGGAGCAGGACCGTGAGAGCCGCAGCCCCCGCCGGATCGACGACGCCATCGCCGCGGTCCGGACCGGCGACGTGTTCCTGCTCGGGCGGCGCGGCGGCCGGGTCCTGGCGCTCCGGCACGAGCACGGCCGCTCCGGCACCCGCATCCTGGCCCTCACCTCGGCGGGGAGCCTGGTGCGCCTCGGCCGCGACGCGTTCGACCGACCGCCCGAGGTCGTCGGCTCGGTCGAGCTGCCCCGGCCCTTCGCGCCCCGGAACCCGGCCTTCCGGCGCGCCGCCGCGAGGCTCCTGCACCGCGCCCGGCTGAGGGACGTGCCCCCCGACGCCGCGCGCCCGGGCGACGCCCACGACGACGGCCCCGAGGCCGGACCGGATCGCGCCTTTGCCGCCCATCCGGTGGCGGCCTGTCCCGACGCCGAGGCGCACGTCCTCGCCGCCGTCGAGGCGGAACGCCTCGAGCGCGAGCTGGCCCGCCTCCTGCGGCGCGTGCGGGGCCGCTCGGAGAGCATCGCCCGGGAGTTCGACCGGGTCCTGCGCGTCCTCGACGCCTGGGGCTACGTGGAGGGTTGGAGCGTCACGGAGGCCGGGGCGCTCCTGGGCCGGATCTACGCCGAGGCCGACCTGCTCCTCGCCGAGGGTCTGCGCCGGGGCCTCTTCGACGGCCTCGGACCCGCCGAGACGGCCGCGCTGGCGTCGTGCGTCACCTACGAGCCCCGCGGCCGCTCCCCGGGAGCCGCGACACCCGTGCGCATGCCCACCCCACGGCTCGGCGGCCGCTACCGCGACCTCGAGAAGCTGTGGCGGACGCTGGCCGCCGACGAGGACGACGCCGGCCTGCCCGAGACGCGGGCCCCCGACCCGGGCATCGCCCGGGAGATCCACGCGTGGGTGGAGGGCGCCGACCTCGCCGACCTCGTCGACGACGACCTGACGGCGGGCGACTTCGTGCGTCACGTCAAGCGCGTCGTCGACCTCCTCACCCAGCTCGAGGAGGTGGGACCGCCGGCGGTGGCCGAGGCCGCCGGGCGAGCGGTGCGGGCCTGCCGGCGCGGCGTGGTGGCCGCGTCGAGCGGCGTCGGGGGGGAGGGCCCGTGACCGGCGACTCCCCGGCCCTGCGCCCCGGGCAGCCTTGGGGCGCACCCTTCTCCGGGGACGTCGACGTCGCGGTCGGCGGCGGCGACGCCGACCTCGCGGCCGCGATCGCCCACCGCCCGGGGGTTCGCGTCGCCTTCGGGCCGTCGCCGGCCTCGCAGCTCGCCCGGGCGGTCGGCCTGCCCGGCTCACCGGCGGACACCCGCCCGGGACGGACGGTCGACGGCTGGCTCCTGCCCCTCGACGTGATCGAGATCGAGCCCCCGGCGGCCGGCGGGCCGGCGCTGGCCGTGAACGCGGTGGTGGCCGGCCCGCCACCGGGTCGGCTCACCTGGTGGGCACGGTCACGGACCGTGGTCGTGCACGCCGACGGTAGGCCGGTGCACTCGGGCCCGGCCACCACCGTGGTGGTGGCCAACGGGCAGTACCTCGACGGCGCCGACGCCGTGCCCCGCGGCCACCCCGGCGACGGGCGCGTCGAGGTGCACGTCTACGCGCTCCGGCGCGGGGAGCGCCGGGCGATGCGCGCCCGGCTGCCCCGCGGGGCCCACATCCCGCATCCGAGGATCGTCACCGCGACCGCCCGGCGGGTGGAGCTGGCTCTCGACGGGCCGTGGGTGGCCGTCGTCGACGGCGTCCCGACGACCATCGCCGGCACCGTCCGCCTGTCCGTGAGGCCCGGTGCCTACCGCCTGGCGGTGCCGGCCCCGGGCTGAGGGCCATCCCCGGCGACCACCGTCCCGGCCGGTACGATCGTCGTCCCATGCTCTACGCGGCGGAGACGTTCACCGAGGGGGAGCAGGCCGCCCTCCGGCCCTACTTCACCAACCTCGACCGGCCGGTGTTCGCCCTGGTCAACCTGCCCGAGGTCGTCAAGGGCGCCCTCTTCGCCCGCTACTCCCGCAGCGACAAGAGCCTGCGCCGGCTGTTCCTCGACGAGTTCGCCGGCGACCTCGACCTCTCCGGCGACCGCACCGTCGACGCCACCGTCGGCCTGGAGCGGGCCGAGAAGCTCTACGAGCGGGTCTTCCTGGAGTACGGCGACGACTCCGTGGCCCAGCTCGGCGGCGTCCACCTCGCCTGCGAGCAGGCGTCGAACGTCCTCACCAAGATCCTCGAGTGGGGCCGTCTCATGTCGTACCTCGAGCAGTCGACGCGCTACATCCGCTACGACACCCGGCTCGGGGGCCGCTACCGCTACCGCCGTGACCCGGCGGTGATCGGCTCGCCGCTCGGCGCCCACTACGTGGCGGAGATGGACCGCCTCTTCGACACCTACGCCTCCCTGCTGCCCCGCATGACGGCCTGGGCCCGCGAGCGGTACCCGAAGGCGCCCGACGACCCCGACTTCGCGTACCAGCAGGCCACCCGGGCCAAGGCCCTCGACGCCCTGCGCGGGATCCTCCCGGCGGCCACCCTCTCCAACGTCGGGATCTTCGGCACCGGCCAGGCCTACGAGGCGCTGCTGCTGCGAATGCGGGCCCACCCGCTGCCGGAGGCCCGCGACTACGCGGCGATGATGCTCGAGGAGCTCCGCAAGGCCATCCCGTCGTTCCTGACCCGCGTCGACCGGCCCGACCGGGGCGGGGCCTGGAGCAACTACCTCCAGGAGACCCGGGAGCACACCGCGGCGGTGGTGGGGCGCCTCTTCTCCGACGCCCAGCCCGAGCCCCGCCCCACGGTCGTCCTCTCCGACTACGACCCCGACGGCGAGGACAAGATCCTCGCCGCCATCTGCTACCCGGCGACCGACCTGCCCGAGGACCAGGTCCTCGCCCGGGTGCGCCGCCTGCCCGCCGACGACCGGGTCCGCCTCATGCTCGCCTACGTGGGGGAGCGGGCCAACCGGAGGCACCGGCCGGGCCGGGCGTTCGAGCGCACGGCGTACCGCTTCGACGTCCTCGCCGACTACGGCGCGTTCCGCGACCTCCAGCGCCACCGGATGCTCACCCTCGAGTGGCAGGCGCTCACGCCCCGCCACGGCTACTCGGTGCCAGGCCCCGTGGCCGACGCGGGGCTCGAGGCCGAGTACGTCGACGCCATGAACCGGTCGGCGGCCCTCTACGGCGCCATGGTGCTGCGCTTCCCGCAGCAGGCCGCGTACACGGTGTCGCTCGCGTACCGGATCCGCTTCGTGATGCAGATGAACGCCCGCGAGGCGATGCACGTCCTCGAGCTGCGCAGCGGCCCGCAGGGCCACGCCGACTACCGGCGCATCGCCCAGGAGATGCACCGCCTCATCGCCGAGGAGGCCGGGCACCACGCCGTCGCCGAAGCCATGCGCTTCGTGGACCACGCGGATCCGGGCCTGGAGCGCCTCGGCGCGGAGCGCGCCGCCGAGGAGCGCCGCGCCGCCCACTGAGCGTGTCCGGTCCGCTGCCGTAGGGCGCGCCGGGAAAAAAAGCGCGGGGGCTCTTGACCTGCGCCGACGCGCGGTGACCGCAGGTCACGGGGATCGTCGCGATCGCGCGCTCGGCTTGACAACCAGGCGTCTCGCGAGGCTCACTTGGCGGGCACCCGAGCCCTTTGCCGGTCGTGGACCTTCCGGTGCCCGCACCGCGGACTTCGTCGGAAGGGGGCAGCCGGGCGCGCGGGGTTCAGGAGGCCCAGTAGAGAACGCTGTTACAACCCGCCGCCCGCGGGCGGAAGGGCTAACCAGTGGCCCCAACGGCCTCCTGAACCCCATACTCACCGCTTCCACCGGTAGCGCCGGCCCGCGTCCGTCGGGAACATCCGGGAACATCCGGGCCCCGGAAGATCGTTCACCGGGAGTCGGTCGCGCCGCACTACGAGCGATCGGCGCGGGGTTATACTCCCGCATCCTCCGCCCCCTCCTCCCGACGATGGAACCGCGCTGGCCATGAGCAAGAAGGACCCCGACGACGCGGTCGACGAACCTGTCGACGACGACGAGGTCGACGACGAGGTCGACGACGACGAACTCGACGAGGACCTCCCGATCGACGACCTCGACGAGGACGACGACGACCTCGAGGTCGGCCTCCTCGACGACGACGACGCGAACGACGGCACCGCCGCCACCTCGGCCGCGGTCGACGTCGAGGACGACGACGAGGCCGCCGCCGGTGGTGAGGTCGCCCCGGCCCGGCCGTCGCGCGGAGGGCGCCGGGCCCGGTCCGACGACGACGAGGAAGACGACGTCGTCGACCTCGACGACGAGCTCCACCCCGACGACGTCGAGGAGCCGCTCGACGTGCTGCTCGCCGAGCGTACGGCCAGCGAGCGCCTCGAAGAGGACGACGTGAGCGCGCTCGACGAGGAGATCGATCCCGACGGCCGCGGGGAGGGCCCGACCCGGATCGCCCCCCGCCGGGCCGACGAGTTCCTCTGCTCCTCGTGCTTCCTGGTGCTACCCCGCAACCAGCTCGCCGACCCCAAGAAGCTCCTCTGCCGCGACTGCGCATGAGCCGGGGCCCCGATCCGGGCCCCGCTCCCGCCCCGGCCCGCTGGTGGCGCGACCGGAGCGGGCGGATCCGGGCGGGCGTGGCGCTGGGCTCGGGGCTCCTCCTCTCGGCGGCGTTCCCACCCGTCGACGCCGGGGTGCTGGCCCTCCCCGCGATGGCGGGGATCCTGGCCTCGTGGCGGGGCACGTCGCCGGGCCGGGCGGCGGCGTTCGGCTTCCTGGCCGGCCTCGGCTTCTTCGGGGTCCTCCTGTCGTGGACGTGGTACTTCGGCGCGGTGGCGATCGTCCCCCTCGTGGCCGCGCAGGCCGCGTACTGGGCCGGCGCGGCCTTCGTCGACGGCCTGATCGCCCGGGCCGGGATCCGGTGCTCGTGGCTGACCGCCGCGATCTGGGTGCTCTTCGAGGCGTTGCGGGACCGCTGGCCCCTCGGAGGCTTCGCCTGGGGCGAGGTGGGCGGCGCCCTCCACGACCTCGGGCCGGCCCACGCGCTCGCCTCGTGGGGCGGCGTGCCCCTGATCAGCCTCCTGCTCGTCGCCACGGCCGGGCTCCTGGTCACCGGCGCGACCGCCGTGCTCCGCCGGCGCCACCAGGCCACGGTCCTGGCCGCCGCCGGGCTCGCCGTAGTGGTCCTCGTCACCTCCGTCGCCGGGCTCACCCGCTACGAGCCCCGGCCGAGCGGCCGCCTGCGGGTGGCGATGCTCCAGGGCAACCGCTGGGACCGCTACCTCACCGACGAGGAGATCGATTCCGAGCTCCTCACCCGTTCGCACCTCGCCCTGGCGGCGACGCTGCGGGGCCCCTACGACCTGATCGTCTTCCCGGAGTCGGCCCTCGACACCGACCCCGAGGAGGACCCGGCGCTCGCGGCGGAGCTAGGGGAGATCGGGCGCCGGCACGGCGCGGCCGTGCTCGTCAACGTCCGGGCCGCCGACGGGGACCGGGAGTACAACATGAACCGGCTCTACGACCCCGACGGGCACCTCCAGGGGAACTACGCCAAGCAGCACCTGGTTCCGTTCGGGGAGTACGTACCGTTCCGCGCGCTGGTGGGCTGGCTGCCGCAGATCCGCGAGCACGTCGCCACCGACTTCACACCCGGGGACCGCTCCGCGGTGTTCCGCGTGGCGGGGCACCGGGTCGGCACCGTGATCTGCTTCGAGTCGGCGTTCGCCCCGCTCGTCCGCCGGTCGGTGCGCGACGGCGCCGAGGTCGTGGTGGTGTCCACCAACAACCGGTCGTACCGGCGCTCGGCCAACTCCGCCCAGCACGTGGCCCTCAGCCAGCTCCGGGCCGCGGAGACGGGCCGGCCGGTGCTCCAGGCCTCGATCTCGGGGATCACGGCCGTCATCGACGCGTCGGGACGCGTCCGGAGCCGTACCCGCCTCTTCCACAACCAGGTGGTGACCACGGAGGTGGAGGCCACGACCGGCCGGACGCCCTACGTCCGCTTCGGCGACTGGGTCGTGGCGCTCTCGGCGGTGGCGCTCGGCGTGGCGATCGTGGCGGCGGTGCGCCGTAGGATGGTCACGTCCGGATCCCGTCGCACCACCGAGGAGAACCCGTCCTGATGCCCGATCGGGAGGCCCACGTGAACGACGAGAACCGCGTCCGCGACACCGTGCTCGACCTCTTCGTGTTCGGCCCCCTGGGGCTGGCCGTAGCCGCGCGCGACGAGCTCCCGGGCCTCGTGCGCGGTCTGGCGGACCGCGGCCGCCGGGAGATCGGCCGGCGGCGCGACGACGCCGGCCGGCACCTGCGGAACGCCAACGCCGTCGGCCGGTTCACCGTCGCCACCCGCGGTCCGAAGCTCCGCGAGAAGATCGAGACCCGCCTCGGACCGGTGGTCCCGTTCGTGGCGGGCTCCCGGGCCACCGGCGCCGCGGGGGCGCCCGGCCACGGCAACGGCGCCGGCCCGGCGGTCGGCGCGACCCCGAGCGGCACACCCAGGGCCTCGTCGCCCCCCGGGCCT
>WBZR01000633.1_pt1 | contig 10366 bp, 9 predicted proteins | sample 5204231 | NCBI WGS metagenome assembly WBZR01 (sample SAMN12412403, study PRJNA552823) | activated sludge metagenome | isolation source: activated sludge from anammox sidestream of wastewater treatment plant... | place: USA: Virginia | collected 2017-08
TCGGCTTTGGTGGACGGGCGCGGTTCGCTTGCGCCGAGGTCCACGACCTCCACGCCGCAGCCGTCGGTGGTGAAGTAGGTTGTGTTCTCCTGAAGATGCAGGTCGTATTCGGGGACGCGAGCCGCCAGGGTAAAGAAGCGCGGCGCGGTCTTCATCGCTTTGAAGACCAGGTCGGGTTTCATTTTGACGATCCCGGTCGTTTTGTCCACATCCGCGCCGTGGCTGGAGAGGACGTCGAGCGCTTTGTCGGTCGCAAATTTTACGCCGATGTTTTCGAGAATATCCAGCGTAGCCTGTTGGAGTTTATCCAGTTCTTCGTCTGAAAAATATTGGATGCGATACGAGGGGCGCAGCGGTTCGAGCGGCGGGCGGGAGTCATTTCCGGTCATGGAGCGTTCTCCTTTTGGCATCTCATCAACGAAATTCGTGTTTATTCTGCAACGTGCGGCAATCTTCAGATTGCAATCCGCTGGCAACCTGAAGATTGCCGCACGCTATTCGTCTAAACTTCGCCGACTTTGCTCAACATCTTGTTCGGGTCGAAGGCGTCGCGCAAACCGTCGCCGATGTAGTTGATCGAGATGATGCTGAGGAAGATCATGAAACCGGGGAAGATCGCCAGCCAGGGATATTTGACGAAATGCTCCTGCGCGTTGCTGAGCAGGTTGCCCCATGAAGGCGTCGGCGGCTGGATGCCGAAGCCGAGAAAACTCAGACCGGATTCTTCGATGATGGCGTATCCGAATTCGAGCGTGGCTTCCACGATGATGGGACCGATGGCGTTGGGCAGGATGTGGCGGGTCATGATGCGCGTATCGGAGCCGCCCAGGGCGCGGGAGGCGGCGACAAATTCCGTTTCTCGAATACTGAGGAACGCGGCTCGCACCAGACGGGCGAACGTCGTCCACGAAAAGATGCCGATCACAAAACTGATGGTAAAAATGCTGTTGCCCTGAAACACGGGAATTTCCACTTCGAGCAGGATCGCGCTGAGCAGAATCAGGACAAGGAAAGAAGGCAGGGAGAGAAAAGCGTCCGTGACGCGCATGAGGACGGCATCCACTGCGCCGCCGTAGTAACCAGCCAACGCGCCGACGGGGACGCCGATCAGGATCGAGATGGCAACCACCAGCAATCCCACCGTGAGAGAGACGCGCCCGCCATGCAACACACGCGTAAACAGGTCGCGCCCAAGCGCGTCCGTGCCCATGATGTGCTTAAGCGACGGCGACTCATACCGGACGGCGATCTCGGACGCCTCCGGGTCGTAGGGCGAGAGCGGGGCCGTCAGGGCCATGACAACCAGGATGGCAAGAACAACCATCCCGAAGATCGCGCCGGGGTGTCTTCGGAAGCGTCTCCAGACGCCCATGCTCATGGTCGTCAATTCGGGGCTTGCGTTCAATATGCCGTTAATGGCGGAGGACAATGGGTTGGTCTCACTCATATCGAATGCGCGGGTCGAGCCAGGCGTAGAGAATATCCGCCAGAAGGTTGGAGAGGATGATGGACGACGCCCCGATGATCAGGACCGCCATCAGAACCGGGTAGTCGCGCTCCAGCGCCGCCTGATAATACAATCGCGCCATACCGGGCCAGGCGAAGAGGGTTTCGACGAAGATCGCCCCGCCGAACAGATAAGGAAGGTCGAGGGCTAACAGCGTCACCAGCGGAACCAGGGCATTGCGCAAACCGTGTTTTGTCACAACGCCCCAGGGGGACAATCCCTTCGCGCGCGCCGTGCGCATGTAATCCTGATGGATCACGTCCAACATGCTGGAGCGCAGGAAGCGCGAGTACCAGGCGATCCAGCCCAGGGCGCCGGTCAGAACCGGGAGGATGAGGTGGGCGATTCGATCTCCGAGATCGAATCCCGATATGTCAATGGACGCCATCCCGCCGGAGGGCAATAACGGGTCTCCTGTGAAGGGATTCTTCAGCCAGGCATAGAAGACGAGGATCAGAATCAACCCAAGCCAGAATTCGGGAATCGCCTGCCCGGCAAATGAAAAGGTGGTGACGGAAATATCGAAGGCTGAATACTGGCGAATGGCGGAGATGATCCCGATGGGGACGGCGATCAGCACGGCGACGAGGATTGTGATCGCGGTCAGGTAGATGGTATTCGGCAGGCGTTGACCGATCTCCGTCAGCACCGGCTGGCGGGTGCGGAATGAAAAACCAAAATCGCCCCGCAGGATTCCGAGGCGGGTTCCATATCCATCCGCCGCCCCGTCGCCGTCTTTATCCACCCGCATCCAATCGTTGCCCACCAGCCAGATGAGATACTGCGTCGGCAGGGGTTTGTCCAAGCCGAACTGGCGTTTCAGCAGTTCGACCTTGTCCGGGTCAATGCGGCGGCTCTGCCCCTGACCTGAAAGCGGCCCGCCCGGCGCGAGATTGACCAACGCAAACAGCAGGATGCTTAGAAAGAAGAGCAGTCCTGCTGTTTGAATCAGCCGCCGGAGAATGTAGGTCGTCAACTTATTTCAGCGTCCAATCCGCCGCATTCCAGGTAACCAGGTCGTTGGCGGAAGATAGCACATTTTGCAGGCGGGTCGAATGCGCGTTTGCGTTTACCGTGGTGAAGAGGGGCAGGATGGGCAATTCCTCTTCAAGGATCTCCGCCATTTTGCAGAAGTCCTGCGCGCGCTGGGCTTCGTCGAGCGTGTAAACATTTTCCAGCAGCGTTTCAAAATCCTCATTCGACCAGCGCATGAAGTTGTAACCAAAATCCGGCTCGGCGGATGCGGCGGCGTAATACTGATAAAGGAAATCGGTCGGGTCCACGCCGGCGTAACCGTCGTCCCAAATGTCCATGTCAAAGTTGCCGCTCTGCTCGATGCCGCCGTCGGTGGACGCCGCCCAAAGAATGCTGCCTTCCACCACCTTGAGGTTGAGTTTTATTCCCAGTTTGCCCAATTGCTCGGCGATGAATTGCTGGGTCAACTCCAGCGGTTCGCCGTATTCGGCGTAGGCGATGAAATCCATTTCCATTACATATCCTTCTTCGGCGGTCTCGCATCCGCGACATTCGCGCACGCCGTCGCCATCGGTGTCCTTCCAGCCGGCTTCGTCCAACAATGACGCGGCTTTTTCGAGATCGAAGGCGGGGCGCGGAACATCACAAGTATAGGGTTCGCGGATAAATTCCGTCCACGCCGGTTTGGCATAACCGAGGAAGAATTCTTTCGAGATGGTATCCGTGTCAATCGCGGCGCGGATCGCCTGTCGGACGCGCAAATCGGAGAGAATCGGGTGCGGCGTGGCGACCGGGTCCACTGTGCCTTTTGCCGCCAGGTTGAAGAAGATGCGCATCACCCAGCGGTTATCCGGGCTTTGGCTGATCTTCACGTTCGGCTGTCCTTCCAAGTCCGCGATCATCGGCTCGGTCGTCCACATATCGAGGTCGGCGTCGCCGTTTATAAGCATCGTCTTGCGCACGGATTGATCCGGGATGATGCGGATTGTGATTTTTTCAATCGCCGGTTTGCCCGCCTCGAAATATTTTTCGTTCCTGACAAAGGTCATATGATCGCCGTTGATCCATTCGCTCAACACATACGGCCCGTTGCTCAGAGGTTTGCGGGCGCATTCCCACGCCGCGAATCCCTGCGAGGCGTCGCAATAATGCGCGGGCCAGACCGCAACCTGTTCGCCGCCGAATTGCGTCAGGTAGCCGGTGTAGATCGAGTTGTAATGGATTGTGAGGGAGTAATCGCCGGTCTTTTCCACGCTGTCAATGTAGTCAATGCCCGGGATCCAGCCGCCCGTCTCCGGGTCCACAATTGATTCGTAGGTGAAGAGTACATCGTCGGCGGTCACGGGAGTCCCATCCGCCCATTGAACGTCCTCGCGCATCTTCCAGGTCACGCTCATTGTCCCCGCGTCTTCATCCAAAACAACGCCGCCGTTTTCAAGCGAAGGCAGTTCCACGGCAAGTTCGGGGAAGACGCTGCCGTTCGCGTCAATATCGCTCAAGCCGAGCATGGCCAATTCCATCACCAGCGCGTCATACCCCGTGTCCGCCACAATTGGATTGAACGAGGGCGGGTCTTCGGGAATGACGATGACAATGGAACTCGATTCGGACGCGGGAACGGATGCGTCCCCGGGTTGACATCCCGCCAACGCCAAAGCCGCCGAGAGCAGGACAAAGACGAAAGACTTTCCAAACATTCGGTACATTTCTACCTCCAGGTCGAATTGATCGAAGCGGAATGTAACGCCGTGACTTGCCGAATTATTGCACATTTTGCGGGATATGTCACGCGCTCGCAATCTGAAGATTGCGGTACGGCTCTACATCCTCACCCGCATGCCCTGCGGATCATACAGCGGACGCAACGAAGCCTTTGCCGGGTAACGCGCATTGTTCACTTCGATCTCGAACTTGCCATTCTTGAGATATTCCTCCGTGATCGGCTCATCATCTTCGATAATGGATAGCGCCACCGCGCCGCCGACCGTAAACCCATACGCCCCCGAGCGGACGTAGCCGACGATCTTCCCGTTGCGATAGATCATCTCGCCATAATACAAAAGCGGCTCCGGGTCATCCAGGCGCAGTTGCACAAAACGCTTCCTGAGCGGACCCTCCGCCTTTTGCCTGACCAGCGCCTCCCTGCCGATGAAGTCCGGCTTGTTGAAATCCACAAGAAAACCCAACCCGGCTTCGAGCGGGGTATCGGTGCAATCAATATCATGACCGTAATCGCGGTAGCCCTTTTCGATTCTCAGCGTGTTGAGCGTTTGCATCCCCGCGAGTTTTACGCCCAGGTCTTTCCCCACTTCGAGCAGGACGTCGAAGGTCGTCGGCGCGAATTCGGTCGGGATGTAAAGTTCGTAGCCCAGTTCGCCCTGATAGGTCACGCGCAACGCCAGCGCGCGCGCATAGTGAACGTCAATCTCGCGCATGGACATGTACGGAAAACTCTCATTCGATAAGTCGGCATGGGAGACTCTTTGCAACAACTCGCGCGACTTCGGTCCCTGAACGTTAATCAGCGCATACGCTGAGGTCATATCCACGATGAAGACCTGCTCCCCCGACAGGATGTGACGCTTCATCCAGGTTTCGACATGGCGATGCGCCAGATCGGAACACACGACCATGAAGGATTCTTCGCCGATGCGCGTTACAGTCAAGTCGGCTTCGATGCCGCCGCGTTTATTGCACCACTCTGTGTAAATCACCCTGCCGGCCGGCGCATTGATATTGCTGACGGAAATCCGGTCGAGCAAGGTCACGGCGTCGCGTCCCTGCACAAGAAACTTCGACATCATGGATGTATCCATGAGAATCACGTTTTCACGGCAGGCTTTATGCTCGGCGGCGTTGTACTCGAACCAGTTCTGCCTGTCCCAACCGTATTTTTCAACCTCGGCTTTTTTCCCTTCCGGCGCGAACCAGTCGGCATATTCCCACCCGGCGGACGAAGCGAAGAATGCGCCGCGCTCTGCCAGTTTTTCATGCAGGATGGATTTGCGGACATTGCGCGCCGTTTGCAATTGCGAATTGGGGAAGGTTTCCTTGTACATCATCCCCAAAATCTCGACCACGCGGTCGTTCAAATATCGCTGATTGTTCTGATACGGCAGCATCCGGTCAATGTTGATCTCGCCCACATCCAGCGGAGGGACGCCGTCCACGATCCAATGCGCGAGCGTATGCCCGACCCCGCCGCCCAATAAAATGCCCAGCGAGTTCATCCCGGCGGCGACGTAGAAATTCTTCAACTCCGGCGCCTCGCCGACGAGCATGGTCATATCGGCGGTGAAGCTTTCGGGCCCGCAGAAAAGTTTACGAACCCCGGCTGTCTTCAATACCGGCACGCGCTCCATCGCGGCTTCGATGTACGGCATCATGCGATCCCAATCCGGTTGAATTTCGCCGAAGGCAAAGTCGGCGGGGATGCCGTCCACGCCCCAGGGTTTGGCGACCGGCTCGAACAAGCCGAGCATCAACCCGCCCACCTCTTCGCGGAAATAGGAATAGGTATCCACATCCTCCAAAATGGGCAGGTTGGGATGAACGCCCTCGATCGGTTCGGTCAACAGATAATAATGCTCCGCCGCCTGCAACGGGACGTCCACGCCCGCCAGTTTGCCGATTCTTCGCCCCCACATCCCGGCGCAATTGATAACATACTCCGCCCGGATCGCCTCTTCGTTCGTCGTGGTCACGCCCACAGCGCGGCCATTCCGCTTCTGGATGGAGGCAACTTCAACCCCCTCAAAGAAGCGGACTCCCATATCCCGCGCGCCTTTCGCCAAAGACATGGTCACATCCACCGGGTTGGCGCGCCCGTCGTCGGGGAAGTAAAACCCGGCGCTGACTCCGCCCGGGTCTGCCAGCGGCCAAAGGGCTTTAAACTGCGCCGGAGAAATTTCATGCGCTTCGATCCCCATCGAACGGGCAAAAGCGGCGTTCCTGCGAAGTACACGCAAGCGCGAGGCGGAACTCGCGGCTTGAATATACCCGACCGGTTTGAAGCCTGTGGATACGCCTGTTTCCTTTTCGAGATTGAGATACAACTCGCGGGTGTAATGCGCCAGCTCCAGCATGGTCTCGGTGGCGAATCCGCCGCAGACGACGAGTCCCGCCGCGTGCCAGGTCGTGCCGGAAGTCAGTTGTTTGCGTTCAAGGACGACCACATCGCGCCAGCCGAGTTTCGCCAGATGATAGGCGGCGCTGCACCCGATCACCCCGCCGCCGACGATCACGACCCGCGCTTGAGAAGGCAGGGTTGAACTTAAGATTTTCTCCGCTTCCATCTTGCCGCTCCCATTGCAGAATTTGGATCGCCATAACCTGACGGGGACAATTTTACAATATCTGGGTATAATCCGGCGCATGTTGGCGACCCCGAACCCGTCCCCTAGAATGTGTACATCCTCCAGGTCTGGCTAGGTTCGCTTAATCGCGCCCAAACGGCTCCCAGACTTGGCGAGCCGTTTTTATTTGCTGGGCGATGGACAATTGACGATGGATAATAAAAAATTGACGATCGCTGAATTGACAGAGCAAATGCACGCGCTGGTAAGGTCGAAGGGCTGGTACGAAGCGGACAGCAAACGCCCGCAGACTCCGCGCAACCTGGCGGTCTCGCTTTCGATTGAAGCGGCTGAGATTTTGGAGCATTTTCAGTTTACAGACGAGATCAACGACCGCGAAGAATTGGGTCACGAATTGGCGGATGTGCTCTTGTATCTTTTGCAACTGGCTTCGGTCTCCGGCATTGATCTGGAAGACGCGGTGTTGAGAAAGATCGAAGTGAACAAGGGAAGAAGTTGGGAAGAATAGAGAATAGAGAATAGAGAGTAGAGAGTAGAGAGTAGAGAGTAGAGAGTAGAGATTGGAAAATTATCAATCGCCAATCTCTCCCACCAGGAGAAGATATGAACATTACTGTGTTTGGCGGCGCGCAACCGAAACAAGGCTCTCCGGCGTACGAAGAAGCGCAATTGCTTGGCTCGCTCCTCGCCGGGCGCGGATATGGCGTCCTCACCGGCGGCTACTACGGCACGATGGAGGCTGTCTCGCGCGGGGCGCATGAGGCGGGCGGGCACGTCATCGGCGTGACCTGCCAGGATATCGAAGACTGGCGCGGCTCGCGGGCGAACGCTTTCGTGAAAGAGGAGCGAAAACGACAAACGCTTGCCGACCGTCTGATGGCGTTGATCAAAGGCTGCGACGCGGCAATCGCGCTCCCCGGCGGCCCCGGCACATTGACCGAAATTACGCTGATGTGGAACCTGATGATCATCGAGTCGCTGCCCCGCAAACCGCTGATTCTGGTCGGGCGCGGATGGCGTTCCACCTTCGAGCAGTTCTTCGGCGAACATGACGCCTACACCCCGGCAGAACACCGCGCCTTGTTATACTTTGCGGAAGATGTGAAAAGTGCAGTGGAGAGAGTAGAGAGTAGAGAATAGAGAGTAGTGAATAGTGAATAGTGAGTAGTGAGTAGTCAGGAGTAATGTTGTTGTTGAACTCCAATCATCCAATCTCTAATCATCTAACCTCTAATCATCCAATCATCTAATCTCCAATCATCCAATCTCCAATCATCTAATCTCTAATCATCTAATCTCTAATCATCTAATCTCCAATCATCTAATCTCTAATCATCCAATCATCCAATTTCTGGAGTAAAAAATGGCAGAAGACAAACTTCCCACCCGAGCAGAAGATTTTTCCGAATGGTACAACCAGCTGGTCGTGCGCGCAGATTTGGCGGACTACGCCCCCGTGCGCGGATGTATGGTGGTCAAGCCGTACGGCTGGGCGCTTTGGGAAAACATCTGTTCGTGGCTGGATGCGGAATTCAAAAAGACCGGACACGTCAACGCGGCGTTCCCCACGCTCATCCCGATGTCGTTCTTTGAAAAAGAAAAGGAACATGTCGAAGGTTTTGCGCCGGAACTGGCGGTCGTCACACACGGCGGCGGCGCGGAACTGGAGGAAAAACTCGCCGTGCGCCCCACCTCCGAGACGATCATCGGACACATGTACGCCAAGTGGATCAAATCCTGGCGCGACCTGCCGCTGTTGATCGTGCAGTGGGGTTCGGTCATGCGCTGGGAACTGCGCACCAAACTCTTCCTGCGCACCGCCGAGTTCTACTGGCACGAAGGACACACCGCGCACGCCAGCGAAGAGGAAGCCAAAGAGGAGATGTACCGCATCCTCGACATCTACGAACGCTTCTGCCTCGAAGAAGCCGCCATCCCCGCCATCAAGGGAACCAAGAGCGAGACCGAGCGTTTTGCAGGCGCGCAGATCACCACATCCATTGAAGCGATGATGTGGGATAAGCGCGCGCTCCAGTCCGGCACATCCCATTACTTCGGCGACAACTTCGCCAAAGCCTTCGACATCCAGTTCCTGAACAAGGACAACAAACTGACCTACGCGCAAACGACTTCGTGGGCGATCTCGTCCCGCATCATCGGCGCGATGATCATGGTGCATGGCGACGATAACGGACTTGTCCTGCCGCCGCGCCTCGCGCCGATTCAAGCCGTCGTCGTTCCCATCTTCAAGAATGACGCGGAAAAAGAAAAGGTGATGGGAGTCGCCGACCGCATCTTCGCGGAACTCAAGGCGGCGGGCGTGCGCGTCAAGTTCGACGACCGCGACAACGTCTCCAGCGGATTCAAGTTCAACGATTGGGAGATGCGCGGAGTCCCCGTCCGCGTGGAGATCGGTCCCAAAGACGTGGAAAAAGGAACCGTCGCTCTCGCCCGCCGCGACAAGCCCGGCAAAGAAGGAAAGACTTTCGTCTCACAGGAAGGCATCGTCGAGACGGTCAAGAATCTGCTGACCGACGTGCAAGCCGCGCTCCTCAAACGCGCCACCGAATACCGCGATGCAAACATTCATAACGCGGAAAACTATGAAGACCTGAAAAAGGCCGTTCAGGACGGCTGGGCGTTCGCCTACTGGTGCGAATCCACCGAATGTGAGAAGAAGGTCAAGGAAGAGGCGAAAGCCACCACGCGCAACATCCCATTCAATCAACCCGACACAGAAGGCAAGTGCGTGGTCTGCGGAAAAACCAGTAAACGAAAAGTTTATTTTGCCAAAGCATATTAAAACCAGCGATCAGTGCCGGTTATCAGTCTGGTCCTCCGCTGATTTCTGAGCCTTGAACTTAACGCGCTGTATAATTGAATACGAGGTGCATGATGGCGCTGCAAACTGTACCAAACAAAAGAGTCAAAGGCGTTCGCTGGCTTGCGGAATTGTATAAAAACCGCCAGGTAGACGCCGCCACCGCGCAAACGTTGAACAAACTGGTTGATTTGGAAACCAGCCGGTTGCGCCTGCAATTGGAAGATATGGAACGGGTAATGGCGGATTACGAACGGCAATACGGGATGAAATCCGCCGATTTCTTCGCTGAGTTCGAGGCGGGCAAACTCGGCGACCGCATGGACTACATGGAATGGTCCGGTCTCATTCAAATGGCGGCTGATCTGCGCAAACAACTTGACGAATTGGCAGCCGAGGGGTGAACATGAGTCCGGAAGACTATCTGGCGTCCATCATCAATCGAATATCAGAGAGCGACTTTATCGCCAACTCGCAGACGTTGCGCGAATACAGCAACCCCAACCGGGCGCATTTGCGTATGCGTCTGACCTTTACAAACAACACTTATCTTGAATTCTACGAGTATATCGAACACAGCGATGACGAACGGATTTATGTAAAGTCCTACTCCTATCATTGGGCTGACCAGAACAACCGCCTCATCCGCCGCTGGGACAACGCCAGGCACTTTCCAAACATGGATAATTTTCCACACCACATACATTTGACGGAGGATGAAGTTATCCCAGGCAAGCCCGTCAACAT
>WBZR01005048.1_pt1 | contig 10366 bp, 6 predicted proteins | sample 5204231 | NCBI WGS metagenome assembly WBZR01 (sample SAMN12412403, study PRJNA552823) | activated sludge metagenome | isolation source: activated sludge from anammox sidestream of wastewater treatment plant... | place: USA: Virginia | collected 2017-08
CGTCGCAGTACCTGCCGGACCCAAACGTCGAAGTTGGCTTCTGCGTGCATCGCATCGCCCTGAATGCCAAGCGGCCGAATACGCTGTTCATGCAATTGCACTGGCACGTCTGCCGCAGCGACGACGCCGGCGACACGTGGAAAAAAGTCAGCGGCAATCTCCCCAGCGACTTCGGCTTTCCCGTTGTCGTCCACGCCCACGAGCCGGAGACGGTCTATGTCGTGCCGATCCTCAGCGACTCGCTGCACTACCCGCCCGAGGGCAAGCTGCGCGTCTACCGCAGCCGCGTCGGTGGCAACGAGTGGGAACCGCTCACCAAGGGCCTCCCGCAGAGCGACTGCTACGTGAACATCCTGCGCGGGGCAATGAGCACGGACACGCTCGACCCCTGCGGCATTTACTTCGGAACCACCGGCGGGCAGGTGTATGCGTCGGCGGATTCGGGCGATAATTGGTCGCCCGTGGTTCGCGATTTGCCGGCGGTCTTGTCGGTCGAGGCCCAGGTGCTCGGGTGAATCATTGCGAAATGAAAAACACTGAGCATGTTCATTTAGTCAATACCTGTAGTGCTTCACTCCAAATGAGACAGTTTGCCCATCGGTTATGGTGGTGGTTTCTCCGAGTCCCTTGAGGGGGAAGCAGCTTCGCAGGTTTCCCGTCGGACGCCTTTTCCCTGAGCCTCTTCCCCTCCCGCGGGGGAGGCTTTGCCGGGGAGAGGCAGCGGTGTTGGTCGCACGGAGGAGCGCAATGTCCAATCGCCAGGGACGTCGAAGCTGGAAGCCGGCGGACAAGCTTCGGCATCGCTGCCGGGCGGGCTGGGAAATCCGTTGATTGAAATCGTCTACCGAAATTGCTCGAAGGCAGATCGAGCATGATAGCGGTCCGCGACATCGAAGATCTGGCTCATCCGCTCCAGCAACCGGGCTCGTGTTGGCTGAAGCGAATCCCGAAACAAACACACTCCAGGACAAGAAAAAGCGGCGTCTACGTTTTGGGGCGTATACGCTTTGGGCCCTCGCTGGTGGACCCGCGATAACGAAGATGCTTATGAACCGGCGCGGTTGGGGCCGCTGTTGGGGCCGCTCTTTCGACTGGGTTTGCGGGGCATAGAAAACTCAATCGTCGGCTTTTCCTGAATTGTGTCAGCCAGGCGGCGGCGGTGAGCGGAGAGCAAATCACTTCGAGTGATCATGCCGATGAGCTGCTGCGGTTTCTTTCGGCTGACCACCGGAATACGGCCGATGTTGTGGTTAACCATGTGGTCGGAGGCCTGGCGAAGCGTGCAGTCGCCATAAACGATCAGGGGCGGACGGCGAATCAGCTCTTGAAGTTGCGTGTTCGGAGATAGTGCGGGGTCGAGCAAATCGCGACGGGTCAGCACGCCAACGATTGTGCCCGCGGCATCCACAACCGGAAAACCCTGATGGGATGAGCCTGGTACGCCTGAGGTGATCCAGTCGCGAACCGTGCCCAAGAGATCACTTGCATTTAATGTCACGACCTTTGTCGAGGCAACATCCTGTACCAGCACCTGATCGAAGAAGTCGGCGGAATATTCGTGAGGTACACGAATTCCACGGCGGGCGATCTTCTCGGTCATGATCGTCTGACGCATGAGGAGGTACGATACGAAGTAGGAAGCAGTGCATCCACCGAGGAGCGGCAGAAGTCCCAACGGTTGCAATGTCGTCTCGAATGCAAATACGATTGACGCCAGGAGGGATCTGGAAGCGCCCGCGAACATCGCAGCCATGCCGACCAGCCCGGCGATGCGGTGGTCGATCCCGGCGTGCGGAAAGAGGTGAGCGGCCCAGGCACCCAGAACCGCACCAAAGGCACCGCCGATCGTAAATAGCGGAGCCAGTGTTCCGCCGGAGGTTCCGCTGCCCAGAGAAATTGACCAGGAGATCAGTTTCATCGCACAAAGGCTCAGGAGCACCGCGACGGGCAGATTACCCGATAGAATATCGCTGATGTTCGTATATCCAACGCCAAGGGTGCGCGGTGCGAAGTAACCCACGACACCGACGGCGACGGCGCCGATGGCGGGCCACCACATCCAATGGATAGGCAACCGATCGAATGCATCCTCAATCGCGTAGACCAGCCGGGTCACGAGCACTGACAGAGCGCCGACCACGGCTCCAAGCACGATGTAGGTCGACATTGCCAGTCCACTGGGCTGAGCCAGATCAGGCATGGCAAAGATCGCATGCGAGCCTTCAAAGCTCATTCTGAGAGCTGCCGCAGCACTACTCGCCAATGCAACGGGAATCAGCGAGCGAGGACGGTACTCGAAAAGAAGTAGTTCGATGGCGAGAAGGACGGCTGAGACGGGGCTTCCGAATGTAGCCGACATGCCGGCCGCGGCGCCGGCGGCGAGGAGTATTTTACGTTCGTCGGCCGTGATGCGGAACATTTGCCCGATGAGTGAGCCGAGGGCGCCGCCCGTGGCAATAATAGGTCCTTCAGCCCCGAAAGGGCCTCCGGTGCCGATGGCGATGGCTGCGGAAAGTGGCTTGAGCAGCGTTACTCGCGGGGCGATGCGGCTCTGATTCGTCAAGACCTGTTCCATGGCCTCGGGAATGCCATGACCGCGAATAGCTGCGGAGCCGAAACGAGCCATGAGTCCGACGACGACTGCGCCCATGACCGGGATTGGAATGACCCAAAGCCCCAGGTTGTTGTCGGCCGGCGAAGCAAACGAGGTAGAAAACCGCCCGAAGAACGACACATTCGTGATGAACCCGATCAGGTGAATCAGTAACTGGGCTACGAGGGCCGCGGCGAACGCGATTCCGATACAAAGAGCGGAAATGAACAGCGTTCGTCGATCTACAGTGGTGGTGCGAAGGGGCAATTGCGCTGCTTCCAGCACCAAATCGAGTGAGGGGGAAACCGGCAATCCTTGGGTCGGAGAGGAATGGGTTGGATCGTGGTCAGACCTTGGCATCTTGGCTTCTGTTTCTCCGGGTGAATCGGGCACTCTCTCGCAGCAATCTACCAGAATTCGATCGAAATGAAACGAGGTCGACTATCTTGCGGATTCCCATGGGGGACTCTGGACTGATTCTAGTTGCCGGCGAATGGCCACCTATTCCATGGGCGATCCATTTGCCGGTTTTGGCCGACCGCGAAAGTAATTCCCCCCTCCCCCCGGTCAGGAATAAACAAGCATCACGTTTTCAATTGGCATGTTATCGCGCGAGCCAAGCGTTTCAAATGTTCTGTTTCGGTCCGAAGAGCTCATGGCGAATTCGCGCATCGTCGAGGTTTCGCTCGCTCAGAGCGCGGAGCATTTCAACCATGACAAGGCTTAGGCCCTCAGAAGAAAGACTCCGCGTCGTTCGTAGGCACGAGCCCCTTTAGGAGTGATGCGCCCACGAGCAAATACTTACCGACGATGGGATCGTGTTCAGGCTTAATGCCCAGCGAGCAGTGTTTTTGTGCGATCAGTTCCACGGCGGGGCCGAGCGCCGCCAAGTTGTCGATGTTGGGCGCGCATGCGCCGATCGCGCCGGCCGGCACTCTGGCAGCCGCGATGACGATAATGCTACCGCCGACAATGCACACCTTTGGGAGTGGCATTGACGTCTTGTGACGTCCGTCTGCCGAATGAAAAGGGTAATCGAGATGTCCAGTCTCAGGAATCCACTGTTGCGCACTTCTATCCGGCATTCTTCAGGACACCGTGCGGATCGATGAGGAACTTCTTGGCGACGCCCTCGTCGAAGTCGGCGTAGCCGCGCGGTGCGTCGTCGAGCGTGATGACCACGACGTTCACCGCTTTGGCGATCTGGATTCGGTTATGCAGGATGGCCATCATGAGCTGGCGGTTGTACTTCAGCACCGGCGTCTGCCCGGTATGCAAGGCGTGGCTCTTGGCCCAGCCAAGCCCGAAGCGGATCGAGAGCGACCCCTTGCGCGCCGCGGCGTCCTTCGAGCCGGGGTCGTCGGTGACGTACAGTCCGGGGATGCCGATCGCGCCACCGGTGCGGGTGATCTCCATGGCCGCATTCAACACGGCCGCGGGGGCTTCGCTGCTCGCTTCCGCGCCGTGACCGCGCGCCTCGTAGCCGACACAATCCACCGCACTGTCCACCTCGGGAACGCCGAGGATCTGCGCAATCTTGTCTCCGAGTGAGCCGGACTGTTTGAGATCCACGGTCTCGCAGCCGAAGGTGCGCGCATGCGCGAGCCGCCGCTCGTTCATGTCACCGACGATGACCACCGCCGCGCCCAGCAACTGCGCCGCCGCGGCGGCCGCAAGGCCCACCGGGCCGGCGCCGGCGATGTAAACCGTCGAACCCGGGCCGACGCCCGCGGTGACCGCGCCGTGGTAACCGGTGGGTAGAATGTCGCTCAGACAGGTCAGGTCACGGATCTTCGCCATGGCCTGGTCCTTGTCGGGGAATTTGAGGAGGTTGAAGTCGGCGTACGGGACCATGACGTACTCGGCCTGGCCCCCCACCCATCCGCCCATGTCCACATAGCCGAACGCGCCGCCCGCCCGCTCGGGATTGACGGTGAGGCAAATGCCGGTCTGCTGCTCCCTGCATGTTCGACAGCGGCCGCAGGCGACGTTGAACGGCACGGACACCAGGTCTCCGACCTTGCAGAACTCCACGTCACGCCCGGCTTCAATGATCTCTCCCGTGATCTCGTGACCCAGCACCAGGCCAATAGCAGCCGTGGTGCGGCCACGCACCATGTGCTGATCACTGCCACAGATGTTCGTGGCGACAATCTTGAGGATCACACCGTGCTCGGCTCGTTTGCCCCTGGGATCCACGAGCTTGGGAAAGTCGATGCCCTCCACCTCCACGTTGCCCGGGCCTTTGTACACGACGCCCCGATTCGTTGACGTGCTGGCCATGCGTGTTTCTCCTTTATAATCGATTCACCACATCTGCTAAGCGCGGGAGCTTGACGATGGGATCATCGTAGTACGGGCATTAGGATATTTCCGAAACCTTGCAGCTTTCTCCCTTTCGAGTACCACGGCGAGGAACGCGATGAATGTCGTGAAGGAGCCGATCGACGTGCGGTCTTACTCCACGCCCTGGGAGTCAGAGTCCATGGCCGAGTTGTGGAACAGGCGAGGGTTCCGTTCAAGGAATTTCTCGATCCACACTTCGAGGATCGAATGCGCACTGCGTCTCATGTTCCACCATCCAAAGCAGCTCACGATGGCTGCTCCCAGGGTATTGACGATCAGGTCCCACATCGTATCGGTCAGGCCTGAAGGGTCGCCGAGCATGGGCTTCTGCATGGTCGTTCCGAAGACCTGATCCATGGCGAATTCGAAAATCTCCCAAAGCGTGCCGCCAGCGACGGAGAAAGCGAAGGCAAAGAGGGCAACAAATCCGGGACGCATACGAAAGTCGATGCGCCTGTTCTCATTCAGCACGTAGACCAGCAGGAAACCAACCACGCCAAGCAACAAGCCCGACGTCGCGTGAAGGGCGACATCCCACCACCATAATCGCGCATAATAGTTTCGAAACTCGCCCAGGAAGAGCGCGGCAAACACAAACAGGATCGCAAGAACCTCGTACTCCGGAGGGATACGAACGGGAAGTCGCCGACCCAGGAGCACTGGCGCCGCCGTGATCGCCATGACTGCAAGCAGCCAGACGCTGCTTACCCACAGGCGCTCGTGAAAAAGTAGGATCAGCTCAACGGCCATCACGGCCTGGAGAATCAATATGATCCCAAGCCGGATGCGCGCGGCCGTGCCTCGGCTGAGCTTTGCAGAGGAGGCCGTATCGCCGGCGTCGCCTCGTTCACCATGTAGGGCCACTAATGGCGCCCGTCGTACGGTGTCAACCGAGAAAGCTCGTCAACATCCAAATTGACTTCTCATGCACTTTTTTCCGTCCGATCATCATGTCCTCGGTCGGTGTGTCTTTCGCTTCAGCGGCCATGCTACGCGCAATCGCGAGATCACTGAGTACCTTCTTGTGAGCCTCGATGAGGTGCGTCACCATCTGCTCGGCTGTCGCGTCCTCGGCGACCTCTTTGATCTCGGCCATCCGTGCGAGCGTGCCGAGCCCTCCCGGCGCCAGTCCACCGATCGCTCGGATTCGTTCCGCAATGGCATCTACTGCCGAGAAGAGCTCGGTGTACTGTGCCTCGAATGCGTCGTGCAGGGAAAAGAACGACTTGCCGCGAACGTTCCAGTGGCAGACATGGAGCTGACTAATCAGGGCGTAGGTACTCGCGACAGTCTGGCGTAATGCGTTGATCACTTGTTGGGTCATTTTGTAATCTCCATACTTGTTAACCACTTTATCATAACTACTAAACGCGGCAGCTTGGCGGCAGAGCGTCTCATTGTACCGGCGTTCGGACGCCGACGATACCCTGCAGCTTTCTCTCCTGGCGTCGCGCGACCACGCGGCCCTTGGCATCACGCATGCAATTGGACCTCCAGGACCCGCTTGGACTTTTCCAGACCGCGCGAAATACCTCGGTGAGCAGGTGCGCAGAGGCGGCATCGCCAAGCTCGTTCGGAAAGCAAGTTGCCAGGGTCCGGTGTTTGCGATTTCTTAATCGAATTCGATCAACGGCTTGAGGATGCCATCTTCCTTTGTCTCCATCATTCGCAGCGCTTTGTCAACTTCTTTAAATGCGAACCGATGCGTTGTCAGCGGGCTTGGATCGACGCGACCCCTTTCGACCAGACGCAGCAAGCGACTCATTCGAACGTTGCCGCCGGGACAAAGCCCTGTGCGAATGACCTTGTCGCCCATGCCAACGCCCCATTCAACGCGCGGGATGTCCACGCTGTCTCCATGACCGAAGTAGCCGGCAACCGAGATCGTGCCGCCCGGACGAGTTGCTTTGACACAGGCTTCAAAAGTGGTTTGTGCGCCCAGACACTCGATCGCTGAATCGACGCCTTTGCCGTTTGTGAGCTGCATGATCGCCTCAACGGTATCGACCTTGTTGAAGTCGATCGTTTCATCCGCGCCGAAATGCCTGGACAGCTTCAATCGCTCGGCCACACCATCGACGCCGATGATTTGTCCAGCTCCGAGTAATCTTGCTCCGACCGTGGCCATTAATCCGACGGGGCCCTGAGCAAAAACCGCCACGGTTCCGCCCATGGGAATGTTCGCGTGTTCGGCGCCCATGAAACCGGTTGACAGCATGTCGGCTGCATACACCGCGACGTCATCCGAGATCGAGTCGGGAATGGGGCAAAGGTTGGCCAACGCATCGCTAACATGAAAATACTCAGCGAAACTGCCGTCCTTCACATTGGCGTACTTCCACCCACCCAGCATGCCGTCACATTGCGACGTGTATCCGCGCTGGCAATTGTCACATTGAAAACAGGGCGTGATGGAACCGACCAAAACACGGTCGCCTTCTTTGAAGCCGGTCACTTCGCTACCCAGTTTGTGAATCACGCCCACTGCTTCGTGTCCGAGCGTTAGATTTTGCCGGTCGCCGATCGCTCCTTTGATGGTGTGGACGTCTGATGTGCAAACCAGCGCTCGCGTTGTTTTGATGACGGCATCGTTGGGACCCACGTCGGGGATCGGTTTTTCCGTGAATCCCGTTTTTCCAATTCCTTCCATGACGAAGGCTTTCATCGAGCCTGTACTGATCGAGCGTTTGGGTTGCGGTTGTTCGATTGTTCTGGACATTTCTTGCTCCGTGGGAGAATTGGTCCATCGTGAAAAATTGGCGGGCCAGAAACTGGCGAGCCGCCGGGATGATAGTTCGCGTCCACTTCGAAAATAACCGTCGCAATTTGTGTGCCAAACGCTTTTGGCCGCATCCGAGTGCCGGAAAGATTAACTTTTTGGTGGAAAGATCCAAACCGAGATTCCCCATTTGGCCCTTACCCGAACGGCGAAGGCACTGGAGACAGTTCTGAACTCGTCCATTCAAGGGTCCCCGTTCACTTCGCGCCCTTGCCCGCGGTGCTGTCGGCCCGTTTTTTTCTGATTTCGTAGGCCCGAGCGCCCGGGCTCGGTGCTTCGAGGCGGATCAAGGCGTCCTTCCTCCGCCTCCGACGCTGACAGGGAACGCTCAATACCGCTCTGTTGTTCCTCGTACGGGAGGCATTGGCACTGTGCCTGCGAGACGCTGTATCCGTGCGAGGATGCACCGGTCGGCCGCCCTCTTAGGCACCGTCATCCCGGCTTGGCGGCCGACTCAATGATCTAGTCTCGTGGTCAGTTCGCCGATTGGTCCTGGGCCATCGACAGACGAATCGTACTTAATCGCAGCGCATTGCCAATAACCGACACGCTGCTAAAGCTCATCGCGGCGGCAGCCATCATCGGATTGAGCAGCAAGCCGAATACGGGATAAAGAACTCCCGCGGCTACCGGCACGCCGAGGGCGTTGTAGATGAAGGCGAAGAAAAGATTTTGTCGTATATTGCGCATGGTGCGTCGGCTCAGCGTTACCGCCTTAACGATTCCCCGCAAGTCGCCCTTGACCAAAGTCACGCCGGCCGACTCAATGGCGATGTCCGTGCCCGTTCCCATGGCGATGCCCACGTCGGCCTCGGCAAGAGCAGGTGCGTCATTGATGCCATCACCGGCCATGGCTACTTTGCGACCGTCGACTTTCAGCGCCTTGATTCGCTCGTGCTTGTCCTCCGGGCTCACTCCCGCCTCAAACTCGTCGATACCGAGCATCTCGGCGACTGTTCGTGCGGTCTTCTCGTTATCGCCGGTGAGCATGATGATCCGCAGGCCAAGACCGTGGAGAGCCTTGACCGCTTCGGGTGTTGACTCCTTGATGGGGTCGGACACGGCGATCAGCCCTGCAAACGCGCTATCCACGGCCACGTACATGACCGTTCGGCCCTGCCGCTGCAGCTTGTCGGCCCGCTCATCGAGTGCTGAAAGATTGGTTACGCCGTTGTCCTCCAGGAGCGGGCGATTGCCAATCAAAACCTTTGTCCCACCAACCGATCCGCGAACGCCGCCTCCCGTGATGGAATCAAAATCATCGACAGCCGACAACGCGAGGTTTCGGTCCTGCGCACCTTCGACAATGGCACGAGCCAGCGGATGTTCGCTCTGCTGTTCGAGGCTCGCCGCCATGTGGAGCAGCTCATCGTCCGAACCGGAGTCCACAGGGAGGCACTCCGTCAGCTTTGGTCGTCCCTGGGTGAGGGTTCCGGTCTTATCGACGACGATCGTATCGACCTTCTCCAGCGTTTCCAGGACTTCCGCATCTTTGATAAGCACGCCTTCTCTTGCTCCGCGGCCGACGCCGACCATGATCGATATCGGCGTGGCCAGCCCCAGTGCGCAGGGGCAGGCGATGATCAGAACCGCGACAGCGTTGACCAACGCCCAGGCGAGCGCCGGTTCTCTCGGGCGCAGCGCGGCCCAGACGATGAACGTCACAATCGCGATCACTACCACGGCGGGCACGAAATATCCGGAAACGGTGTCGGCGATTTTCTGAATCGGTGCACGACTCCGCTGTGCATCCGCGACCATGTTTACGATCTGCGATAGCACCGTATCCTCACCGACCTTTTCAGCTTCCATGAGGAACGATCCGGTTTGGTTGACTGTGCCGCCGATGACTTCATCGTCCGCTTGCTTCTGCACCGGCAGGGGTTCGCCTGTAATCATCGACTCATCGATGCTACTCTTCCCCTCAGTCACCCTCCCATCGACGGGAATCTTCTCGCCAGGCCGGACTCGTAGAATATTGCCGCTTCGAACTTCATCTAACGAGACTTCAATTTCAGCCCCATCTCGGACAATCCGGGCAGTCGGTGGGGCCAAGGAAAGCAATTCCCGGATGGCGCTGCTCGTGCGTCGTCGGGCGCGCAGCTCCAAGACTTGACCGAGAAGCACCAGCGTGACGATGACCGCCGCGGCCTCGAAGTAAACTTCGACGTGCCCGTCCACTTTGAGATCGTCCGGGAGCAAGCCTGGAAAGAGCGCGGCGAAGAGGCTGTAGAGATAGGCCGCGCCGACACCGATGGCGATCAACGTAAACATGTTAAGATTCCAGGTCGCAATGGACCGAAACCCTCTCGCAAAGAACGGCCATCCCGCCCACAACACCACCGGCGTGCTGAGGATCAGTTGCAGCCAAATATCAACGGATCGCCCCACCCACACGTCGATCGGTACGCCAACCATCGGCAACATGGCGAGCAGAAACACCGGCACGCTCAGGGCTACACCCACCCAGAATCGCAGCGTCATGTTGCGAAGTTCGGAGTCGTCCTCAACCTCGGCGTCGAGGTACTTCGGCTCCAGGTCCATGCCGCATTTCGGGCAGGTTCCCGGCTCCTCTTGCTCGATCTCGGGATGCATCGGGCAGGTGTAGATTGTCTTTCCCGTGTCGATTTTCGGCCTTGCCGATTCCA
>WBZR01005050.1_pt1 | contig 10361 bp, 7 predicted proteins | sample 5204231 | NCBI WGS metagenome assembly WBZR01 (sample SAMN12412403, study PRJNA552823) | activated sludge metagenome | isolation source: activated sludge from anammox sidestream of wastewater treatment plant... | place: USA: Virginia | collected 2017-08
TTAGAACATTCAATCGAGAACAACATTGTCGTCAGCATCATCGGCCGCCTGGTGAACCGGCTTGGCCTGGTGAACAGCAAGCGGAAAGCTTCGGAGGCGCAGCGCTGGGTGCGGCAGCTCGAACTCAAAACGCCCTCCCCCGAATTGCCGGTGAAGAGCCTGTCCGGAGGCAACCAGCAGCGCGTGGTGCTGGCGAAATGGCTGGCGAGCAACCCCAAAATCCTGATCCTGAACGGCCCCACCGTGGGCGTCGATGTCGGTTCCAAGGCAGAGATACACGAACTGATCCGCAGCCTGGCGCAGCAGGGACTGGGCATCTTGCTCATCTCAGATGACATTCCCGAACTGTTCCAGACCTGCCACCGCATCCTGCTCATGCGGGCTGGCCGGATCGTGGAGGAGTACAAGCGCCAGGACATCACCGAGCAGGCGCTGAACGCCGAGCTGGTGGCCGCGGCGCCCGTCCGGGCAGATGCATCTGCCTCAACCCACGTCTCTGCCCAGCCATGAGGGAGCATAACATGCTAAAAAAGATCATCCGCTCCAATGAGTTTGTTATCTTCCTGATCCTGGTGTTCCTTTCGCTCGCGATTGGCCTGGTAAACCCGGCATTCTTTTCCATTTCCACCCTGTTCGACACGCTGCGCGCCTCGATCGTCTTCTTGATCATGGCATACGGGCTGCTGCCGATCATCATCGCGGGCGGGATCGACATCTCCTTTGTCGCCATCGCGGCGGTCACCTCTTACGCCACCCACATGTTCTTGATCGGCCGCGGTTATCAAGGCAGCATCCTGTTGTATTACACCATCGCCTGCGTTTTGGGCGTGCTGATGGGCCTTTTGAATGGCGTCCTGGTCACCCGTTTCAAACTTCAAGTATTCGATGTCTCGCTGGCAGCGTTCACCATGTGGTACGGTTTCAACCTGTTCTTCGTCGGAGCGACAGCCAACTACGAGATCCCGCAGAGCGCCGTGGGTTACTACAATCAGTTTATTATCAGAACCCGCGACCCGTTTGTCGGCGAAACCGGCCTGCATGTATCGATTTTATACGTCATCGTGATCGGGCTGGTCATCGCCTGGCTGTTGAAATACACCACCATCGGGCGGGGCGTGTTTGCCATCGGCGGCAACCGCGAGGTGGCGCTGCGCTCCGGTTTTAACATCACCCGCATCACGTTGATTACGTTCGCGGTCATGGGCCTGTTATCGGCTGTTGCCGGGGTGACCCAGGCATTCTTGAGTCGCAACTTCAACCCGGTGATCTTCATCACACAGCCGCTGGACGTGCTGGCGGCGATTATCCTGGGCGGAGCGGCGATCACCGGCGGCAGCGGCTCGATCCTCGGCACCACGCTGGGCGTGTTGGTGATCCAATTGATCAACCGAGCCCTGATCCTGACCGGCATTCCAGTAGAATGGCAGCGTTTCGTGGTGGGGTTGATCCTGATCCTGTTCACTTCAATCCCAGCCCTGCGCGCCATGCGGGCGCGCCGTGTGGGCCATACCACGGAGCTGGTCGAGGGAGAATAAGCCGATGAGCGCCGACACAAACACACCTTCTACGCCAAAGAACAGCGGACAGCCGGGGCGCCGCTTCCGTATCGAGGGGCAAACCATCCTGCTGCTCACCGTCTTGATCGTATTGGTCATCTTCTTCGGTTCGCTTCAAAACAAGTTCCTGACCTCGCGCAGCATCACATCGATGGGCTTTCAGCTACCCGAGATCGGCCTGCTGACCCTGGCGATGATGATCACGATCCTCACCGGCGGGATCAACCTGTCGGTCAACGCCACCTCCAACCTGGCTGCGGTGGTCGCAGGGCTGTTCCTGGTCAAAGTGATGCCGCCCGACCTGGCGCCGGGGGCCGTCAACCTTTATCTCGTCGCGGCGCTTGCGATCGCTTTGATCGTCGGCATCGTCAACGGCATCATCAACGGATTTATGATCGGCTACATCGGTGTGCCGCCGATCCTGGCGACCCTGGCAACCATGACATTCTTCACGGGCATCTCCACCGGCCTGACCGGCGGGGCCACCGTGACCGGCTTTCCCGAGGGGCTGTCGATCGTCGGCGGTAAAGATCTCTTCAAGATCCCCATTCCGTTTATCATTTTCGTCGCGCTCACAGCCGCCACTTACCTGCTGTTGAACCACACCACCTTTGGGTTCAAAACCCGCATGCTCGGCTCGAACCCGATCGCTTCCAATTTTTCAGGGATCAACAACAAGTCGATTACAATGAAGGTGTACATGTTCAGCGGCCTCTTGTCATCGGTCACCGGTATCCTGATCATGAGCCGCACCATGTCCGCCGCATACGAGTACGGCACCACCACCTACGTGCTGCTGACCATCTTGATCGCGGTGCTGGCGGGCGTCATACCGGGCTTTGGCAGCGTGATCGATATCTTCTTCGCGGTGCTGATCTTACAGGTGCTGTCCACCGGTTCGACGATGTTACTGGCGGGCATCCGCGGCAGCTCATTCTTCAAGGATTTCGCCTGGGGGGTGCTGCTGATCATCATTTTCATCATCAACTACTTTATTCGCATTCGCAAACAACAGGAGTAAAGCCGGGTCTGCGCATCGCCGCGCCCGATAACCACGCAAAGCTTGATACACACTTAGCGACAAGGAGAAACACGGATAATGGATAAGCGTTGGGAACAACTAGGGGATTTGCTGGTCAACTACTCGCTGGCGGTAAAGCCTGGCGAGAAAGTGATGATCGCTTTTGTTGAACTGGAGACCTATCCCCTGATGCATGCCATCTACAAGGCCTGCCTGAAGGCTGGAGCATACCCGCAGGTACAGTTCCTCTCCGAAGAGCTCAACCGGTTGACGCTGAAATTTGGCGGTGACGAGCAAATCGGCTGGGTGCCGGAGATCGAGGCCTATGGCATGGAATGGGCAGATGTCTATTTTGGTTTGCGCGGAGCGCACAATCTGGACGTCTTCTGGGATGTCCCCTCGGAAAAGCTTTCGCTGCTGCGACGGGCAATGGGCAAGGTTTCTACCCTGCGCTGGCAGAAGACGCGCTGGTGCCTGCTGCGCGTGCCCAACGCGGCGCTGGCAGCCCAGGCGGGGGTGGACGAAGAGACCATCACCGATATGTACTTCAACGCCTGCCTGCTGGATTGGCCGGCCGTCAGCCAGGAGTGGAGGCGCTGGGCGGCGATCCTCGACCAGGGCGAGCAGGTGCGCGTGTTAGGCAAAGAGACCGACCTGAGCTTCTCGCTCGCGGGGCGCACCTGGGAAGTCGCCGACGGACACATCAACATGCCGGATGGCGAGATCGCCACCTCACCCGTGGAAAGCACCTTAGACGGCACGATTTACTTTGACTTCCCTGGCGTGCTGGGCGGCAGGCTGGTTCATGACATCCGCCTGACCTGGGAGAAGGGCAAACTGGTCGAGGCGACCTCATCTACCAACCAGGATTTCCTGCGCTCGGTGGTGAACACCGACCCTGGCGCGAGCCTGATCGGCGAGTTCGCCATCGGCACCAACCCCGAGATAAAACATTTCTGCAAGGACATCCTGATCGACGAGAAAATCGACGGCACCATCCACACCGCTCTCGGGCGGGCTTATCCCCAGGTGGGCGGCACCAACCAGTCCGCCATCCATTGGGATATCGTCAAAGATATGCGTCAGGAAGGCGAGATCTACATGGATGGCAAGCTGATCTACCAGAAGGGCAAAGTCTTGCTGTAAGAATATCGATCCCGGAAGGAAGTGAAGATGTCTGACAGTTATCTGATTGGCGTTGACATCGGCACCTATTCGTCGAAAGGGGTGCTGGTGAAAGCAGACGGCACGCTGGTGGCCAGCCACACCCTGCCGCATGGGATGGACATGCCAAAGCCGGGCTTCTTCGAGCACGACGCTGATGGCGTGTGGTGGCACGACTTCGTTGAGATCGTGCGCAACCTGTTGTCGGCCAGCGGAGTCGACCCAAAGCAGGTGCGCGGGGTCGGAACCAGCGCCATCGGTTCCTGCGTGCTGCCCATCGACGAAGCCGGACGCCCGCTGCGCCCAGGGATCCTGTACGGCATCGACACCCGGGCCACGGCTGAGATCGAATACCTGGAGCAAAAGCTGGGCAAAAGTGAGATTTTTGCCAAAAGCGGCATGCACCTCACTTCTCAAGCCTCGGGGCCCAAGGTTTTATGGATCCGCAACCACGAGCCCGAGGTCTATGAGAAGACACGCTGGTTCTTGACCAGCGAAGCCTACCTGGTGTATAAGCTGACCGGTGTGGCGTCGATCGATATTTACACCGCCGGCGGCTATGCCCCGTTGTTCGATGTTCACAGCCACGGCTGGCTCGAGGAGGCCGCCCGGCTGATCACCCCGGCCGACAGACTGCCCAAAGCCTACTGGAGCCACGAGGTGGTGGGCGAAGTGACCGCCGAAGCCGCGCGGGAAACCGGGCTGGCGCAGGGCACCCCGGTGGTTGCCGGCACCACCGACGCCGCCGCCGAAGCCATCAGCGCCGGCGTGGCCGATTTCGGCGACCTGATGCTGATGTTTGGCAGCAGTATCTTCTTCATCATGAAGACCTCGCGCCTGGTGCCAACGGAGCATTTCTGGAGCGCGGTCTTCCTGGAGGCGGGCGCTTATGCCTTTCTGGGTGGGATGTCCACCTCCGGCAGCCTGACTACCTGGTTCCGCGACCAGCTTGGCCGGTATGAAGTGGAGCAGGAAAAAGCGGGCGGCGAAAATGCCTTCGCCGCGCTGGCGCGCCAGGCGGCCGCATCCCCCCCGGCTTCCAACGGACTGATCTGCCTGCCCTACTTCGAAGGCGAGCGCACCCCCTTACACGACCCCAAAGCCCGGGGGATGTGGTTCGGCCTGAGCCTGAAGCACACCCAGGGCGACCTGTACCGCTCTATCCTCGAGGGGGTGGCCTTTGGCATCCGCCACAATTTCGAGGTGATGGAACAGGAAGGCGTGCGCCCCGAGCGCATCCTGGCGGTTGGCGGCGGGACAAAGAACCCGCTCTGGCTGCAAATCGTGTCCGACGTGTGCAATCTCGAACTGGGCGTGCCAGAGCAGCAGATCGGCGCCAGCTACGGCGATGCCTTTCTGGCAGGCGTGGGCGTGGGGATGTTCAAGAACCTGTCTGAAATCAGGCGCTGGGTCAAAATCAAAGATACCCTCAAGCCCGATCCCAAAAGAGGCGCTGCCTACGAGACCAACTACCAGATCTTCCGCCAGCTTTACACCAGCACCAAACCGCTGATGCACCGCTTGACGGATCACCTGGTTGAAACGAGCTCTAACTAATGTTAACGACATCATAGCGGGCAAAAGCCGCTAAATATCAAATGATGGACCGGAGGTAACATAAATGAAAGACTGGATCGAGGAAGTTTTCGGCACAAAAAAGCCTATCATTGCGATGTGCCACCTTTGGCCCTTGCCGGGCGACCCGTATTACGATAAGGACGCCGGCATGAAGGAGGTCATCGCCTGGGCCCGGAAGGACCTCAACGCCCTGCAAAACGGCGGCGTGGACGCGGTGATGTTCTCCAACGAATTCAGCATGCCTTATCTGACCCAGGTGCCAACGGTGACGGTGGCCTGCATGGCGCGCATCGTCGGCGAGCTGCTTTCCGAGGTCAGGATCCCCTTTGGCGTGAACGTGTTGTGGGACCCGAAGGCCTCGCTCGACCTGGCGGTGGCGACCGGCGCGGCGTTTGTGCGCGAGATCTTCTCCGGCGTGTACGCCAGCGATTTCGGCCTGTGGAACCCTAACTGTGGTGAGATCGTGCGCCACCAGCGCGCTATCAGCGCCGACCATGTTAAACTGCTGTTCAACATCGTGCCCGAGGCGGCTTCCTACCTGGGGAACCGCGACATCGCCGACATCGCCCGCAGCACGGTCTTCAATCACCGCCCAGATGCGCTGTGCGTCTCGGGGCTGGTGGCGGGGGCGCAGACCGATACCAGCACGATCCACAAAGTGAAGAACGCGGTCGCCAACACGCCGGTATTTGCCAACACCGGCGTGCGTTTAGAAAACGTGGAGGAACAGCTCAGCGTTGGCGATGGCGCGGTGGTGGGCACCACTTTCAAGATCGACGGCAAGTTCAACAACCATATCGATCAGGAAAGGGTGCGCGTGTTTATGGATAAAGTCAAGGCATTCCGCCGCGGGTTGTAGGTTTTTTACGATTTCAGTAACTACATCAGGCGCTGGATATCTTCTTCCGGCGCCTGATGCCGTAACGGCCAATTAGAGAGGTAACTCATGCAAGTCACAACCGCCTCACATCGCAGGGTCTGGGTGTTGGCAATTATTGAACTGATCACGCTCCTTTATGTTATCGGCGTGCGACGGCTCCTCCCACCAGCAGCAGCCGCTCAATTCGAATTACTCGCCCTCATCGGGCTTGCTCTCACATTTGCGGTGGCTGTGCTGATCACCTTATGGGAATTATTGGCCTGGGCTTTTGCCAAAAACCGCGCCGACGTGCGCGAGAAATTTGGAGGGCGAATGATCTTCATAATTGCCATACTTATCTTGGTTATCCTCATCGTAGCCGGTTCACAGTGGACGGCCCACACACCCGCCATCAAGGGCATAGACGGAAAACCACTTCCCAACAGCATTGCGTCGCTGGAGAAGGTGGAATTGGGCGGTGTGGATCAGTGGCTTATCATTCGCGGGCACGACGTGAACAAACCCGTCTTGCTTTTCCTCTCCGGCGGACCCGGCGCCAGCGAGGCGGCGCGCGTCCTGCGCTTCAACGTCGAGCTTGAGAAACATTTCGTCCTTGTCATCTGGGAACAGCGCGGCTGTGGGAAATCTTATCCGTCCATCAACCCCAAATCTCATCTCACGGTAGACCAGTACACTTCCGACGTGATCGAGCTGACAGAAATTTTGCGCAAGCGTTTTAAGCAAGAAAAAATCTATCTGGTCGGCCATTCGTGGGGAACCATCATCGGCGTGCGCGCGGCGCAGCAGCGCCCCGACCTGTTCCACGCCTATATCGGGACAGCGCAGATGGTGGATGTGCGGGAGACCGACCGCATGATTTACGACCTTGTGATGGACTATTCCCGCAAATCGGGCGATACGAAATTCGTACAAACTCTCGAAAAGATGGGGCAGCCTCCCTATCTCGGCAAAAGCCCCATCCAGCCCTATGCCACCCTCTTTGGGCGCGAATACGCCATCTTCGAAGCGGCTAACATCAAAGACGAGGCGTTTCGCAAGGATGGAGATATTCTTCTGTTGATGCTCAAACAACCCGAATACGGCTGGCTGGACCGCCTCTACTACCTGCTCGGCCTGATGAACACCTTCAACGTCGTCTATCCCCAACTACAGGACATGGATTTTCGCCTCGACGCAACCCACCTCGACCTGCCCGTTTACCTGGTGCTGGGGCGCCACGACATGAACAACCCCTATCAGATCCCCGAAGAATATTACAACCTGCTCGATGCCCCAAGCAAACAGTTGTACTTCTTCGAAGACTCCGGGCACGGCATGATCTGGGAGGAAGCAGGCCTGTTCCACAAGTTGATGGTTGAAACCGTGCTCCCCGAAACCTATTATTAAGGAGGCGATTACGCCCAAACCGGGCATAGACGCTGGGGGATATTATATAATTGGTCTATGCCTGCATCTATTCGGATCATCAAACTCCATATCCGCCAACTCCGGTTGTGCCTGGCGGGGCAGTGGAGCGTAATAACATATAATTCAACCCTTCTTCAGGTATGGTGATATGACCTATTTCCTCATTCGCATTGTTGTGAACGCCCTGGCAGCCGCTGTGGTTATGAACGTCGTGCCCGGTCTGCAGATTCTTCCCTATTATTCCAACCCACTGGCCGGGGCGCTCCTTTACATCGTCATTGGGCTTATCTTTGAAATTTTGCACGCTTTTATCCGCCCGGTGCTCATCTTCCTGACTGGGCGGTTGTACGTCTGGTCTATGGGCCTGGTAGCTCTTGCCGCCGATACATTCATCTTCTTGTTCTTGTCCTATTTGGCGCCAACCGAATGGCAGATCGGCTGGATACGGCTGCTTTCAGCAATATTAGGCGCAATGCTGATGGGTTTGATCGTCATGACCCTGGAGGCGATAACAGGGCTGGACAGCCCGCACCTCATGGACAACAGCCGTAGTCCATTCTATTGGCGTTGGCTGGGGATGCTGCCAACGGGACGCCGCAACCGGATTGTAGAGAACTTACGAACTCAACAAATGGTCAGCACCATCCGGCGGTACAGCGTGGACATCGTAATCGGCATCTCACCGCTGGGCGGCGTGCGGCGCGCTTTTCAGCGGCTGATCTTTCGCCGCCGGCCAGTGCTGATCGACCAAACCCCGATCGCGAAAATCCGCCTGATGCTGCAGGAGCTTGGGCCCACTTTCGTCAAATTCGGACAGATGGTTGCAGGCCGCAGCGAAGCCCTGCCAGCCGCATGGCAGGTTGAGTTGGAGCAGTTGCAGGACGATGTAGCGCCGTTCCCTTTCGCAGAGGTACAGAAGATCATCCAGAGGGAACTGGGCCAACCGCCCGAAGCTGTCTTTGCGGCTTTCGATCCAAAACCACTTGCCGCGGCCTCGACCGCGCAGGTGCATACGGCCACGCTCCCTGGCGGAGAGAGCGTGGTTGTCAAGGTTCGCCGTCCAAATATCGAGGTCACGGTCAAAGGCGATCTCAACGTCATGCAAGATGTCCTGAACCTTGTCGAGCAGCGCGTGCGTTGGAGCCGTCAATTCGGAATGAGCGCATTGTTTCAGGAGTTCGCCGAGAACGTCCTGACTGAATTGGACTTTGCCAACGAAGCTTACAATGCCCGCCTTCTGAGCTATAACATGCGGAAATTTCCCTTTGTGGACGTCCCGCAAATTTACGGGGCATTTAGCGCGAAGAGAGTGCTCACACAGGAGCATGTCAAAGGGGTCAAGATTTCCGATGCTGCCGCGTTGGACGCCGCAGGCCTCGATCGCGAGGAAACGGCGGTCAACTTCTTCCATGCCCTGCTGCAGCAGGTGCTTTTCGATGGCTTCTTCCACGCCGACCCACACCCCGGCAATGTGTGGGTGAACACAGAGACGGGGCATATCATCTTCCTCGACATGGGGCTGATGGGCTACCTGGCGCTCGAAGACCGGTTTGCCCTGGGCGAGCTTATCTGGGCGCTCCAGGACCGCGACGCCCAATCGGTCACCCGTGTGCTGACAGCCATTTGCAGACCATCCAGGAGTTACGATTACGCAGCTCTCCAGCGCGATATCGAGCGCCTGATAAACCACAATTTGCTCTTCGCAACCTCTTCCTCCTCGCTCACAGAGATGATGACGGGTCTGATAACCCTGCTTCTACAGCATGGCCTTCAGTTGCGCCGGGAGTTCACCCTTGCGATCAAAGCAATTGGCCAGGGCGAGTCGATTATGCGCGCTTTGATGGGCGACCAGCCGATGGATTACATCCTCGATGTCTCTTACACCCAATTGAAAGAATTACTGCGAGAACAACTAACAGCCGAAAATATCCTCGACCACGCCGGCAAACCGCTCCTCCGAGAGGTCATCGGACGATTGCCAGCGTTGCAGGCAGCCGCCACATCGCTACTGGATGATTTCCAAAAAGGCCAACTGGCCTTTCAGCTCAACACCGGCAGCATCGATCAGCGGGCCAACGTCATGCAGGCCGCTCTCGAGCTTGGCATCCGCCGGGTCGTCCTCAGCGTGCTGCTGGTGGGTTTATTGCTTGGCTCGACACTCACATTGCTGACCCCATTCGAGGGCAAGGTAGGCGAGCTTGAAGCCCAGATCATCCGTCTCGCCGCAGAATCGGGATTCGTCATCAGCACGGTGCTCATTATCGTCTTGTTGGCATACACCCTGTGGCAAACCATCCGGAAACCAACGAGCGCGTGATTCCTGCGGCCCGGGGCCGGTTTTCGAGGAAACGTGCACTTCTGGTTTTCACCACCGCATCCGCCTGTCCGCAACCGCTCACAACGTTAAAATAGATCAGCGCCAGGGTTTTCTCAAGCCCTGGCGCCGATCAAAAAACTCAGCTATGCAATGCCGGGTCCACCGGCCAGCTTTTTAGCGACCAACCACCGGCATGTAGATGAACGTGGTGCTACCCACCACGTTCAGGGTGACCGGCACGATCAGGTCGCCATAGGGGGTGTCGTTGACCACGCGCAGGTGAGCCTTGTAAATCCCAAGCGGCATTCCCAGGGCGTCGACGCTCACGTTGAGCACCAGCGCCATCCCCGGGCTGCCGTCGCTGTAGATGGCCGCGCCGCCGCGCGCTTCGATCGAGATCGGCCCGAGCTCGATCGAGACGTCGAACTCGATCGAGAA
>WBZR01005051.1_pt1 | contig 10361 bp, 8 predicted proteins | sample 5204231 | NCBI WGS metagenome assembly WBZR01 (sample SAMN12412403, study PRJNA552823) | activated sludge metagenome | isolation source: activated sludge from anammox sidestream of wastewater treatment plant... | place: USA: Virginia | collected 2017-08
AAGCCGGGCGACTTGAAGGCCGCGGCGGGAGTGTCAGCGTTCACGCTCCGGCAGCGGCTGGCCGCCCTGGCGAAGCAGGGCCTCGTGGTCCTTTCGGGTGTCACCGCCGGTCGGCGGGTGGCGCTCTCCGCCGGCGGGCGCGGCATCTTGGGCACCGATGGCCGCATTCAATGCAGCAACGATATGGGGCAGACCTGGGCCGTGACCAACGAAGGCACCTGGCACACCGTGCTCAACAAGGTGGCCTTCCAGAACGACCAAGTGGGCGTTGCTGTGGGCTATCAAACCACCGGCGGTATGGAAAGCGGCCTGCTGCGCACCACCGATGGCGGCCGCCACTGGAGCAAGGCTGGCGGCGGAGGGCTGGGCATACACCTCACTCCCTCCGGGGCCGGCTGCTTGGGCGGCGGAAGCGGTGCCTTCGCCACCACCACGGATGCCTTTGCCAACAGAACCCCGCGCACCGGCCCCAACGTGGCCATCCGCTGCACCTGGAGCATGGATGCCAACATCCACTTCGTGGGCGGCGGCGCCGTGAACGGCGGAATCTACCGCACCGCCAACGGCGGCGCCATATGGACCCGCGTGCTGGACGTGGGCAACATCACCATCAGCGACCTCTGGTTCGTAAACGATCAACAAGGCTATGCCGTTGGCGAGTACGGCGATGACTACCGCACCACCGACGGCGGCCTCACCTGGCAGGAAATGACCGCCACCAACGGCGGGCACACCGTCTTCTTCCTGAACGACACGCTGGGCTGGACCCGCAGCTTCCGCACCACCGACGGCGGCGATACCTGGACCTACATGGGCGGTACCCCGCAGGGCACCGTGAGCATCTTCTTCACCAACCCGGACACCGGCTATGCGGTGGACATCGGCGGCCAGACCGAAATGAGCACGGACGGCGGCCAAAGCTGGAGCACGTTGCTGCCGGGGATTTTAAACGCACAGATCATGGATGCTGCGTATGTGGACGGGGCGATCGTTGCCGTGGGCCGCTGGGGCGACATCTACCGAGCCCAAGTGGCGTGCCCGCAAAGCACCACCACGCCGGTGATCACCGCGCTGGGCGACAGCCTCTGCACCGACCTCTACGGCACCGCCCAATGGTACCTGGACGGCGATCCGCTTCCCGAAGGCACTTCGCCCTGCATCGAAGCCCCGGAGGAAGGCAGTTACACCGTGGTGGTGACGGATGCGCTGGGCTGTGTCTCCCCGATTTCCGCGCCGTACGTGGTCATCCACACCAGCATGGCCGAGCCGGGTGCCGCGCAATTCCGGGTCCATCCCAACCCGGCCAAGGACCGGCTCACCGTGGAACGCATGGACAGGAACAGCGTATCCTTCGCGGTGCTGGACGCACAGGGTCGCACGGTGCTGACGGGACTGATCACCGGGCCCAAGGCCGGCGTGGAATTGGGTTCCCTGCGCCCGGGCGTTTACCTGTTGCGCCTGGCCGATGGCCGCACGGCGCGCTTCGTGCGGGAGTAACCACGGCCCGCTACCGCCACCCTGCCCCTCCTTACCTTCGCGCGTTCTACCCCGAACCCATGTTGGAGACCGCCTATCTGCGCAACCACCCCGAAGAAGCCCGCAAGCGGCTGACCAAGCGCAACGTGGATGCCGAGGCCCTGCTGGCCAAGGCCGATGAACTGGACGAACGGCGCCGCAACACCCAGAACAGCCTCGACTCCAAGCAGGCCGAGATGAACGCCCAGGCCCGCACCATCGGCGAGCTGATGAAGGCCGGCAAGAAGGCCGAGGCGGAGGCCACCAAGGCGCATACCGCCAAGCTCAAGGATTCCATCGCGGCGCTGAAGGATGCGCTGGATGCCGCCGAAAAGGCCCTGCACGACCACCTGTGCACCATCCCCAACGTGCCGCAGGACCGCGTTCCCGCAGGCAAGACCCCGGAGGACAACCAGGTGGTGATGCAGCACGGCGGCATCCCCGAACTGGGCGCCGGCGCCAAGCCTCACTGGGAGCTCGCCGAGGAGTACGGCCTCTTCAGCCTGGAGATGGGCGTGAAGCTCACCGGCGCGGGTTTTCCCGTATACACCGGCCAAGGCGCCAAGCTGGAGCGTGCGCTGATCGGCTTCTTCCTGGACCGCGCGGCGGAGGCCGGCTACCTGGAGGTGATCCCGCCGCTGATGGTGAACGCGGACAGCGCCTACGCCACGGGCCAGCTGCCGGACAAGGAAGGCCAGATGTACCACGCCACGGCGGACGACCTGTACCTGATCCCCACGGCGGAGGTGCCCATCACCAACCTGTTCCGGGGCGACATCCTGGAGGCGGACCAACTGCCGGTGAAGCGCGTGGGCTACACGCCGTGCTTCCGCCGCGAGGCGGGCAGCTACGGCAAGGACGTGCGCGGCCTGAACCGCGTACACCAGTTCGACAAGGTGGAGATCGTGCGCATCGAGAAGCCGGAGCACAGCAACGCCGCGCTGGAGGAGATGGTCGTACACGTGCGGGGCCTGCTGGAAGCGCTTGAGCTGCCCTACCGGCAGCTGCTGCTATGCGGCGGCGACATGGGCTTCACCAGCGCCATCACCTACGACATGGAGGTGTGGTCGGCGGCGCAAAAACGCTGGCTGGAAGTGAGCAGCATCAGCAACTTCGAGACTTACCAGAGCAACCGCCTGAAGTTGCGTTTCCGCGGTGCCGACAAGAAGCCGCACCTGGCGCACACCCTGAACGGCAGCGCGCTGGCCCTGGCGCGCATCGTGGCGGCGCTGTTGGAGAACAACCAAACGCACGGGGGCATCCGCATCCCCGAGGCCTTGCAGCCGTATACCGGCTTCGCCATGATCGAGAAAAAGTGATGCGGCCCATACCGGCGGCGGCCATGATCGCGTTGGTCTCGGGCGGCTTGCTGGCCGCCTGCGCGCACAGCGCCGACCCCGGCCAGTTGGCCGCCGTGGAGCGCTTGATCGGGGACACCGGCAACATGAACGCCGAGCTGAACAACCAGGACACCGCCGCACTGGCGCACATGTCCGCCCTGTTCGAGGCGGAGCGGCCCGCCATCGGGCAGCGCTTGCGCGACACGCTGTTGCCGCGCGAGGCCGAGGTGCTGGGCAACTACTTCCGCGCCATGAACGAGCGCCTGCCCCTGCTGATCGACGAACGGCGGGCGCAACAGGCCCGGCTGGACAGCACCGCCCGCCGGCTGCGCAACCTGCGCCACGACATGGAACAGGGTTTGATGGGCAAGTCCAAACGCCGGCAGGCCCTGGAAATGGAACAGCAATGGAACGTGCGCCTGCACCAGGACCTGGACAGCCTCGCGGCGCGCACCATGGCACTGCTGCACGAACGCAGGACCTACCGCGCGGCCATCGACTCGCAACTGCATCCATGAACCGGTACGTGACCCTTCTTTTCCAAGCCGTGCTGCTGGCGACGGCCCTGACCACCGCCTCCGCGGCACGGGCACAGGCCGGCACGGACGAACAGCTGGCGGCCGAGTACATGCGGCAAGGCGATTATGCCAAGGCGGCCCTCTACTACGAAAAGCTGTATGACCGGCAACCGAACAACCTGTTCTATGAGCAACTGCTCCGTGCCTACCTGGGCCTGAAACAATACGACGAGGCGGAGAAACTGGCCAAGGGGCGCATGCGCAAGCAAGGTGGCGACCCCCAGTACATGGTGGACCTGGGCATGGTGCTGAAGGCGCGTGGCGACACGGCCAAGGCCAACCAGGAGTTCAACAAGGCCCTGAAGAACCTCAAGCCGGACCAGGCCTCCATCCGCGGGTTGGCCAACGCCTTCACCCGGAACAATGAGCTGGCCTTCGCCCTGCAGTCCTACGAAAAGGGCCGCAAGATGCTGAAGAGCAGCACCGACTTCTTCTACGAGACGGCCAACCTGCGGGCCTCCATGGGCGACGTGGCGGGCATGCTGCGGGACTACCTGGACCTGTTGCAGACCAACGCCGCCTACCTACAGGCCGTGCAGAACGGGCTGGGCCGGTTCATCGACTTCACGGCCAAGGACGAACGTTCGGAGCTGCTGCGCACCGAGCTGCTGCGCCGCATCCAGAAACAGCCTGACAACGTGGTGTTCCCGGAGATGCTCATCTGGATGTACATCCAGCAGAAGGACCTCGGCAGCGCCTTCGTGCAAAGCCGGGCCATGGACAAGCGTTTCAACGAGGGGGGCCAACGGCTGATGGCGCTGGGCGACATGGCGGTGAACAACAAGGACTGGGCGAACGCGGCCAAATGCTACGCGTATGTGGTGTCCCTCGGTCCCGACAAGCCGTGGTACGGTGCGGCCAAGATCGGCATGGTCTCGGCCATGGACGCGCAGGTGAAGGACAATTCGGACCCCTCCCCGGAGGAATTGGGCCGATTGAAGCAACTGTACGAGAGCACGCTTTCCGAATTGGGGCGGACCCCGGCGAACGTGCAGCTCTTCAGCGGGCTGGCCGCGCTGGAGGCCTACTTCCTCAACGATGCGGCCGGTGCCGTCGGCCTGCTGAAGGAGGCCATTGCGCTGCCCGGGCTGAACCGCAAGCAACAGGCCGAGTTGAAATTGCAGCTCGGCGACATCCACATCCTGCAAGGGGACATCTGGGATGCGTCGCTGCTATACTCCCAAGTGGACCTCGACTTCAAGCAGGACGTGCTGGGCCACGAGGCGCGCATGCGCAATGCGAAGGTGAGCTTTTATGCCGGCGACTTTCTGTGGGCCAAGGCCCAGCTGGACGTGCTGAAGGCCAGTACCAGCAAGCTGATCGCCAACGATGCCATGGAGCTTTCGCTGCTCATCACGGACAACCTCGGCATGGATACCGTGAGCGGGTCCCTGAGCCTCTTCGCCCGCTCGCAACTGCTCACCGCACAGCACCGGTATGACAGTGCGTCGGCCGTGCTGGACACCATCACCGCCCGCTACCCCATGTCATCCCTGGGTGATGACGTGCTCTACGCGCGCTACCGCATCGCCATGGCCAGGCACCAATACACCCAGGCGGCGGGATACCTGGAAAAAGTGGTGGAACAGTACCCCAACGACATCCTGGTCGACAACGCCATGTTCGACCTGGCGCGGCTGTACGAGCAGCAGCTCGGTGACAAGGAAAAGGCGATGGCCTGGTACGAGAAGTTGCTCTTCGGCCAAAGCGGCAGCATCTTCACCGCCGAGGCCCGCGAGCGGTACCGCAGGCTGCGCGGCGACCACGACAACCTGGACACCCCGGAACAGAAATTCCTCCTTGGCCCCAACCCATGATCATCTACAACGTGACGGTGAACGTCGACAAGGAGGTACACGAGATGTGGCTGGCCTGGATGCGTAACACGCACCTGCCCGACGTGATGGCCACCGGCCACTTCATCGATGCCCGGATCTGCCGCGTACTCAGCGAAGGCGACAGCGGGGTGACCTACGCGGTGCAGTACACGTTAAAGGACATGGGCGAATACGAGCGGTACATCGAACACCATGCGGACCGGTTGCGCGCCGAATCCGAGAAGTACTACGGCGTGAAGGCCGTGGCCTTTCGCACCCTGCTGGAGGTGATCCACACGGCATGAGCTTCGTCCGGGCCAAGAAGCACCTCGGCCAGCACTTCCTGAAGGACGGTGAGGCGGCGCGCCGCATCGCGGGCAGCCTGACGCTCCATGGCGGTTACCGCCAGGTGCTGGAAGTGGGGCCCGGCACCGGGGCGCTCACGCAACACCTGTTGGAGCGGGACGACATCGACCTTGCCTGCATCGAGATCGACCATGAATCCGTGGTCCACTTGCGCGGGAAATGGCCGGGGCTGCACGTGATCGAGGGCGACCTCCTGGGCATGGACCTGGACGCCATCAGCGGAGGGCCGTTGGGGATCATCGGCAACTTCCCGTACAACATCAGCACCGAGATCGTCTTCAAGGTGCTGGGGAACCGCGACCGCATTCCCGAGGTGGTGGGCATGTTCCAAAAGGAAGTGGCCGACCGCCTGGGAGCGGGCCCCGGCAGCCGCACGTACGGCATCACCAGCGTACTCACCCAGCTATGGTATGCCGTGGAACCGCTGTTCATCGTGGAACCCGGGGCCTTCATTCCCCCGCCGAAGGTGCGCAGCGCCGTGATCCGCATGCGGCGCAATGAACGCATGCGGCTTCCCGTGGATGAGCGCCTGCTCACCAGCCTGGTGAAAACGGCCTTCGGCCGGCGGCGCAAGACGCTGCACAATGCCCTGAAGGCCTTTGCCCCGTTGGCGGGCGGCGTTCCGGGGGAATACGCCGGCAAGCGCGCCGAGCAGCTGTGCGTGGAGGATTGGATCGCGTTGGCCGGGGCCTGCCGGGGCTGAGCCCGATTGCCGCGCCTGCCGCCCGTGCCTTCAGCGAAGCACGAAGCGCGCGGTATTCCGCGAACGCTGCTCCACCAAGGGGGTGCGGCCCCGGAGCAGGCGTTGCAGCGTGGGCTCGTCGAAGTGGCGCACGGTGAGCAGTTCGCAGTCCTGGTTGTAGCGCACCTGGTAGTCGCGGCGCAGCTCCTCGATCAGGGCGTGGGCCCTGGGCACGTCGTCGGTGACCACGCTGAAGGCCAGGGCGCTGTTCTGCATCAGGTCGATACGGATGCCGGCGCGGGCAAAGAGGCCGAAGATGTGGTGCAGGTTCTCCTCCACCACGAAGCTGAGGTCGCGCGGGGTGATGCTGATGAGCAATTGGCGGGGCTTGACGATGAATGAGGGCACCGCGGTGTCGGCCTCCCCCGCCGTGTCAATGGTGGTGCCGGGCGCGGACGGGTCCAGGAAGGAGCGCACGTAGAGGGGGATCTTCTTTTGCTGCAGGGGCTGCAAGGTGCGGGGGTGGATCACGCTGGCGCCGAAGTAGCTCAGCTCGATGGCTTCGCGGTAGCTGATGTGGGGCAGCAGTTGCGTATCGGGGAAGCGCTTCGGATCGGCGTTGAACATGCCTGCGACATCCTTCCAGATGGTGACGCTTTCCGCGTCGAGCAGCCAGGCGAGGATGGCCGCACTGAAGTCGGAGCCCTCGCGCCCGAGCGTGGTGGCCTTCCCGTCGATGCTCCGCGCGATGAAGCCTTGGGTGAGCAGGCGCGCGGGTTTCTGCCGTTGCAGGGCCTTGTGCAGCACGCCGGTCCGTGCCGCGCTGCGCTCCCAATCCACGCGGGCCGCACGGTGCAGCGCATCGGTGACCACCACCTCGCGGGCATCCAGCCATTGGGTGGGCAATCCGGCCTGGTTGAGGTGGGCGGCCACGATCAGGGTGCTCCACAATTCGCCATGGGACACGATGTGGTCGTAGTCCTGGTCGTAGGGCCAGGCGGCGGGCCGTTCCGCATGTTTTTCCAGCTCCGCGAAGGAGGCGGACAGGCGGTTGGCCGTGTCATGGTCCAGCGGTGCCACGGCCTCCAGGGTGGCGGCATGCGCCCCGCGCAAGGCACCGACCAGCTCCCGGACCGGGCGTCCTTCCTGGTGGGCGCGCACGATCTCCTCCAGGGCATTGGTGGTCTTGCCCATGGCGCTGACCACGACCACGAGGTCGTCATCCGGGAACCGCCCCAGCACGCGTGCCACGTTGCGTACGCCTTCCGCGTCCTTCACGCTGGCGCCGCCGAACTTGAATACCTTCATCGGGCGGCGAAATTGCGCATTTGCACGGCACTCATGTCACCGTTCAGCCAACCGGCGGACACCTCGGCCCCCAGGCGCCGGTAGAAGCGGATGGCGTCCGTGTTCCAGTCCAGCACCTGCCACCGCATCCATTGGTATCCTTGTTCCACCCCATGCTGCACGCACCGGCGGAACAACCGCTCCCCGATCCCCCGGCCCCGCGCCGATGCCGTCACCACGATATCCTCCAGGTATAGGCACCGTCCCTTCCAGGTGGAATAGCGGTCGTAGCACAGGGCCATGCCGACCAGCCCCGTGCCATCCTCGGCCACCCACCCGAACCAAACGGGGCGCTTGCCGAATCCATCCTCCAACATCGCTTCCCCGGTCACGGTCACGGCATCGGGTTCCTTCTCGAAGATGGCCAGCTCGCGCACCAGTTCCAGCATGCGGGGCACGTCGCGCGCCTCCGCCCTGCGTATCATCGGCTCCATGGTGCCCAAAGATCGGCCCCGTCCGATATTTGCAACAGATCGATCATCGGCGATCATCCCGGGGTCTTCCGATCCTCCGATCATCTGATTTCCTGATCTTCTGACCTTCCGATCAATTGACCATCATGGCCAAGCCCGTCACCACCCTCTCCGAATTCATCATCGAGCGCGAAAAGGATTTCCCGTATGCGACGGGCGACCTCTCGCAGCTGCTCACCTCCATCCGCCTGGCGGCCAAGCTGGTGAACCGGGAGGTGAACAAGGCGGGGCTGGTGAACGAGATCCTGGGCGAGACCGAGCAACACAGCGTGAACGTGCAAGGCGAACGCCAGCAGAAGCTGGACGTGTACGCGAACGAACGCTTCATCAACGCCATGCGCAACCAGGGGGCCGTATGTGCCGTGGCGAGCGAGGAGAACGATGACCACATCGCCTTCAACAATCCCACCTCCGCCAGCGGCAAATACGTGGTGGCCATCGATCCGCTGGACGGCTCCAGCAACATCGATGTCAACGTCTCCATCGGCACGATCTTCAGCATCTACCGGCGCCTCGATCCGGGGAAGGTCACGGTGGAGGATTTCCTGCAGCCCGGCAACCGGCAGGTGGCCGCCGGCTATGTGGTGTACGGCAGCAGCACCATGCTGGTGTACACCACGGGCAACGGGGTGAACGGCTTTACGCTGGACCCCAGCATCGGCGTGTTTTGCCTGAGCCACCCCAACATGCGCATCCCCGGCGACGGCAAGATCTATTCGGTGAATGAGGGCAACTACTTCGATTTCCCGGCGAACGTGCGCGACTACATCGATGCGTGCAAGCGCAGGAAATTCAGCGCCCGCTACATCGGCAGCCTCGTTGCCGATTTCCACCGCAACCTGCTGAAGGGCGGCATCTACATGTATCCCGGTACCACTTCGAAGCCCAACGGGAAGCTGCGCCTGGTGTATGAAGGCAACCCGCTGGCCCTGCTGGCGGAACAGGCCGGTGGCGCCGCCACGGACGGCCGTACGCGCATCCTGGACATCAAGCCGGCGCAACTGCACCAACGCGTGCCGCTCTTCATCGGCAGCCCGGCGATGGTGGAGGAGGTGATGCAGGCGTAAGGCGAAGCCGTAGCTTCGGGCTGCCCTGCCGTCGCCAGCCCATCCGGAACCTTTGGCCGTCCCTGCTGCGTGACCTTACCTTGCGGCATCCCTCCATGCGGCACGCCCTGCTTGCCATTGCCCTGTGCCTGTTGTGCGGCAGCGACCTCCGCGCCCAACGCGTGGACCTGCCCATCGGCATGGCCCCGTGGGAATATGGGCTGGTGCCCGCTTACCGCGACAGCCGCGCCACGGGGGCCAGGGGCATCACCCAACCGCCGGATTTCATGCCGCGCACCATGGGCGAATGGGAGGAGATCCAAGGCCTGGTGGTCACCTGGGCCAGCTTCCCCTCCATCCTGAAGCAGATCGTGCGCCATGCCAAGGAGGAGTGCGAGGTGATCATCGTGTGCAACGACCCCGCAAGCGTGACCGGCTACCTGCAGGGCAACCAGGCGGGCGGGCCGCTGCCGGACCTGGCCAACATCACCCTGCTGCAAGGGGGGTTCAACAGCATCTGGGCGCGGGATTACATGGCCGAGACCATCTACCGCAACGAGGTGGATTCACTCTACCTGCTGGATTGGATCTACAACCGGCCCCGCCCGCTGGATGACGGGGTTTCCGACCTGGTGGGCGATCACTTGGACATACCCGTATACGCCACCACCCAAGCCCCGTACGACCTGGTGCACACCGGCGGCAACTTCATGGCTGACGGTTTCGGCACCGCCTTCAGCAGCAACCTCGTGCTGGACGAAAACGGCCCCAACGGCCAATTCAACCAGACCGTGAAGACACCGGCCGAGGTGGACGCCATCATGGGACAGTGGATGGGGATCGCCCAGGGGCGCTACGTCAAGATGCCCACGCTGCCCTATGACGGCATCCACCACATCGACATGCACATGAAGCTGCTGGACGAGGAACGCCTGCTGGTGGGCGAGTTCCCGGTGGGCGTGAGCGACGGGCCGCAGCTGGAGAGCAATCTGAGTGGCGTGGTGGCCGGATACAACAGCGTGTTCGGTACGCCGTACGAGCTGATCCGCGTCCCGATGGTGCCGGCCACCAACGGCAACTATCCGCCGCAAGGCAGCTACCGCACGTTCAGCAACCTCGTGTTCGTGAACGGCACGGTACTGGTGCCCACCTACCGCGAAGAGGTGGACACCACGGGGCTGCGCATCATCCGGGAGG
>WBZR01005052.1_pt1 | contig 10361 bp, 4 predicted proteins | sample 5204231 | NCBI WGS metagenome assembly WBZR01 (sample SAMN12412403, study PRJNA552823) | activated sludge metagenome | isolation source: activated sludge from anammox sidestream of wastewater treatment plant... | place: USA: Virginia | collected 2017-08
GATGAACGAGAACAGCTCTGTGTATCCAACGGCGTACGTGGCCTGCGCTTCGGCGCCGTGCGCGGTAGAGCCAATGAAGCCGAGCAGAAGCACGCCGCCCACGTTCATCGCGATGCCCTGGATGCCTGTTGGGAGTCCGTAGCGGAAGAGCGAGCGGATGACCTGCCAGTCCGGTCCTCGCGCGGGATGCCGCGGGAAACTCACCACCCAGCCGCCAAACCAGAGGCGGTAGGCCGAGTACAAGGCGACGACGCCAAACGCGATCGTCGTGCCAATGGCGGCGCCTTTCGTGCCGAAAGCCGGCACCGGGCCAAGGCCGCGGATGAAGGCCACGTTCAGCACGACATTCAGCACCGTCGTCGCGATACCGAGCTTCATGGGCGTGCGCGCGTCGCCTGCCGAGCGAAGCGCGTTGCTCAGCATGAAGAAGATCATCATGCCGCCGCTGAACAGGAACATGATGCGGAGGAATGGCAGCGCCTCCGCCTGCACCTCGGCCGTTGCGTTCACGAGCGTCAGCAGCCACGGCGCAATGAAGTACCCCAGTGGCGCCATGATCCCGAATGACATTCCGACCGCTGTGAGAAACGACTGGTAAACCACACGGTCCACCGTCTCATGATCGGCCTGGCCGGCGAACCGCGCGACAAGGACGCTCATCCCCGTGAAGATCGAGGACGTGAAGACGATGACGATGAGCAGTATCTGCCAGCTCACGCCGATCGCGGCGTTGCCGCTGAATCCCACGTAGTTGCCCACGAGCGCGTGATCCACCACGCCCTGCATGCCCCCAATCACGCTGGCCAGCACGGCTGGCCAGGCCAGCTTCCAGACGGCGGGGGCAAGGGGTCCGTCAACGATCGAGCGGTCGTACCGCCGCGAGACCGCATCTGCGCGGGGTGGCGCGGCCCGTGCGGTCTTTCCGGCTGGCGCAGTCAGCGCCGCGTCCTGGTCACCCGAGGGCATTGTCACAGCCAGAATCTACCAGAGATCGGCGCGGCAGTGGCTTTGCAACCCCTTTGTGCGTCAATAGTTGAGGCCGCGCGTCATTCGAGGCCGCAGAGCGGGTAACTTTCAGTCTGTCATGACACAACCTGTAACTTCCGTCTTCAACGACGCATACATCGCCGAGACGTACGAGCTGTGGCTTCGCGATCCGGCGTCGGTTGAGGAATCCTGGCGCCAGTTCTTTGAGCTTGCCGTGCAGTACGGAGGCGCCTCTTCCCCGCGCGGCGCGCTGGCCGCAGCCCCGGTATTTCCGTCATCAGTCGTGGGGGCGGCGTCAGCAGTGGCTCAGGCCCCGCAAGCGACGATGCCGCACTACGACCAGGATTTTGCGCGGCGCATCGTTGGCGTATCCCGGTACCTGAACGGTATCCGCCGTTACGGATACCTGGCCGTACAGCTCGACCCGCTGGGCTCCCCTCCTCCGGGCGCGGTGGAACTGACGCTGGATTACTACGGGATCACCGAGGCCGACCTGGCCCTCGTGACCGGCGAGGCGCTCGGCTTCCCCCACCTCGGCACGGGGCGCGACGTCGCGGAGCGGCTGAAATACCGCTATACCCGCAACATCGGGGTCGAGTTCGTCCACTGCGGCACCGACGAGGAGCGCCAGTGGTTCCGGCAGCTGTTTACCGCCGAGCAGCTCACGCGGCCGCTGAACCCGGACGAGAAACGCGCGATGCTCAAGCGGCTCTCGCAGGTCGAGGGCATGGAAGTGTTCCTTGGCCGCGCCTTCACGGGCTACAAGCGGTTCTCGATCGAAGGCACCGACATGCTGGTGCCGATGCTCGACGCAGCGATCTCGGAGTCGGCGTCGTCGGGCGCGCGCCACGTGGTGATCTCCATGGCTCATCGCGGCCGCCTCAACGTCCTCACGAACGTAGCCGGGATGCCCTTCGCGCGGCTCGTCGGCGAGTTCCAGGGCAGGCGCGACGAGCTCGGCAGCGTGAGCACGGGCGACGTGAAGTACCACCTCGGCTTCGCGAGTACGTACGCGCTGAAGGACGGGCAGGAGATCGAGGTGACCCTCCTTCCGAACCCCAGTCACCTCGAGGTGGTCAATCCCGTGCTGCAGGGTGCCGCTCGCGCGCTGCAGCGGCACGCTGGCGATCCGTACGAGCGCGACGAGTTTGCCGTGCTGCCGGTCTGCATCCATGGCGACGCAGCGTTCGCGGGTGAAGGGATCGTTGCGGAGACGTTCAACCTCGCTCACCTTCGCGGCTATTCGGTGGGCGGCACGCTCCACATAATCACGAACAACCAGATTGGCTTCACCACGGACACGCCCGACGGTCGCTCGACACGCTTTGCGAGCGACCTCGCGAAGGGCTTCGAGATGCCCGTCATCCATGTGAATGCGGACGATCCCGAGGTCTGCATTGCGGCCGTGCGCATCGCGATGGCGTACCGCACCACCTTTGGCCGCGATGTGCTCATTGACCTCGTCGGCTATCGCCGTCACGGGCACAACGAGGGCGACGAGCCTGCGTACACGCAGCCGGCGATGTACGACAGGATTCATGCGCACCCCACCGTGCGTCAGCTCTGGGGACAGCGCCTCGTCGCCGAAGGGCTCGTTCCGGACGGCGCCGCCAAGTCGGTCGAAGACGATGCGATTGCGGAATACCAGCGCGTGTTCGACGCCGGCAAGGACGCCGCGGCTGCCGCGTCCGATGGCGAAGCAGCCGCGCGGGAAGAACCGTTCAAGCCGCCCGTCACCTCCGTGCCTGCGAGCCTGCTGCACAGGGTCAACGATGCGATGCTCGAGTGGCCTGCCGGCTTCACGCCGCACCCGCGACTCGCCAGGCAGCTCGAGCGGCGGCGCGAGGTGATGGACGCAGCCGGGGGCATTGACTGGGGCCATGCCGAAGCGCTCGCGTTTGCCACGATCCTGGCCGATGGCACAAGCATCCGGATGTCGGGGCAGGATGTGGAGCGCGGCACCTTCTCGCACCGTCACGCCGTGCTGCACGACGTGAAGACAGGGCAGACGCATACGCCGCTCCAGCACATTGCCGGCGCGGCAATCGCGTTCGAGATCTACAACTCGCCGCTTTCGGAGCTGGCGGTGATGGGCTTCGAGTACGGGTTCAGCGTGGCCGCGCCCGGAACGCTCGTGCTGTGGGAGGCGCAGTTCGGCGACTTTGTCAACATGGCGCAGCCGCTGATTGACCTGTTCGTTGCTGCCGACCGCGCCAAGTGGGGCCAGGACTCAGGGCTTGTGCTGCTCCTGCCGCATGGCTACGAAGGGCAGGGCCCCGAGCATTCCAGCGCGCGCCTCGAGCGGTTTCTGCAGCTCGCCGCCGAGCACAACATGCGGATAGCATACCCGAGCACGCCGGCGCAGTATTTCCACGTCCTGCGACGGCAGATCCTGATGAAGGACCGACGGCCCCTGGTGCTCATGCAGCCCAAGTCGCTGCTCCGGCTCCAGCAGGCAATGTGCAAACTGAGCGACCTGTCGGAGGGCGCGTTCTACCCCGTGCTCGACGATTCTTCGGGACCGGAGAAGCGCGAGAAGGTGACTCGTATCGTGCTGTGCAGCGGGAAGGTTTACTACGACATCGTGGCCAAGTCCGTTCCGCCGGAAATCGCGGTGGTGCGCGTGGAGGAACTGTTCCCGTGGCCGAACGAGGCCCTTACCTGGCTGTTCGACGGCTATTCATCCATGCGGGAGGTCGTGTGGGTGCAGGAGGAGCCGAAGAACCAGGGTGCATGGGCGTGGATAGCGCCGCGGCTGCGCGCCACGGTTGGCAACTCGGTGGCGATCCGCTACGTGGGCCGTCCCGAACGCGCAAGCCCGGCCGAGGGGTACACGAAGACGCACAGCGTGGAACAGGAGCGAATCGTCACGGAGGCGCTCGCGATGGAGCCGCGGAACACGGCTCCGCAACGGCCAAGCGGGGTGCTGCACATCGTCTGACCTTCGTGCTGCCGGTTGCCGCCCCGCGGGCGCGTCGGCAGCGCCGCTCGCCCTCAGCCCACGGGCAACCGAAGAATCCATGCGCCACACCCAGGCGCGGAGGCGCATGGCTACCCTTCGAACGCTTCCACGTACCGCTCGATGTATTCCGGCACACGCTTGCGACGGTACTGTAGGATGAACCGCGGGTGGTCGAGCGCTACCAGTTCGTCGAACCAGCGATGCTCGGCGTTCAGGCGCTGCAGGTACGCGAAGTTCTGACCCCTGCCGAGCACTATCGCGCGGTCACGGCGCCCACCGGCCGCGAGGTGCGTCTCGATGGACTCGATGATGAACGGCCTGCACGCGCGCGCCAGCGCGGGCACGTCGTAGTAGTTGAGGTTGAGGCCGCGGCGCGTGAAACCAAGCGGAGCGGCCGCGCCGATGTAGCACCGGGCCGCAAACTCTACCAGGCCGCCGAACTCCTCGATGAAGTCGTAGATGAACACCGACGACAACTCGCGCCGGCGGGGAAGGTCGTTCTCGATTCCACAGTACTCCGCGAGCGCCACGGGGTCGGTGAACGTCACGCCGGTGATCCCGGCGCCGAACCGCCCGGGGTTGATGCCGAATGCGAGCAGCCGTGGCTTGGTATCGGCGTAAAAGGCGTCCAGATATGCCTTTACGTAACGGCGCGTTACGCGGTCGGCGTACGGATTCATTGCTTCCACCCCGGATGGGAGCCGCGGCGCGCTGACGGTCGTGTAGAAACGGTAGATGCGCGCCCCAAACGATGAACCCGCGCGCGCTTTGAGTGTTGCCATGAACGTAAATTGACGGACAGCGTGCGTTCGTGCTCGCCCGGGCCCCCGGCGCGATGCATGCCCACACCTGCCTGCAGGGGGAACGGACCATGGCGGCTACGAAGTTCCGGATGCCGGAGGCTGCGGGCCCGCTCGTTGTTGACCTCGACGAGGTGACGTCTAGCGACCTCGCGTTGGTCGGCGGCAAGAACGCATCGCTTGGCGAGATGATCCGCAACCTGTCCGCGGCGGGAATCCGCGTTCCCGAAGGGTTCGCCACCACCGTGTGGTCGTACCGCGCGCTGCTCGCCACCGACGGGCTGCACGATCGCATCGCGGTGACGCTCGATCGGTTCAAGCGTGGCAAGCTACCGCTGGAACGGGCCGGCTCGGCGATCCGCAAGGCAATCCTGGCGACCCCTATGCCGGATGACGTGCGCGCCGCGGTCGCCGATGCGTACGTACGGCTGTGCAAGCGCGCCGGACGCGTGAACGTGGACGTCGCGGTCCGCAGCAGCGCCACCGCCGAGGACCTTCCCGACGCGAGCTTCGCGGGGCAGCAGGAGTCGTTCCTCAATGTTCGTGGCGCGGAGGCCGTGTTGCGCGCGTGCAGGCGATGCATGGCGTCGCTCTTCACCGACCGCGCCATCTCGTACCGCGAGCACCACGGGTTCGACCACATGCACGTCGGGCTCTCGGTTGGCGTGCAGCGAATGGTGCGCTCCGACAAAGGCGCCGCCGGCGTGATGTTCTCGATCGGGCCCGAGACGGGCTTCCCAGGCGCCCTCACGATCAGCGCCAACTGGGGGCTGGGCGAGTCGGTGGTCTCAGGCAGCGTGGATCCGGACGAGTTCATGGTCGCAAAGGCGCAACTCGCCGACCAGCGCGCGATTCCGGTCATCCAGCGGCGGCGCGGTCGGAAGCTTCGAAAGGTCGTTTACGGCGCGGAAGGATCGCGCGTCACGCGCACCGTCGGCACTACAGCACGGGAGCAAGGATCGTTCGCCCTTGGCGACGCCGACGCCGTCCAGCTTGCGCGTTGGGGTGTCGCGATCGAGAAGCACTACGGCCGCCCTATGGACATCGAGTGGGCGAAGGACGGGATCACCGGAGAGGTGCTCATCGTGCAGGCGCGGCCGGAAACGGTTCAGTCGCGCGCCGCCGACCACGCCATCACGTCGTACAGGCTCAAGGGCACTGGACGGCGTATCGTATCGGGGACGGCGGTCGGCCAGGCGATCGTCACGGGAAGGGTGTGTGCGCGAAACCTTCCGGGCTCGGCGGAAACCTTCCCGGCGGGCGCCATCCTCGTTGCCGACAAGACCGACCCGGACTGGGTGCCGGTGATGAGACGCGCCGGCGCGATCGTGACCGACCACGGCGGGCGCACGTCGCACGCGGCCATTGTGAGCCGCGAGCTTGCCCTCCCGGCAATCGTGGGCGCGCGCGGCGCCACGCGCGCGCTGAAGAATGGCGCCGTAGTCACCGTCTCGTGCGCCGAGGGCGATACGGGGTACGTGTACGAAGGCCGCGTGCCATTCGAGGTGCACGACGTCTCGACAAGGGACCTGCCGGCGACGCGCACGAGGGTGATGCTGAACGTCGGCGACCCGGCTACGGCACTCCGCTGGTGGCGGCTCCCCGCGGACGGCGTCGGTCTCGCGCGCATGGAGTTCGTCATCGGCAACCTGATCAAGGCCCATCCGCTGGCGCTGCTGTTCCCGAAGCGCGTGCGCGAGAAGCGCGCGCGGAACCAGATTGCTGCGCTCACGTCAGGGTACGCGGACGGCCCTTCGTTCTTCGTTGATACCCTTGCGCACGGCATTGCGCGTATCGCCGTCGTGCACCACCCGCGGCCCGTGATCGTCCGGCTCAGCGACTTCAAGACCAACGAGTACGCCGACCTCGTCGGTGGGCGCGACTTCGAGCCCGTCGAGGCCAACCCGATGCTTGGCTGGCGCGGCGCGAGCCGCTACTACAGCGACGCATACCGGGATGGCTTCGCGCTCGAGTGCCGCGCGATCCGCAAGGCGCGCGAAGAGCTGGGATTCACGAATGTGGTCGTAATGGTGCCGTTCTGCCGCACGCTCACGGAGGCCGACCTGGTGCTGCGCGAGATGGCGCTGAACGGGCTCGAGCGCGGAAAGGGTGGGCTGGAGGTGTACGTGATGTGCGAGATTCCCTCGAACGTGATCCTTGCCTCCGAATTCGCCGACCGGTTCGACGGCTTCTCCATCGGCAGCAACGACCTGACTCAGCTCACGCTTGGCGTGGACCGCGACTCGGCGCTGCTCGCGGGGATCTTCAGCGAACGCGACCCTGCGGTAACCCGCCTCATCGCTCGCGTGATCGAGGACGCGCACGCAAAGGGACGGCCGGTGGGGCTCTGCGGACAAGGGCCGAGCGACAGCCTCGAGTTCGCGGAGTTCCTCGTGAGCGTGGGCATAGACTCGATGTCCGTCACACCCGACAGCTTCATACAGGTGAAGCGCCAGGTTGCCGTGGCGGAGCGCCGCGGTTGACGGGACGCGGTGCGGGTGGCGAAGGTACGTTATCCATGTCACGCGACAATCCTCGGCGTAGTTGCCTGGCCCATGCGGCCGCTCGCGCAGCAGCCGCCGCCGCTGCGGTCTTTCTGCTCCTTGCGGCGCCGTCCGCCGATGCGCAACAGCGCTACGGAGCCGCAGCCATCGAGCAATCCCTCGCCGGCTTCACCTCCACGGCGCGCGTGCTCGTCATTGCCGCACACCCGGACGACGAAGACACGCAGGCAATCGCCTGGCTCGCGCGTGGCCAGCACGTCGAAACGGCGTACCTCTCGCTGACACGCGGCGACGGCGGCCAGGATCTCATTGGCCCGGAGCTGGGTGAAGCGCTGGGCGCGATTCGTACCGAGGAGCTCCTTGCCGCGCGGCGCATAGACGGCGGACGCCAGTACTTCACGCGTGCGTTCGATTTCGGGTTCTCGAAGAACGCGGAAGAGACGGCCCGGCACTGGCCGCGCGACTCGATCCTTGGCGACGTCGTCACTGTAATTCGCGCATTCCGGCCGCACGTGATCTACTCAGTGTGGACGGGTACCCGCGCCGACGGCCACGGCCACCACGAGTACGCCGGCCAGGTTGCGCGAGCAGCGTACGACGCCGCCGGCGATACGGCTCGCTTTCCGGTGGCGAAGTATGGCCCAGCGTGGGAGCCGCTCAAGTTCTATCGTCGTGGCGCGGCGATCCGGTTCCCGGTGAACGAGTACGACCCGATTCTTGGCGAGACGTACGCCGCGATCGCGGCCAACAGTAGGTCGCAGCATCGGTCGCAGGGGTTCGCGGGGGTAGCGCTCCGCAGCATCGTGCCCGGCGGCGGGGGCGGGCGCGGTGGGTTCGGCGGAGGCGTGGTGCGCGAGGCGTCGCGGGTCAACGAGAGCACGCCATCTGTCTCAGAGCACTCGATCTTCGATGGCGTTGACACCACGTTCGCGCGACTCGTGTCTGCGGCGCCACCTGCGGTGCGCGGCCAGCTCGCGGCAGCGGGCGCGAGGGCCGATTCCGCGAACTCCCTGCTCGATTACGCCCGACCGTGGGAAGTCGTGCCGCTGGTGGCGAGGATGGCGGGCGCGGTGCATGCGGCGCGCCAGGCGGTGCAGCCGTGTCGCGCCCGCGCATGCACTGCCATAGGCGCTGACCTCGACGCAGCGCTCGACCTGCTCGATCGGCGCGCGCAGCAGGCGCTGGTTGCAACGGCGGAAGTGGAACTGGACCCGATTGCGCCCCGCGAACTACTCGCGGTCGGGGACTCGCTGCCGGTCACGGTCGCGATCGTGAACCACGGACGCACTGCTGTTACCGTGCGCGATGTGCGCGCAACCGGCGCTCCGCCCGGGTCGTTCAGTGCCGTGACGCTCGCGCCCGACAGCGGCGTTGCGGTGCGCAAGGTCGTACGCGGATACCCGGCCGTTGGCGCATGGTGGCTGGGCGCTCATCCGGAGGGGATGCTGACGGGCAGGACGTCCCCGGCCGACGGTGTGGAGCGCGTTGCTGGCGGGGCGATGGACCTGGTACCGGGCGTTGCCGTGTCGGAGGAATCGCGGCGCGCGAGCGAGGTCTGGGTGACGCTCGAGATAGCGGGGCAGGCCGTGCCTGTGAACGCTGGGCCGCTCGTATTCCGTTCGGCCGATCCGCTCATGGGCGTGCAGGACCGGCCGCTCGTCGGTGTGCCGCCGGTGACGCTCGCCTTCGACGCGTCCGCCGAGTTCCTTCCTGCATCGAAGCCCTTTGACCGGCAGGTGCTGCTCACGATCCAGTCTTACGCTGACTCACCGCGCACGTTCACGCTAGGCATTTCTGCACCGCGGGGTCTCAAGGTTGATTCAGCCCCGACGTCCGTGACGCTTCAGGCGGGCGAGCGGCGCGAGCTTTCTCTCAGGCTGCGCGGGACACTCGGCGTCGGCCGCCACGAGTTCCGCGCCACCGGCACATATGCGGACGGTTCCACGTTCGGCGTCGGCTTCACGACGATCAACTATCCGCACATCCGCCCGATCCACATATACGGCCCATCCGTGCTGGGCCTGCAGGCCGTTGACGTCGCGGTCGCGCAGGGACTCAACGTCGCGTACGTGCAGGGTGCCGGCGATGCCAGCCCCGGCTACCTGGCCGAGCTGGGCATACCGGTGACGGTGATCCAGCCCGAGGAAATCGGAAAGGCGAATCTCGCGCGGTACAGTACCGTGGTGCTGGGCACGCGCGCCTTCGACGCGAGTCCTTCCCTCGTTGCCTTCGTGCCGCGCCTCCTCGGTTACGCGCGCGGCGGCGGGACCCTGGTGGTGCAGTACGGGCAGAATATGGCGCAGGCGAAGGCGGTGTTTCCGTACCCGCTCAGCTGGGCGCAGCCCGCCGAGCGCGTAACGGTGGAGGACGTTCCGGTGACCGTGCTCGATCCCGCCGCCAAGGTTCTGACATCGCCCAACCGACTCGGGCCTGGCGACTGGGACGGCTGGGTGCAGGAACGCGCGCTCTACATGCCGAGCACGATTGACCCCAGGTACCAGGCGCCGATCGAGATGCACGACCCCGGCGAAAAGGAGAACCGGGGCGCCATTCTGGTGACGCCCCTTGGCAAGGGCACCTTCGTGTTCACCACACTCGCGCTCTTTCGGCAGTTGCCGGCCGGGGTTCCGGGGAGCGCGCGTCTCTGGGCGAACCTGTTGAGCGCGGGTAAGGCAACCGCGGCGGGGCCCACTCCCTGATGGCAGGTACCTTTACCCACTACTAGATCCGCATGCCTGGCTCATTCAAGCGCATTCTGCTCAAGGTCCTCGCCGCGGAGCTCGTGGCGTGGGCGCTGCTTGCGCTGCTCCAGCTCCGCTACAACGGATAGCCGATGCATTGGGTCAACTGGGCGGTCGTCGCCGTTTATCTGGCGTACGTAGTCAGCGACAGCATCCGGCGCGCGCGGGGGCTGAAGACGATCGAGGGGTACTTCCTCGCCAACCGGAACCTCCCGTGGTGGGCCGTCGGGCTCACCGTGATGGCCACGCAGCTCTCCGCCATCACCATGATCGGCACAACGGGGCAAGGCGCAGTGGACGGAATGCGCTTCGTCCAGTTCTACTTTGGTCTCCCGGTGGCGATGGTGATCCTTGGGGTCACCATCGT